>ENA-OVGJ01000091-OVGJ01000091.1-human-gut-metagenome-genome-assembly--contig:-NODE-91-length-47428-cov-45.490997_pt1 | contig 47428 bp, 38 predicted proteins | sample MGYA00237772_ERZ505423 | MGnify/ENA primary metagenome ERZ505423 (study PRJEB26158, sample SAMN06016386) | human gut metagenome | biome: human gut; feature: ankylosing spondylitis patient; material...
TTTTTATTAACAAATATATATTTAAGTTCCATTTCCTCTAAAGAAGTGCAAGTACGAACTTTAACGATGCGCATCGTTAGGTGTTAATGATGCGCATCGTTAGACCTTAATGAAGCGCTTCGTTAGGTTATGCAGATTTTCTATCATCTATATTACTGAAAATCAGCAAATTACACTTTATCTCAAGACTGCGAACTCTTGCCACCAACAGGAGAACAGAAGTATAAAAGTTTGTTTCATCATTATTTTGTATCATTAAACTATGCTATTGCAAAAGTATAAAAACTTTTACAATAACATACTATTTTATACCTGAAAATAACTAAAAACCAACATTACTCTCTATCACCCTCAAATCCGCAACTAAGCCCTTCAACGTCCTTCTTGCGTGTACACGTCCTCTCATTACTGAATTATCAGATAAATTGAGGCAGATAAATGTTCTTGCTCCTATACAAATTCTTCGTTCAACGTCTTTGAACCGACATTCAACGTCTTTGAACCGCCGTTCAGCGTCTTTGAACGGAGATTTCTGTTAGGCTCAAAAACATTTCTATTTAGTATAAGCAACAAAAAGTGGTGAGAAAGTTTGGAATTCTCACCAAAAGACCTTACCTTTGTTCCCGATTTTAACTTCCAATTAAAATGAATGCCTTATGAATAGACAAAATCTATCTTCCAAAGTAAGGATCTCGTGCATTGGCAGCTGATAGGTAATATGATGAAAAAGATTAAAATTAAAAATAATGTCAACAGAACAAAAGAAAATTACAGACAGAAAGTATTTCGTACCTTTTGTATTAATCACGTCGCTCTTCTTCTTGTGGGGCTTCGCTCGTGCCATTCTGGATGTGCTCAACAAACATTTCCAGAATGCTCTGCATATTAGTATTACGCATTCTTCGCTGATTCAGGTAACCACTTATTTGGGTTATTTCCTGATGGCGATTCCGGCAGGTATCTTTATTAATAGGTATGGGTATCGCCGTGGAGTCGTATTCGGATTGATTCTTTTCGGAGCAGGTTCCTTGCTGTTCATTCCTGGCGCAGCGATGGGCAGTTTTTCTGCTTTTCTGCTATGTTTGTTTATCATCGGTTGTGGTCTTGTCTTTCTTGAGACGGCTGCCAATCCGTATGTTACAGAATTGGGTGCCAAGGAGACGGCAACGAGTCGTCTGAATCTTTCGCAGTCATTTAATGGTTTAGGAAGTCTTTTCGCTACCTTTTGCGTCGGTCAGTTTTTGTTCAATAATACAGAAGAAGGCGGTAATGTAGTGGTGCCTTATACCATATTGGGTATTCTCGTGCTATTGATAGCGCTCGTCTTTTCGCGTGTTCATTTGCCAGAAATAAAGCATGAAGTAACTGCCGAGGATGAGGCTAAGGGTAGTAATATCGGCAAACTCTTTGCGCATCATGGTATGTTTGTCTTCGGTCTGTTGGCACTTTTATGCTATGAGATTGCAGAAATTTCCATCAATTCCTATTTCATCAATTTCGTAACAGGAATGCGCTGGATGGATGACCGTACTGCATCTCTGGTGCTGACTGTAGCTTTGGGATTCTTTATGGTGGGACGTTTCTTAGGCAGTTGGATTATGCGCCGGGTGGCAGCCACTACGATGTTGCTCATCTGTGCAGCTGGTAGTGTTGTCTGTATCGGTTTGGTGCTTTGTGATTTAGGGGTTGTTTCCTTAGTCGTATTGGTAGGCAACTATCTTTTTGAAGCGATTATGTTTCCTACGATATTTGCCATTGCTTTGACAGGTTTGGGCAATCTTACCAAATCAGCATCTTCCTTGCTGATGATGACCCCGATAGGTGGCTGTGGCTTCCTGCTGATGGGTCTGATAGCCGACACTACTCATGTTACTTTGCCATTTATCGTACCATTTATCAGTTTTGTAATAGTATTAGCTTTTGCAGTTCGTGAATACAAAATTGCTCAAAAGAGCTAAAATTGCTATCTGTATTTAGCAAAACATTAGAAAAATAGCTTTAAAAAGTAAGAATTAACTTTTTTAACTCGTTTGAAATACGAAAAAGCAAGTTAACATTTTGCCGTGTCAAAAGAAAAAAGTAAATTTGCACTCGTTTAAGGGAAGTGTTTGGTAAGAGTGCTTTACCTTATTAATATAGAAGAATGTTTCATTAAAATAATAAATTAAATATTATGGCAGTAGATTACAAGAAAATCGGTCTTGTGAACACTAAGGAAATGTTTGCAAGAGCTATCAAGGGCGGTTGGGCCGTTCCTGCTTTCAACTTCAACAACTTGGAGCAGCTCCAGGCTATCATCCAGGCTTCTTCTACTTTGAAGTCACCAGTTATCCTTCAGGTTTCTAAGGGTGCTCGTAAGTATGCTAACCCTACATTGCTCCGCTACTTGGCTGAGGGTGCTGTAGAGTATGCTAAGGAGTTGGGTTGCAACCATCCTGAGATCGTTCTCCACCTCGATCACGGTGATAGCTTCGAGACATGTAAGAGCTGTGTAGATTTCGGCTTCTCTTCTGTAATGATCGACGGTTCTGCACTTCCATACGAGGAGAACATTGCATTGACAAAGAAGGTTGTTGACTACGCTCATCAGTTCGGTGTAACTGTAGAGGGTGAGCTCGGTGTCCTCGCTGGTGTTGAGGATGACGTAGTTGCTGAGGAGTCTCACTATACAAAGCCTGAGGAGGTTGTTGATTTCGCTACACGTACAGGTGTTGATTCATTGGCTATCTCTATCGGTACTTCTCACGGTGCTTACAAGTTCAAGCCAGAGCAGTGCACACGTGACCCTAAGACTGGTCACCTCGTTCCTCCTCCATTGGCATTCGACGTATTGGCAGCAGTTGAGAAGCAGCTTCCTGGTTTCCCTATCGTTCTCCACGGTTCTTCTTCAGTTCCTCAGGAGTATGTTGATATCATCAACAAGTTCGGTGGCAAGTTGCCAGATGCAGTTGGTATCCCAGAGGAGCAGTTGACTAAGGCTTCTGAGAGCGCTGTTTGCAAGATCAACATCGACTCTGACTCTCGTCTTGCTTTCACAGCAGGTGTTCGTGAGACATTGGCTCTTCACCCAGAGTACTTCGACCCACGTCAGTACTGCGGTAAGGCTCGTGAGTACATGGTTGACCTCTATAGCCACAAGATCAAGGATGTTCTTCATTCTGACAACAAGTTGGCTAACCTCGACTAATTCGAGTTTTTTCAATCTAAGATATGAGAGTGGAATCCGAAAGGGTTTCACTCTTTTTTTGCTTTTTTATAGGCTGACTCTTGATGGGCAGACTGTATTCTTAATAGGTTGCCCCCTATATAGGCTGCCTATTTTCTTGAAAGTTCAAGATTGCGAGAAATGCTGATGGTGGTCTTTTGTTTTAAAAAGGTGTATTTTTTGTTTTAAATCAGTTTATTATAAACCATATTAACATCCGTTAGTATAGTTTAACGGTATTCGCTCTTATTCTTCAAGAAAGATTTCATATTTTTGCACCCGAAAGAAATACTTTGCTTGGGCAAGTATGCTTTTATTCTTATATAATATCATTGTACTGGTAGAAGATGACGACAGCGTTTGGAGTAACGCAATTTAACTAAAGACATAAGTATGAAGTAACTAAAGACAATATATAATGATTAAACAAAAATAAACAAGCAATAAATAGAATACAAGTAAATGATATTAGATTATGAGAAAATTTTCAATGATGCCGATTTTGGTATTGGCAATGGCATTGGGCTTTGTAAGCTGCAGTGCAAGTGATGATGGAGTAAACGATGGAATGCTTGGTCAACAGACCACTACATTCATGCCTTCGTTCTCAATGTTGAGTTACACACAGTCTGCAAGTACACCTATCCTACAGGATGGTAGCAACAGCGTTGAAATGGAAGAGAAGCTTGTCTGCAAGATTCTGCCAGGTGGAAAGTTGATGCTGACTCACAAGAATGTTGTTTTTGATGATGCTGTAAGCATTAAGATGGAAACAACTTTGGTGGGCAACAAGTTGATTGTCACAGAGAATGCTGACTATGGAGTGTCTGGCAACTATGGCTACTATACTCTGAATACTACAGTAGGTACGCTGAAAGATGGTAACTATACGATTGTTGTCATGCGCAACCAGAATGTGAGAGCAGAGTTCCAGATGTCTTACGATTCATCTAAGGCCAAGAACCAATAATTGTATTTCCGACGACCAGTTTAAATTTTATTTTTTATATAATAAGTTAGTAAAGTTACTACAAAACTAATATTTCTCTAAAAAAGTTATTCTATTTCATTTTTTATTTGTACTTTTGTCGCACAATACAAATGATTCATTACTATTTGTAAAAATGGATGATAAGATGAAAGTGAAAGTTTTTGAATTAATGTTGTTAGTATCGGCATCCTTACCTACATTTGGACAAAATGTACTTACGGTGGAAGCCAATGCCATGAGGGATTCAGACAAGTTGGTGTATCAGCAAATGGAGTCTTGTTACCCAGGAGGTACTGGGGAAGGGGAAGTTTGGGATTTTAGTTCAATTGCTGATACAGAAGGCACACGCGAAATGACTATTACCAAAGATGCTTATTCGCATTTCCATAAGATTGAGGGGCAAGAAAAATTTTCCTATCGCCTTAATTCAGGCATCCTTGAGCAATATAAAAAAGAAAATCGTCTTTCTAAGATTGCGTATTTTGGAAAAAAAGTTACGTTAAAATACCCATTTCAATATGGTGATTCTCTTTGTTCTGAATTTGTTGGCTATGGTACGTATTGTGGTGACCATTCGGTGAAAGTAAAAGGTAAAGTGGCCATACAAGCAGATGGTTTAGGAAAACTTATTCTTTCCGAAAGAGACACTCTTGATAATGTTCTTAGGGTGCATACGCAAACCACAACTTTAATGGCAATGGATGTTAACTATGCTGAGATAGATTCCATTCATCCCAAGCAGGAAATCGAAGATAAGTATGAATGGTACTATAAAGGATTTAGGTATCCTGTCTGTATTGTCATCCAAAAATATAGTTATGATATTTCAAATCCTATTGGTAGTTCCTTTTTAGCCTATAGGATATTACCTGAGCAATTTTCCCAGATAAGTGATGCCGTCAATGAAAAATTGAAATATGCAGGGAAAACTCGTAAGGACATAGATGTTTCTAAACATCCAAATTCATTCAGGTATGATGTTGCTAATGTAGAGGGAAGAGTTGATATCAGTTATGGTACAGACACTGATGCCAATGTAATGATAGCTCTGTCAAATTCATCTGGTGTCTTGTACAAAAAACAGTCTTATACTGTCAAGGCAGGTGAAACTGGTATCTTCCATATTGAGACTAGTGGCTTATTCTTAGGTCAATATGTTCTTTATGTCAATGTTAATGGAAAATTATATAGTAGAACTATAAATGTCAAATAGCGCTATGAAAATTAACAGGATAATATCTATTGTCACTTTATTAATGGCAATCATATCAGTAAAGGCCCAACTTAAATTTCCTGGGGCACAACCTGGTTATTGGACTCCAAATCCAAATTCCTTTGTAGATGTTCAAACACCAACAGCAGCCTCTTTGGGGAAGTATGGTGATGTGGGTGTGTCTTATTTCACAGGTAATCCTAATATAACAATTCCACTTTATGAGATGAATGTCCGTGGTGTCAAAATGCCGATTTCTTTGGATTATGATGCTACTGGTGTGATGCCTAATAGTTTGCCTTCTTGGGCAGGGCAAAATTGGACATTAAATATTGGTGGTGTCATTACACGAACGGTAAAAGGGCGAAGAGACGAATGGAAAAATCCTAAGCATATAGAGGCTAGTTTTTCCCACAAACCTGTTAACTATTTTGAGTGTCATGACAAGTTGATAGAATATATGGATGAGGGGGGAAACTATAGTAAGTTGAAAAAGGATGTTGCGTACTGTGGATATGACTATGCCCCTGATGAATATACTTTTCACTTTATGGGCAAGTCTGGCAAGTTTTTCCTGGACCAAGATGGAAACTGGAGAGTACAAAGCAATGATAATTTGGAAGTAATCTATGATTATAATGATCCTTCTAATCTTATAGGCTCTCTTTTTGAGAAATACCCATACTCGGCTGCTATAGACCAAGAGCAAAGTAAAACAATAGCTGGATTTGTTATTCGTGATGACGAGGGTAATGTATATACATTTGGCTATGATAAAAATGCCATAGATTATACTACAAATTTTTGGCACATGAGTGCCAATGAGGACAATGAAACATGGCATGCGTCCAGTTGGTATCTTACCAAGGTTGCAGACCGATTTGGCAACATCCTATATAAGCTACATTATCAGCGTGGAGCATACATTATTCAGGTTTTCAACGCTTATTATAACGATTATGTGAATGAAAAGGCTACGGGAATGCTTGGTGCAAGTTTTTCATATAGTACTAGTAACCAGTTCTTTCCTTATACGATTTCCATTAGTTCACCGGTTTATCTCCAAAAAATAGAAGCTATGGATGGAATAAGGGTTATTATATCTTCTGAAAATGTGGGTAGTACCCTTGCCACGGAGAACTTGTATCATTCACTATATTCAGAAGGTGTTCAAGAATTATATAGGAAGTTGGTGAGTATGGTTGATGCTTGGGGGATATCTCAGAATGGTGCTCTGGTTGGTGGATTCTATTATTTACAGAACAATAAAGATTCCTTGGCTGATTTTAGGTATCCGTCATCTGATGATTATGATGTGTTGAGTCGAGCTAGAATTCGGAAACTTAAATATCTTGACATCCAATGGGCTAGAGATAAAGCCCAAAATTATAAGGCATATAGGTTTTGTATGAGTCAAACTTCTAATCGAAGATTGCGCCTTGACAGTTTGATGGTTCAAAATGATGCCGTACATTATAGCATCACAACAGGCATTAACGGTATCTATAGGTTTAAGTACAACCAATTTGAAAAACTTCCAGAAGATTACCTTACTTCCTGTGTTGACCATTGGGGATATTATAATGGCAATGCTTATAAACAGGCAGATTGGAGTTATGCCAACAATATGGAAAGTTTTAGAAATCCTGATTTCAATTATACTCCAATAGGTATTTTAGATGAGATTGTTTATCCTACAGGCGGTGTTACAGATTTTGAATATGAATCAAATACTTATAGTAAGAAATTGAGTAATGATAGGCAAAGTATATCAAATGCGGATGGTGTAGGAGGTGGCTTGAGAATCAAGTCCATCAAGTCTTATGATTCTGAAAAAAAGAAAAATCTGCTGAGCCAGAAGGATTATTCCTATAACATTCCTGGCACAGACAAGTCAAGTGGAGAGCTATTTGCCTCGCCACTTTATTATTGGAAGGATTGGAGTCTTAAATGCGAACAAAAGAATGCTTCGTATCACATGACAACTTTTCATACATCTTCTATCGTGCCGTTAGCTAATAGTACAGGTGTGAGTCTTGGATACTCTTATGTTACTGAGACTGTCAGGGATATAGCAAATCCAGGTAAGTTTCATGAGCAGCACGTTTACCATTACTCAAATTTGTCAGACCCTTCTGTGAGAGACCAACGTTTTACCCTCACCTTTGGTTATGTAAATCAGTTTACCCCTTTTGACGAGTGGTCTGAGTTAGGTTTTAAGAAAGGTGTCCTTCTTAATGTGAAATCCTATGATGGTAATGGAAAAAAGGTAAAAAGTGTTGGATATAAATATCGCAAGGATAATTACCTGAAAGATTATGTCTATACCTCAAATTTGGTTTATGAGTGCTATGGCAATAGTGCGCAGTATTCTCACTATTTGGGTGGAGTCTATAAATTGTACTACCCAAAGTACGATGTAGTAGAAGAGCAGGATACCATGTTTTGTTCAAATGGCGCAAAGATGGTAACCACTCATACTTATGATAAGTCAGATGTAAAATTTAATTCATGGAAGCCTTACAAGCATCAAGTGGGTTTAAGAATAGTAAACTCGGAGGCACTCAATAGAGGTGTTTTCTCGGAGACTAACACCTATTCATTTGGTAACTTTAATGCAAGTAGTGGCAATGATTCAATATTGTATAAGGGTGATTTCTATGTCAAGCCATATAAAACGATATATACAAGGAATGGACAACTTGTGTCGGAGGAAACTACAACTTATTCTGCAAACAAAGTTAATGGAAAAAGCCATTTGTTGCCTAAGTTGGTTACACGCAAGAATAGTAATAATGTAGTGGACACGCTTTACTGTTATTATTCTTATACAAATACGGGAATGCCTGCAATTTACAAGGAGAAGGGGAAACCTGAAACCTTTCTTAGGTGGGCTTGGAACGATAGTTTCCTAATGATGGTAGGAAATGCTTACATTCCGATTTCAATAACAGACAAGCAATTCATTGACCAGGAAGCATGCAGCTCCTATATAAACTCTTTCTTGAAAGGGTATTTGGGACATGTTACAGGATATGTTTGGAATCCATTGTTTGGCCCAACTGCTATCATTTTGTCAAATGGTAATGTCAATTCTTTCAAATATGATCGTTTTGGTAGATTGACCAGTGTGTATGACTATAATAACGTTTTATTAAAGGAATATGAATATAATTATCGCAAGTAACATGAGAATAAAGATAACTTTTTTAGCCTTGTGTGTTCCCTTTCTTTTATATGCCCAAAGCAAGAAACAAAACTATATAAAGGAAACATTGCACCTTGATACAAATGGTGCTAGTATTGAAAATGTTAGTTATTATAATGGCTTGGGTAATTTGTCAGAGATTGTATCAACAGCTTCTGGTACGTCGGATAATGTATATACCTTTAAGACTTATGATTCTAAGGGGCGTGAGAGTAAAAATTTTTATCCAACACCAATAGGCAGTGGATTGGACTTCAAGGACTATTATAGTTTTGTGAGTGCTTCCAGTAACTATTATAATGACGAGTATGCCTTCAAGCAGAATTATTATGATGATGCAGACCATATAGTCAGAGAGGATGTTGCTGGCAATAATTGGCATGCTCATAGTGCCCACAATGAGTGTTCGTATGAAACCAATACTTTGTCAGATAAAGTGATAAGGTATGATGCAAACCCTATTGCAAAGAGTTATTATCCGGAAGGCTGTCTGGAGAAGGAATCGGCAAAGGACGCTGATGGAAATGAAGTTGTTATTTTCAAGGACTTGGATGGAAATACCATCTTGGAGCGTAGAAACCAGGGGGATACTTATTATGTCTATGATAAGTTGGGGCAGTTGCGTTATATCTTGTCTCCCCAATATCAAGAAAAAGAGGATTTGGCAGCTTATGCCTATCAGTATGATTATGACGAATGCGGAAATCTTGTTCGTAAAACATTACCAGGTTCTCAATACACTCAGTATTGGTATGACAAGGAGGGACTTCTTGCTTATGAACAAGATGCTTTGTTGAGGGATAAAGGCTTGTATCGTTTCTATTTGTATGACGATTATGGTCGTGTTGTATTGGTGGGAACAACGACAAGTTGTAATACCAATGTCAAGAATGCGAAACTCAATGTGCACTTTTCTTCCCAGAATGGTGGCATAGCAAATTCTGGCTATGCTTTTTATGGAAACACTTCCAACTTTTCCATAGGCTCCAATGTTTCCTTGGAAAAGGCTTATTATTATGACTCGTATGGCTTTTTATCTGGTGTTTTTAAGGATGACTTTGCGCCAATAAGTCCGTCTCAAAAGGGTGGATGTAATGACTTGTTAGCTGGTTCTATTATCAAAACCTCCAATGGACAATTTTTGTTTACTGTCAACAGCTATGATCCTAAAGGCAACCTTATAAATACTTCAACTAAAGGATTGAAAGGTTATACAAGCAAAGTATCCAACACTTATTCTTTGACCAATAAATTGGTGACATCAGATGCAGAACTGGATGTCAAGTATGGTGAGTTACTTAAAATATCTTTGACCAATGAGTATTCCACAAGAAATAATTTACTTATTAGCAAGAAACTTATCCTATCTCATGGGGAAGGAACGGAAAGCTCTTCAACGCTGAATTATATGTATGATGCAACAAACAGGCTTTCGCAGATAGTTCGCCCTGAGCAATATGGAAATGTTTCTTATAGCTATGATGTTCATGGTTGGCCTGTCAAGATTGAGAGTAATAGCTTCAAAGAAGAGCTTTCTTATTCCGATGGTGTGGGTACTCCTTGTTATAATGGTAATATCAGTAGTTTAAAATGGTCAAATAGTAACTATAGTGAAAAAAGAGGTTATAAGTTTCATTATGACAGACTCAACCGTCTGACTGAGGCAAACTATGGCGAGGGAGAAAGCCTAAGTAATGCTGGTGATAATTTTAAAGAATCAGTCAACTATGACTTGAATGGCAATATTACATCCTTGGAGCGTCATGGGAAAAAACAGGATGGAACGTATGGTGTTATAGATAAGTTGAATGTATCATTGAATGGGAATCAAATAGTTAATATCAGTGATGCTGCCGACAAAATCGTTTATGAAGGGGCGCTTGATTTCGAGCCAGCATCTGATGGAATATCATCCTGTAAATACAATGATTTTGGTGCTTTAATTAGCGATACAGGTCGTGGAATAACGATGATAGAGTATGATAATAACAAGAATCCTATTCGTATTCAATTTTCCAATGGCAATGTAACTAAATATATTTATTCTGCGGAGGGTACAAAACTTCGTACCATATATTATACAGCCATGCCAAATATCAATGTGCCTGATGGGTGTACACATGAGCTTGATGCATCAGAGATACAGACAACAGACTCCTTAGATTTCTTAATGGAGGGTAATCTTATATTAAAGAATGGGCGTATTAACAAATATCTTTTTGAAGGAGGTTATTGCGAGGCTTATAAGCAAGGTATATGTATAGCCAAACCTGCGCCTCCCTTTTCTTGGTTTGAAGATGGTTCCGACTCAGAAATCTCAGAAGAAGAACAGAAAGCCTATGAAGAGAGAAGAAAAGAATGGACAAAAGCAGTGGAGGCACTTAATGCAACTGATGCTTTTAACTTCTATTATTACAATAAAGATCATCTTGGCAATAACAGGGAAGTAATAGACTTTGGAGGAAAAATTTGCCAAGTGATTAACTATTATCCTTTCGGGACACCTTTTAGCGATCAATCTGCTACTTTACAAGCAGACTTCCAACCCTATAAATATAATGGTAAGGAGTTTGACATGATGCATGGTTTGAATACGTATGACTATGGAGCACGTCAATATAACCCAATAGTTCCTACATGGGATAGAATAGATCCTTTGTGTGAGAATTTCGGCTATATGTCTCCTTATAACTATTGCTTGGATAATCCAGTGAATACGACAGACCAAGATGGTGAAGGCCCAATTTTGGGTGCCGTTATCGGCGGCGGTATAGAGTTGGCATGTCAACTTATAGAGAATTATGATACCAATAGCTCTGTCTTGGATAACTTGTCAAAGAATGTCAATTGGACGAATGTAGCTATAGCTGCAGGGGAAGGTGCTTTGACAAGTGGTGTTTCTGCATTGAAAGGGCTTGGGGCTAAAGTTGCAATTTCTGCGGTATCTTCGGCAGCTAAAAATGTATCAGACCAAATAAAGGATGGTGCAAAATCATATAAAGATATTGATTATAAAGATATGGCAAAAGATGTGGTTATTGATTCTTCTGTTACAGGAATTTCAGGAAAAATAGCAAAAGGGATGACAAACGTTAGGTTCAAAGGAGTAATGGCAAAGCCGACGGCAAAAGCTGTGATGCACAATAGAGCAGGTCAAATGCGCTATTCTAAATCAACAAGAAGAAATGCAAGAGTGAGACTTAGAAATAAGAAGGAAAACTATTCTGATAAATGGGAGAATAGTATAAGTGCTACGTTTAGTAGCTTTATAAGTTATCTGAAAAGGAAACTATAGATAATAAAAAATAATAGCTAGAATGAGAAATAAAAATAGATTGCAGGCAATTTATAGCTTGTTTAATAAGGCACCTTTTGGGGTTGATTTTATATTGTTGATAACAATTGTTGCTTTAGTAGTATATCTTGAAGTATTAGTGCAGCATAGTTATACTTTATTACCGATATGTGTCCCATGGATGTATGATATAATCGGGGTAAATTTTGTTTCAATATTATTGGCGTTAATAAAGATCTTTTTGAGAAAAACTTCTGAGGGCTTTTGGGATGTTTGGGGGACATATCTTTTGAAAACATCGCTATGTTTTATTTTAATACCAGCATTGATACTTTTGCCAAATAAATATTTACCCTCAACGATTCTTGTAAAGGAAAAATATGGTGTTGTAATAGATTTGGCATCAATTAAAATAAATAAGTCTACTAGTTCAAGGAAAAATTACGTAAAGATAAAATTAGATAATGAAGATATTTCTTTCTGGTATGATACATACAAAGAAACAAAACCTCTTGGAACAAAATGCATTATGAACATTAAGAGAGGCTTCTTTGGGCTGAGATATGCCGATAATGTTGATTTCTTGGTTGAATGAGTTATATGCAGGTTCTTAGTTGATAACCTGCATAAGAACTTCAGGTGAACAGTTTTTATTATGGAAAAAAGAAGTTTTGGATTGGTAAAAATATACTTTGTTATATTTGTAGTTTATATCGGATTTTTCCTGTGTGTCAAGTTTGGCATTCCATATATTTATGAAAAATATGGGATGCCAGTAGATGCTGTTGTTTACGGAATGAGTAAAGATACTAAAGGTAGTTTCCTTGCACGTTATGAGTTTATTGTTGACCAGAAAAAGTACAGAGGAAAAGTACCTATAGTAATGTTCATGAAGGAGATACAATATGTGTTTGGTATATTCCTGTTCTTCCTTGGTTAAATATTTATGTGCCGAATGAATAATAAAAAATATAACAGAGTTTTGAAAACCTCAAATGTTTCTATGTGGAAGTTTGGGGCTTCTTGCATTTTATTTATCGTGTTATTTACAGGATTGGAAGCCTCTGTACGCAAAAGCAATATGTTGCTTCCAATATGTATTCCTTGGATGTATGATTATGAGGTACTTTTTGCGGTGTCTATTGTGCTTGCACTTATCATAAAATATCTGTGTAAGTCAAAAAAAGATTTTCTATATCTATGGCTAATGTATTTTTGGAAATTGGCTGTTTTTATAGTCATGATTCCTGCGGTCATCTTCTTGACAAACAATTTTTTTAGCTCGGAAGAAAGTCTGAAACATTGCGAAGGATTAATTATAGACATACAGCAGGCTTCTGTTGGACCATCAAAGACTGCTAGCCCTCTAAGAAATTATGTTAAAATAAAGGTTGATAATGAGAACACTTCCTTTTGGTATGACATAAATAAAGAAACAAAACCTCTTGGAACAAAATGCATTATGAACATTAAGAGAGGATTCTTTGGGCTGAGATATGCCGATAATGTTGATTTCTTGGTTGAATGAGTTATATGCAGGTTCTTAGTTGATAACCTGCATAAGAACTTCAGGAGAACAGTCTTTTAAAATTACTTTGTTCCCCTTGTCAAGTAAATAAATGGTAGGCATGGCTTCCAGGCTATAGCTGTCGCTGATGCGTGTGTCGGCATATATGGATAGAAAAGTGTAATCTGCAGGGATGGTCTGCTTGTCAAGCCATGCCGAGATTCTGTGGCAGTTGTCACAGTCTGGGTCATAGAAGTAAAGGATGACCTTTCTGTCTTTGTAGTCACTCAGTTGATGTTGATTCCCGTTCTTGTCAGTAAACACAAAATCAAGGGCATTGTCACCAGGCAGGTTCTTGTTCCTCGTTTTTATCTTAAAGGCGATCCTCTCCTTTTCTGTTTCATCAAAGCCAGTTGATTTCTCCATTTCGTTGAGGAAAAGAAGATACACCTTGTCATTCCTCATAGGCGACTTCGGATTACCCAGATAGTGTTCGATGAGGCTCTCGAATTTGTCTTTACTCTTCTGGCTCCCAAAAGCTTTTGAAGCAAAGATATGTACACTCTGCTCTGCGGTAGTTGGAGTAAAATGAGGAATGAGATCGATGAAATTGACAAATCCTTGTTCTGAGATATTGGCATTGCTAAGTTGCAAGGTATCCTTGAAGTCAAAATTGTCCCAATAATGGAGACCCAGATAATTGAGCCGTTGTTCTACGGATTTGAGAGAGTCGGGCATCACAGGATAGACAAACGAGCGGTTTTGTCCGATAGCTTGCAGAATGTTCAATGAGAACACCAATGCGGTGATAATAATAATTCGATATCTCATAAGCCAATTCTTTTTTGCAAAGTTAAATAATAAATCTGAAAAAGGCAACAAAAATGTGCAGTTTTTCAAAAAATGAATGTCGTGGAGCTATAGAAGGTGAGTTCAACTCGGCAACTATATCTCCGACGACCAGTTTAAATAGTTTTCGTTATTTGGTGTTCTTAGTAAAAGTAAATGATATTTAATGATTCTGTAAAATCTGTTGTTTTTATCTATATGTAAAAGTAATTTCTTTAGCCTTTGTCTTCACGTTTGCTGCGTTTATATAGCCTCCGTTGTAGTAGCTGGCTTTCACATAGAACTTACCCTGAGTACCGGATTTGTTGACTCTCATGTTCTTGATGGTAATGGTCTGTGTCGTACCCACTACGCTGGCAGATTCATATTTCACAACAAACCAGTTGTTCCATCCTTTTCCTCCATCTACTTCCGCAGTAGAACCTACTTCTATACCGCAATTCTGCGGATTGATATCATTAGAAGCGATTTTGATTTCTATTGGAAGCAATTCCTTCGGATAGTTAGCCGGAATCTTGAATTTCAGTTGTGCTGTGGCGCTGATACCCTTACCCATCGTAGCAGGGAACTCAAACTCATATTCCATATTCTTGATGGTATAGATGTGGATATTCCTGCTCAGACCATGCTTCTTGTCCAACAGTCGGATGATTCCTTCCTTCATGGAATTATCAATGGTGCTCAATGTATAATGAATGCTTCCTTCGCCATTATTGAATGTAATGACAGGAGTCTCATTGATAGCACAATTGGTATTCTTCATCCAAATTGCTTCAAAGTCATTTGCGGTAATGTCGGTATCGCCAGCATACTTGAAGGAAATACTTTGTGCTGCAGTAGCTCCCTCGTTCAAGAGAATATAGGTGCCATTTGTGATACTGAGGGTATATTTTCCGTCTGAAACTTCTGGTACAATGTCTTCTACTACAATCCAAGGGTTGTTGGCTGGTGTTCCATTTACGGCTGCATCAAAGCTGTCATAGCCCAATGAAGCATCCAGTTTCTTCACCTTCATCTTATAGATATGGTTTCGCTTGATGCGGTAGAGTTGGTTGTCCTTGTCCTGCAAAAGCACGAGGAAACGTTTGTGGGTACCGTTCTTGTAAGTTGCCCAGAGAATAACCTTCAGCGGTTTGCTGGCATCATTGCGATTCTCAAAGGTATAGGCGATATTCTCCATCTGTCCCTCAGAACCCTGGTATGTCTTCTGGTCTTTGGTAGGAGTGATATAATCAGGGTTCCATACTGCCATCTCATGGGTGTCAGGGAAGGTGAGGTCTGTCTTGAATGGAGCAATCGTACCGTGTTCCTGACCGTCGTAGATAGATACTATCACCTTTTCAATTTCGTTAGCCACCTCGTCTTCCAGTTCAACCTTCACCTTGGCTCTGTCTCTGATGAGATGTATCACAGGCTTGTCGGCTCCACCATTGAGGAAAGCTTTCATCTCCTCCGGCGTATTTTTCTTGACATATCCCCAATAGACGATTTTTTGAGACTGATCTTCTCCAGCGCTTGATTCGAATGAAGTCATGAGCATATTCTCATGCATTCCGATCCATTTAGGAGATTGGGTGATGTCCAACGTAGCATTGGCAACAAAGTGGATTCTTGCGGTAGAATTTGGTATTGTAGCCTTGATGCCTTTCGGATTGCTGCTGCCGTTTTCCAGGATATCTCCTTTAGGCGTTGTTTCAAGCGTAAGATCTTTTGCAAGTCCTAAGAAGAAACCGTCCTTGTCGAAGCAGAAAAGCTGGATGTCTTCTGCCCGGTCAATACCTTCATTACCGTATGTCTGACTTCTGGTTATGGTCTGGTTCTCCTCATAGCTCGGAATACCAACATAAGTGGTAATGGTATATTCGTTTCCTTGTTTTTCCCAAAGCTCAGAAGGACCATTCTCAACCATGTCGTTTGTGCAGGCTGTCAGCATAGCCAACAGTCCTGCAATCATACTCATATAATATTTTAAATGTTTCATAATAGTGCCTCCTTTGTGATGGTTTATTCTTTCTTGTTTTCTAATGCAGTTACTTCTTCAGGTGTAAGGTCGCGGACGCAGCGTACGAATCCTTCATCAGAACCATTCGAATTTGCTGTTACCAGGTTTCCACTCAAAGACCAATATGAATAGCCTTTAAGGACCTCTGTTACGACATCCTGACCAGATTTGTATTGGTAGTTTACAATCACTTTGATTTCCGATTCCGTAGGAAGTCGCCAATTGTCATAACGGGTTCCGTCTGTTCCTACTTCTACATAGTCATCACAGTGCTTGGATGCTTTGACTCCTTTGCTGAAAACGGTTACGGTACCGAGCTGAGATGCCAGAGCAAAAGCAGGTGATACTACGTCTTCTGAAGACAACTTTGTGGTCGGATTGATGTTGTTTACATGCCCAATCGTATAGTTTCCGTTGGTGTGCGTGATTTGAACCACATACATGTTGTTGTTAGATTGGTCTTTTCTTGCTTTATTCAGAGTGGCTTTGTATGCATTTTCTTTATATTCATCTTGGTATTCCCAAATATATGTGCCTTCTATGATATCTGACCACCAACCCCATCCTTCTTGTACCTTACCATAGGTATAAACCTTTGCCGTGAAGTTTTCGTCAGATGATGTCTTGCTGGTTTTGTGGGCTTTTTGATGTTCTTGCCAATCAATCCATCCGTCCAGACTCTTGGTAGAGTACCATCCTGCAATGGCCTGTATGTACTCCAATGGATATTGCTTGATGGTTACCTGTTCTGTCTTCTTGTTTTCTCCTTCACCGCAGGATATGGTAAACTTGATGTATTTTACGGTCAACGGAACAAATTCTTTAGCTTGGATATTGACGATACCCTGGTCTTTCTTCTCTGTATGACCATTGGCGAAATTCAGACTGATTTGTGGATAAGTACTTCCTGACTTAATCGTCTTCTTCGTGCCGTTCTTGTCGTAATAATAAACTTCGTCTATTTGGACAGTACAAGCATCGGAAGCATAGAATTGGATCGTCTTGTTATCCACTTTCTCATTTCTCATGATATGGAAGGTAGGGGTAACCAGGAGATAACTATGCTTATCGGCATTGATAACGGTTTCTTCGCCTTCTGTCCATTTCATCACGTCGTATTGGATATCCGCCTGGGTTCCATAGACGATTTCAGTACTGCTGCCACGATTGGTAATGTTGGCATTGACGGTATAGATATGGTTGCGTTTCAACTCTGTTTCGTTGATGTCACGTACAGGTATGCTATAGAAGTTGTCTGTGGTTTCGCCAACGGTTCCTTCTCCTTCAGCATCTTCTGAAATCTTGGTCAGCGGTACTTTCACAATCAACTTAGGCATCTGCTCCGTATTGTCCCATTGGGTAGCATAGCTGTAGGTGGTAATGGTAAAGTTTCCGTTTTCACCCATAGCACTTTCGTAAGCTCCACTCATATTGCCCAAAGTCTTGGCAGAGTTCTCGCCGAAGAATGTGGTAGCAGTATTGTAGTTCTGGAAATTCCAACTTGGATTGCCAACAGTGTATCCAGGCACATTGATGTTGAGCTTTACCAGGATTTTAGCTGCTGCACGGCAGAGACTGGTTTGAATGGTTTGGCGGGCAGCTGTTGTTACGAGATAATCGGTCGTGCTGCTCATCAGGAAATTCTTGCCAGGATTGGTATTCGTCTGGTATGGTTTCCAGATGTCTGCATCCGTCTGGGTCTTTCCTGCTAATTCGCTCAGAACATTGATGCCTTGCAGTGATTCCTTGGCATTGGCAATGGTAACAACCTGGTAAGTTTCATTTTCTACCAGCTGGTTCTTGTCTTTCCAGTTGCCCTGGTCCAAAGTAGCAGTAGTACCTTGAGTCATGCTTGGCAACGTCTTGCCCAACTTGAGCGTTGCGTCGGCTTTACCAAAGATTTTCACATCGAGTTTATCCAACTTAGCCTCGTTGAGGCTCATGTCGGATGCAACTCTTGTCTTGGCATCAGTCACCTGTGGATAAATGCTGAGGCTCTCTTCCATTCCGATCGTATCGTTGAAGGCATCTTCCCCAGCGCACCCGGATAAGAGTACGCCCATGATGAAGGTCAGCATTGCTTTCCAGGTTCTGTTATATTGATAATTGATCTTCATGATGGTGTCATTTTAAATGTTACTTCACTTGAACAAAACTGATTTCCGTAGAGGTTCCTGGCAATTTTTCTTCGCCTTCACCCACGTTGATGAGTGCTTTGTTGCTTGGAACGATCGTCAAGAAGACATTTGCATGATAGTTGTGTGGATTTGCCATATCAAGAATCTTCTTAGGCACTACATAGAAACTGATGGTTTCCTTGTTGCCGTTGCCTTCTAAGGTATTCTTGATTTCTCCACTTTCGTCTCCCGCTATCACAAATCCGAAGACTGGATTGTTGCTCTGGAGAATCCATTTCCTGCCACCTGTATAGATGTTCTCGAAGGTAATCTTCGGTCCCCAGGTAGGCTCATTGAAAGCTACTTGTATGCCTCCGTCATGGGTTTGATAATCGCCTTCTACGACGGTATGGATTTCTACTTTATCTACATAGTTGTACTTTCCGCCATCTTCCCAGTCGAGTACGGTAGGGTTGATTTGCAACTTGCCGCCTTCGAGGAAGTATGCATAGACTACCAACTCGTGGTTGCGTGCTGCAGGCTTCATGTTGGAAGGTATCGTGAAGGTGGTACTTTGCTCTGGAGAGTCCTCACTCAGTTTGAAATAAATTCTACCTGTGATAGGTCGGTTGCTCTCTCTGAGATAAGTACGGTGCTGGGATACGAAGTTGGCTCCATCCAGACGCGTCATGTATTCAGCTGCTTTTTCACTGCTTCCTCTGTGGAAAGTTGTTGGGTCTGCAACACTGGTAATGTATCTGTTGGAAACTCCTCCGAGCATCACCTTTGAGTGTACGTAAGTGGTAGTTCCATTATACTGGGTGGAGATGAGTCCGGCAGTCTCTCGGTATGCATAGGTGGTTGCATCAGGGAATACATCACTGGCTTGCGGTATGATGTCCTCATTCAATTCTATCTTGGTGATCAATGCCTCTTCTGTTCCTCCATCAGCCTTTCTTGCGAAGAAGAAGTGCAACTTAGAAACGGCTCTTACCAACGGAATGATTACGCTCTTGGCTGCAGCGGCAGTTTCTGTATCTGCCACATGGTCTGCTACAGAGATATGGGTGATGACTCTTGACAGTGGAAGTCCTGTAGCAGGAACTTCAGATGCCTGGACTTTACCTTCACCGTTGATGCCGAACTGACTCTTGATGACCATTTCCTTCAACTGCTTGCGAGTCAACATCTTGTTGGCAGTATTGTCTGGGAAAATACCCTCGATGCTTTCCGCATTTGCCAGAATGAAAAGGTCGAGATTCTCAAGTTCGTTTCCTCCAGATTTGCGAGGAATTTTCATGCTTACTGTCTTTACGGCAGTTTCTCCGTTGACAGGAGTGGTGAGAATTTCTTCTCTATAGCTTACTGCGATGGCATCATCACCTGTAGAGTTGGAATTGAAAGCCCAAACTCTGATGCTGTGGATGCTGCTTTCCGTAGCAGGATTGGCTGGGTTGCTGTCGAAGTCATCAGCTCTACTCATCGCCGCCCTTGACTCGGTAGGAGAGGAAGTCAGAAAACTGAGATTCAAATAGGTCTCGCTGTCGTCATTGGCAGTGCCTGGACCATAATCGTCATAGACGCATGATGTGAAGACGCTGATGGCTAAAAGCGAGAGTAGCAATGCCGTGAGTGCCATCAAGAAGGTCTTGATTCGATTCCTTCTTTCGTATAATTTAATGAAGTCATTCATAGCGTCCTCCTTTCTTTATTGATTATTGCCTAATTCTGTATCTTTGAGGTTGACATTCCAACCATTGACATTCACCTTGGTGATCATGTTGTAATCTCTCTTGTCCGATACGTAGAACATCAGAACGTAATGGTCTTCACGGTCCAGATATTCCTGATCATCCCAATTCTGGTTTACCTTTTCTCCGCAAAGAGCAAGGAACCAAGGGAGAGAATGATTGAATAATTCTATAGGATTATCCTTGTCACGCAGATCGGTGATAATGATGCGCTTGTCATCATATTTGCTTTTGTCACCATCCCTTACGGCACGTCTGTCACTCTGTCTTTCAAACATACGAGAAGATGAGAGATCGTAAATCAAGGCCTGATCTACAGGTTCTTCATTCACCTCGGTATGTGCACCGTCATAGTTTGCTCTGCGCTCCATGTTGTATGGCAAGTAGGTGATTCCTTCGTTCTTCACTTTCTCTCCATTGTGATCGAGCCATGCAGCAGAACCTTCGATGCGAACGTCGAAATTCTCAGGTTTGAAATCCGCCTGGTCGTTCTCGTAAGGGAGCAATACGATGCGGTAAGTCTTGGTACACTTCATTAAACTGAGTGTAGAAGTCACTACTGTACCTTCGTTTCCATTTTGGTTCAGCCGCTGGAAGTCCACCTGAGTCTTTGCTGTGTATAAGGCAGCAAACTCCTTGTCGTTCTTGATTTCTTCGCTATTGTCCTTACCCATCCTTACGGTCAGGTCGTCAATGGTAGAAACGCCCGGTGTAAGAGAAGCAAAGCTGAACTCCATCTCGTCATCTTCTGCTCTTGACATCACCTGACGGTCGCGAGCCAGACATACGAAGGTATATTTCCCATCCTTCAGACCCGTAATTTCCATCGTGTGTCCAGTTTCAAACTTTTCTCGGCTTTCGATATAAGAGTCAAAGAATTTGCCGTTTTCATCAAAGGCATAAACGTTAATATTCTTAACTTCAGCGGCGAAAGCGTCAGCTTGTTTCACGTTATATGTATAGTCGAACTGGAGAGCCACTTTACTTATTGCAGGCGGGCAGTCGTCCATGTCTTCCTTGATGCAAGAAGACATTGTGGTTAGTGCTATGGCTGAGAAACATACCAATTTAAACCAGTTGTTGTTGATGAATTTTGCCATATCGTTAAATCTTTATATTGTTAATATTCTTAGAAAAGTTCTCTTGAGTTATCTGGAGTGCCCTGCTTTTAGGGTAGGGCATCGTTGATTTCGTCTTTGGGGTGCTTTACTGGAAGCACTGGGTAATCCCATCTTTCTGTGGGTTGTCCCATCTTTCGGATGGAGGATGTAGTAGGGGTGAGTTTTATATCACTGTCTTATGAAGGCTTCGTTCTTGATTCTTTGGAGGAAATCTTTCGGAGGCAATGCCCCCGAAAGATTGATGATTGTTACTTCAACTGAATATCAGTAGAGTTAAGTACCCAAGGGTTGATAGCTACTGTTACATTCATGTAGTAGTTAGGCTGGATATCGTCTGGAGTTGGTCCGTTAGGAACATCCTTACCTAAGTCGTAGATACCATTCACATTCATGCGATAGATGCTGTTGCGGAGAATTGAGTAATAACCTTCACGTACGTAGTAGTTGTCCTCAATGGTGTAGCAGTAGTACATCTTACCTGCACGGTAAACTTCGATGTTGTTGGCCTTGCGGAAGTTTGCTAACTTTTCACCTTCCTCGATCAATTTGCCGTTTGCATCCTTAATATTATTTACCACTTCTGCTGCTGTGAGCTCTCCGAATGGGTTACTTACTTCATCGTCTGCCATCAAATCTGCGATACGGGTGTAAAGCTTGCCGTCATAGCGATAGAATGTGCCATCTGCGAAGTCTGCATTTGCCTTAGCACTTTCTGTCAATGTGGCCTTGATGCAGAAGTAGATTGATGTTGCATCATCCTTTTCAGTTGTTGTATTCTCAAACATATAGTTCTTAGGAGTACGGGCGTTGGTGGTGAAATTCTCAAGACCTGCAGCCTGATACTTGGTACCGTACTCTGTTGTTGGCTTGTAGTAAGGAGTAGTTTCTGCAATCAGCGCATTGAGTGTCCACTTGCCTGTTGTGTTCCAATTCTGCACTACGTAAGAGTTGTTGTTCAAGTTTGACAGTGCGTATGTGTCATAAACTACACCTTCCAGATAATCCTCAAAGTTCTTGGTGGTAGTTTCTGGCTTTCTTTCAATCTTGTTTACCTCTACGGTAGGAGCATCTACTCTTGCTACAACTCGGTCGAGAGAGATCTGGGTAGCAATGGCAGGGGTAGCCTCGTTCTTGTTGTCTGCTGTAAAGGTAACAGTACTGTGAGCTGCCTGCTTGTTCTTGTCGTTCTGGTTGAACATCACGAAATGGTTGTTGCCTGCATAGTTTGCACCTCCGACTGTTGATCCTGCAAATGCTGCATTGGCTGCGAGAGGATTGTCCAATTCTGCGTTTGCCAAGAAGTAAACGGTGTATGGTGTGTTCTCTTTCACTTTGGTTACACTCACTTTGATAGGCTTGGTCTCACCAACTGTTGTCTGAGTAGGAGCTGTCTTCCAGTCGTTTGCCGTTACGTTCTTCTTGAAGATTCTTTCTGTACCTTGATAGATATAGATGGTACCCGATGTGATGGCACTTTCCTCTACAGTTCCGTTTTCAGGGTTAGATTGGATAGTTCTGGTAGCGTCACCAGCAGAACCTTTTACTTGGATAGTCATGTTATAGAAAACATCTACAGTTTCCTGACCAGTGGTAGGAGACATTGTATCGTCAGTGCTGCAACTGTTGAATGTGAATGCTGCTATCGCTAACATACTCATTGCGAATAGATTAAATTTCTTCATAATCTTAAGTTCTTAAAACGTTAAACAATTATTTTACTTATACATTAATTCTAAAAAGGAAGTTTCGCATATTTTGTAGCAAAAGTTATTTGCTTTTTGTATAAACCTTCTTAAACTTAAACCTCTTTACAATTTATGAGTCATCTTTTACTTATGAAATCCTCTTTTGTTGAATAATCATCTTTTACTATACATTATATATATAGATATTCATCCTTTGATTACATCCTTCTGAGAAGTTCCTGAAGATTGATCTTGGCTTCCTTCAATCCAGCCTTATCAGCTTTTTCGAAGTAGGTCTTGGCAGTCTGATAATCATTCTTCAGAACAGCAAGTGCGCCTCTGGCGTTGTCCACTTCCGGACCATTTCCTGCCTTCTTCAAGTAATTCTCTGCGCTTACCTTATCGCCTCTGTCGATGGCAGTATAGGCTGCGTTGAGATTAGCAAGTTCTTCCTCTGGGAACATCTTTACGACGATATCAAATACCTCATTGTATTCCTTGCTTCCCTTTTCGTAACTGTTGGCTACGGCATACATCTCTTCGAGGGATAGCTTTTGTGGACGGGTCTTGATAATCTTGCGAGCTTCTTCGAGATTGAAATGTCTTACGTCGTAATTGATTTCATATTCGGTGCGGCGCAAAGATGGATATACTTGATTGATAAGATATCTGTGTGCATCTCCTGCCTTGGCTGCAATCGCTCTTTCCGTTTCGTCTGGTCCCATGTTGCTGTTGAGGATGTTCTGCACGGTTGCCTTCTGAGGGATGTTGTTCTTGCCTACGTAGTCACGCACTCCCTGCCAGTCTTCTGCAGTAGATGAGAACTTGAACAGTTCCTTTTCCACTGGATAGAGGTTGCGCAGATAGTCATAAACGGCTTTTGTACGGTTCTTTGCCAATTTTTCGTTGTTGGTATAGCTGCCGTCTGGGGAGGCGTAACCATGTAGTGTAATCGAAGTGATGTGTACGTCTGCGTCGTTCTTTACCAGGTCGATAGTCTTGCGCATCTTGTCTAATTCTGCTTGATTGTTGCCTAGTTCTGTATTGATAATTGCTTTATTGATATGAAAGTTGAGTTGTGCCGTACCCTTTTCCTGTCGGTTCTTGATAGGTTCTGCCTTAGGTCTCACGTATGCATATTGCAATTTCATTGGCCCTGGTAGGGCTTCACCGATGCGGCTGAACAAACCGTTTTCCACAATAGCTTGGTTACATCCGCAGACATCTTGTCCGACAACGAGTTGTGAGTTGTTCATCCACTCGCGATATGGAATTGTATAAGCATAATGTATGGTCTGCGTTTCCTTATTGTTACGTCTGGTAACGATAAGTGGATTTTGGGTGGCAGTCTTATTGTTGCGCTGGTAATAGATGTAGCGTTTGTGTCCCATGATTTCCACAGCTGGCATTTTGAGCGTATCTTGCTGGTTGACGATCATCGGAATGATGACGGTTCCCTTATTGCTTTTCACCTGAAGGTTGTCAAGCTTGAAATCCATATTGACAGCAACGTTATTGCCTTTTTTTTTCACTTCCTTGTTGAGGAGGCTCACTTTTCCACCTACCAATTGCTGTGCTTTGGCAGGCATACAGAGCAGAATGACTGCTGCTGCGAGGCTTAATTTGATGATATGAAATGTTCTCATAATTGAAGTCTTTTACTAAATGATAGAAACAATGTAATGCCTAAATGATAAGAATACTACCGTGCTGATGTCGTTTAGAAGACATACACCAGGTTGATGGCTGCCTTGGTAGGGCCTACGTAGTGGTGGCTCTTGTCACTTTCTACTTTCTCGCCGCATTTCTCACATTCGTATTGGTCATACTTGGAGAAAACGTACCCTAATCCCAACTCTGCTTCCAAGTTCCAGTGCTTGGAGAGTGTCCAGGTGTAGCCGTATGCGATTCCGGCTCCTATCATCCATCCCTCGAAGCGATGTTCTTTCAACTTGGAGAAATCTGTTCCCAGTAACATGAAGTCTGCATCAATATTACCTATATTATACTGTCCACCCAAGGCATGGAAACCAAGGAAGTGACCCATCATCTTGTTGCAGAACCAATATCGTGCTTCAGGTTGTACGATCCAATGCTTCCACTTCTTATTGTCAGAGAAAGACCAAGGATTATAATTTCCCGACAGATCGAATGTCCATTTCGGTGCAAGGCTGAACTCAACTCCAAGATTGAAGGTGGTTGTTGCATCATACAAGAGGTTGGTCTTGATGGCTGCCTTTTGGGCTATTGCCGAATAGGAAAATCCTATGCAGGCAATCATTGTTATAATCATCTTTTGCTTCATAATCTTATGTTTTATGATTTTGTTCTTAGAATTATTTACTTTTATTATTCTTTTAAACTTTGAAGTTCTTAGAAAAGTTACTTTTATGATTTTTGTCTTTTACTTTTTTATTGGTTTTAGAAATCATTATTTTTATCTTTCCTCTAAACTTTGTAAGTTCTTAGAATCGTTAAATGGTAGATTTTTTGTTCTTTCTGGTGGCAAATTTATAATGAATTCTCTTTGGTTGCAAGTTTTTTAGCACTGAAAAATACTGAAAAATGCGATTTTTTCTACATTTACAACTAAAAAACACTGAAATTTACCCCTAAAAACTAAAAAATCTCCAAAAAGGATACGAATCTCAAAATAAAAGCGTATTTTTGCGAAAAAGATGATCGTTAACTTTTTGATAGAATTATTGTATGAAAGGTCTTAGTAATAGTACGGTGAAAATGATACGATTTATAGAATTGTATCTTTGTCCACAATATTGCGGTGTGATTGATAGAAGAAGAGTGATAGCTTATCTGTTCTTTACACTGATAGAAGCTGTTGTGATTCCTCTGCATTTCTTCTTGTTTCTGATGTTCTGGGAACCTATAGGCTTTGGTCTTACCTGTGCCCATCTGATAGCTTTCTCTGTCATCCAATGGACCATCTGGAAGCAAAGTTTAAGTTTCGATAATGGTTTGTCAGCCCTGTTTATGGTGGCTGCTGGTAAACTGGTGATTGATTGTATGTTCTGTGTGATTTTTGGAGTTGTCGAAGATCATATCTCTGTTTTGGGTAATGTCTTCGTCATGATGGTTATCGGAATTACCGCTCTCAGTCTGATGTTGCGTAAAACGGCTTTGGTCGTAGCTCTGGCGATGATTCCTGTATTGGCTTTATATGTCTATACGGAATCTTCTGTTACTTTATGGCTTTCATTGAAGCCTTTACTCGTGGGTATATTGATGTTCGTCTATGTCTATACTTATAATATGAGTAAGGTGACTAAAGGATTGCGCCAACCGCGTGAAATCAATCTGGAAGAGAAGAAGGCATTGGAAATGCTTGCCAATATTCGCGATTTGGATCATGATAAAGCAGAAAGTTTGCTGGAAAGACTTACTCCTGAAATGCGTCAGCGTATTGTGGGGCTTGCCACTGAGCGGTTGAGAAAGGAAGAAAGGGAACTCTTAGCTTGGGATCTGGTATGTGTGGAACTGACCAAAAGCGAAAAGGTTATCTGCAAATTGATATTGGAAGGAAAGACGCTGAAGGAAATCTGTTCTTTACTCAACAAGTCTGAGTCTAATATCACCAGCCAGCGCTGCCATATTCGCAGAAAACTGAAAATGGGCCGTAAGGATGATCTGCGGCGTACTTTGGAATTAAAAATTATAGAGGTAAGAGATGCGCTTTAGGCCATCTCTTACCTCTATTACTTTTATGTCAACCGTTCATTGATGTTGATGAACTGTCTTTTAATCTTCCATTCTCAGGAAGGCTTTAGGCAGATAGTCTATGAGATCTCCTGCGATGAGGCTCTCCTTGCCCAGATCTTTTATAGCTAAGTCGCCTGCGAGTCCATGAAGATACATGCCTATTTTGCAAGCTTCTGCCTGTCTGTAACCTCGGGCCAATAAGGCTGTGATAATGCCTGTCAAGACATCTCCGCTGCCGGCAGTAGCCATTCCGCTGTTGCCTGTGGAATTGAATTCGATATGCCCGTTTGGCGAGCAGAGTGCAGAATAATGCCCTTTGAGAATGATGTAAGCCTGGAGCCGTTCTGCCAGTTCACTGGCTTTCATCAGCCGTTCGTAACAGTTTGTACAGGTGTTACCTACCAGACGGTCTAATTCCTTAGGGTGGGGAGTCATGATGATTCCCTTCGGCAGTTGCTGCATCCACGCTCTATGACTTGCCAGAATATTGATGGCATCTGCATCTACGACGAGTGGACAGGCGGTACGTCGTATCTGTGCAATCAGGGCGATGGCTGTTCCTTCGTTAATACCTAATCCCGGACCGATTCCGACGGCATCAAAGGTGTCGGCATCTGTAGGCTCACTGAAATATGTCTCTTCGTGATCCAGTTGGAGGACAGCTTCCGGTACGCTGATTTGCATGATGTCGTAATTTCGCTTGGGCGTATGGGTAGTAACTTTTCCTACACCGGCTCTCAGACAGGCTTTGGTTGCCAATATGGCTGCTCCTGTCATTCCATAGCTTCCTGCGATGAGGAGCGCATTGCCCATACTGCCTTTGTGGGCAAAGTCGTTGCGAGGTCTCATCATGTGGCGGATATCGCTTTCTTCCAGGATGGAACATTTGCAGTCGGCATTTTGTATGAACTCATGCGAAAGGCGGATATCCAGTACCTTGAGGCGCCCGATGTACTGCTGCATGTCGGCAAGCATCATGGAAAGCTTTTTCTGCTGGAGTGTCAGGGTAAGGTCTGCATGGATGATGTTGGCGTGGATGTTATAGGTGTTATCTTCGCACATCAGTCCGGACGGGATGTCGATACTTACCACCTTGGCTGCACTCTGGTTGATGTATTTCACCATTGCAGCAAAACCTCCGGCTAAAGGCTTGTTAAGGCCGCTGCCAAACATGCCGTCGATGACAACGGTCTTCTCTGTGAGCTGCGGCGGATCAAGGTTGACCGTAATTTCTGTGAATTGTCTGATCTGTTTGCATTCTGTAAGCCTCTTCTTATTGGCTGCACAGTCTGCAGAGAGTTTATTATGTACGTTAAACAGATATACCGAAACAGGATAACCATCTTCTGCCAGTAGTCGGGCCACCGCAAGCGCATCACCGCCATTGTTGCCAGGACCGGCAAAGACAACAATGGGAGTACGGCTGGACCATTCTTCCTCAATGCTTCGGGTAATGGCTTTAGCCGCACGCTCCATCAGATTGAGCGATGCGATAGGTTCATGCTCAATGGTATATCTGTCCAATTCATGAATCTGAGTACTTGTAAATATCTTCATATTTCTCCTATTTCTCCTATTATTGTGGGGGTGTTCTTTTTCTACAAATGCAAAAGTACTAAAAAAAGCCCGATGAAAGCACGAAGTTTCGTATTTTTTTCGTAATTTTGCACAAAATATTATTTTCAAGACTATGGGTATAGTTAAAATCAAGGACAAAATCTTTAAGACTTCCATTCCGGAAGCAGAGATTTTGAAGAAAGTACAGGTCGTGGCAGACCGCATAAACAAGGACTTTGAGGGTAAGAAACCTGTGTTCTTGGCAGTGTTGAATGGCTCGTTTATTTTTGCTGCCGATTTGATGCGCATGATAACGATACCGAGTGAGATTTCATTTGTGAAATATGCTTCCTATGAGGGCACTTCCTCTACCGGCAGCATGAAGACGCTCATGGGTATCAATCAGGATTTGGCTGGTCGCCATGTCATTATTGTGGAGGATATCGTTGATTCAGGTTTTACCATGGCCCACATGATAGAGGAACTCAAGAAAATGAATCCTGCATCAGTAGAAATCTGCTCTCTTCTCGTGAAACCGGGTAACCTGAAGGTTAATCTCGATATCAATTATGCAGTGATGGAAATCCCTAATGATTTTATCGTGGGATATGGTCTGGATTATGATCAGGAAGGCAGAAACCTCCGTGATATCTATACGATAGTGGAGTAAGATTGTGGAAGAATAACAACATATAATTTTATATACATAATAAAGAAGATGAAAAATATCGTAATTTTCGGTGCTCCAGGTGCTGGTAAAGGTACTCAGAGCGACAAGATGATCGAGAAATATGGTCTCGGTCACATTTCTACAGGTGATGTACTCCGTAATGAAATCAAGAACGGTACAGAACTTGGTAAGACTGCTAAGGGTTATATCGACAATGGTCAGTTGATTCCAGACGAGTTGATGATCGACATCCTCGCAAGCGTATATGATAGCTTTGGTAAAGAGCATAAGGGTGTGATTTTTGATGGTTTTCCACGTACCACTCCACAGGCTGAGGCTTTGAAGAAGATGTTGGCTGAGCGTGGTCATAAGATTGCTGCCATGATTGAGTTGGCTGTTCCTGAGGATGAGTTGATGGCTCGTTTGATCAACCGTGGTAAGGAAAGCGGTCGTTCTGATGATAACGAGGAAACTATTAAGAAGCGTCTCAATGTATATCATACACAGACTGCTCCTCTCATCGATTGGTATGAGAAGGAAGGTATTCATCACCACATCGAGGGTCTCGGTACTGTAGATGAGATCTTCGCTCGTGTTTGCAATGTGATTGACAACCTCTAATGATCATATTTAATGTGTAATGTTTAATGTTTAGTTGGGTTTGCGCCTTGGGTGCAGCTTGATAAAAATTAGGCATTGCACATTACTTTCTTTCAACCAGGAAGAGGATCAATCAGGAAGAGAATCAAACATAAACATTAAACACTAAACATTAAACAATAGAAAAAAATGGCTGAATCCAATTTCGTAGATTATGTAAAAATCAATTGCCGCTCTGGTAAGGGTGGTAAAGGCTCCATGCACCTGCGCCACGTGAAGTACCAACCGAATGGTGGTCCTGATGGTGGTGATGGCGGACGTGGAGGAAGCATTTATCTTCGCGGCAACCACAACTACTGGACGTTGCTGCACCTCAAATATCAACGTCACTTCTTTGCTGAGCATGGTGGTAATGGTGGACGTGATAAATGTCATGGCACTGACGGTAAGGACATCTATATTGACGTACCTTGTGGTACGGTGGTTTACAATGCTGAGACAGGCAAGTACGTTTGTGATGTAACTTATGATGGGCAAGAAGTGCTCCTGCTCAAGGGTGGTCGTGGTGGACTTGGTAATTTCCAGTTCCGTACTTCTACCAATCAGGCGCCACGCTATGCTCAACCAGGAGAACCTATGCAGGAAATGACCATCATCATGGAGTTGAAACTTCTGGCTGATGTGGGTCTTGTTGGTTTCCCTAATGCGGGAAAGTCAACTCTTCTCTCTGCTGTGTCAAGTGCTCGTCCTAAAATAGCCAACTATCCATTTACTACGCTCGAACCATCATTAGGTATCGTGGATTATCGCGATCACCAGAGTTTTGTCATGGCTGATATTCCTGGCATCATCGAGGGTGCGAGCGAAGGAAAGGGACTCGGTTTGCGATTCCTCCGCCATATTGAGCGCAACTCTCTCTTGCTGTTTATGGTACCAGGAGATACGGACGATATCAAGAAAGAATATGAGGTGCTGCTGGGTGAGTTGAAGAATTTCAATCCGGAGATGCTCGACAAGCATCGTGTACTTGCCATCACCAAGTGTGACCTTCTTGACGAGGAACTCATAGAGATGCTCAAGGAAACGCTTCCTACCGACCTGCCCGTGGTTTTCATATCTTCAGTGACAGGACAGGGTATTCAGGAACTCAAGGATATTCTGTGGAAAGAGTTGAACTCAGAGAGTAATAAACTCCAGGAGATTACTGCAGAAGATACGTTAGTTCATCGTGATAAGGATATGTCTCGCTTCCAGCAGGAATTGGCTGATGAAGGTGAGGATATCGTTGAATATATCGATGAGGATGATATCGAGGACGTAGAAGACCTGGATGATTTTGAATACGAGTAATGATAAAGGAATATAATATAGCCTCTGATGTCATGGCTTTTTCTACCACTCGTCAGGGTGGGGTGAGCCAGGGCAACTATGGTGAATTTAATATAAATGAGTTTTGTGGTGATAATCCGGAATGCGTGGAGGCTAACCGCAAGGCTTTGGCTCATGAATTGGGTGTTGAGGAAAATCTTATTCTCATCCCACATCAGGTTCATGGCGTGGAGGTAAGACAGATTGCAGGTGAGTTTCTTTCAATGCCTGAAAATATCCGTAAAATGGTGTTGGAGGGAGTTGATGCTATTATGACCAATCTGAAAAATGTCTGTATCGGTGTTTCAACGGCTGATTGCATTCCTGTACTTCTCTATGATGAGGAGCATCATGCCGTGGCTGCCATTCATGCCGGTTGGAGAGGAACCTTGGCTCGCATCGTACATAAGACCATGCAAGAGATGGCTTTTGCCTACAAGACAGAGCCTAAACATCTCAAGGCAGTGATAGGTCCTGGCATCTCTATGGAGAATTTTGAAGTGGGAGATGAGGTTTACGAGGCTTTTGAACAAGCCGCTTTCCCAATGGAAGAAATAGCAGCGCAATATCCTAACGCTGCTTTCAAGGCCAATCCTGAGGAACGTGAGCGCATGGCAGCTGAGGGAAATATTGATCAACCTTTGAAATGGCACATCAATCTGCCACTTTGCAACAAGGAGATTCTTACCCATTGCGGTGTTCTGGAGGAAAATATCCATGATTGTGGCATTTGTACATTTGCTCATTCTGATGAATATTTTTCAGCCCGCAAACTTGGAACAGATAGCGGACGAATTTATACAGCTATTATGTTGAAATAATGATAAAAAAACATCCACGAAACGCATTTCGGTACGTTCGTGGATGTTTTTTTATATTCTATTGATTACTTTTTCTGCGACTTGCGGTTGGCGCGTTGTTGGCGATATTTAGCTTTCTGACGAGCAGAGCCACTGCCGTGGGCGCCGGTAATGTACTTTTTCTTTTTGGCCTTAGTCTTCACCTTGCCGTCGTCGTCCTTTTTAGGACCACCACCGCTTTTGAAGACCATGCCGCCCATGATTATATCGTCTATATCATTCATGTCGTTTTTATATTGAAGGGGGGATGAATTCTTCACTCTTCACTCTTCGTTCTTCACTAAATTAATGATGGAACAAGCGAACATGTGTGAACGCCATGGCGATACCATATTTGTCACATGTCTCAATAACATTGTCGTCACGGATAGAACCACCAGCCTGTGCGATATATTCTACGCCACTCTTGTGAGCACGCTCAATGTTGTCACCGAATGGGAAGAAGGCATCACTACCCAGGCAAACACCTGTGTTCTGTGCAATCCACGCTTTCTTCTCCTCACGTGTCAAAGGCTCAGGCTTCTCAGTGAAGAACTGCTCCCAAACACCATCCTGAAGAACGTCTTCCCATTCGTCTGAGATATATACGTTGATGGTATTGTCACGGTCTGCACGGCGGATCTTCTCCTTGAAAGGCAGGTTCATGACTTTAGGGCACTGGCGCAACCACCATTCATCAGCCTTGCTACCAGCCAGACGAGTACAGTGGATACGGCTCTGCTGACCGGCACCGATACCGATAGCCTGTCCGTCCTTCACATAGCATACAGAGTTACTCTGTGTATATTTCAATGTGATGAGTGCTATGATGAGGTCACGCTTAGCATCTGCAGGGAAATTCTTGTTTTGTGTAGGAATATCCTCGAAGAGTGCTGGGTCGTCTAATTTAACTTCATTACGTCCCTGCTCGAAGGTAACACCGAATACCTGCTTGTGCTCGATAGAAGCTGGCACGTAGTCAGGATCAATCTGGATGACGCAGTAGGTACCCTTGCGCTTCTCCTTCAACACCTTGATGGCCTCAGGAGTATAACCAGGAGCAATCACGCCATCGCTGACTTCTCTCTTGATGAGGAGAGCTGTAGCCTCGTCACAAACATCGCTCAATGCTACGAAGTCACCATAAGAACACATGCGGTCGGCACCACGAGCACGAACGTATGCGCAAGCCAATGGAGACAACTCGAAGTTGACATCATCGCAGAAGTAAATCTTCTTCAAAGTGTCGCTGAGAGGAAGTCCTACTGCTGCTCCGGCAGGAGATACGTGCTTGAAACTTGCTGCAGCTGGAAGACCAGTGGCAGCCTTGAGTTCCTTGACCAATTGCCAAGAATTGAAGGCATCGAGGAAGTTGATATAGCCAGGGCGGCCATTCACTACTTCGATAGGCAGTTCGCTTCCATCCTCCATATAGATTCTGGAAGGTTTCTGATTCGGATTACATCCGTACTTGAGTGCTAATTCTTTCATTGCAAACATGTATTTATTAAGAATTTGCTGCAAAGTTACAAAAAATATCGCATTTTTGTAGCATCGAATCAAACTTTTTTGTACTTTTGCAGGCAAATTGATTGAGAATGCAATCATATATTGCATCATATAATTGAGAATACGTTAGTGTGATTATAATACGTTGGTTTTATGAAAAATGATTTGAAGCTCCTTACGCAGGAGGTGGAGAAGAAAATAGGCAAGAAAATACCTCATGGTGCTGACTTCGAGAAGTTGGCTATGCTCTTTTCTGTAAAGCATCACCTGAAAATCAGTGCCCAGGGGTTGCACAAGGTATGGAACTATGTGAGCGGCAAGGAAAAACCTACCAAGGAAACGCTCAATAAGTTGGCGCTTTTCGTGGGGTATCAGAGCTGGGATGATTTCCATGAGGCCCTGGAAGGGGAGGATGATGGCAACCTCAGCTATGATACGGATGAGGACCATGAATTGTCAGCATCGTCGGATGATGACATTGATTGATGTATGAAAATTTTGTTTAGAAATGCTTTGGAAAAGTTCATTGTTGGCTAATGCTTATTCAATAACAGATTCATATTATTCTACACAGGCAATTTTACAAGACTCAAATGTTTCAGAAAAGGATAAATGGAAAAATATTGGTGCTAGTATTGCTGGTGCTATTGGTGGTACCGCTTTAGGTATTTATTTTGGTGGTTTTATGTCGTTTACTGTACCTGGTGTAATTATTGCTGCTGGTATAGGTTACTATGTGGGTAGTGCTATATTTAGTTATGTAGGTGGCTTTGTGGGAGGAATTTGCTACGAAATTTATCAAGCATACCAATTCAATAATTCTATCAATGAAATATATTCCACTTCAAATATTAATCAAAATTTTATTCAATATTAGACTATGGACATTCTTGCTTTTATTTACTATATGTTGTATAGTATTTTTTATAAAATGGGACAATTTATTTCCAGAAATTCGCCTTTCGTGGTCAATAAGGATGCCAGACACACCAACAAAAATATAGATATATCAGTAACAAATACAACTAATGCATTCTATATGCTTGGTATTGCTCTGTATAGTATGGATATATATATGCCATTTTGTGGATTTGGAGAGTTGCAGCAAGATTTATTGTCAATCATGAGTAGAGAATCAGTGGTAGTTTGTATTGCTATTATATTAGGAATTCCTATGTATTTTGCTTATTTCTTCAATAATAGATTCGTAAAAAAAACAGAAAAGTTCAAGAAAATGAGTATATTGTCAATATTTTCTTACAGCTTAGTAGCTATTGCTATAATAATACTGCCAATCATCTTGTTGTTTGCTGCAATTCCACTTATCTCTAGAACTCGTTAGAATGAGATGATGAATTTTTAGAGGAACATTTATATGAAATATTTAATGTTTGTTTTCTATATGTTATACTCTGTTTGTTATAAATCTCTATGTGTTCTAAACAGAAGTATTTGGGGAAAAAATGATGAAAAAGATGAAGTTACAAAATCATATCTAAGGAGGAATGCTTTTTGTACTTCATCTAGGCTGTTCTTGTTGGGTATCATTTTGTATTTGTTAGATGTATATATGATTTTTATTAAGATGTGTAGCTTTCCAATTAAAAATTTCATCTTGGATCATTATGGCATTGTAATAGTTATTTTAGTTCTTAGTATATTTTTGTCGTATTATTGCTTTGAGAAAAATAATAAGTATATTCGGTATTTTGATAAATTTAGCAAATATGGCATATTAAGAAAAATAGGATATGGCATTGTTGGTGTGTTCCTGTTTTTTCTTCCAGTTATTACGCTATTTTTGCTTTTGTGTTGAGCATTTCAACTATTTCTATTTTCTGATTTTTTATAAAGATAAGTATATTAAGAAATTTGAGAGGTTTAGAAAAATGGGATGTTTTCTAACTTTTATATACAGTGTTATCGGACTAACTCTGTTATTGTTGCCAATTATACTATTGTTAGCTGCTATATAGTTCCCAGATTACCAACAAGAACAGAGTTTTTATGAACATATCGAATATTCAAAGTAAATAACGATAACTGAAAACAAAAAAGGAGATTCCGCAAATGATTTGCAAGGAATCTCCTTTTTATTTTACTTGGATAGTAATCAAGTGAATTACTCTGCGTTCTTGGCAATAGTCTTCTTCTCAGCGATACGAGCCTTCTTACCAGTGAGCTTACGCAAGTAATACAACTTAGCGCGACGTACTTTACCATGCTTGTTCACCTCGATAGAATCGATAGCTGGTGACTCGATAGGGAAGATACGCTCAACACCTACAGTACCAGACATCTTGCGAACTGTAAAACGCTTCTTGTCACCATGACCAGAGATCTTGATAACAACACCACGATAGAGCTGGATACGCTCCTTAGTACCCTCGACGATTTTGTAAGCGACTGTGATAGTATCACCTGCCTTGAACTCAGGGAACTTCTTGCCGGTTGCAAATGCTTCTTCAGCAACTTTAATCAAATCCATTTTTTGTATAGAATTAAAAATTGTTTGTCGTTCCTGCGCAACATGGACGGGCAACTCTTCTGCCCAGACAACAGCGGTTACGCCGAAAAGCGGGTGCAAAGTTACGCTTTTTTCTTCTATCTCGCAAATTTTCAATCATTTTTCTTAGTTTTTTCCACAAATATTCGTATCTTTGTGTCATCATGTTTTAAATTTAGTAAGTATGAAGAAAAAAAATAGTGGTAAATGTATGCTGGCAGCAGCTGCTATGTTGCTGATGGTCAGTCCTTCTGCTGCTCAAAAATACAAGGTGGCAAAGGTGGAACGTACTCGCATTCTCATCGATCAGCGATGGGATGCTAAACCTGATGCTGAGGCTGCCCAGTTTATTGCTCCTTATAAAAATAAGGTGGATAGTATTATGGGGCCTGTTGTTGGTAGTATTGCCCACGATATGACTCGTCATCGCCCTGAAAGCGAACTCAGTAATCTGCTCTGTGATATCTTAGTTTGGGGTGGCAGACAGTTTAATGAGCAGCCTGTCTTCTCGGTGTATAACATGGGCGGTATCCGAAGCAATCTTGCCAAGGGAAAGATCACCGTGGGTGATGTAAACGATATGGCTCCTTTTGAGAACAAAATCTGCTTTTTGACGCTTACCGGCGAGAAGGTGCTTGAACTCTTCCAGCAGATAGCCCACCGTGGCGGCGAAGGTTTGAGTCATGCTGTCCGCCTTATTATTACAAAGGATGGCAAATTGAAGGAGGCTACTATCAACGGTCAGCCTGTTGACCCTTCTAAGTCTTATCGCATTGCTACGCTCGATTACCTGGCTGAAGGTAACGACCAGTTAGTGGCTTTCAAGAGCGGTACGGATGTTCTTTCACCTAAGCAGAAAGAAAATAACGTGCGCTATATTATCATGGATTATTTCCGTGAGATGCAGAAGCAAGGAAAGTGCGTGGAGTCTAAGATAGAAGGACGATGCATAGTTGAGTAATGAGATTAAATCAAGATAGAAATGATGAAGCATACATTATTATATATAGGAATGGCTCTTGCATTTTTTGCAATGCAGCCAGATGCAGCTCAGGCCAAAACGAAAAAGGCTGCTAAAGTGGAGAAACAACTGGTGGTGCTCCATACCAACGATACGCATTCCTGTGTGATGCCCATCAATCCCAATCTTGCCGATACGGCGATGGCAAACCGTGGCGGCTATCTCCGCCGCGTAGCCATGATCAAGCAGGAGCGCAAGGCGAATCCCGACCTACTGCTCTTCGACAGTGGCGATTTCTCGCAGGGATCCCCTTATTATTCACTCTTCAAGGGCGATGTAGAGGTTGGGTTGATGAACGAGATGAAGTATGATGCCGCCACCATCGGCAATCACGAGTTTGATTTCGGCATCGACAACATGGTTCGCATCTTCAAGATGGCGAAGTTCCCTATCGTCTGCTCCAACTACGATTTCGCAGGCACTGAACTGGCTTCCATCGTGAAGCCTTACGTGGTGCTGAAGCGCAAGGGGCTGAAGATAGGCGTCTTCGGACTGGGTCCGGAACTAGCCGGCTTGGTTACCGAAGCCAACTACGGTCCTATCAAATATCTCGACCCCATCGCCAAGGCGAAGGAGATGACGGAGATACTGAAGGAGAAGGAGAAGTGTGATGTTATCATCTGCATTTCCCATCTGGGCTGGAAGATAGATGGCATTGATGATTCCGAGGTAGCCCCAGCCACCCGCGACATCGACCTGATATTGGGCGGTCATAGCCACACCTACTTCAAGCAGCTGGAATATCTGAACAATCTCGATGGCAAGCCAGTGCCTGTAGATCAGAACGGCAAGAGTGCCATTTGGGTCGGTAAGATGGTGCTGGACTTGAGTAAGAAATAACCTCGCTTCTTACGGTGTAAAAAATGGGTTTTGGCGATACTCAAGCAATCGCCAAAACCCACGTTTTCATCGTTCTCTGTCGTGGTTTTATACTCTTCTCTCTATGCCTTTATATGAATAAGTCATCCATAGTGACAACAGATTGTATATCCCATGCGTATGAGTTTTGCATTAACCCCATCGTTGTAATCATTGTGAGATGTACTGCCTTTCTCGTTCTTGTTTCTTGGATAAAGCGTTCACGCTTATTTTGGAGATTGTTGTCTATGCCACTGGTGATTTGAAACTCAGCCTTTGAATACTTTATCTCACATAAGTTGATGACAGCGTCACTTCTGTCTATCAGTAAGTCTATTTTAGCTCCCTGCTTTTCTTTGGTTCCCATGATGCTCCATGAATATACGGTGGAAATGATGCCTTGGATTCCCAATTTTGCTTTGATCTGCTCAATATGTTGGAGACATACACGCTCGAAAGCTAGTACACACCAAGTGTTGTATTCAGGTTTACCTGCAATCTTGCTCCAATATTGCTCATCGTTGATGTAGTTGTCTTTGATAAACTTGTAATAAAATAAGGTGTAGTTGTCCATCAGCTGATATAGGGCATTCTTGTTTTTCATTCCAATACTGTTGTATTTTCTGATGAAACCACAGTACTCTAAGTTTTCCAAGAACTCCGTTAGTTTTCCATTGCCCGACATCTTCGTAGCTTTCAATATCTCAGTTCTGGTCATCCCCACTTTCTTGGTAGCTAAGGCGTTGATAATCATCAAATAGGGCTTGGGCTTTTTGAATAGAGAGTCGTATAAATCTGCAAACTCATGCCTCAATACACCATCTTCTGAGAAAAAAAGTAAATTGATATTTTGTAAGAGACTTTTGCCTGCCTGCAACTGTGACCAGTAGAACGGGACACCTCCCATAATCATGTAGCCTTCCAGTACTTGGCGGCGATTGGAGTAGGGATTGAGTGAGCAAATATGGCTCTCATTTCTATTATTATGCGAGAGTAAGAAGTGAATAAATGTAAAAAATAGCGTTTAAACGTGCGGAATGTGCTTAAAAAACATAGATTCCGCACGTTTAAACGTCATTTTTGCATTGCTTGTGTCCCTCTATCTTTTGCTTCTATTCATTACAACTTGCTGATAATGAGTATAAAAGTGCGAAAAGTGAAGGGAGAGTGGAATGTATTTTCTAAATTAGAAACACAACAATTCCTAGTCTTCCCAAATTGTTGAAGAATGAGTGTCGTCTGTTTCTTCCTCATCAAAGCCGAAGAAGTCATTGTGCTGCTTCGAGAGGGCATCTTCGTACTTGCCTTGGTTGCTGCCTCCATTGACTCCTAAGTCTTCGAGTACACTTCCTATGAGGTTGATCTGGACTAGAGAAGTGTGAGGCTTGATATATATTCTTTTCATTTTTCTTTTTCTTTTTATTGTGATAGGATCATATCCTTTTTTGTTGGGATAGTATCATATCCTTTTTGTTGTAATCGAAATTATCTTTTAGGGGCGAGAGAGTGGTGATCCTTATGGAATCACCACCTTCTTGCCGTTCAGAATATAGATGCCTTTCTGCTGAGGCTTGCTTGCGAGTCGAACACCATTCAACGTGTAATAGACTCCTGACTCTAGGCGAGGAAGGGTGTCAGTTGGAACGTTGTCGATGCCTGTTGGCGTATCATTGATGTCCTCAAATGCTAGGCGCACATATTGCTTGGCTGCGCTGGTCGTGTTGAACAGCGAGGTAGGCAATTCGAGATAGGCTTGGTTGGCTTTCATGTTGCCTTGTTTACGAACGATATAGAAGCCTAAGTCCTTTTCTTTCTTCGTCTCGCTGGCATCGTTTCTATCGTACACCACATTGGTGAAGATGAAGCGGTTGACGTTTGCATCCGAAGGTGCCATGATGCTTGCTGTTACATGGGCTTTGAGAGGAGAGGATGCTTGCTCGTTGTTCTCGTTCTTGCCAAATGCTGAGGCTTCGATATTCACAGCTGGTGCGAAGAGAGGTACGTCGAAGTTGCTCTCATGTTCTGTTACCTCTTTGCCATTGACGGTTGCTTTGTAGTCATTGTATAGCAAGAGACCAGCCGTTTCAGGCTTCATCACATCTATATTTTCCAAGTTGATGATGTTTTTCTGGTTGTCATATTGGGCAGAGCTTTGTGCATGATATGCTGTCAAAGAATTCTTGGTATATACACCACTCTGGCTATAGTCGATGAAGCAATCACGGCTTTCTGTTGCCTTGCCTACCTTGCTGAAGGTCTTTACCTGGTCGGTGACGGCTATGTGGTAGATTTGGCTGAGACCTTTGACGATGACATCGCCGGCTTGGTTCACCTTGAATACCCATACGCCATCTTTAGGACCGAATTGATTGATCAACTCGTTGTTGTTCTCCCAACCTTGTTGAATGGCACCGTCGCCAGCGGAACTTGTCACTGAGAGTTCTCTTCCTTCTGCTTGGTTACAATGCAAGAAGATGTACATGCCAGCATTTACATTTGGTATCTTGATGGCATCGTCGCCTGATAGTGTCAAGCAAGTGGTGCCCCAAGTGTCTTCACCAAAGTTGATGTTGCTGTTGGCGGTGACGATGTTGGCATTATCGGTCTCCGTGATGGCACCTCCTGTGAGGTTGTTATCAGACAGGATGATCCCCAAGCCAGCTGTTTCTTTGAGAGAATTTCCCTTGTAGCTCAATTCTGAGCCGTTGGCAAACAGTGGTTTGTCGATGGCTGGTGCGCTGACGGTGACGTCAGGATAGAGACCATCTTTCCAATGGGCACTGCTGCCAGACCGATAGCCGGATACACTCTGCACGCCGAAACCATTTCCTGTATTATTGCCATCGCCCCAGTCGCCTGGAGTATCGTAACCGCTACGTTCTATCTTAGTGGCTTTAGTATTGCCATCGCTCTCGTTCTTCCAGTTGCAGTTATATTTGGTGAAGTCCCAGGTGTGAGGGTAAGTCTGCTGGGTTACGTCACCCACCACGAGCCATGCCTCGCTCTTTTCGAAAGCATATCGGGTAGAAGCGCCATCCACCTCGCCAGCATCATTCAGTACATTGCCATAAATGGTTTGTGTAACGAGTACATTGCCATGCATACCAGCTTTTGCCGTGAGTTTGATGAGGTTGTAAGGTGCACCTCTCTTTGAATACTCCACTATGTCCTCTCTCTCCACCAAGTCAGCTCCGTGAGGAATCTTGAAGTCTGGTGTAGCTGCCGACATGGAACGAGTCTCTTGTGGATAACCTGAAACACGGAAGCCTTCGCCTGCCAAGAGCATATTGTTGTGGTTGGCAGAACAAATCTTCTTGCCTTGGAAACCTTTGCCATCCACATAGTTGTTGGTGGCGATGCGGAAAGGCGTATCATAAGTATTGTCAACGACAATCTTGACGATGTCATTCCAACCATTGTCTGCGATGGTGAAAGTCACGTCGCCATCCTCTTTTACTTGGAAGCTGGTTGCGCCCCAAGGTTCTGCCCCCACTCCATCAGAAGGATTGTACCAGTCGGAGGCAATACCGGTCGTTACGAAAGTCTTGTTGACTTCTCTTCCCTCCAAGTCCATCACATTGGTGGCTGTGAAGGTAGAACCCGACTTGCCTTCGCCTCCTGCGTATGGATCCCAGTAAATCATGACATATTGATTCTTCTTGAGTTGAGGGATCGTGAGGGTGGAACCACTAGCAAACTTCACGTTTCTGAAGTGCATATTGTCGGCGTTGTTCTGGATGCCAAACTTCTCGGCGTCACAAGTGAACTGCAATCCGGCGGTTTCTTGGATAAGCAAGGCATTGTCACCATCCACAGGGAATGCGTAAGCATAGAGAGGCTCTTTGAAATCGGTCAACTTGCCATCCTCGTATTTGTAGCTCTTGTACTTATACTTCCAGTTGTCTTTGTCGTAAACTGCGCTCTCAGCAGGCGTGGTTCTTGCGTCACCGATGTCTTGTGGGGTGTCTCCAAGAAGACCCTTAGGAGTGAGTGTCAGCGGATTGCTATAGAAATCCCAGACCTTCTTTTTACTTGGGTCGCAACCCACGGTGAGGACATACTTAGCTTCCAAGTCGCTGTTGCTAGACTTGGCGATGACTTGGATGGCACCGCTACCGGAGATATTAGTTAACTTACCTGTCGTAGCATCGATTTGTGCTGTGACACCAACTGCCGTGCCGAGACTATAGGTGATATAGCTAGAGCTGCTTGCATCTTGTGCCTCGATTACTCCTTGCTCATACTCTGTTGTGCCGTATGCGATAGAAGGCGAGTTGTTGCCGAAGTTCAAACCAGAGATATAGAGATCGTATGTGTCAGATTCATTGCCAAATGTACCTTTCACAGTTACGGTGCCAGAGCCAGAACCTAAAACGGACAATACATAGTCAGGGCTTCCGCTGTCTTGCGAAATCTCTGCCTTCCATCTATCAGGTTTGCTGATTACCTCATATCTTGGGGCTGCTGAGAAAGTGAGTCCATCACCCATCAACTTTTGGTCATAGGTAACATAGCCTTGCTTTGACCAGTTCTTGTGTGGGGCTTTCTCAGCAAAGTGGATTCCCTTGGTGACATTGAGCACATACTTGTTGTCTGCGTAGGTGAAATAGTTGCTTGTTGGGAAATAGGCTTTCACCAACAAACCTCCCTTGCCATTGATGCCTTTGATTTCACCCGTCTTGGTGTTGAAGCTCTTCCAAGTGGCAGTTCCTTCGCCACATTCTGTGATGGCGAATTTCACATGATTGTTAGAAGGGAACGATAATGCCATGTCTTTGGTGAAATCCTTCTCTCCTGTGGCAGTGTTTACCAATGGGGTTGTATCAGACCAAATGACGTTTGGCTTAAAATTGCTAAGTTCAATCTTTTGAACATATATCAATACGTTGCTCACGTTTTGGATGATGAAGTCACCCGATTCCAATGCTACCAATTTGATGTCTTGTGCCTGGCTTGTCAGCTCGCTACCTTTTACCGTATAACCCCATTCGTTGATGATGGCATCTGTGGCGAATGTCTCGTTGGAAGCGTCTGTAGAAAGAGAATAAGTCACAGAGTTGCCATCCTCATTTTTGTCGTGTCGATTAAGATAGCTATGTATGTTGAATACGATCTGCTGACCTTTTTCAACGTGAAATTTGATGCAATTTCCACCTAAGATAGAAATGGCATTGTTGTAGAGTTGGCTTCTGCCATTTACTTGAATGCCTTGGGTGGAAGTCAATTCTGTATCCGATTCGGCCATGGTGATAGCTCTAAAGCCATTGTTCTGGCTTTTTTTTCCAGAATCGTAATAGGGAGTGCCATTGTTTGTCTTCTTGATGGTATATCCCTTTAATGCGGTCTCGCCAAAAGTAAAACCATTGTTACCAGCTTGTAGCCATTCATTGAAGTCCCAAGTATGGTTGTTGGCAGTGAGTGCTTCCAACTTCTTGGTCTTGATGACAATTTGAGAGATTTGCGCTGTGGCTTCACTGAATGTAAAGGTGAAGTTTCTTCCGATAGGATTGCTTTCAAAATCGAAAGCGATGGATTGGGCATTGCTTGAAACATCGAGACTCTTGGCACCATCACTTGTGCCGTAAGATGTACCATCCATTTCTGTGAGGTAACAAGTCTTGTTATCACCATTTCCCTCAAAAGTGACAGAGGTGATGGACTCATTCTCAGGAATGCCAATGAGCTGGAATTGCACACCCTCGAAGAAGGCGATTCTATCATCATTGCAGGTAGGGTTCCCAGCACTTGTGCCTCCCACACCATTCATGAGTGATAGGGTGCAATTTCCTGTTTGGAAATGCCAAAGATGGGTTTTCTTATTCCAATCTTCATCTTGTGTCGCTGCGTTGAATGTCGCTCTAGACAGCGTGTAGGTTGATGTGTTGCTTTGTTCTTGCGCAACGATAGAATTCATCATACCTAAAATTAAGCAAATGAATAAAATAAATCTTTTCATCAAATCTTTATAAGTTATAAATTTATAATCATCGTTTTGAATTCATCTTTTGTTAGGGATCATCTTTTATCTCTAAGAACGGTGCAAAGTTACAAAGTTATAATGAAATAGAGTTTTTCTTGTGTAACTAACACTTTGCGTTGCTTATCATGGTGCAAAAAAATCCCTCTCGTACAACCGAGAGGGATTCGTACAATATTTGCTTCTAAAAGCAATGGTAAAGTTATGACCTATTATTAGTAATTGTCTTTTTTGTTGCTATGCCATCCCTTATATGGGACATCTGCATGACTACGCCTATTCCTTGTTAGAAGAAGCATAGAGTCCGATGCAGGCACCGATGAAGCCGCCGCTCTTCTGGGTGCTCAGGTTAGAGGCATCCACGCCCTTGGCGAGCAGCTGCCAGTCGCCACCTTCCTCTGCATAATAGAAATCATAATATCTGTCATGACCTTCTACCTTCAGCTTCAGCTTGCCAGCCTTGATAGGAGCTGAGGCGATGGTGACGTTGTTCTTCTCGGCACGGGTCAGGGTAATCATCAGCTTGCCCTTCTTCATGGTCTTACCCAACACGAAGTTGTGGTCTTCCTTTTGGAGAAGTGCCAAACCTGCTATCTCCTTGTCGTTGCGAGGAGTGAAGTTGATTTCTGTCTCGGCAGAGAAGGTGCCGTGCTGCTGGCGTGCCCAGATGGCAGACATCGGTTCACGCTTGTAGATATTGCCTGGCAGCAGATTCATGTTCAGTTTGCCGTTTTCTACCTTATAGCAATCTGTAAAGTCGCGGAGGAACATCCAGCGTGGGTTCAAATCCTTCAGACCAACACCGTTGTCGGCTGCATCGAAGTTATCCACATAGCTGAAGTTGCCCGAGAATTCGTTCTTTGCGGCTGGCTTCAAACCTGCCTTTTCGCCTACTGTAGAAATAGGTGTGTTCTTGGCGAGAATCTCTGGCCATCCGTTTTTCCATTTTACCGGCAGGAGATAGGTGTCGCGACCTGTGTTGTACATATCTTCCTCGTAAGGGCGGCAAGCCAGGAACACTGCCCACCAGTTGCCCTTGCCATCTTCTACGATGTCGGCATGGCCGGCACTTGATACAGGGTCCTTGCGGTTTGGATCCAAGCCTGTGCGCTGGGTGAGGATAGGGTTGTTAGGGCATTCCTCCCATGGACCCATCGGATTCTTGGCACGCAGGATTACCTCGCTATGCCATCCGCCTGTACCGCCTTCTGCACACATCAGATAATAGAACCTGCCCTTCTTGAAGAGGTGTGGACCCTCAATCCAGATAGGACGAGCCTCAACATGGGTTCCGCCACGCAGAATCTCCTTGAAGTCGCCCTTGATGCTGTCGCCCTTCACGTCGAATTCGAAGCAGCGGATAGCACGCTGACCCTCATAGTCGGCACCGCCTGCTACCGGACCGTTGTGCACGATGTAGCCCTTGCCGTTGTCATCGAAGAAGAAGCTAGGGTCGATGCCGTCAATCTTCTTCAGATAGATAGGTTCGCTCCAACCTTTGGATGGGTCCTTGGACTTGACGAAGAAGTTTCCGGCTCCCACGTTGGTGGTAATCATATAGAAGGTCTTGTTCTTCTTGTTGTAGCTGATGGCTGGTGCGAAGATGCCGGCTGATACTTGCTGTCCCTTCAGAGGTACCTGTGATTGGCGGGTGAGCACATGTCCGGCAGGAGTCCAGTTTACCAGATCCTTGCTGGTAGAGAGAGGCACACCTGGGAAGAAGGTGAAGGATGAGTTCACCAGATAATAGGTGTCGCCCACGCGGCAGAGGGATGGGTCTGGATAGAATCCTGCCAATACTGGGTTGTAGTACTGATGCGTCTTGTCTATCGGGACATTGAATCGGGCATCATTGCCGGCATACTTGAAGTAGTCGAACTCTGCTGTCTGTGCCTGCGCTCCTGCAGCAAGCATCATCGAAAGCGATAAGATTGCTAATTTCTTCATTATAATTGTTGATTTTAAAGATTATACAATAAGATAAAAAATGCAGCGGAAAACCAAGAGGGTGATAAACCTTTAGATTTTCCGCTGCAAAGTTACTGCTTTCTTTATAATCTTTCTTTTTGAAATGTAACCAAAACTTTTCGCTATATTTCATAGACAGTTTGTTTTGTTACATATAATTTTTATCTATCCTTTTAGAAATGTTTCTACTCCTTCATTGCATTCTGCATGTATTCTCTAGGAGAACAGCCGTAGAGGTTCTTGAACATGGTGCTGAAACTTGCGGAATTGGAGAAACCGCAAGCGTACATCACTTCGGTGATGCTCTGCTTGCCATTCTTCAGCAACTTGGCTGCCTGCTGCAGTCGGATGTTGCGGATGAAGCTGTGTGGAGTCTGGTTGGTCAGCTCCTTCATCTTGCGATGCAGGTGCACTCGGCTGATGCCCACCTTCTGGGCTATCATATCGACACTCAGGTCGGAATCGCCGATGTTCTCGTTAATCACCTCCATCACGCGCTGCATCAGTGCATCATCTGGAGTCTGAATCTTCCTTTGCTCCACCTTCTCCTCCTGACTCTCTTTGCCCGTAAATTTGTTTTTCAGCGTGCGGCGCATGGTGAGCAGGTTGATGATGGTGCGGCGCAGGATGTCCATATTGAATGGCTTCAGTATGTAGGCATCGGCACCGGTCTGTAATCCTTCCAGCTGATCTTCTTCACGGCTCTTTGCCGTGAGCAGGATGACAGGCACATCGTTGGTGTTGATGTTTGATTTCAGCTTGGCACAGAGGGTGGTTCCGTCCATTTCCGGCATCATGATGTCGCTGATGATGAGGTCAGGCTTATTCTTCAGAATCTCGTTGAGTGCCACCTTTCCGTTAGGGTAGGTGCGAATCTTGAAGTCGCTGGAGAGCTGGGCCTTCAGGTAATCCTGAATATCCTCTTCGTCTTCCACAATCACGATTTCAGCCTTGTTTCCACTTGCTGAGGCTGGCAGATTGCCCTGCATATCCGTTGTGCCGGCTGCGCTTTCGGCTTTTTCGGCATTTTCCGTCTCCTTCACCTCCTGTTCCAGCTGCTCTACCTCGGCAAGTTCCTGGTTCTGCTTTTCCTTTATCTCTTCTTCGTCGATGAGTTCTTCGGGTTTCAGATGGTCCTTGCCCAGCGGAATGCGGATGATGAACTCGCTGCCGTGCTCAAACTTGCTTCCCTTCTCGCCCTCGTTGTTGCGGGCAGAGATGGTGCCGTAGTGCAGTTCCACGAGCGAGCGGGTGAGGTCGAGACCGATGCCCGTACCGACGTTGCGGTCGCTAGTGTCGGCAGGGGTCTGGTAGAAGCGCTGGAAGATGGTTTCCAGCTTGTCTTTTGGAATACCGATGCCGCTGTCCTTGACGCTGATGTAGGCATGGTGGTCGGTGTGGGTGAGCGAGAGTAGGATGTGGCCTGCCGTAGGGGTGAACTTGAAGGCGTTCGAAAGGAGGTTGATAATCACCTTGTCGAAGTTGTTTCGGTCTATCCATACGGGCAGTTCTTCGCTGTCGTGCTGGTATTCGAAGTCGATGTTCTTGGCCAGAGCCTGCTGCCTGAAGAGTTCGTATTCCTCGTTGATGAACCCCACCATGTCGGTCTGGCACATGCGCATCACCATCTGTCCCTTGTCTATCTTTCTCAGGTCCATCATCTGGTTGATGAGGTGGAGGATACGTTCCGAGTTCTTTCGGATAATCTCGTAGATGCCCTGTCGGTGAGGCTCCTTGTCTTCCTTGATGAGCGAGAGCAGCGGCGTGATGATGAGTGTGAGCGGCGTGCGGATTTCATGACTGATGTTCATGAAGAACTTGATCTTCGCCTCGCCCATATCTTCGGCGTGGATGTGCTGCTGCAGGATGAGCTGGTCTTCCATCTGGCGCTTGC
>ENA-OVGJ01000097-OVGJ01000097.1-human-gut-metagenome-genome-assembly--contig:-NODE-97-length-46590-cov-51.072762_pt1 | contig 46590 bp, 34 predicted proteins | sample MGYA00237772_ERZ505423 | MGnify/ENA primary metagenome ERZ505423 (study PRJEB26158, sample SAMN06016386) | human gut metagenome | biome: human gut; feature: ankylosing spondylitis patient; material...
TTTGTTGCTCAGGAACTTATAAATAAAGTTAAATCAAAGTGTTGCGGAATTAAGGTATAATGTATTTCTTTCTCTACATGTCACGAGGTGCTCCCCATTGAGGGAATACCAAAGAATGCTTTCTCTACCTCTTGTCCCAAGGTGGAAGAGTTATACCTTATTATATACGCCTGTCTCAAATCCCTTTATCAAAGAGTTTAAAACTCTCCTTATGGTAAGAGAACTTAGCAAAATTTTAAAAATATTTTTAATCGGTTGCAAAATTACATAATATTTAGCTTTTCTCCAAATATTTTTTGTAAAAAGTTGCATTTTATTTGTATTTTGTTACAAAAAGACTATTATTGTGTCTTATTTTCTTCCTTTTATAAGTAAAAGATTACATTTTAAAGGAAATTGCTGTTTGCTCAACCAATCCCATTATGAGATTTATATTTATCAATTTTGCCTTGGGATGCCGTTTCTTTTTATCTTAAGAGGGCAGTTTATTGCCTTTACTGAAGCACTTCTTTTCATAATCCATTTTTTCTAAAACAGTAATAATCAGCGGATTACAAAAATAAAATCACATTTTCCTAAGGAGTTTCTCCCTTCTTGTAGCAGCCTCCCCAAAGTGGAACACGAAAAATCCAGAGTATGGTGCACTTGGTGAAGGGAGAAATCGAGTATAGGCTCTGCTTTTTATATTCCTATATCTTGCATCAATGATTGGTTGGCAGAAGCCAGATTGGAATCAAAAAGACTTTTTATATAAACGAAGGTGGTGGAAGTCTTGGTATGTCCTAATGCCTTTCCGATTAATCCTATATCCATGTTATGCTGATAGGCGATACTCGCCCACGAGTGTCGAACCACATAAGAGGAAAGAGGGATAGATGAAGAAATCTTTTTGGAAAGAACATGCAACGAGTAGTTGTATTGGCGCAACCGACGAAGATATTCACGATGAAGCAAGTCAGGGGATTGAGTCGTTAACAACGGGAAAACATAGATGGAGTCTGAAGAACTATATCGTGAGATAATAGCTTGCATAGCTGGGACGAGGGCAATACTGATAGGCTGACCTGTCTTATGTCGAGCATATCGGATGACGTTATCTTTCATCTGGCTTTTCTTTAAGTAAGCAATATCAACAAAAGGCATCCCCATTGCATAAAAACTAAAAATAAAGATATCTCGAGACATCGCCAAGGTAGAACCCTCTTCCAAGTCCAAATCATGGAGTTTGCGGATTTCACTTTCGGTAATACTTCGTTTGGCAGTCTTCGCTCTTCCTGTGAAAGCTTTTGTAAAAGGACACACATCATCATTCGAAGAATATTCCTCTGCCCACCGATTGTACATTGCTCGTAAGGATCGAAGATAAGCTGAAATCGTATTGAGGCAAATACCCTTGTCACTTAGCCATCGCTGATAAAGCTCTACCTCTTGACTATCCATCTCAGAGAAAGTCCAGTCTTCACGTTGCAAGAACTTTGTCCAAGAGCGAGCCGCAGTCAAATAATTACTCGCAGTCTTGAACTTCTCCTCTTTCTTCAGCATTTCCACTTGGGAGTGTACTATTTTCCATCCTAATACTTTTTTCTCCTTTTTCGTTGCAGCTTGTTTCTTGCCCTTACCAAGACTAAATTCAAATTTGAAATACATCATAATCTTTTATTTTTTATTATTAGACATACGGGGTTATACCCGATTAGTACATAAATACTATAAATATTTGGGACGTTATAGACGGAATCATCCAAAAACGCTCCAATTTCACCACCTCGGGACAAGAGGTAGAGAAAGCATTCTTAGGTATCTCCCCAGTAAAGAGTACCTTGTGATATGTAGAGAAAGAAATAACATTATATATTAATTTTTTAAGAGAGAGAGATTTATGGAAAAAAGACTCATGACAGTAGCCGCAGCCATAGCCGTTAGTACGAGCATGGCATTTGCGCAAAGTCAAATCTCTGGTAAGGTTACCTCTTCTGAGGACGGAAGCCCTGTTATCGGTGCTTCCATCAAGGTGACAGGTACAAACACTGGTACAGTTACCGATATTGATGGTAACTTTTCATTGAACGCTCCAGCTGGTGCCAAGCTGGAAATTACTTATATTGGTATGCAGAGCAAGTCAGTAAAGGCTGGCAAGAACATGAAGATTGTTCTGGATGCAGACAATCATTCTTTGGACGAGGTAATGGTTGTTGCTTACGGTACTGCCAAGAAGAGCGCCTTTACAGGTTCGGCTGCAGTTATCGGTTCTGAAGAACTTTCCAAGAAAGTTACTACTAACGTAGCTGATGCTTTGGTTGGGTCTGTCTCTGGTTTGCAGATGCGCGGTAGCTCTGGTCAACCTGGTGCAGGTCAGGGTAGTATCAACATTCGTGGTATTGCTTCTATGTATGCAGCTACAGACCCATTGGTAATTGTCGATGGTGCTCCTTATTCTGCAAGTCTTTCTAATATCCCTACCGATGATATCGAGTCGGTTACTGTATTGAAGGATGCTGCCTCTGCTGCTCTTTATGGTGCACGTGGTGCTGCTGGTGTTATCATTGTAACAACCAAGAAGGGTGCCAGCAATTCTGAAGGAAAGATTAATGTCGACATGAAGTGGGGTTCCAACTCTCGTGCCGTTCCTGAGTATGATGTTATCACAGACCCAGGTCAGTATTACGAGGCTGTGTACTCAGAATATTACAACAAATATTACTATGGTGATGGCTTGAATGCCAGCGCAGCCAATGTAAAGGCAAACTCTGCTATGTTGAATAAGTTGGCATACAATGTGTACAGCTATCCTGACACAGAGCAGCTCATTGGTTTGGACGGCAAGTTGAATCCTAATGCAACTTTAGGTCGCACTATCACAGGTGCCGGCGGTAAGTCATACTATGTAACACCTGACGACTGGACAGATGCTGTGTTCCAGAACTCTTTGCGTCAGGAATATAACGTAAACGCAAGTGGCGGTTCTGACCGTTCTTCTTATTATGCCAGCTTAGGTTACTTGAATGATGAGGGTATCATCAAGAATTCAAGTTTCGAGCGTATCACTGCTCGATTGAAGGCCGACTATCAGATCAAGAAGTGGTTGAAGTTGGGCGCCAACATTGGCTTTGTAAACTCTACACAGGCAGCCGATGCCAACTTAAGTACCAGCTTGAGCTTCACATCCAGCATGGCTCCTATTTATCCATTGTATCTCCGTCAGATTGACGAAAATGGCAACGTATATATCCCAACCGACGAGAGAGGCTTGCCTTTGTACGACTTGGGCTCTTCTACATTAGGTATCAACCGTCCATTCAACAACAACTACAACCCTATTGCTTCCAACAACTATGACAAGAGTGAGAGCAAGGGTCATCAGTTGAATGGTACATTTACTGCAGACTTCCAGATTACAGACTTCTTGAAGGCCAACTTGACCAGCACCATTATCTGGGGACAGACCAATGCGACAGGCTATGCCAATCCATTCTTCGGATCAAAGGCGGGTGTGAACGGTTCGCTTTCTAAGTCTTCTACAGAAAGCTGGCGTCAGAACCACGTACAGACTCTTACCTATTTCGACAACTTTGGCAAGCATGGTGTTACCGTAATGCTTGGTCACGAATACTACAAGATTAACAGCACTTATCTTACTGCATTAGCTGAGGGCGGCTTCTCGCCAAACATCTTGCAGATTAGTGCTTTTGCTAAGAAGAAAGATAGTAGCGGTTATGAAACAGGATACAACGTAGAAGGTTTCTTCGGTAATGCGCAGTACAACTACGACAACAAGTACTTCGGCTCTTTCTCTTATCGTCGTGATGCATCTTCACGCTTTGCCAAGGAGAACCGTTGGGGTAGCTTCTGGTCAGTAGGCGCAGCTTGGCTGATCAACAAGGAGGCATGGTTTAAAGCTCCTTGGGTAGACGAGTTGAAGTTGAAGGCTTCTATCGGTCAGCAGGGTAACGATAACATCGGCAACTGGGCTTACACCGACCTCTATACCTTGTCTCAGGTTTCAGATACAGAGATGTCTGCATCTTTCGCACAATTGGGTAACAAGAATATCACTTGGGAAACTACCACCAACTTCAACATTGGTACTGAGTTCAGTTTCTTCAAGGGTCGCTTGAGTGGTAGCTTCGACTTCTATACCAAGAAGACTGCCGACTTGCTCTTCTGGCTGCGTGTGCCAGAGTCACAGGGTACTCGTGGCTACTACAGCAATGTGGGTGACCTTCGCAACACGGGTGTTGAGCTGACCTTGACAGGTCACATTTTCCGCACTAAGGATTTCGACTGGTCAGTTACAGCAAACTTGGCACACAACAAGACCGAAATATTGAAGCTTGACTCTACTTCAAAGAACCAGTTTGGTGGCTTCTCACAGGCAAGTGACATGAGCTACACCATGTATTGGTACAAGGAGGGTGGACCTCTCTACAATGGTTTCCTGCCTAAGTATGCTGGTGTCAACGAAAAGGGTGAGGCGCTCTATTGGGTAGATGAGGATATCTCAGACAGTGAAAGAACAGGTCGCCCTGGTCAGAAGTTGTCTTACACTACAACTGACGCCAGCAAGGCCAGCAACTATGAGACAGGTTCTTTGTTGCCAAAGGTATCTGGCGGTCTTAGCACCACTGTTTCTTATAAGGGATTTGATGCTACATTCAGCTTCGACTACCAGATTGGAGGCAAGGTGTACGATATGAAGTATGCTGGTTTGATGAATCCTCTGACAGCCAACTCTACAGGTGGTGTGGCTATTCATAAGGACTATATCAAGTCATGGAGTCCTAACAATACCAGCAGCAACATTCCTCGCTGGCAGTATGGTGATGACAACAGTCAGGCATCTGACCGTTTCTTGACCAACGCAAGTTACTTCAACTTCCAGTCATTCACAGTAGGTTACACCTTCCCAAAGAACTTGATACCATACTTCTCTAAGATTCGCATTTACTGCTCTGGTGAGAACCTTGGTTTCATCTCAGCTCGCAAGGGCTTGGATCCACGCTACTCTTATGACGGTGTGACTGGCACAAGCTACTCACCTACACGTAATATCTCTGGTGGTATTCAATTGACGTTCTAAAAACATTAAAAGACGAAACAATGATGAAAATAAATAAAACAACATTTGTTGCTCTTGCATTGGCAGCTACTTCGTTCACCAGTTGTATCGAAGAAATTGACCCACAGAGCAGCACCGTAACCATAGACCAGGCTGCTTCGGCTCCCAACTCGTTCAACAAGTTCGTATCGGCTATAACAGCCGATATGAATGGTCGCCCAATGATGTTCTCTAGTTCCAAATTGGGTGATAATAACTACGATTTCGGTTATCCTTCACAGATGATTCAGCGTGACCTTATGGGTCAGGATATCGCTTATCCTGCCACTGGTGCACCAGGATTTTTCACAGCCTGGTACAATACTTTCGATGTGTTGACACCACAATATTTGATGTGTCAAATTCCATGGACTGTATATTATGCGTGGATCAAGAACTGTAATACTGTCATCAAGATGGGTGCAGGCAATCCTACAGAAGAGCAGAAGAGTGGCGTGGGTATCGCATACGCCATGCGCGCCTTCTTTTATGAGGATATGGCACAGATGTATGCCAACGAGACTTATACCAAGAATCCTGAGGCAGAGACCGTGCCTATCGTTTCTGATGACGAGAGCATCGACATGAACCACAACCCTCGTGCTACCAACGAGAAGATGTGGAACTTCATCATCTCCGACCTCGACAAGGCAGAGGAATATCTTGCTGGCTATGAGCGTCCGGACAAGACTACTCCTGATGTTTCTGTCGTTTATGGTCTGAAGGCCCGTGCGTACCTCGTAATGGGCAAATGGGACAAGGCAGAAGAATATGCCAAAAAGGCACAAGCAGGATATTCTGTGATGTCTTCTGCAGAATATACCGATCGTGAGACAGGTTTCAATACTCCTAACGAGGCATGGATGTTCTGCGTGACTTACAAGGATACAGACCCATGTATCAAACTCAACGATGCTGATACCTCTTGGGGTTCTCAGATGTCGCTTGAGATCAACCCAGACAAGGATGTCTCTGCCTGTGGCTATGCTGCCAATTATGGTGATGCCAAGTTGATAGACCGTCACCTCTATGAGACCATTCCTGCTACCGACTGTCGCAAGAAGTGCTTTGTAGACTTCTCTACCAACGACATGGAAGGTACGGAACTCGAGAATAAGTTGAAGGAATATTCTGACTATCCTACATGGCTTGAGTATTCTGCAGAAATGGCCAAATGGCCAGGAACAGGTGGCCTGAGTTTGAAGTTCCGTACAGCCAATGGCGTGGAAGGACACAACAATCAGTTTAAGGGCTTCCTCCAGTCAGTACCATTGATGCGTGTTGAGGAAATGAAGCTCATCGAGGCAGAGGCTGCAGGTATGCAGGACGAGGCTCGTGGCAAGCAGTTGCTTGAGGCTTTTGCCAAGGCACGTGACCCACAATTCGTATATGGCAAGCACGTCAACGATAAGTATGGCAACAGCAGCAACTCCGGCTTCCAGAACGAGATTTGGTGGCAGCGTCGTGTAGAACTTTGGGGCGAGGGTTTCGCTACTCTCGACATCAAGCGCTTTGGCAAGAGTGTGATTCGCAGCTATGCCGGTACTAACCACTGCGAGGAATCCCGTTGGAACACAACTGGTGTGCCACAGTGGATGACCTTGATGATTGTGGAGAGTGAGGGTGCATACAATGCCGATTGTACTCAGAACCCGATGGTAACAACTCCTACAAGCGACTCACCAGAGTATGTATGGTAAAACTTTAGTTTAACAGATAAAAGAAAAGAATATGAAAAAATATATTTATGGACTGTTCTTTGCCCTCGTTTCGGTAATTATGTTTACCGCCTGCTCTGAGGATGAAGGTTCCGACATCGGTTCTGACAGCCAAGCTAAAGCAACTCTTTATCAGTACACAGCCACAGAGCCTAATGATGCTGATATTGATACGCAGATTCGTATCGCTACCAACAGCGCTACACAGAGTGCTTATCTGCTGGTAGAGAAAACTGCTGATTACGAAAGCCGTCTTACTCAACTGGGCGAGGAAGGCTATAAGGACTATGTGGTTGAGAATGGTGAAAAGGTAGAAGGCGCAGAAGGTGCTGCCAATATAGACAAGACCATCAAGAATCTTAGTGGTGACAACACTATTGCCGTGGTTGCTGTAGGTGGTGGAATGTCTTTGGCTACAGTACAGTTTACTGCCAACAGCTGGACTACAGTAGCCGAGGGTACTTACAATTTCAATGGTGCCGGTGCTCAGTTGTTTGGCGCTTCCAAGGCTGCCACCTTGCAGGTAAATGATGCCAATCCGAAACTCTTCCGCTTCAAGAACTTCTGGGGAACAGGTAAGCACATGACCTTTAATCTTACAGACAAAAAGGGAACAGACGAAAATGGACTTACCATTACCCAGCTTGTAGTTCCAGAGCAGGCTACTCCATTTACTTATGGTGACTACGGAACAATCTCTTATGCAGATGGTCTCACTCGCCAGTCGGTAAACTCACCAAGCTTCATGTACGATGATTATTACTGCATGATTTTGATGCAGTGGTATGTAAGTGCAGGTAACTTGAATAATATCTCAGGTTACGATACTTTCGAGCCCAACGAGTAAACAAAATGTTTATTATATTCTATAGAGAATGGCGAAGCTACAAGTGCTTCGCCATTCTTGTTTAGAGTCAGTTTTACCTCCAAATAAATTTATATAATATGAGAAAGACTCTTACACTTTTTATTGCTTCTCTGCTCGCTATTCCAAACTTCGCTAACGACCGAAGTGAAGAGGAAATGCAGACAATAGCACTGCAAGCACTCTGCTCCTCAAATCTTCAGGCAGGTGGAGCCAAGAAGGCAGCAGCCAATATTACCGTTGAGAAATATCAGTCATTAGATATGGTCAATGTCTATGGAATCAAGGGCAAAGGGGTGGTGTTCATCAGCAAAGACGACGACATAGAGCCTGTGCTTGGAATTTCTGATGAAGACTTTGATGTAAATAATATGCCTTGTGGCATGAAGTGGTGGCTGAATACTGCCAACAAATCACTTGAAAGGATGAAAGCCAAAGGTATTACTTATAGTGCTAACCCAATGGCAGCAAGTGGACGCCCCACCTATTTTATCAAGACCTACTGGAATCAGGACACACCCTTCAACAATCTTTGTCCGCAGATTAATGGCAGCGCCGCCCCAACGGGTTGTATAGCTACAGCTATGGCACAGATTATGAAGTACTATCAATATCCTGCTACAAGTAAGGGTACAGGCATATATTCCGTAACTACGTATAAAGATAAAAATGACAAAGAGGGCACCACTAAGTGGTATAAGCGAGAACTGGGACATACTTATCAATGGACAGCTATGCAGTCAAGCTATGGAATATTGTCCAACGACGAGAATGATGCCGTAGCCACACTGATGGCTGATGCCGGTGCTGCCTGTCAAATGAATTATCAGGCTAATGCGAGTGGTACTATAGAATGGTATGCAGCCAAGGGATTTGCCGAGAACTTCAGATATGATTCTTTGGCTATCAGTTGTCTGCAGCGCGACTTCTATACCGATGCGGAATGGAAGGAATTGGTACGCAAAGAAATGGAAGCTAAACAGCCTGTTCTCTACTGCGGTAGCGATGAGATAGATGGAGGCCATGCCTTCTTGCTCGATGGCATACAGGAAGATGGGAAAGTACATGTCAACTGGGGATGGGGAAAGTCTGGAGACGGATGGTTTGATATTGATGTTCTGAGACCTAATATCACTGGGTTTACCGGAGAGGGTTTCAACATTGGTCAAAGTATGGTTTTAGGGTTCAAGAAACAGGAGACTCCGAGCGCTGACGAAGAAAACATTTCGCAATGGGTAACTGACGGATATAGTTTCTATATCAGCGATAACGAGTTGCACGTCAAACTGACTAACGCCTATAATTACAGTCATCGCGTGTTCGAGGGTAGATTAGGCATCGTGCTACAAGGCATGGGTGACAACAGTAGCAAACTCTATACAGATCCGATTTTCGAGACGGATACAGAAACCCCTTATGTTGGTATGTTGAGTGGTTTTAATTACGGTGACAACGATCATCCTGAAGTTGACTTCAATCTGAGTCAGGAGCCTGAGTTAAAGAATATTTCTGCAGGAACTTATAAGCTGTTTATTGGTTCTAAGTCGACCAAAGAAAGTTCTTATCAATGCTTACGAGGCGTAGGTGGCACCATCATGTACACACTTGCCGTTGCTGCCGATGGCACGATGACATTAGCACAGGATGGCACTTCTGCTATCTCTGCCGTTACTGTAAAGCAGAACGTCTCTGCTCCTTACACCTATATATATAATATGCAAGGTCAGGAGGTGTATAAGTCGAAGACACAGGACTTCTGTCTTGATGATGTTCCTGCTCACGGCGTATTGATTGTGAAGCAAGGTGACACAACGAGAAAGGTTGTGAAATAAAAAAACTCTTCTATCATACATCATTCATTAAAGACATAGCCCACCCATGGTTACTTACCGTACCAAGGGTGGGCATTGTTGAATTTTCATCATTACTTTTCCCTAAGGAATATCAAGAAAACTTTTTCGAAAAAATCTTTGGTATATTCCATTTTTATTCTTATCTTTGCAGCGCAGTCCCGGTAAGGCCCTCTCCCAGATTATTCGATGCTGGTGATGACCCCGGGTTTTTTGTTTTTGCAAAAGTACATAAATATTTTGATAGTGACAACAAAAAAGCCTTTTTCTTTGCTTTTTTTGTTATCTCCCTCACCCTCAAACATTTTTCAATAATTCCTTGCTTCTGTCAGAAGAAAAGCGTATCTTTGCAGAAGGAAAGCTGCACTCGGCAATTTGAAAGCAAGCTTTCATTGCGCTCGCTGGCATAATCTGTGCAGCACAAAAGTTGAATCATTAAAACAAGGAGGTAAATATGGACAATAAGAATCTTTCATCAGAAGCGTTACTCTCTAATCAAGGAGATATGACTTCTTTTCGATATGGCAATAGTAATATCCGATTCCGTACTCCCAAGCGCCTCAAGCGATATGTGGATGTTAAGGAATGGGATAACGGATATATTGTTGTACAATCGTAGCTTTATGGTTATAGGGCATTCTTGCTATTGGGCAGGTAACACACCTGCCCTCCCAGTGCTTACTTGCTTCCTAAGGACTGCTCGAATAGATGCCTCTACTTAAAATTCATGGCACATGTGCCACTTTTTTTAAGTGGAAGCCTATTCTAATATGTTTCGTTGCAAAAGAAAATCAAACAAGCTTATGAACAAGATGCCTGCTTCATTGTGATGAGAAACAATATTGTCCTTTACTATGATTATCTTCTGGAAGTTATCTGAGATATGTTTTAGTGATGCAGATTCTTGTTCTATCTTTTCCTTATCTGGAAGAGCAAGGGCAGACTGGATGTAATAACGCTTAGAGCCATTGTTGACTACAAAATCTACTTCCAATTGCTTGCGCATCATTCCTTGTTGCGGTGTTCTGGTACGAGTTTCTACCATACCAACATCCACAAGATAGCCACGGCATCGTAATTCATTGTATATCACATTTTCCATGAGATGGGTTTCTTCTATTTGACGGAAATCCAGAAGGCTATTGCGCAGTCCTAAGTCTACGAAATAGTATTTAGACAATGTACCGATGTACTTTTTCCCCTTAATGTCATACCGCATCGCTTTCTCTATCAGGAAGGCTTCTTGCAAGAATCCTAAGTAATTGTCGATTGTTAACGGAGACAGGTCTGCATTGCTTACGCTCTTGAAAGTGTTGCTCAATTTATTCGGATTACATGGTGAGCCTACCGATGATGCCATTACTTTAACAAGAGAGTCGAACTCCGTGTTTTTCTTGACATTATTTCTGTCTATCAAGTCTTTTAGATACACCGTAGTATAGAGATTACGCAGATAACTCATCTTCTTTTGCTGGGTATCCAAAGACAAGATTAAAGGCAAACTGCCATACGTAATATAATCTCGCCATGCATATTCTTTGTTGCCATCGTAAGCCGATACATATTCTGAAAAAGACAGAGGGTAAATACGTATTTCATATGAGTTGGTTGAGATAATATTCGCGCTTAATTTCCTTCATGCTACTTAAAATTTCTGGCACATGTGCCACTTTTTTTAAGTGCAAAGATATGCGAAAGTAGAGTTCTAACCAAAAATTTTTAGATTTATTATACTAAAAAGGTGTGCCTACCAGCCGCGCGAATTCAACAAGGTGGCTAAATCTCCATTGGAAGAATGGGTAGAATACCTGAAAAATGGAGTCATCTCGCCAGAAACCCAGGCACCAGGTCTGCAGGAAGCCCGTGAGAAGCTGAAATACTATTCCATGTCGGATGCTGAACGTTATGCATACGATGAGCACATCAATGCCATCATGATTCAAAATGATGTTTTGGGAAATGCAAGATTGGAAGATATGGAAGAAGGTAGGGCTGAAGAGAAAAACAATATCGCCCGCAAAATGCTGGATAACGGATTGAGCATAGAGCTGATAGCTTTAATTATCGGTTTGACAGAAAAGGAAATAAAAGAACTATAATATAATAAGGTGTATCCTTCTTGCCCCACACATCGGGCAAGCGAGGATACACCTTTTTTATCTCCCTCACCCTCAAACATTTTCCAATAAATCCTTGCTTCTTTCAGAAGAAAAGCGTATCTTTGCAGAAGAAAAGTTGCACTCGGCAATTTGAAAGCAAGCTTTCATTGCGCTCACTGGCATAATCTGTGCAGCACGAAAGTTGAATCATTAAAATAAGGAGGCAAATATGACAGAGCTAAGAGATAGATACATACGTTTTGACTGGGCTATTAAGCGTTTGCTTCGCCAGAAGGCGAACTTTGGGGTGCTTGAGGGCTTCCTGACAGTGTTTCTGAATGAACCTATCAAGATTGTTGATATTCTGGAAAGTGAAGGAAACCAACAAGAAGCGGATGACAAATTCAACCGAGTAGATATCAAGGCCAAAAACAGCAAGGGAGAAATCATTATCGTCGAGATACAGAACACAAGTGAACTGTATTACCTGGAGCGTGTGCTCTATGGAGTAGCCAAAGCCATCACAGAGCATATCAATCTGGGAAATACCTACAAAGAGGTGAAGAAGGTATATTCCATCAGCATTCTGTACTTTGATCTGGGCAAGGGTTCTGACTATATTTATGTGGGACAAAATAACTTCGTGGGCTTGCATACCCAAGACCATCTGATCATCAGCACTAAGGAGAAAGATACGATAGTGCGAAAATCGCCTTCAGAGATATTTCCAACCTATATTCTGGTTCGAGTTAATGAATTCAATAGGGTGGCTAAATCACCATTGGAAGAATGGGTTGAGTATCTGAAGAATGGTGTCATCTCTCCTGAAACCCAAGCGCCAGGTCTGCAGGAAGCTCGTGAGAAGCTGAAATACTATTCCATGTCTGATGCAGAACGCTATGCATACGATGAGCACATCAATGCCATCATGATTCAAAATGATGTTTTGGGAAATGCAAGACTGGAAGGTATGGAAGAAGGAAGAACCAAAGAGAAAAATGACATTGCCCGCAAAATGCTGGCTAATGGATTGAGCATAGAGCAGATTGCTTTAATTACTGGTTTGACAGAGCAGGAAATTAAAGGACTATAATATAATAAGGTGTATCCTTCTTGCCCCACACATCGGGCAAGCGAGGATACACCTTTTTTATCTCCCTCACCCTCAAACATTTTCCAATAAATCCTTGCTTCTTTCAGAAGAAAAGCGTATCTTTGCAAAAAAAGAAACGATGCCAACAATATTTATATTTTTCGGATTCAGATTCATGTTTTATTCTAATGATCATGAACCAATTCATGTCCATGTTATCAAGGATGGAAATGAAACAAGAAAGAGTATTTTAATCAAAAATAAGATATTATGGAGCAATATAGAGTAAATCGCGTTTGGGTTGACGATGCCCATATTTGGGCAGAAACCCAAAATGGCTGGAAGGCTAACTATCCTTTCAGTCGTTGGAACCGTCTTGCTAACGCCACACCTGCCCAGCGTAAGGCTTTCGTTTTGAGTAGATATGGTATTCATTGGCCTGAATTAAACGAAGATTTGTGCTTTGAAGGACTGTTCGCAGATGCTGGTATATACAAACCGTCAAATGCAGAAGATACTATTTATTATCAAGCATAATAAAAGGATTTTTTGCAACAGAAGGATAAGTGAATCATTAAAACAAGGAGGTAAATATGGACAACAAGAATCTTTCATCAGAAGCGTTGCTCTCTAACAACGGAGATATGACTTCTTTTCGATATGGCAATAGTAATATCCGATTCCGTACTCCCAAGCGCCTCAAGCGATATGTGGATGTTAAGGAATGGGATAATGGATATATTGTTGTTATGGCTGATTATGAAGGTTTGGGCGAAACGGAAGAGTATATTGACCTTTTGCCCATATTGAAGAATCTGTATATCAATCCTGAGACTTTTCTCAAACCAATCAAGTCAGTAAAAATAGATTATAATGAAGGAAGAAGAGATTAAAATCGTGGCAGAAAATGCTATGATGATTGTTTGCGGATATGCATTTTCGAAAACCGAAGAAGGCCTTATACGTGTAGTGTATCTACACCCGCCATATCATGCTCTTGTTATGACTAATGAGGGTGAAGTTACAGAAACCAATATGGATGATATTGAAATCAGCATCGTTCAAAAGTATTGGATACGAAACAAAAAATTAATGGAGCAAGCTTATGCCTAAATATTACGATTTTATGATATGTGGGTATTACCTCTATTTATCGTGGAGAATAATTAAAGAAAGGTGTATCCTTCTTGCCCCACACATCGGGCAAGCGAGGATACACCTTTTTTATCTTCCTCAGCCTCAAACATTTTCCCCAAAATCTTTGCATCTTTCAGAAGAAAAGCGTATCTTTGCAGAAGAAAAGCTGCACTCGGCAATTTGAAAGCAAGCTTTCATTGCGCTCGCTGGCATTTTCTTTGCAGAAGAAAAGCTGCACTCGGCAATTTGTAAGCAAGCTTACATTGCGCTCGCTGGCATTTTCTTTGCAGCACGAAAGTTGAATCCTTAAAATAAGGAGGCAAATATGACAGAGCTAAGAGATAGATACATCAGATTTGACTGGGCAATCAAGCGCTTGCTTCGCCAAAAGGCTAACTTTGGAGTGCTTGAGGAGGGCTTCCTGACTGTGTTTCTGAATGAGCCTATCAAGATTGTGGAAATCCTTGAAAGCGAAGGAAACCAACAAGAAGCGGATGACAAATTCAACCGAGTAGATATCAAGGCCAAGAACAGCAAGGGTGAAATCATCATCGTTGAAATTCAAAATACAAGTGAGCTATACTACTTGGAACGTGTGCTCTATGGAGTTGCCAAAGCCATCACAGAACATATCAATTTAGGTAATACCTATAAAGAAGTGAAGAAAGTATATTCCATCAGCATTCTTTACTTTGATTTGGGCAAGGGTTCTGACTATATTTATGTGGGACAGAATAACTTCGTGGGCTTGCATACCCAAGACCATCTTGTTATCAGTACCAAAGAGAAAGATACGATAGTAAGGAAATCGCCTTCCGAGATATTCCCAACTTATATTCTGGTTCGTGTAAACGAATTTAATAAAGTGGCAAAAACTCCTTTGGAGGAATGGGTAGAATATCTGAAGAATGGCATTATCAACCCTGAAACTCAAGCTCCAGGACTACAGGAAGCTCGCGAAAAACTGAAATATTATTCCATGACAAATGCAGAGCGCCATGCATACGATGAGCACGTGAATGCCATCATGATTCAAAACGATGTTCTTGGCAATGCAAGATTGGAAGGTATGGAAGAAGGAAGAGCTGAAGGAAGAGTCGAAGGCAAAACCGAAGCAAAGAATTCAATAGCCTTAAAGATGATGAAAGGCGGAATGTCTATTGAGCAAATCATGCAATTTACAGGGTTGTCTGAAAAAGAAATAAAATCATTATAAGAAGACTATAGGTTGGTCGGTGCTGAAAAATGCATCGACCCTTTTTATATATCACATATTATAAGAGAAGAATGAAAAGAATTATTGCATTTTTTATTTTCCTCTGCGCTATAACAATCAATGCTACGGCACAGGGATGGATAGGCACATGGGCTACTGCCCCACAAACCGTCGTGAAGAGCTTCATGCCCTATAATAACAATATGTCCAACCGCTCCGTGAGACAGGTGGTCAAGGTGAGCATCGGAGGCGACATGATTCGTCTGAAACTCAGCAATATCTATAGTACCGAACCGGTTGTCATCCGTTCTATCTATATTGCCCATGCCAAAGACTCTTTCGCCATCGCCCCCAAGAGTGCGAAATATCTCAAATTCGGCAATCAATACAAGGTTACGATTCCGGCTGGCAAAAGCATCACAAGCGATGCCCTGCCCTATGACCTCAAGCCTCTTCAGCGACTTGCCATCACCATCAACTATACATCCGCACCATCAGTTCCTACCGTCCACATGGGTTCCCGCACCACCTCTTATATCATGAAAGGTGTAACCAATGCCCACTCCAACTTTGTGAAGGCTTTCAGAGAGAACCATTGGTACAACATCAGCGGCATCGATGTCTATACGATGAACAACAACATGAGTGCCATCGCCATCATCGGAAACTCCATCACCGATGGAAAATGCTCTACCGACAATGCACAGAACCGATGGCCCGACGTCATGTCGGAGATGCTACAGCTGAAGCATAAGATAACCAATCAGGGCGTGCTGAACCTGGGCATCGGCAACAACCGTGTAACCGTTCCAGGTGGTTTCGGCGCACTAGCCAAGGAGCGCTTCGACAGAGACATCCTGATGCAGAACGGCGTGAAGAAGGTGATAATCTTTGAAGGCATCAACGACATCGGTGCAGCCAGGAGCGGAAGCAGCGAAACCGTGGCAAGACAGATCATCGAGAGCATCCAGGGAATGATGAAGAAGGCGAAAGCAAGGAAGATGAAGGTTTATCTGGGAACCATCACCCCTTTCAAGGGCGCAGGATATTATACCCACTTCCACGAAGCTGCCCGACTCTATGTAAACGACTGGATCCGAAGTCAGGCGAAGAACGTGGATGGCATCCTGGATTTTGCCAAGCTGCTTCAAGATCCGAATGATGACAGAAGAATGAAACGGGAATACGCCAGCAACGACTGGCTCCATCCTAACCCAACAGGCTATAAGGCGATGGGAATCTATGCAGCAGACATCGTAAAATAAAGACATCATCGTGAAAAAGAAACATCATAGAAGAACATCGTAAAAAAGAAAAAGAGGAATCGTGAATAATCATTATCACGATTCCTCTTTTTTATGGATAAGTATCCTGCTTACCAAAGCGGGAAGCAAGATACAGAAATCTACATTACTTAGCGACAAACTTCACTGCTGAGGTCTTGCCATCTACATTAGCTACAAGGTGATATACACCCGCAGCAACCTTACCCAAAGCTACGCTAGCCTTATCGCCAGCATGAACATTCTGCAAGGTCTTCTGAGCCATCAGCTGACCGGCATTGCTATAAACAGAGAGAACAACCTTGTCGGCATCAGCACCGATAATAACATTCAAATTACCGTTCTCTGCATCTCCATTTACAGTAACATCGCCCTTAGAGGCACCAGCCACAACATTGCTGATACCTGTTGCAGCATCAACAGTCAAGGCTATGACACCAGTAGTAGAAGCACCATTGGCATCGGTAGCCACTACGTTGATGTTGGTCTTACCTGCTGCCTTGCCAGCCACGATAAATCCATCCTCCGACTTGAAGACAGTAGCTACAGATGCATCCTCGACAGAAGCTGTGTAGGTCATCTTGTCGCCATCCACATCCTTGAAGAGTTCAGCGAAGTTGTACTGACCAGAGGTCTCGCCAACCTTCATAGCCAACTCTGTGGCACCTACGTACTCAGGAGCACGGTTAGTATGCTCTACATTATAGTTGACAGTTGCCGAACTTACGTTATCAGACTCATCCTTGGCATTTACGGTGAAGGTATGCTTGCCAGCAGTACCATAATCTGGAACAAGAGCCACATTGAGCTTCAAGCTGCCGCCAGCCTCAACAGTATAAGTACCATTGCTTTCAGAAATACCTTCCTGAGTACCGTCCTCATTCTCATAGCTCTCAACAGCAGCGATGCCGCCTGCATCTTCCAGACTTACGGTGAAAGCCTCACCCTCGGCATCAGCAACTGTTACAGGGACCATCGCCTTGGAAGCCTCAGGAACAGTGGTCTCACCTTCAGGAGCGGTGATGACAGGAGCAGCATTCTTGTCGAGATAGATGTGATAGTTGTAGAGCTTGTTGCATGGATCATTGCTCTTCACTACGAGAGTAGCCTTATTGTTCTTGGCAAAATAAGCACTCTTGGCATTCACCCCAAACTGTACAGGAATAGACTCGCCAGGAGCAATCTCACCTTCCTTCTTCTCGTTGAGCAACTTAATCCATGGCTCACCCTTCTCCTTCTCGATACAAGTCATGAAGTAACCGAAGGCACCATAACTGTAAGCATTGTCGTAGAGAGCCTCAATGTCAACCCAGCCACCCAATGACTTCAAGTGTGCCATATAGCGATTGGGCTCCATATCTCCATCCTTGGTAGCCATCATGGCAGATCCCTTGTAGCCAGCAGGATATTTCAATACGACATAGAAGGTATCAGCAGGATTGATGTAGATAGGGTTGTCAAACTCCAACATACGTGCAGCACCCTGGTAGCTACCATCCTCACGAGGTTCTTCCTTGGTAATATGAATCTTGCCATGACCAATGGTCTTCTCGATAGCAGTAACATCATTGCCCAGAATAACAGAAGCCTCGATGTCAACATTCTCCAAGTCGCCTACTGTACCGACGAAGTAGAGATGGGTAAGATTGAAACCTTCAGCAGGAGCCTCATAGCGAGTTGCTGCATAGAAGTTCTCATCCAGAGCAGCAGCACCCGTACCCATCAGGGCTGCCTGAGCATTGGTTACAGGGTTGAGCACTGGATAATATAGCGCATTACCCTCGTAACCTGAAGGCAAGTCGTAGATGAACTTCTGATCATCCTTCACCTTCTTCAAGCCAAGAGCCTTCACCATGCCCTTCTTGCCAGAAATCTTCTCTACACAGGTAGCAACGAAATTCTTGGCAACATCCTCTGAAGGATAAGAGATGACGTTATAGGCAGGAGCAGGATCGTTGCCGTCCTCATACTCATTGCCTGCATCACGACCAGATGGATCGAGACTCAATGAGTAAGTAAGCTTATACTCGCCATCGTTCATCAAATTGACGGTACGAGTGCCCTTATAGTCGGAAGCCACGTTCTCAATATGCAACTCCTCTGGGTCGAAGGCCATGACAGGAGCCTCAGTGATATTCAACTTGATGGTAGAGGTGTGTGTCTCCTCATTCAAGCCCTCTACTGTAAATACGAGAGGGAAATCCTTCTTATGTACCTCATAAACATTATAAGGAGCGATTCTGAACTTCACGGTGTCGGTACCTACCACGATAGGTGCCATCATACCGCTCTTGTATGGAATCCATGCCTTGGCTGTAGCATCGTCAGAGAGAGCCAATGGACCTGGGTCGATACCGTCGTCACCGCCATTGTTGCTTTGTGCAGCATAGACCTCAAGTTCACCTTCTGGAGCAGAAGGCTCAACATCAGGGTCATCAGACTCCGAGCCAGTAAACATCTCAGAAGCAACGTCTGTGATAGTGAATGCCTTGGTTCCCTTGTTGACTACATAGAATTCATAGTATGAAGGATCCATTGCGTTCTCATCTACAGGCTGCTCAACATTGATTACCTCAGGGAACTCAGCCTGAGCCTCACCAGTGATATTCAGCTTAACAGGAATCTTAACGCTTGCACGAGAAGGATCGTTGGTTGTAACGTTCAATTCGTAATCGTAAGTGTCAGCCAGCTGGTTAGCTTTCAGCTCAACCGGCATTTCAACCTGCTCACCTGGAGCCACTACATAGTTCTTATATGGAGAGAACTCAACGGCATTGCCGTCGGTGATATACATATCAGCAGGAGTAATACCACGAGTACCGGTATGATCCATGATACCACAGAGACCGAATACGCCCAACTGGAATCCATCAGGATCTACATTGTACTGGAACTTGAAGGAACCGTCCTTGCGGAGAATCACCTCAAAGTTCATACCCTGCATCATCGTATTGCCATAATTCTTATAGCTTACGATCACCTCGTCATCCTTAGCCTTATAATATACACCATCAGAAGATGGAGTATTCATAGAGTGGTTACCCCAGAATGGGCAGATGATATTGGTATAAAAGGTTTCTGTTGTTGGCAGACTTGCTGGTGGCTCAGGGAACTGCTTGTAATCCTCTACCGGAGCAGCGAAAGATACGAAACCTGTATTGTAGATATACATGCTCTTATACTTCTTGCCATAGAATGGGAACTCGAATGGAAGTTCCACCTTCTTGAAGTCTGTCTTATCAATATAGTATGCATAAGGCATGTGCTCGGTATAGTCGTTGGTGATATCTACCCACTTGTAAGGTATATCGAAGCCATCGAGCTTAGACTTGAACACATAATCAACAGTAGACTTATCAGTAGCCTCCTGGTCGGAAGCTGTATACCAAGAAGCAGGCTCAGCAGAGAACGTAAGGTTCTCATCGCCCTCGTTGGTTACCTGGATTGTCTTTTCTACGTTGGTACCATAAGGAGTTTCAACCTCCAGGCTCTCAGGATTACTCTTCCAGGTAGGATTACCAATAACCTCAGCCTTCAATGGGATTTCCTTGGTTGTACCATCCTGATAGGTGATAACGAGAACATCTTCTACAGTACCCTTCTCGGCAGTAGGCAATGTTACTACGATATCCTTGCCCTGACCTGCAGGAACAGAGAATGCCGCATTCATTTCTTCAGCAAGAGTAAACTTGCCGTTCTTGACAGATACGCCAGCTACCTGGAGAGCATCCTTACCATTGTTGCTCAACAATACTGTGCGCTGCTGGGCAGAAGTACGGAATACCTTACCGAAATCTACGCTGGTAGAATCGAGAGCAGCCTCAGCCTTCAGGTTGTCGCCAACGATGTTGGCTGTCAACTTGACAGATGCACTTGGGTTGATTGGGTCGTTGGTGATAACGGTGAGATAGTTGGTCAGAGGTCCTGCCACCAATTCATCATTGGCTGCCAATGTTACCTTGATTTCCTTGCTTTCACCATTGCCTACATAGCCTTCAGTGCTTGACAGGCTCTTGATCATTGACTTGGCAGGAGCCACAATCTTGATGGCGCTGCCTGTAACGATATCATAATAAGGAGCATCCAGACCACCATTGCTCTCCTGTACCTTGTTGGCATCAACAAATATACAAGGGTCGGAAGCAGCAATATCGCTGACACCTACGAAGTTGTGACCACCAGAGCCGAATACGCCAGCTGGATTATAATCATCGTAGTAAACCTCTACACTTCCGTCAGGGCAAAGAGCCATGTGGAAGCTGATGGTTGTGGTCTCGCCGGCACCATTGGTTGCAGGAGTTACCACATCCTTGAACTTGATATAGAGTTTACCGTTCTTATGACCATAGGTAATCTTACTGTTGGCACCCATGTCCATCCAGCCAGAGTTGGTATAAGCCGAAATATAGCCCAATCCCTGTACACAATCGCCGGTAGGAACCATACAAGAGATACGGCCATCCGCCTGCTGCATGGAGACACCACCATAAGAAGATACGTAAATCTGCTCGTAGTCCTTGCCATAGAATGGGAACTTGAAGCCCACCTTGATAGGACCCGACTGCCAATTGTCGTTGGTAAACTGAGAGGTGATGTCCTTCTCGTCAGCCAACTCTGGAGCTGGCTCATACTCGAATGATTCGTCGCCGGCAACATTAGAGATGGTAGTATAACCAAACTTATGTGCTTTGGCAGTAGAACCTACTATCTTCTCGGAAGAGAACTTAGGGAAGACATACTGCAAAGGATAATTACCGGTATTCTTGATAGTGATGGTAGCAGTCTTATCCTCACCGCCTACCTTCAAGTCGCCTGCATCGTAAGCATCAGGAGTTACACTCTGCTTGGCAGGAACTGAAGCGACACCGCGAACCAGGAACGAATACTGCTGACCATTCTTATCGGTCAGGGTAATGGTACTGCTGAAGTTGCCCTCCTTGGTAGGAGCGAACGTCACTGGCAACGTACCGGTAGAGCGGGCTGCAATATTATTGGCACCCTTTGACACATTGAACTGATCGGATGAAGACTTCAAGTTCTTTGGAGCCTGGAGCATACCATATTTACCACCGAATACACCATAACCGCTATTGGTCAACTCTACATCAATGGTCTTGGTCTGACCAACCAGCAAGTCACCGAAGTCAACCAGCTGCTGGCTGTGCAATTCTGGCTTATAGCCCTTCACGGTCATAGACAAAGCAACCTGCTGCTTGGAATCAACAGCCTCATTGCTCTTGACATGGATATTGAAGTTGTAAGTACCATTCACCAGTTTCTGACCATCATTCTTCAGAGTAACCTTCTGGCTTTCGTTAGGACGAACCTCACCGCTGATAGGCTCAGGGTTGAGAACCTGACTCCAGTCTGGGTTCTTGCTGATGGCCTGTACTGCCCATGTGAGCTGACTGGCTATTGCCTCGAAGCTGGTGCCCTTGAGAACCTCACTCAGCTGAGTCCAGGTTGTACCGTTATCAGAGCTATAGAAGCTGTACTGGGCAACATCGGTTCGGGTAGTCTTGCCTGTACCCAATGGGTTCTTGGCGCCTGCAGGGAACTTAGCCACTACCCAGAAGCTTGAACCAGGAGCAAAGTGAATCTGCTCTTTCAGGGTGATAGGATAATTGTATGCCCAGAAGTCATAATTAACCTTCTGAATCAAACTTGCAGTAGAGATAGAACGTGAACCGTCGTAAATCTCAATCACAGGATCCTGTCCGTTCTGTCCCTGAATACGAAGATCGGTCAGGTTGAAACCATTAGGATAAGTTGCCTTATCTACATAGAAATACTGAGCCAAAGCATTTGGCAGCTTGGTATCAGTTTCACCGATATAGCTGTACAACTGGTTGGAATAAGTCAAAGTGTCTGGCCAATCCTTTGCCTGATAGTTAGAAGTAGCCACAGCGTTGCGCTTCACAAGTGTTGGGCTGACTGTACCGCTGAAAGGAAGAACCTGACCTGGGTTTGGATTCTTGATACGACCGCTGGTTGACATAGTAGCTCGGGTCGTAGCAGTAGTAAGCTGATACTTCAGCACGCCCTCACCGGCATTCTTTACATTGAAAGAAGCCTCGGCTGTGGAAGCCTTGGTGGCATCTACGGTCATAGAAAGGTTCTTCTTGTCTACCTGAACCTTAGGACCTGCATTGGTGGTAGCCTCCTTGATTGGAGATACGGCAGAAGCCTTACCCCAACGGTTGTAAGCTACAATTGCAAAATAATACTTAGTAGAAGCCTTCAAGCCTTCTACCTCATAAGACATCTTGTCGCCAGAATACTTGAACTTGGTATCTACAGTAGCAGAGCTCAACTTATTCAAGTCGTCTGTAGCAGTGAAAGCCTCTGTGCTATAATAAATTACATGATGATCAATGCTCTTCTCTTCGGTTTCAGGAATCGTCCATTCGATGAGAGCATTGTCGTGAGATGCAGTAACAGTGAAGTCGGCAACAGCCTCAGGCACACTACCCTCCTTGCCCTGCAAAGCCTTGTAAGCATCGATATAACCGGAGCCCATCAAGCCCTTGTACTCAGGATTCTGAGTATAAAGGTCGTTTACAGAAGTGGTAAGCAATGTTCGGAGAGTCTCATTAGAGAACTGCTTGTTACCATACTTGGAAAGAATCAATGCTGCAATACCAGATACATGAGGACATGCCATAGAAGTTCCCTCATTATAACCATAGGTACTATTAGGCAAAGTACTCAATACGCCATACTGCTGACCATTGTCTTCCAAACCACCAGGGGCTGTAACATCAACCCACTTGCCACGGTTGGAATAATAAGCCACGCTTCCGTCTGGAGCCATAGAACCAACAGCCACAACCTTGTCAAGACAACCAGGATAATAATTGCCTTCCTCGCCATTGTTACCGGCAGCAAAGATACAGAGACCACCGTTCATCTTGTCGCCACCACCATTCTTGGTGAAGTAATCAACAGCTTCTGTAACCGACTTATCCTCATCGTCTGCAACACTGGCACCCCAAGAACACTGGGCAATGCTTGCACCGCGATCGGCTGCATAAACTATGGCTGCACCGAAATCAGCTACAGCAGAACTGCTGGCACGACTGTCAAATACCTGACAAACCATCATCTTGACACCGCCCTTACCGTCACTACCACCAGCAACACCGCAGACACCGATACCATTATTATTGGTTGCACCTACAGTACCTGCTACATGAGTACCATGAGAGTGAGCGTTGATATCACTTGAATTGATAACAAAGTTATAGCCGTAGATATCATCTACATAGCCATCACCATCATCATCAACACCAGGCTTACCGTTCAACTCGGCTGTGTTGATCCACACATTGTCCTTCAGGTCTGGGTGATCTACCTGGAAGCCACCATCAATGATAGCAACCACAACATCCTTAGAACCGGTAACACCAGTTTCCCAAGCCTTGAATACATTGGCATCGGCACCCACCTTGGTTCCTGCGATATGCCCATCGTTGTTGTAATGCCACTGATCATTGAGCAATGGATCATTGAAAGGCATAGTAGATGCAGCCTTGGCAGCCCTAGCTACAGCAGCAGGAGAAACCTCCAGGAAACGCTCACCGCCAATAGGCTTGTAAAGAGGAATTCGCTGTGCGTAAGATACGCCTTCAGCAGAACGGAACAGGTTTCTTGCCTGTGCCAATTTCATACCTGATGCCTCATAATGGACATCATACCAAAGATCCAGTCCGAAAGCCTTGTGCTTTGCCTCATTCTTACCGGCATAAGGAAAGACACGAGTCATGGAGACTGCCTTTACTTTCTGATTGACCCTGTCGAGCGGGGTCACGCCAGTCTGAACATACTTCTTGTTGGTGCCTTTTACCGACAACGGAAGCTTAGCCGCAATCATACGGTCGGCTATCTCACGCTGAAGTTTGACACGCACAACGCCCTCTACAAAGTTAGACTCTGCAGATTGTGTAGTAGAAGATGTAGACTGCGCACTGATACGAACGTTGCTGCCCAAACACAGCACCGCACATACAAGTAATAGTAATCTTCTTGTCATGTTTGTTTTGTTATTAAAATAAAAATAAAATTTCTCTCTCGTTTATATAAACCGAGTGCAAAATTAAATATTTTTATTGAAATACCAAAACAATCCCATCATTTTTATATAAAAAACGAAAGAAAAGTGTAATAGCACAAAATACCTCTACACTTTTCTTACACTTTATAATCATACCAGGTTCTACCCTAATAAATCATCACTTTCCTTACCTGCCCATCTTTCCGTCGAATAATATTCACACCCTGTTGAGGCTTTGAGAGCCTGATTCCATCCAGGGTATAATAACCTTCAATGTCAGACAGTTGAGGCATCGTCACCTCTGCTATGCCATCCACAGTATTGTCTGTTACCTTTACTTCATCCAGGAAGAAACGGCCCTTATCGGCTGTAAAGCTAACCTTCACCTCACCCGTTGCGTAAACAGAAGCCCCCAACTGAGTCCATTCTCCCTTCTTGAGAGGTACTGAATACTTAGACAGTTCAGACTTGCGGATAACCGCCATCTGCCTTGCGCCATTATTCACATCGGTTATCTCCAGATACAACTTGGTGGCATCACTTTTTCCATCCCATGCCGCAGCCTTGAATGAAAGTATCGCAGAACCTTTCACCGAAAAAGTTGGCGTGGTGATATTTCCGGCAACTCCCGATTTTCCGAGTCTTACGCAGCCGTTGGCTTCGTAAACAGTTCCTATACTGGTCCATCCACCATTATCCAAGTCTTCACCCGACACTTGAGTTCCAGCAATACTACCTTTCCACAGGTTATCGTTTCCACCTGTACCATGACACTTGTCAAACGATTCATAAAATAAAGTAGAGCCTGAAGGCTGTACCGGTGTATCAGGATTCTGATCGCCAGAGCGCTCAGCCTTACTCACCGTAAACGATGCCGAACCATCACTTGCAATGGCGATATTCTTGATGTCAAGATGCATATACTTAGAACCGTCAGCATTCTTATTATATAAGGTGGATGCCGGTTGGGATGTAGCTGTAAGACTACTATTAGACTGATAAGGATAGAGATCACTTGCCGAACCATCCAAATAGGTCGATTTGCCTGCTCTGAAGATGGTAAGACGAGGATGGTCATTGACAAATTTCTGATTGGCTTCGTCATAATATTCACTATTCGAGTTTGGTACATTATAATACCAGACATCAGCATCATAATCTACATGAGTAATCATAACTCCTGCTCCAGGAAGTTCAGCATCCCATCCTGACTTCTGTCGGTTTTCAATGATGTAATACTCGTCTTCATGTGCCTTGTTTCTGATGATATAAGCATCTCCTCCCTGGCTCATCGCCATGACATCAGCCACCTTTGTCTCCTCTTCTATATCCGTCAAGTCATGAAGAGTAATCCAACCACAGCTTGCTTTCTCATAAGCCGAATACCCAGCAGGCCATTTTCCGTCTCCATTGTAACTGCCACTATCCATCAGGTCAAATTCACCCAATCCAAACCATCCGGTATAACTGGTGTCATAAAGATCGGGCAAATCCAGACAGTGAGAGAATTCATGGCAGAAAGTACCGATTCCATCGAGTTTGTTCTGACCATTCAATTCACTGCTGCAGGCGTAAGTATCCACCTTAACCCCATCAAACTGCAACACTTTGCCATAATCAGACAATGACAAAGCATACATGTGAGGCCAAATGGTAGAAGCTGTACCACCATTGGCTTCGCCTTTACCGGCATAGAGAACAAAGACCTGTTCCACTTCACCATCATTATCCCAATCATACTTGGAGAAGTCAACTCCCTGCTGCTTCGCCCAAAGGCAAGCCTCAGCAATCATTGCACCCGCACGCAAATCTTCACCGTCAGTACTATTCGCACCATAATAAGCAGTGGCATTCTGCAGAGGACAGATACCAACCACGTCGAAATCCAGTTCGAACTGTCCCATACTTTGGGTACGGAAATAATCCTTCACACTGCCACGGAAGCCATTTTCCTTGTAATTATCGCCATTGACTATCTGCTTATACAATGTCAGATCATGCCCACTCAGGAACTTACGATCGGAGAATTCGGCTAAAATGACAAGTCCCTTCCTAGCTCCACGGAAACTATTCTGTTTTGCTTTCGCCTTTTGAAGATGAAGTTTCTGTCGAGATTGAACCTTTGCACGACGGGCTGCCGCTTTCTTCACGCGAGACAAGGAAGCAGTAGAATCCAATCGATTTCCCTGTCCTGTTGTTGCATCCATGACATACTTGGTTCCGTCTTCCGAAACATAATAATGCATGAATTCATCGCCCACTAACTGTACACGAACCTCAGTTCCATCAGTCAAAGTCATCAAACGCCAAACGCCTCGCTTTGCAGGCACTGCCATAGAAGACAATGCCATACAAAGCAAGGCGTTCAATAAACAAAATCTTATCTTCATATCAAAATGAATATCATAGGATAAAAAACGATGCTTGATTTCAGCAGATTCTCTTACTTCAAGACAATCTTGCAATCTTCCAGACTCTCTACGGTAGCAAGAGCCTCATAACGGATTCCCTCCTTGCGCAGGAAGTCACCACCATGCTGGAATGCCTTCTCGATGATGAAACCCATAGCCTCAATCTTGGCACCTGCCTTTTCGCAAAGGTCCATCACACCCTTGGAAGCATTACCATTAGCAAGGAAGTCATCGATGAAGATCACGTGATCCTCTGGAGTCAGGTAGCTGTTGCTCACACAAACCGTATAGTCACAATCCTTGGTAAAAGAGTGAACCACCGAGGTAATCATACCTTCCATCGTCTTTGGCTTCTTTTTCTTTACGAAGACTACAGGAAGATTGGTCAGGTAACCCACCATGATGGCAGGAGCTATACCCGAAGCCTCGATCGTGACAATCTTGTTGTACTTGATGTCCTTGAAGAGTCTGACAAACTCCTTCGCCAAGTCCATCATCAAGATAGGATCCATCTGATGGTTCACAAAGCTATCCACCTTCAAGATTCCTCCAGGAAAGCATCTGCCTTCCTGCATAATTCTTTCTTTCAGTAAATCCATTATTCTGATTTGAAATTGATATGATTGATGATTAACAGCCATCATTCCCATTCCTGCTCTATTCCGCCGGATAAAAGGAAATGATGGCCTGTCTTTTTTATTTTTCCAAATTCTTAGGCAATACAAGATTCAGAATAACTGCGAGCAGGAACACAACAGCCACACAGTTGTCTGCAAATACGGTACGTACAATCTCAGGGAAGATATTAAACATACCTGTTGCCTGAGTGAAACCGAGACCCACACTGAGCGAGAGACTCACAATCACCATATTGCGCTGGGAGAAACCCGTACGTGCCATCATGCCGAAACCAGCAAAGAGGATGCTACCGAACATCATGATAGTACATCCACCCAATACAGCCTGCGGAATGGTTGTAAGAACATAACCGATAGCAGGGAATACACCACCGATAATCATGATGATGGCACCCATGGCGATTGTGAAGCGATTGACCACGCCCGACATGGCAGCCAAACCTACGTTCTGGCTGAAAGATGTAATAGGAGTACATCCGAAAAGACCAGAAACCGAACTTACAAAACCATCACAGCAGACAGCCGCACCCATCTCCTTGGTATTAGGATCACGCTTCAGGGCACTATTGCAAAGCGCTGACGTATCACCGATGGTCTCTGTAGCAGAAACCAGATATACAGCCACTACAGAAAGGATGGCACCTATATTAAACTCTGGAGTAAAAGGCAGAATACGAGGTAAGGCAATGATAGAAAGATTGGTAAGACCACTATAGTCTATCATACCCATAAAACAAGCAAGGATATAACCCACTATCAAACCTACGAGCACGGAAAGAGAGCGAAGGAATCCCTTGGCAAAAATCTGACAGAGAAGACAAGCCAATAAGGTGACAGAACCCACAATCCAGTTGTTCATGCTACCGAAATCCGCAGCACCCTGACCTCCGGCAAAAGAATTGGCACCCACAGGAAGAAGTGAAAAACCAATGGCTGTAACCACCGTAGCGGCTACTACAGGAGGAATCAGTTTGATCCAATACTTGGCAAAAAGTCCGAGTGTACCTTCCACGATACCACCGATAATAACCGCACCGATGAGCGTACCCATTCCATGGGCAGCAGCAATGCTGATGGCAAGAGAAAGGAAGGTGAAGGAGATACCCATCACGATAGGGAGGCGTGAACCGATGCGCCATACCGGATAGAGCTGTACCAAAGTACCAATACCGGCGATAACCATACAGTTCTGGATAAGAACGGCGCTGATAGAGCTATCCAACCCGACGGCACCGGCAAGAATCATGATTGGCGCAATGTTACTTACAAACATTGCCAGCACATGCTGAAGACCAAATGGGAGTGCTTTACCGACGGGCACCCTACCGTCAAGCTTGTAGAGATTTTCTATTGACTGTTTCATGTCGTATGTTATTATATTTCGATAAAAATCTAATAGAATTTTCGAAAAGAACCTCTTGGAGTCCAAAAAGATGGCGCAAAAGTACAAAGAAAAACTGAGAAAGTGAAATTTCTCTCCCATTTATTTTGATTTGTCTGCAAATAGATGTACTTTTGCAGGGCAATTAAAAATTCAAAGACAATGGAAAATCCATATATCAAGCAATTCCCCGACCTCATGTCGGGCAAGAAAATCATGTATGTTCACGGTTTCCTCTCTTCCGGACAGAGCGGAACAGTAAAGATGCTTCAGGATCTCATGCCCAATGCAACCTTCGTGGCTGAAGACATACCCGTACATCCGGAAGAAGGTATGGAAATGCTCCTCAAGTTGCAGGAAACAGAGAAACCCGACCTGATTATCGGTACCTCCATGGGCGGTATGTACACAGAAATGCTGAAAGGTACCGACCGCATCCTCGTAAACCCAGCTTTCGAAATGGGCAATACCATGAGCAGTATGACCGGTAAACAGGAATTTCAGAATCCACGAAAGGATGGTGTCAACGAACTGATGGTGACCAAGGGACTCATCAAGGAATACCGTGACATTACCGAACGATGCTTTCAGAATATCACTCCAGAGGAACAGGCAAGGGTATATGGTCTCTTCGGAGACAAAGACCCGGTAGTGCATACCTTCGACCTCTTCCATGAGCATTATCCCAATGCCATCCGCTTCCATGGCGAGCACCGCCTCATCGACAAGGTAGCCTTCCACTATCTCTGTCCGGTCATCCGCTGGATAGATGACAAGCAAAACGGGAAGGAACGCCCTATCGTATATATCGATTTCGATGCCTTGCACGACAATTACTGGAAAGCCACAAGCAGCATGCACAAGGCCTACGAGTTGCTCATCGAATACTACAATGTATATATTGTAGCCTCAGCACCTACCAACGACCATGAGTATATGGCAAAGGTACAGACCTGGGTGGAGGAATATCTTTCTACCCCAGCCTACAACCATATTCTCTTCACCAATCAGAAGAATCTGCTCTATGGTGACTACTTCATCGACCCACATCCAGCAGAGGATTTCATGGGAACAACGATCGAATATGGCAGCGATGAATTCAAGACTTTCGAGGAGATTGTCACCTTTTTTGATAGATTAGGAGGACAATAACAAAAACAAACGAGGCTCTGATGTCAATTCATTCCATCAGAGCCTCGTTTTATCTTGGCCTTTTATTCAAAAAGCTTTAGTATTCCGTCTTAGCCGTATTCTCTTTCCACATACGGAAAGCCCCCAACGCCTCATCTCTCATCAGCGCAATCATCGGCTTGTGACGGTCTTCTATCTTGCGGTCTATTTCCTCATAGATAAACTCATCGTCAAAACCAATCTTGGCTGCATCCTTTCGGTCGTTGGCATAATAGATACGATCGAGATGTGCCCAATAGATGGCACCTAAGCACATCGGACAAGGTTCGCAGGAGGTATAAATTTCGCAACCCTCCAGATTGAAGGTTTTCAACTTGAAGCAAGCCTGTCGTACGCAGTTTACCTCCGCATGAGCCGTAGGATCCTTGTCGATTGTCACACTATTGGAAGCCTCAGCAATGATGATTCCATCCTTGGCAATGACCGCTCCAAAAGGACCGCCACCGTTTCTTACGCTATTTTCTGAGAGCTCAATGGCTCTGTGCATCAATTCTTCTTTTGTCATAATCTAAGTCTTTATACCTTATTATATAATATAGAGGGCTACAAATTTACGAAATATTCTTGAATCCGCAAGGTTTTCTGCATTATTTTTATCTTCCAATGGTTAATTATCAATAATTATAAATACCTTTATTATAAGAATGTTTATAATTTTAGTACCTTTGCCAAACATCAGAAAACAAAAGTAGTCTTATCGGCTTTAGAAATGAATCAGAATAATATCAGCTCCACAGAACTTTTCCTGCGGGTAAGGGAACTCTTGATGCTTCCTGACCTGGAACCTGCTACACGCAACAAGATGATGCACGATACGCTCATCCTCTGCTGCCACGAAGGAGTGAAGAATACGAAACAAGCTTTCGGTAACCTTTTCGCCCAGGTGGATTATCTCTGCAAGGTACATGGCATCAAAATAGCCGACAAGATTGACATCCAGACCATGCGCCGACACAGCAACAAGCAGGAACCTCTATCGGAGGAAGATCTGAAGTACGATGCCCGTGCGCTCGCCATCTTCATCTCTGCCGTATGCCAGACTGATATTCCACATGAACTGACCGTTCTCATCCCACATACCAACCGCCCCTACCAGAAGGGACTCGACATCAGCAACCGACGCATCCGCTGCATCGTGAAAAACTGGGACTCGGACTTCATCCATGTGGATATCGACCATGATACTGATGAGGAAGAACATCTCGTTTGTCTCAAAGATGAGGCAAACGGCATCAACCATACCTATCTCTGCGAAATATTGGAGGAAGGCATGCAGCTCAACCTACTCGACTGTCAGATACGTCAACCAGTCATCACGCCCCGACTCATCATCGTAGAACCGGATTATCTCATTGACATCAGTAGTATCGCAGCCTGCTTTACCGAGTTCGGTCATCATCCCCTGCTGTATCTCTTGAATCTGATGAAACCCCGTGCCAACACCCAGGCTACCCTACTTGGTAACTTTGCCGGTGCTGCGCTCGACGATATCATCAATTCGCATGGCAAGTATCAGGTGAACGAAACCATCAAGAGCAATTTCAGAGAAAAGGCTCTGGAATTTTGCACCTGCCCCTGGTTTGACGCCAAGAAATTCTATACCGATGCCAACCTGCAGGCTTACAATCTGCAGCAGGTAGTGGATATTCTCTTCCCCCGCACCGCCTCCCAGGCACAGATGAATGCCTTTCGGGGCGAGGGCATCTACGACCGGAAGAAAGCCATCCTGGAGCCGTCATTCGTGTGCGAAGCCCTTGGCATACAGGGACGTGTCGATCTAATGACCACCGACTGCAAACTTCTCGTAGAACAGAAATCAGGACGAAACCTCAATATCGAGAACCATCAGGCAGACCCTAACTACCACAGTTTCCAACTGGTGCCCCACTATGTACAGTTGCTGCTCTACTATGGTGTATTGCAGCACAACTTCAAGTTGGGCAACAATCTCGTCAACATCCGTCTGCTCTACTCCAAGTACCAGCCGCAGAACGGTCTGATGGTGGTAGCCTATTACCAGAAACTTTTCAGGGAAGCCATCGAATATCGCAACCAACTCGTTGCCGCTTCTTTTGAAATAGCCAAGAAGGGATTCGAGCATGCGCTGAATGAGTTTACCCCTGATGTTCTCAATGTAGCAGGCACCCAGGACTTCTTCTACAACAAGTACCTGAAGCCACAACTGGCAGACATCACCGACCCGCTTCATGCACTCAGTCCTTTAGAAGAAGCCTACTTCTGCAGGATGATGACTTTTGTGCTCCGCGAACAGATGATTTCCAAAGTAGGTGCCCAGGAAGGAACCAATACTTCGAGCAGCGATCTCTGGACGATGCCCCTTGCCGAGAAAAAGGACGCGGGCAACATCTATACCGACCTCCATATCATCAGAAAGGATCAGAGTGGCGAAGGTAGCGGTTACGATACCATTACCCTGAGCGTACCCGACCAAGGCAAGGACTTCCTGCCCAATTTCCGTATCGGCGACATGGTATATCTCTATACCTACAAACTGAAAGAAGAACCGGACGTCAGGAAAGCTATATTATATAAAGGTGTATTGCAGGAGATTCATTCCCATGAAATCGTGGTACATCTCAACGATGGTCAACAGAATGCTGACATCTTCGAAATGGACAAGCCATACGCTATCGAGCATGGCACTACCGATGCCAGCACCGGTGGAAGCATTCGAAATCTGCACCAGTTTATCTGTGCGACACAAGAGAAGCGCGACTTGCTATTAGGTCAGCGCCCTCCCCGCCGCAACACCTCGCTCACGCTGACCAGACATTATGACGATGTACTTGACGATATCATCCTAAGAGCCAAACAGGCACAGGATTACTTCCTGCTCGTAGGACCTCCGGGAACAGGAAAGACAAGTCGTGCCTTGAAGTTTATGGTAGAAGAAGCATTGAACGATGGAACAGGAATGCCGACAGCAGAAAGCATCGCCGCTGGTGGAAAGACGGCTCAAAAGCCAGCCTCCTCTATCCTCTTGATGAGCTATACCAATCGTGCCGTGGATGAAATCTGCGAAATGCTGGTAGATTCCGGCATCCCATTTCTGCGACTCGGTAGCGAATATTCCTGCGATGAACGATTCCGTCCATATCTGATAGAAAAAGCCATTGCCCAATGTCCGAAGTTGGAAGCCATCAAACAATATATAATAGGTACGCGCGTCATCGTGGGAACAACCTCGATGATGACCTCCAAGCCTTTCATCTTCAATCTGAAGCATTTCAAGCTTGCCATCATCGACGAATCGAGTCAGATTCTGGAACCCAATCTCATCGGATTGCTTTCAGCTATAGACAAGTTTATCCTCATCGGAGACTATAAGCAACTGCCAGCGGTGGTACAGCAGAGTGAACAGGACTCTGCCATTCCTACCATCAACGACAGTCAGCAGAACAGCCTGATGGATATGAGTATTCTACAGGACATCTGCCTTACCAACTGCCGCAACTCCCTTTTCGAGCGCCTCATCCGCTGGGAAGGCCATGAGCATCGTACCGATTTCATCGGCATTTTGCGCCGTCAAGGACGAATGCATCCAGAAATAGCCGAGTTCCCAAACAAGATGTTCTATCGCCGGGAACAACTGGAACCGGTGCCATGCAAGCACCAGTTGGAAACCCAACTCGCCTATTCTCTCCCATCAGAGGACGAGCTTGACGAACATCTGAAGAATCATCGTATGATATTCATACCATCAGAATTCTGCAAGGAGCCGAATATTTCCGACAAGATTAATGCCAACGAAGCAGAAATCGTAGTAGATATACTTCGTCGCATACACCGATATTACGGAGAGCAGTTCGACAGTCAGAAAACAGTGGGAGTCATCGTACCTTACCGCAACCAGATAGCCATGGTGCGCAAGGGAATCGAGAAATTAGGTATTCCGGAACTGGAGAAAATAAGCATCGACACCGTAGAAAGATACCAGGGCAGCCAGCGTGATGTCATCATCTACAGTTTTACCATCCAGAACATCTGGCAACTGGACTTCCTGGCAGGAAACAGTTTTATAGAAGACGATCATATCATCGACCGTAAACTGAACGTAGCCATCACTCGTGCAAGAAGGCAAATGATCATGACCGGCAATCCTGAAATTCTCCGTAATAATCAGATTTTTAATGATTTAATGGAATACATAAAAGGAAAAGGAGGCTTTTTTGAGAAATTTCATTGAAAAAGTTTGGAGATATGGAAATAAAGTCCTATCTTTGCAAAAGAATAGAAAAAACAAAGATAATTCAATAGAGATAAAAGATACAGGATTCCGGTGCTTAACTGGCACCGGGATTCTTTATTTTTTACCCCTCTAAGAAATCACATTAATAACTATAAATTAATAAGAAGAATTATGGCTTACATGTCACAAGAAGGTTACGATAAACTCGTAGCAGAACTAAAACAGCTCACTACAGTAGAGCGCCCAAAGGCATCAGCCGCAATTGCTGAAGCCCGAGACAAGGGTGACCTAAGTGAGAACTCAGAGTATGATGCCGCTAAGGAGGCACAGGCTCATCTTGAAGATAAAATCAATCGTATCAAACTCACCATTGCCGAGGCTAAGATCATCGACACCAAGCAGTTGAGCACCGATTGCGTGCAGATTATGTCTAAGGTGGAAATGACCAACATGGTCAACAAGGCAAAGATGACATATACTATCGTGAGCGAAAGCGAGGCTAACTTGAAGGAAGGCAAAATTTCCATTAAGACTCCTATCGCACAGGGATTGCTCAACAAGAAGGTGGGCGAAATTGCAGAAATCAAGATTCCTCGCGGCACCATCAAGCTCCGTATCGACAAAATCTCATTTGAATAAAAATAAAGGAACTATCATATCGGCTCCCAAGCCCTTATGGCAGTTCCTTTTATTATGACATGTAAGCCCACTAAATAAAATATCAAATGAGAATGATGCGAAGAGAGAGAAATAAAGTTTCTATTATAAATGTTTAATTGAAAGAGATTATGGCAAGTATTTTTTCTAAGATTGCAGCGGGAGAGATTCCCAGCTACAAATGCGCAGAAAGCGATAAGTTCTACGCTTTTTTAGACATCAGCCCTATCGGCAAGGGACACACATTGGTCATTCCTCGCAAGGAAGTGGATTATATCTTTGATATGGAAGACGAAGACCTCGCTGAGTTTGAAGTATTCGCCAAGAAAGTGGCAAAGGCCATCAAGGCTGCTTTCCCTTGCAAAAAAGTGGCACAGGTTGTTTTGGGTCTGGAAGTTCCTCATGCACACATCCACCTCATCCCTATGAACAGTGAGGCTGATGTCAACTTCCGCAAAGAACATCTCAAACTGACTGAAGAGGAATTCAAGGAAATCTCTAACAAGATCTACACAGAATTTCAAAAAAATGAGAAAGACTAAGAAATTTAATTAAATGAGAAATGACAAATGAGAAATGAGAAATGCAGCAAGATAGCCGTTCATTTCTAATTCCTCATTTGTCATTTCTTAGTCTTTCTAATTATATCAAATGTATTCTTCGCCCTTCTTCATTTGCACTTCATTCACATATTTGCGAACCAATGCAGAGGAATCTTCTTTCTTGCAGATCAAGAGTACATTGTCCTTCTCTGCTACAATGAAACCATCCAAACCATTGAGAACTGCGAGTTTGCCCTTTGGCAGTTTGATGACATTACGATGGCAGTTTTCCATCATGACATCACTATCTATGATCACATTATCATCCTCGCTCTTCTGCATTGCCTCATAGATACTGTGCCAGGTGCCGAGGTCAGCCCAACCGAAATCACACTTCAATACAGATACATTATCTGACTTCTCTAAGATGGCATAATCTACGGAGATATTTGGATATGAAGGGAAATTCTGCTTCATATAGGCATTCTCTGTCTCCACATCAAAAGTGCGATAAGACTCATCGAAACCTCTCAGTACAGCAGGCAGAATTTGAGAAAAACTCTCACGTAAATGCTTGACATTGGAAATGAAAATACCTGTATTCCAATAAAATTCACCACTATCAACAAATATTTTGGCAAAATCACGCTCAGGCTTCTCTGTAAATGACTGAACATTATAGAGATTATCCCCTTCTGCATCGCCCAACTGGATATAACCATATCCTGGTTCAGGACGGGTTGGTTTTACACCTAACGAGAGAAATCTGTCGTTTTCAGCAACAAAAGCCAGTCCTTTCAGTACATTTTCCTTGAAAGCTTCCTCATTGAAAACTGCCTGATCGGAAGGAGTGGTAATCAAGCAGGCTTTCGGATTCAACTGCGAAACACGATGGTTTGCCCAAGCTACACTTGGAGCCGTATTGCGATGAATCGGTTCTGCCATGATTCGTTCAGCAGGAATCTGAGGCAACTGTTCCCTGACCAGTTCCACATATTCCTCATTAGTATTGATAAAAATATGGTCGGCAGGCACAATCTTCACCATTCTATCGTAGGTCTGCTGCAACTGGGTACGCCCCACCCCGAAGAAATCGATAAATTGTTTCGGGTAATTGCTTCGACTGCATGGCCAAAGTCTTCTACCCTTACCACCTGCGAGTATCACGCAATAATTGTTGCTATCATTTATTGTCATAAATTAAGAAACTTAATTGTTAGTTTTGAAATTCTGATGTAAAGGTAAAAAATATATGTGAACCAACCAAGTTTTTTTCCACAAATTAATATAGATAAGGTGAAAAACAACAAAAATTTAGTGTTTTCGAAATAAAAATGCATTTTTTTGAAAAAAAGTCGGCAAAAAGTTTGCCAGTTCAAAAATTATTAGTACCTTTGCAACCGCAAATAAGCCGAGAGGCATTCGCCCAGATGGCGGAATCGGTAGACGCGCTGGTCTCAAACACCAGTGGAGCAATCCATCCCGGTTCGATCCCGGGTCTGGGTACAAAGAGCTGCAAATCGAAAGATTTGTGGCTCTTTTTTTATCCCACAGATTTCACAGATTTACACTGATTTAAGTTTTGGCATCGAAAAATATCTGTGTAATCTATGAAATCTGTGGGACTTTTCTCTTTATCTCCACCATCACGCTGGAGACATTCATCCTATTTCACGATGGTATTACTTCACTATCACTTTGATTCCATTTACAATATAAATGCCTGAAGGCACAGGAATCGCCTTTCTTTCACCTGCCAGAACTGCAGCTGAAGTTACTTTCTGGCCACTCAGATTAAAGATCTTTACGGTCTGAGAGCGGTCAGATGATATGATAATCTCGCCATTGCCACCATAGATACCCTTGTTCAAGGAAATGGTTGAAATACCAGAAGGCTGACCAGCTACATAGACAACCAAGTTAAATGGCTCAAACAAATAATAGCCACCAGAAACTATGTCAAGTCTATTTTTAGACAAAGTGGTTGGAATATCGTAATATTCATTATCTGTCAAACTCATGAACCACAAATCAGAGATGATTGTATTGCCGCCCAACTCGTTAGGGTCAAAAGACCTGGATATTGTAGTGGTCGCTCCATTACCAGGAATACGTACCGTCTCTAAACGAGGAACAAAGCTTCTTTTATTCGTACTATATGCTATCAAGGCATATTTCAACAAAGCTGTACCTCCATCATTCTTGATAGCATAATTGAATTGGGCAAAAGCATCATTCGTCTTTGGAGCTTTCACTTTATTACTACCATAAGTCGCCTTTTCGGTCTCATATTCATTTGGAGCCGCATTGGTCCATGCCTTTACAACTGTGAATACAGGGGCTGCAGGTGTAGCTCCCACCGTAAACTTTTTGGCATTAACAAAGACATTCTCTGCTCCTGCATCAGTCAACCAGAGATATAAATCACCTTCCGCAGGTGTCAACTCTACTTTTCTGGTAATAGAACTATGCGCAGGAACCGTGACACACACATCCGTCGCGGCTTGGTCTGGCATAGTAGCAGTCGTATTGCTGAAGATATTGATGGCTCCCAAATATTCGATATCACCCTGATTCTGGATAGTAATTTCAAAGCCATTGGTAAATCCACCCAATAGTTCTTCGGTTGGAGTGATATCAGCTTTCAATTGCGAGCGAACCTGAGTCAGTTTTTGAGCTGTAGCCTCAACGACATAAGGTCGCATTTCAGAATTAGCGCATTTGTTCCAATGAACATGATCGGTACTATAAATCGCATAGATCGTGGTCTGTCCGATTGGGAAAGCATAATCAAATTCAAATAAGAAAGTTTTACCATAAGTTCCGCCATTATCTTGAATACCCTTAAAAGAGAATTTCTTAACCCCAGAGATTGGAACATAAGTACCATCAGACTTCAATATACCATAAGCAATAGAGCCTGTCATATCCTGACGACTCTGATTACAGAAATAATTCTGTATTTTCAAGGCAAATTTATCTGAAACCTGATTTCTTGTATCCTTAGTCAGTTCAAAAACAGACACTTGATCCCAATAGCTCTGCACAATAGGGACGAAAGGTGCTACAGGCTCATCTACCTTACCATTATCAGGAGCCACACCAACCAACATACTACAACTGCGGTTGTAACCATCCTGTGCATTACCGGAGCCGACACCACCCTTCTCAGGATTCAAGATTGTAACATCGAAATAACCATTCTGATAGCCTCCCCAGCCCCAATTGATATGATAAAGTCCCTGTCCATCGGAACCATCACAGATAAACTGATGACCACCATCAGTAGAAGAACCTGAATAGAAAACAGGACGCCCAGCAGCCAATTCATTATCAAGAATCTGAGTCCATTCTGCCAGAGAATATAAAGAACGGGATAAATCCAGCATCATATCGGCATCATATCCGAAATACTTAGCCAAAGGTGCTGGCGTAAGATTTGCACCCGACATTTCACCATACCCCATCTTCACGGCAGCTCCACAATGAAACATCAGTTTGGCTACGGCATTGGCCTGTGCTTCGGTATAACTACCCTCGGCACTACTATAGAAAGGTAACATGTTGTCCCAATCATATACGCCATCACTCTTGCTGATACCAGGAACGGCTACATCTCTGCCATACCATTTCCTGGTATATTCAGGAATATCCTGCAACAATTGTTTAGGATGCTTATAATAAGCCATCACCTGTGCCATAGCCGTAGCCACACAACCAGTGACTGCCCGATTTTTTCCATCATAAATCGGACACATATTATTAAAAGGCTTACTCTGATTCCATGCAATATTACCCAATAAAGGAGAAACTGCCTTGGAATGAGTAGAATTTACCGAAGAACGGTAAGCTTTTACCTCTGCCAAATTGCGCAGAGTAGCTTGATCGCCCTTGTTCACAGCCTCTACCATCTCCTGATAAGCCTTCATGAAGTTCTTATAACTTTCTGGAAGAGATGCCTCATCATAAGTTCCCTGATCGGTATAACCCACGATTTCCGGCAAACAATCGTCGCCCGACACAATCGTGAAACCCTTTCCCTCACCATGAGGAAAAACATAATAACTGGCAGTTTCCTGATCAGAAGCCTGAGATTTCTGAGTTTTGTCACCAAAACCGAAAGACTTCGCCTGTGATGCAGCAGACTCATCCATGACAATACCCAACAAAGCAGCCTGGCGCTCTGCTATCTGCTTGGCTTGTCGGAAACTACGTGGTCCTGCAAATGCTGATACAGAAATCAGCAACAGGGCAGACAACAATAGGTGTAAACGAATACATTTCATAAGCAATATATCAAAAAGTTTAATTGAGTTGTATCGGCCACAAATATACGACAAATATTCTACACTTGCAAGTTTTTCCTAAGAAAATTCTACAAATTGCTATATTCCCCATGAGCGAAAACGTTTGCGATATAATAATATCCCATTTATTTGGCGATAAGAAATTAAATGCGTATTTTTGCAACATCAACTGCAACCTATATGCAGAACAAGAAATAATAGCTATTTATTAATAACTCTATTAAACCCAGATTAATTCATGAAGAAATTTTTCAGTTTCGTATTTGCATGCCTGGCAACTTTTGCGTCACAGGCAGCAGAAACCAACAATTATGACGAGCTTTACCAGAATCTTCCATTCCAGATGGAGAAGGTAACACGCCCTCAATTCCCTGCCAACGAGGTTAACCTCAAGGATTTCGGAGCTATCGGCGATGGTTCTACACTTTGTACTGATGCTTTCAAGAAAGCGATTGATGCACTGGACCAGAAAGGCGGCGGCAAACTGATTGTTCCACAAGGTGTATGGTTTACAGGTCCTATCACGTTGAAAAGCAACATCAACCTGCATATCGAAAAAGGTGGTGTCATCCTCTTTTCTGCTGATGTCAACCTCTATCCTCTCGTAGAAACCTCTTTCGAAGGTCTTGACACCCGTCGCTGCCAGTCTCCTATCTCTGGTAGGAACTTAGAGAACGTGGCTATCACCGGTCAGGGTGCCATCGATGGAAACGGCGAATATTGGCGCCCATTGAAGAAAGCCAAGGTTACTTCTGCCCAGTGGAAAGAGATTACTTCCCGTGGCGGTGCTTTCAAGAATCCTAACTACTGGTTCCCTTCTGAGGCTGCTCTCAAAGCTGATGAAAAAGGCGCTGGCATGAACGTTCCTCTCGGCATTACAACCGAAGAAGGCTGGAATGAAGTGAAAGACTATCTCCGTCCTGTGATGGTAAGTCTCATCAGTTGCAAGAACGTTTGGCTCAACGGTGTGATCTTCCAGAACTCTCCAGCCTGGAACATCCACCCTTTGATGTGCGAGAATGTACTTATTGAGGATGTATTGGTACGCAATCCTTCTTTTGCCCAGAATGGTGATGGTCTTGATTTGGAATCATGCAAGAACGCACTGATTGTCAATTCTACTTTTGACGTAGGTGATGATGGTATCTGTATCAAGAGCGGTAAAGACCTTGACGGAAGAAAGCGTGGCATTCCATGTGAAAACGTGATTGTCGATGGATGCACCGTTTTCAAGGGTCACGGCGGTTTCGTGGTAGGTAGCGAAATGAGCGGTGGCGTCAAGAACATTATGGTACGTGATTGCCAGTTCCTCGGTACTGATGTTGGTTTGCGCTTCAAGAGCGCCCGTGGTCGTGGCGGTGTCGTTGAGAACATCTACATCCAGGATATGTCTATGTTTGATATCCAAACCGATGTGATCACCTTTGATCTCTATTATGGTGGAAAATCAGCAGTTGAAGTATTAAACGATGGCGACCAGAAGAAGCAGCAGGTGGTAGATATAAAGAAGGTAGATGAAACCACTCCAGCCTTCCGCAATATCGATATCAATCACGTCATCTGCCGTGGCGCACGCCGTGCCGCCTACTTCAATGGTCTTCCTGAGATGCCTGTACAGAACATCAGCATCAAGGATATGGAGGTGAACAATGCCGAGCAAGGTATCGTTATCAACCGCACCGATGGTGTGAAGTTGGAAAACATCAAGGTGAGTGCCAAGACTCATACCTTTGATGCCAAGAATTCCAAGAATGTAAGTGTCAACGGAAAGACATATAAGAAAATAGATGCCAACGGTATCACCCTTGACTTCTAATTTTCTCAAGATTATATCAATTACTTTAGATTACAGTCCTGCTTTTTCTGACATCATCTGAATCTCCTTTTTCAGATAATCATAGAAAGCAGGACTTTCTATAACCTCTATATGACCAAACAAGCCTAAAACAAATCTGGAGATACCTATATAACTTGCCATTTCTGCTTCAAAAATCCATGATTTCTCCGTCTCTTTCACGATGAAATCGGCAGATTTTGGATATTCTTCTACGAAAACATTATATGCAAGCTGATCCAAACGAAGCTTGACCGGTAAGCGTTCATCTCCACTAAACATAAAGAGATCGGTAAACATCTGCTTATGTTTTGCTTCATTACTCCACTCCAAATCAAGCAAAATTACATCTCCCATACGCGCCACCTTAAACGTCTTGTTCATCTTCGAACTTAATTCATAGCAGCGCACATCATTATTATTGTTCATCATGAGGAAAGGCTCTACCACGCGGTCGCTCATACTTTTGCTGTGTGGTGAAGAGTAATTCATAATTTTCACAAGTCTATGACGCTTGATGGCATCATAAAGCACACTCACATGATGAGCAGCCTGTTCACGTAATTGAGGATTAGAAAGGATGTTTAAGTCATAAAAACGGTCCAGTTTTCGACGCAGACGCTGGATAATGGCATTATTATCCTCCACCTTATTTAATATAGAGAGCATCGTCAGGGCTTCCTCCTCTGTGAAATTAATGGTTTCAAAGAGATGTTTGAAGAAAGGCGATTCTCTGTCCAGACTATAAATCTTTCCATTTTTCTCCACCTTGAATCCCCAATCACGGAAACTCTCCAAATAATAATAGAGCATACGGCGGGAAATGCCTATTCTGTCACAAATGGCATCTACCTCATAACGATGATTCTCGGTAAGGAGAAGCATCAGATTCATTTCTTTTTCTAACTTATCGTGGCGCATAATCCTTGTTGATCCGTTTTAAAGGGAAAAGGTTCTGATTTCTGTTAATAGACCTTAACCCAACAACACTTTTAACATAAAAACTCAGAAAGTGAACATATATTGCACAAAAGCCCATTAATTTTGCATGCAGAATCAGAAAACAATATGTAAAACCCTTTAAAATATAAGAAAATGGAAAAGAATATCATCTTATCAGGTAATTTGGCAAAACAGTTTGCAAATGGAGAATACCATCAGTTTGAACCATCTGCCGACGTAAAGTTTCTCATTAATAGTATCAGAAACGCAGCAGGCAAGATAAAAGTACCTGTAGAATGGCTCCGCAAATATTACTCCACTGTATTGGAAAAAGAAATCAGCATGAAGCAAACTGCCCTCCTGTTAGAGACTCAATTTGCTTTCACGTTAGGAGTCATACCTGCAGACATTCATTTGGGTCTCCGTGCTTGCTTTTTAGGTTGGTTTGCCTGGTGTCTGCTGAAATGCAAGAAAGCCTTCAAAGATGCTTAATCCTTGAAATCAAGACTTAATTCACCAGAACCCAAAAGATTATAGCTCATGCGATGATAAGGAGTCACACCATATTCCTTAATGGCTGCACGATGCTTTTTAGTAGGATATCCCTTATTGCCTTTCCAGTCATACTGCGGATATTCTTCGGCCAAAGCATCCATGTAATCATCACGGTAAGTTTTTGCAAGGATGCTGGCTGCTGCTATCGACATATACTTTCCGTCACCTTTCACGATGGTTGTATAAGGTAAATCCTTGTAGGGTTTAAAACGATTACCATCTACAATGATTGCCTCCGGACGAACCTTCAGCTGATCCAAAGCACGATGCATCGCTAAAAAACTGGCATTTAGAATATTAATTTTATCGATTTCATCGGGTGTAACTACACCTACAGCCCAAGCAACAGCGTCCCGTTCAATCTGTTCACGGAGTACCTTACGCTTCTTATCTGTAAGCTTTTTACTGTCATTGAGATCTGGATTTTGATAACCAGGAGGTAGAATGACGGCGGCAGCATAGACACTGCCTGCCAGGCATCCACGACCTGCTTCATCGCAACCAGCCTCAATCTTATCCTTATAATAATGACTTTCCAGCATAAACTTCAAATTCAGTTGTTCTTGATTTAAAACATCAGTCTCTTGCTAAAACATCATAGCAACACGTTTCACACCAGCTACCAAAGCATCTACTTCTTCCTTCGTATTATACAAGGCGAAGCTTGCACGGACGGTTCCTAAAATACCATAACGATCCATCAGAGGCTGTGCACAATGATGACCAGTTCTGACAGCGATACCCAAACGGTCGAGCAATGTACCCATATCCATGTGATGAATATCTCCTACCAAGAAGCTGACAACAGCATCTTTACCTTCCTGCTCACCAAAAAGTCTGATTCCATCGATGGTTTTCATCTGTTCCATACAGTAGCGGGTCAACTCCTGCTCGTGCTTGGCGATGTTGTCCATACCGAGAGCAGAGACATAATCGATGGCTTTTGCCAAACCATGAGTAGCCACATAGTCAGGAGTTCCAGCCTCGAACTTAAAAGGCAACTTCTCAAAAGTGGTCTTCTCGAAGCTCACACTTTCAATCATTTCGCCTCCTCCTTGGTATGGAGGTAACTTGTCGAGCCATTCTTCCTTACCATAAAGAACACCGATACCTGTTGGTCCATAAATCTTATGTCCGCTGAAAGCAAAGAAATCACAATCCAAGTCCTGCACATCCACAGCAAAGTGAGGAGTACTCTGGGCACCATCCACCATAACAGGTACATCATGCTCATGCGCAATCCTGATCATCTCCTTTACTGGATTCACCGTACCTAATACGTTGCTCACTTGGGCAATACTTACGATTTTAGTGCGATCGGTGAACAAATGAGTGAATTCATCGAGGTTAATCTCACCTTTATCATTAATAGGAATAACACGGATGGCAATTCCCTTCTTAGCAGCCTGCAACTGCCAAGGCACGATATTGGAATGGTGCTCCATTGTAGAAATAATCACCTCATCGCCCTCGCTCATAAACTCATCACAGAACGATGAAACCACAAGATTTAAACTTTCTGTAGTACCACGGGTAAAGATAATTTCCTCGATCTTAGGCGCATTGATAAACTTACGTACGGTCTCACGAGCTGCCTCATGAAGATCGGTAGCCTGCTGAGAAAGATAATGCACACCACGATGCACGTTGGCATTTACATTAAGATACTCATCGCGCATGGCATCAAGTACACACAATGGCTTCTGCGTTGTAGCCGCATTATCCAAATACACCAACGGTTTATCATATACAGTTCTCGATAAAATCGGGAAATCTTGACGTACTTTATTTATATCATACATAATCCTAAGACCTTTTATATCGTTAAAAAAAGGCGCTCCTCAAGCAGAGGAACGCTTTATTATTTATTTACAGAGTTTGCAACCCTCACACTTATTGAGTTCGCCACGGAATCGCTTCTCAACGAGATGATGCAGGCGGTCGCGCAATGGCTCCAACTCCATCTTGTCGATGACTTCGTTGATAAATGCAAACTGAAGAAGCAACTTAGCCTCCTCGCGGCTCACACCACGCTGCTGCATGTAGAACAAGGCTGCATCGTTGAGCTGACCTACAGTACTTCCATGCGCACACTTCACATCATCGGCATAAATCTCCAGCATCGGCTGGGTAAACATACGGGCAGTCTTCGTTGCACAGAGATTCTGGTTGGTTTCCTGAGAAGTAGTCTTCTGGGCACCATGACGAACCAAGACTCTACCGGCAAAAGCACCACGTGCTTCTCCATCGAGCACATACTTATAAAGTTCGTTGCTGGTGCAGTGACCCACCTGGTGGTCGATGAGCGTATTGTTATCTACCACTTGGTTCTTGTCAGCAATCACGCAACCATTGCAGAAACACTCAGCACCTTCTCCCTTGAACACCAGATCGAGACGGTTGCGAGTGATACCATTATGAAGTGTAATCACGTTATGGTTCACACGGCTATTGGCCTGTTGCTCGATATACACATTGCTGACACGACGGTTCTTATAATGAGTCTCCTCCAGACAATAGAGATCGAGACTGGCATTCTCACCTACGTATGCCTCAATGACCTGAGTAGCGAGGAAGTTCTTATCGTCAGCAGCATGGTCACAGAAGAGGAACTTTGCCTCAGCTCCCTGCTCCAAGACAATGAGAACGCGACGGTTTACCATCAGGTCAACATCCGAACGAAGGATATTGATAACCTGTACGGTACGATCCAATTTTACATTCTTTGGAATATAGATGAGCAAGCCATCCTGTGCCAGGAATGTGTTCAATGCAGTGATACCATCTTCATCTGTTTTTGCAATCTTAGCATAGTATTTTGCGATGAATTCTGGATTTTCTGCAGCAACCTTGCACAAAGAATCCACGATAACACCCTCTGGCAACTCCACTTTTGGAAGAGCTTTATTATAGAAAGCATCGTTAACCACAAAGTAGAGTGAAGTACTCAAATTAGGAACATCGCAACGGAAAGCCTGGTATGGATCTACTGGAATTTCCAAGCGATTCAAATTCAAGCCATAGTCTGGCTCGAAGATGGCGCTCATATCGGTATATTTGTATCTTTCTACCTTACGGGAAGGGAAGCCCAAGCGACGGAAGTCCTCGAATGCAGCATCACGAACTGCGTTGAGAGCCTCAGCACTGTGCTTCTTGATCATTCTCGAAGAAGACTGATACAAATCTAAATATTGTTTTTCTGAAAGCATAGCCATCCTCCTCATTATTTCTCATCTACCTCAGCCTTAATCCAGTCATAACCACGAGTTTCAATCTCCTTGGCAAGTTCAGGACCTGCAGTTTTCACAATTCTACCTTTATAAAGAACGTGAACCACATTTGGCTTAATCATATCGAGCAAACGCTCATAGTGAGTGATGACGATGGCAGAAGTCTGATCGGTATGCATCTTGTTCACACCGTCTGCCACGATACGCATCGCATCCACGTCAAGACCTGAGTCGGTTTCATCGAGAATAGAAAGCTTTGGCTCCAGCATAGCCATCTGGAAAA
>ENA-OVGJ01000101-OVGJ01000101.1-human-gut-metagenome-genome-assembly--contig:-NODE-101-length-45872-cov-44.758212_pt1 | contig 45872 bp, 30 predicted proteins | sample MGYA00237772_ERZ505423 | MGnify/ENA primary metagenome ERZ505423 (study PRJEB26158, sample SAMN06016386) | human gut metagenome | biome: human gut; feature: ankylosing spondylitis patient; material...
ACTATAGAAAAAATGACCAATACTTCTTATAAATTGACCAACAATGACATTGACCATTTTGACCAGAATGCTATTTGATAAGGGAATGTTTTTAGATTGCTGTAATGACTTATGTTGCTGATTATTAGTGTGTTATGTGTTTTATTCGATTTTTTTTTTTATGCCGCATTTATAAGTGCAATAAGCATAAAATATTCTGATAATCTGCGTCTACCTCTATCGTCTTTTCTTCTAATTCTGTAAAATATTCAGCTAAAATCTGCAAATGGAGGGCCCTTTTCTTGTCTCTAAATGAATGTTTTGCCATCAAAATATAGCTTCTCACAACCAAAAATAGCTATTTTTCTACTTTTTCGTTTAAAAAACACATAAATTTTTGTATTATATAAAGGAATCATTATCTTGTCAAAAACATCGAAAAACGCAATGTTTCAAAAGGCAATCAAATCTTATGGTGCGAATCAAAATAACTAATGAACGAAGTTAAGTACTTAAGTATTAGGTACTTATGAAAAATAAGTTAGGAAGGTAGAAACGCTATTTGGCAGCAACAGTTAATTGGGAAAGGCAACTATTATTAGGTATTTATACTATGATAAGAAATCCCCATTTATGGAGCGTTTTTCAGCTTATTCTTTCACTTAAGAGCTCAAAACTGCAGATTTTGCACCGAAAAACCCTTATTTTTGAACTCAAATATATAGGTTTTCAGAAGCGAAATTGCGATATTTGGTAAAATCATTGAACAAATGTGAAGGCTATTCTTGTTTGTACCTTTGCTATAACAAGGATTTTGCAGAATGGTATAAAGATACAGGCTTGATTATAAAGCCAGCGTAACGAATGAGATGGCAAGGCAAATGCTGAAGAACTGGTGAAAGCAGGGATTGATTGTTATACTGAAAGACAAGCTTTACCAAAAAATAACTGCTACAATATAAAGTGGTCATTAAGGTCATGGTAATTTCTGGTCAAAATTATTCGGGGGATACACTTCCCTCACGCCACCATCCATAGCCACAACGAGTTTTCCGCCAAAGCCTGTCCTTGTTTCGACGTGAAGAAAGAGCTGGCTCCCTATTTTGAGAAGGGAAGTGGGGGAATAAATAAACAAGGCGTGCGTCCTCATTGCGAGGGGCGTACGCCTGTTTTGGGGTTATAGTTTGGGGGATATAATCTATTTAACCCCATGCTTTCTATAATATGAATATTCCGATGAGACCACAAAGCAGCATGACTAAAATCGGATTCGTCTTCCTTACTTTCGTGAAATAAAAGGCGAAGGCAAAGAGGAGTACACTGATTGTAAACTGGTATGGACTATCTACTGGCGAACCGAAGTTCTCCTTGTTCATCAATAATACTGCTGCTGCGGCTATCAGACCTATAATGGCTGGACGGAGACCGCTGAATATGTTCTGCACATCTTTGGAATCCTTGTGGCTCATTAAATACTTACTGATTAATATCATGATGATGAAGGGTAACCACATGATCGAAAGGGAGGCGATGAGTGAACCTATACAGGCTACCCAATGGGAATAGCCGGCATGAAGTACGGAGGTATAACCTACATAAGTGGCACAATTGATGCCTATCGGTCCAGGCGTGGACTGGCTGATGGCTACAATGTCCGTGAACTCGGCATTCGTGAGCCAGTGATTTTTTACTACTGTCTCATTGTGGATGAGCGAAAGCATGGCATAGCCTCCGCCAAAATTGAATGTTCCTATCTTGGTGAACGTGAGAAATAGATCCAGAAAAATCATACTTGCTTTTTTTTACTTGTCCTTTTTGATGATTCTTCCATATAGCCAACCGAGTACACCGGCTGCTATGATGACATAAATAGGGGATACGGCGAATACCGGCAATGCGATGAGTGCACAGCATACAATCGGTATCCAAAAATTGTACTTGTTGATGTTGGCAGTCTTTGCCATCTTGAAACAAGGTGCTGCTATCAGGGCTACTACGGCAGGTCTTACTCCTGCAAAAAACTTAGCCACCCAGTAATTGTCCTTGAAATGCTGGAAAAACATAGCGATGATGAGGATGGCGATTATTGATGGCAAGGCGATGCCTATGGCGCCCACGATGCCTCCCCATACTCCTTTTAATTTATATCCGATATGACTGGCCATGTCGATGGCAAAGATTCCCGGAGTGGTCTGCGCTACTACCATGATGTCCATAAACTCCTGTTTTTCCATCCACTTGTTCTTATCCACAAACTCTCTCTCCATGATGGGGATCATGGCATAACCTCCTCCCAAGGTGAATGCCCCAATCTTGTTGCACGTCGCGAAAAAATTCAATAACATCTGTATTTCTGTTTTAATTTGGCTGCAAATTTACACATAATTTGTTAAATATTGGCCATATCGTCATGAGATTTTTTATTTTCTTGTTTTATTTCAAGAATATTCATTATCTTTGCATAAGATAAATGCATTTTGAATTAAACTTAAAAAATATAATAGCATGAATTTGAAAGTACGTTTGGCAGTGATGAACTTCCTGGAGTTTGCAGTCTGGGGAGCTTATCTTACTTCTATGGGCAATTATCTTGGCAAAGCTGGCATGGGCGCAGAAATTGCCTGGTTTTACGCTATTCAGGGAATAGTGTCTATCTTTATGCCTACCTTGATGGGTATTGTTGCTGATAAATGGATTCAGCCTCAACGCCTCCTCGGGTATTGCCATCTCCTGGCTGGCGTGGGGATGTGTGCACTCTTTGCCATGGGACAGGCTGCTGCTCAACCGGACGAGGTGCTCTTTATGGCTGTCTATACCTTCAGTGTGGCTTTCTATATGCCTACGCTCGCTCTGTCAAACACGGCTGCTTTCACCATTCTCAAGGATCATGGACTGGATACGGTGAAGGATTTTCCACCTATCCGTGTGTTCGGTACTGTGGGCTTTATCCTCATGATGTGGGTGGTGAATTGCGCAACTTGGGAAGACGGCTCTTTCTCTTTCCTCCTTACTGAAAATGCAAATAAGTTCCAATATACGCATCTGCAGTTCCTCATGTCGGGATTGATGAGCTTTGTGCTTTTCCTTTATTGCTATTCCCTGCCTCAGTGTAAGATAGTAAGGAAGGAAGACCAGAGTATTGCGGAGATGTGGGGACTGGATGCCTTCAAACTGTTTAAGTCTAAGCAGATGGCGCTGTTCTTTATTTTCTCCTGTCTCTTAGGTATGTCTCTGCAGGTAACCAATGGTTATGCTACTCCTTTTATTACCAGTTTCAAGGGAGATCCTGCCATGATAGATACTTTCGCTGCCAATAATGCTACTCTGTTGGTTTCTATATCTCAGGTGGCTGAGGCGCTGTGTATCCTGCTGATTCCGTTCTTCCTGAAGCGTTTTGGTATCAAGGTGGTGATGTTGATAGCCATGTTTGCCTGGGTGCTCCGATTTGGTTTCTTCGGATTGGGTAATCCTGCCTTTCCGGGTGTCATCCTCTTTGTGGCTTCCTGCATCGTTTATGGTGTGGCTTTCGACTTCTTCAATGTTTCTGGTGGATTGTTTGTTGACCAGAAATGCGACCCGAAGATTAGGGCTTCTGCCCAGGGACTGTTTATGCTGATGACGAATGGTCTGGGAGCTACAATCGGTACGCTGTTGGCTGGACAGGTGATCAATCATTATTGCCAGTTCAATGAACAGGGATATTTGATGGGCGACTGGAGAAGTTGCTGGTTGATTTTTGCTGGTTATGCGCTTGTTGTAGCTGTGCTTTTTGCTTTCTTGTTTAAACCTAAGAAGCAAAACTAATGTGTGATTAAGAAAAATAGGAGGTATTTATTTATGGACTCATGTTTATTAGATGTTAAAAGTGTTTCCGAGATTTTAGGAATAGATGATGTGGCTCTGGTGTCTTTGGTTAATTCTGCAGAGACCAGACAGCTTGTCGTTGCGTGTGATCTGGAGATGCGTGACTTGATCATGAAGTATATGGCGGATAAGCCTGAGACCCAGATGCTTTTCCCAAGTGTGGTGAGTGATATCTTAGGTACGCGGGATAAGAGTTCGCTGGAGGTCAGAATCTTTGGCTTGAAAGATGGTGTTTATCAGACTGAAATTTATGATCAGTTGACACAGAGGTCTTTCCCTATCAGATGTAGTGACGGAATCTTCTTTGCTATTGTCTGCAAGCTCCATATTTATGCTTCGGCAGAGGTGATGCGCTGTCATTCTATTCCTTACGAGACGTTTGCTACGAAGGTAGGGCTTCCTTTAACCGTACTCTCTGATAAGCTGCTCAAGGATTCTCTCCAAAAGGCGATTGAGACAGAAAACTACGAGATGGCTTCCAATTTGCGGGATGAACTCAATAAAAGACATAAAGATAAGCACGAATGAAAGAAGTAAGATATTTTTTTGTGCCTGATGCTGGCAATGTGACGGAATTGCCTCAGGAGGAGGCTAAGCATGCGCTCAAAGTGCTGCGCCTCTCCTCGGGTGATGAGATAAATCTGATGGACGGTGAGGGTAACTTCTATCGTGCGGAAGTTAGTCTCGCCTCCAGCAAGCACTGTCTCTATCAGATTTTGGAAACTTTCCCTCAACAGCCTGCCTGGAAGGGAAAGGTGCATTTAGCTATTGCGCCTACGAAGATGATGGATCGTATCGAATGGATGGCTGAAAAGGCTACGGAAATCGGCTTTGATGAACTCTCTTTTCTCTCTGCCAAATTTTCTGAGCGCAAGACTATTCGTGTGGACCGTGTGGATAAGATTGTGGTTTCTGCCGTCAAGCAGAGTCATAAGGCTTGGAAACCTGTGGTGCATGAGATGACTCCCTTTAAGGAGTTTGTTGCCCAGCCTCGCACGGGGAAAAAATATATCTGCCATTGCTATGAGGAGATAGACAAGGTGGACTTGTTTGCTGAACTCCAGAAGCCTTTGGATGATGAGGGAGATGTCACGATTCTGGTGGGACCGGAAGGGGATTTCTCTATCGAAGAGGTGCAGTTGGCTTTGCAGCATGGATATGTATCGGTGAGTTTAGGTACCAGCCGATTACGTACGGAGACTGCTGGTCTGATGGCTGTGGCTATGGCTAATTTGGCTCGACGCATTTAATTTAATTTATATAATGGAACTGATGAAAAAAATGAATATCAGCATGGCACTTGCCTGGCTGATTATGGGAATGGTATTTTTCTGTTCCTGCTCTGGGTCTGATTATATCAACGCTATTCCTGCCAACAGTTCTGCTGTCATCTCTATTGATATGCAGAAAATGGCTGAGAACAATCCACAGGTCAGTCGGACTGGTGTATTGAAGTCTTTGCTTCATGTGGAGGATGTGGCAGAATGTGGCATTGATGTTTCTGAAAAACTGTATCTCTTTGAAACTGCTGATGGTAACTTGGGGCTTTGTGCAAAGGTCTCTGATGCAGCTGATTTGGAAGATTGGTTGAACCAACTGTCGAAGAAACAGAAGATTTGCGAAAATGTAACAGAAAAGAAAAGCTTTCATTTTTCTGTGCTCAAGAATTCGTGGCTGGTGGGCTTCTCCGACCAGACACTCCTCGTCATGGGACCTGTTGTAGCTGATGCCCAGGCTGAACTGCAGCGCATGATGATCAAGTATCTGAAAGCTGACGAAGAACATGGCATCAAGTCTTCTCCGATGTTTGAACGTCTCGATTCGATTTCTTCCCCGATGGCTTTGGTGGCTCAGGCTCAGGCTTTGCCAGAGAAGTTTGTGGCTCCTTTCACCTTGGGTGCTCCTAAGAATGCGGATGCTTCCCAAATCGTCATTGCTGCCGAAATGAATGTTCAGAAGGGAATGCTGAGAATCAAGGGTGAGACTTGCTCCTTTAATCCTGAAATCAATCAGGCTCTCCAGTCGGCGATTGCTTCTTACCGTCCTATACAGGGCAAATATCTGGAATCAATGCCGGATGATGCTACTGCTGGTATCTTTATGAATGTGGATGGTAAGAAATTCCTGCCGATGATGCAGACCAATAAGGGTATCCAACAGCTTTTGCTCGGCATCAATGCGGCTATTGATATGGATAATATCATCCGGAGTGTGAATGGTGATATGGCCATCGTGCTGCCTTCTTTCTCTGATGCTAATCTGAAGATGACGATGGCTGCGCAGTTGGCTCATTATAAGTGGCTGGCTGATGTGAGCTACTGGAAAGAGTCGTGCCCTAAGGGTGCTTCTATTGCTGACTGGGGGAAGAATGCCTATTATTATACGGATGGGAAAACGTCTTTCTATTTCGGTGTAAGCGATGACAAACAGTTCTTCAGCGGAAGTGACGAACTGCTTGCTTCCTATGCCATCAAGCGTTCTAATCATCCGGTTTCTGCGGACATCAGAAAAGAAATCAAGGGACAGAAGTTGGCGATGGTCATCAATCTCAATAAAGCCGGTAACGGTGGTGAGGCCATGGCGGCAGTTACTTCGCTGCTGAATCCGATTTTCGGAAATCTCAATTCCGTCGTATATACATTGAAGTAATGGTAAACTAAGTTTTTTTAAATATAAATAACTAAGTTTTTAAAAAATATATATCAAAGTGGAAACAATTCAGTTTCAATCTGTTCTCCCTCAGGTCTTTGCGCAGCGCACTGATCTTGATTCGGAGATCTGGCAGCAGGATGTCTCTTTTGAGAAAGGGCATCTTTATCTTGTTGAGGCAGACAGCGGAAAGGGTAAAAGTACTTTCTGCAGTTATGTTTTGGGTTATCGTCACGACTATAGCGGAAGCGTGATGTTTGACAAGGATGTGACCGCTCATTATCAGGTGAAAGATTGGGTGGAGGTGAGAAAGCGCCATATCAGTCATCTCTTTCAGGAACTTCGTCTTTTCCCTGAACTCACGGCGATGGAGAATGTCGAAATCAAGAATAAAATCACAGGGTTTCAGAAGAAAGATACCATCCTGGAATGGTTTGACAGATTGGGCATTGCGGATAAGGTGGATGCCAAGATAGGGCGTATGTCCTTCGGTCAGCAGCAGCGTGTGGCTATGATCCGTGCCCTCTGCCAGCCTTTCGATTTTATCTTGGCCGACGAGCCTATCAGTCACCTGGATGATACCAACTCTCGCATCATGGGAGACATCATGATGGAAGAAGCGGGGAGACAGGGCGCTGGGGTCATCGTCACCAGTATCGGTAAGCACATGGATCTTGCCTATGAAAAGATTGTAAGATTATAGTTTAGTTTTGGTGTTATGAATTTGGTTTGGAAATAAAAGGGTTCATTTTTGTAATTTGTTGATATTAAATAAGTTAACGTAAGTGCTTGGCTTCTAGATAGTCAGAAGTGTAGTGTTTTGAAAACGTTTGGCACGATGAACGTGACAAATTAGAGCGTTTGTTTCGAAATTGCTTTGAAAAGAAAATTACTATGGCTACATTTAAAATTGTTGTTCAACATCAGAGATCGGATGGCTTTTACCAAGTTTATATCCGAATGACTCATAATCGTAGATCGCTTTATATCAAGACGAGCAAGATGGTGGGGCAGAAAGGCATCGTGAAGGGTTCTCATGATGTGAAGGATTCTTTTGTGCTTAATTCTCTGAACCAAATTATTGAAGAATGGATGTTCAAGCTAAATAAGCTAGACATCCGTTCCTGGAGTGCTGAACAGGTTAGGGACTATCTGGAGCAGAATGATGAAGATGTGTGTTTCTCAGACTTCGCTAGAGAATATATTGGTGAATTGTCTGAAACATTGAAACCTCAGTCTCTTGTCAATTATCACAATACATTGCATAGCATAGAAAGATATTGCGGTTCTGAGAAAGTTATGTTTAGCGAATTGAATACCAAACTTGTGCAAGGATGGATAGATAGTATGAAGGATTCTAAATCTAAGAAGTCGTTCTATCCACAGTTCCTAAAGAAAATGTTCAAGGCAGGTGTGGCTAAATATAATGATTATGACAACGACATCGTAAGGATTAAGGTGAATCCTTGGACTAAGGTGGAGTTTTCTAGGCATATAGTGCCCAAAAAGCGTGCTATCCTGATGGAGGATTGCAGAAGGATATTTTCTGTGATTCCTTCTTCTAAGACAGAATGCCTGGCAGTGGATGTTTGCAAGATGGTATTGTGTCTTGCCGGAATCAATGTGGCTGACCTTTATGTAATGAAAAAGGTTGATTATTATGATGGTATCTTGCATTACAAGCGCCAGAAGACGAAATCGGCTAGAGCTGATGAAGCATATATAGAAATGAGAGTTCCTGATATGCTCCTACCTACAATGACGAAGTATTTCGCAGATAAAGATGACCCATATCTGTTTAATTTCCATAAAAGCTATGGGTGTAGCAGGTCGATGGATGGTAATTTGTGCCTCTTTCTAAAGAAATTCTGTGTCAATACATTGAAGGATAGTGAATTGAAGATAACTCCTTACACTTTTCGCCACACCTGGGCAACTATAGCGCAAAATGATATTGGTGCCAACTATGAAGAGATAGGCTTTGCAATGAATCACGTCAGTACTCACAAGATTACCATGGGATATGTGAAGCCGGATTTCTCCAGAGCCTGGGAACTGAACGAGAAGGTGGTGGAGAAGATTTTCTTTACCAATGATCCAAGCAGACGAATACAGGAGTATCATGCTCCGGTGTTTGAGAAGGTGGAGGAGACATTTGAACTCAGTGCTGATGCCTACTTCATGGGTGAGGTGGTTGGTCATGTGGAAGGTAAGGGCTACCGGAACACGGATGACATTATCCGGCAACTGATGGATAATATCAATGATACAGTGCCTAAGAACTGTACTATACAGATTAAGGTGAAGAATATCACCAAAGACCAGACGAAGTATTTTGAGCGCATGAGGGATAAAAAGTAGCTAATATATCTTAAAATTGTGCCAATAAAACTTAATATTTGACAGATTTTGTCAATTTCATATCATAAGGTAGTCTTCTCTAAAGTTGAAGAAAATTTAGAGAGGGCTACCCATTTTTTATAATTAGCTATTATTAACAATTTTGAGATTTTTGATGTTGATAGTTGTTTCTTGTTTCTCAAATTTCTCTTCCAACTGCATGAAAGATTCCTCCACAGATAAGTTTCTGGATTCATCATTATTGAACGATACCGACTGTAGTTTTGGAGCCACGTATGGAAGGAACTTTGCCACCATCGACAGACGTCCGGCAGGCTCGTCAATCTGCATGAGATCCGTGAAAAGTGAATAGTTCTTCTCATTGATACCATTGATGTAGCCAGTAAGGGCATCACGTAGGCTTTCACGCACACTTTTGGTAACCTTATTAGGTGTGCCAGCCTTACGTCCGCCAGTCTTCTTCCTCTTTGGCTTCGGCTCATTATTATTGTCTTGTTTTACTGCCATATTCTATTGATTTTTAATGTTTACTGATAGTTTTCGGTTGCAAATATAGGAAGAAATTACGAAACTTGGTGTTCAAGTTGCGGAACTTATCACAGATAGGTAAGAAAAACACATTACTTTTGGTCAGTTTAAACATTAAAATTCGAATTTTATGGGATTAATTGGAAAAATTGTTGGTGGGCTTAAAGGCTCTGCTGGCGGACTTTTAGGTGGTGCAATCTCTGCTGTAGGCGGTTCCTTAGCAGCTAAAGCAAGAAACAAGGGATATAATGATTATATCAACATGTTTCAAGACCGTATGCAACAGGTGAAGGATCATCGTGATAACTTGTATTATCAGGACCCTACTCAATCTGCGGAAAATCAAGTAGCCGTAACCAATGCCCAGAAGGTATTGGATAATGCAACAGCAACCGCAAAGAACACCAATATTGTTAGTGGCGGTTCTGATGAAGCGGTTGCGCTCAGTAAACAGGCTGCCCAGGAGCAGGTGGGTAATATCATGCAGCAGGCGGCTGTGCAAGGTGCTCAGAACAAAGAAAATGTGTGGAATACTGCTGATTCGCAGATAGACCAGATGACTAATTACATCGCCACTGCCAAGAAGGAGAAGGCTCTTTCGACTGCTCAGGGTATCACGGATGCTGCTGGTGGCTTGGCTGGAGCTGCAAGTAAATTGCCAATTTAAGGAAGGAGGTAATTATGGGATTTACATTAGATGATTTAACTCCTAAACGTCCGGCAACAGCAGCAACTCCTATTACTGATTTCCCTGATGATAATGCGGTGAAGCCGGAGGTTGCAGTACCTGTTCAGACAACTGATACAGAACCGGGAAAGGGTACAGACATAGATACGACTGGTATTACTGGGAATGGTGGCAAGGAATCTTTTGCCCAGCAGTCAACCGAGGAAGTTACCAAGGTGGAGCCTAACCAGGGTATCAAGATTGACTGGAGTAGACCTTATAGCGAGATAGAACAGAATCCTATCTTGCAGCAGATGAAGCCTTATGACATTATGAGGGATTACCAGAAGAATGGTGATGGAAACTGGTCTGCCTTCATGCCTTGGCTTTCTTCACTTGGTGATGGAGATAAAACCGTAGCTGCCAATGAAGCCTTGAAGAAGAAAGCGGAGAGGCAGGCCAAGATGGAGCAATGGGGAAATCTTTTTATGCACTTGGGTAACTTTTTTGGTACAGTTCAAGGTGCTCCATCGCAAAAAATAGAATCTGCACAAGAACTTACTGATCGCCAACGCAAGATAAGAGAGGCTACTGAGGCTCTTCGTGCCAAGGGATATAACCAAATGATGGTGAATATCTGGAAGGACCGTCAAGACAAGCAGGCACAGATGCAGGCAGAGGCTGCTGCAAAGGCAAATGAGAAACTAGCTGAATATCGTGCATCACAGAAGAACCAAACGGATGCTCTCACTCCTGTAAAGGTCGATGAAGTGACTCAATCTGCAAGACAACATTCTACAGCTGCAGACTTGAATGTTTCAAAGAAGGAGACAGAGGATGCTTTGAGAGGCAAGAAGGGAAAATTACTTGATGCTAAAACTAATAATGCCAATGCCGGAGCTGCTGATCATAAAGCTAGCGTTAAAGTTAAGGGAGCGCAAGTTAGGCATATCAATTCGCAAACAGAGGGACAGAATCAGAGGAATGCCAACCAGAAGGAGGCTGATGATTTCAACACCAGGTATGTGAACGACCCTGTTTTCAAGAAACATGTGAATGAATGGGCTACACACAATGGTATGTCTATCGGTGGTAATGATGGCAGAGGTGGAACTTGGGCTAACGAGAAAAACCGCCAGCAGGCATCCGCTTACGCTAGGGCAAAGATGAAGCATGACCGGACTCCTCCTTCACGTAGAGGTGGCAGTAAAGTACCTCCTTCACGTAGAGGCGGAAGTAAGGTTCCACCATCGAGAAGAAAGTAATAATCATTAAATAATCAAGATATGTTTGACGAACGAGACAGAAAGTATTTCTATGATGAGTTCAAGAACAATGGCTATGAGGTAGGTAGCTATGATGACTTTAAAAAGGACTTGAACAACAAGGAAGATCGTGACTGGTACTACAATGAGGCCAAGAACATGGGGTATGATGTGGGAACACAGGCAGACTTTGACAAGATGGTGCTGGAGCCAGCTCCATCTACTTCTGGTGGTGGTAAGCAGGTAGATGCTTCTGCTACGACTCAGAGTGTAGGGCAGAAGGCTTCTACTGAGACTAAGCCGCAGGTGGCTCAACCAGCAAAGAAGCAGGAAACAATAGACAAAGAGCCTGGGCTTATAGCAAAAGTTTTGGATATGATTCCTACTGGTGTTCAGATGAGCAACGGAACATATCAGCCATCACCAGAGATTCCTCAGCCTGTTGTAAAAGGTGAGGAAAAGCCTGTGAAGGAAGAAACTTCTCCTTCTTCATCTGCTAATGCGGCTCCTGTTACAACACCAACTGGTGTGGTGAATAATGAGGGGTTGATGGATGCCAAACTTGCCAACTATATTGAGAACTGGAAGCAGAGACCGGATAAGGAGGGCGATTACTTTGCGAATATGGTTGCCGACTTGTTGGCTGATGGTACTGCCAATAGCAATGAGGAGGCAGTGAATATGGTGATGCCTGCTTTGTACAGATATGCCAACCGTTCTGCCATGGACGTTACCAACCAGGTAGTATCTTCTTTGCCTGATGATACGGTGCAGGATGCTGAGCAGAGTATCGATGCGCAATGGTATAGCCATGGCGTGCAGGATAAGTTGAACCAGGAGGCAGACAGCATGGGTATCAGCTATGATGACTATGTGGCTCATTTCCTGAAGCCAGCTATGGTGCAGAGTCTGGTGAACAAATATGGTCCGAATTATCGCAATATAGCCGAGGGCATCGCTACTCGTCTCTATGCTCACGATGAGCATGTGCAGGACAGACTGATGAATCAGGACATCAATGATGCTCTTTCTAGTGTTATCAATAAGTATGTGAATCCATCTGTAGTGGATGAGTACAACAAGGCTCAGGAGGCAGGCAGTAAGGCATTTACGGAGGGAATGGAAGGAAGCCAGTTTATTCCGGCTAATCTTCGTCTGGGTACAGCACTTGGTGCTCAGTATGAGGCAAACGAGGCCAAGGATCCTGCAAAGGTGCTTTCTAGTTTGCAGATGAAGTTTGGCAAGCTCTACCGGAATCCAGAGTTCCTGAATGATATGAGCAATGCGGCATTTAAGGTGATGCAGCGATATGGATTGAATGGCACTCTGAATGGTGATCCTAAGCAGTTCAAGCCGATGATCAATTCTGTTCTTAAAAATGAACTCGATCAGTTGGAGATTAAGGGTATGATGCCTAAGGGTAGTGCAGAGTACATCATGAAGACTGGTTTGGGTAACACTATTGTGGGTAAGATTACTCGTAAGGCTGTTCAGACGGACTATCAGAACTGGCTGGAGGATATTGCCAATCAGCAGTATCAACCTGGCTTTTGGGAGAACGTGGCTAGTGGTGCTCTGACCTTTGCAGGTGATGCCTGGAGTTATTGGTTGCCGGGAGCAGCAGGTGGCAAGTTGACCAAGAGCATGATTGCCAAGGCTGAGGGCAGACTGGCTGGTGACCTCATGGCTAAGGGCATGGAGCGCAGGGTGGCTGAGCGAGCTGCAAAGGTGCTTATCGGTAAGAGTAAGGCCGAGACTTTGAAGAGTGGAGCCGTGCATGGTGCTGTTACCTTTGGTGGTCAGTCGGCTATTTCAAAGCCTATTGATGAGGTTTATCGTACTGGTCAATTTGATGAAAATGGCAAGATTTACAATCCTTCCGTGGGTAAGGTTATCGCTAATACTTTGGGCGAGGTGGCTAAACAGACAGCCGTAGGTGCTATCATGCAGGGTGGAACCATCGCTAACATGGTAGGTAAGGGCAGAGGCTTGGCTACCAATATTCTTGCTGATGTTGGTGGTAAGGTTGTGGATTCCGGTATTATGACCAGTCATCAGATGCTGGAGCGCATGGCGCATGACCCTAACTTTAAGCCTACAGGTAAGGATGCTGCCGAGAGCTTCCTGGAGAGCATGGCGAACCTTACAGCTATCGGCTTGCCGGGCATGGTGGGCAAGTATGCCCGATTCAAGGACGCGAGGGAGTTTAACAAGAAGTTTGACTTCACAGATCAGGATATTGTCGAGTTGAAGCGATTCGGCTATGATGGTCTTCGTGATGCCTTCGAGAAGGTGGGCATTGGGGAGTATGCCGTGGAGGGTGAGAACGCTCAGCGACTTGATGGACAGCTTACACAAAAGTATATGGACCTGATGAACGACAAGAGCGTGCCGGAAGTTTTGAAGGTTAAGATGATGGCAGTGGTAGAAGGCAAGCGCCCTTCTTCTTTCTCTCCTGTAGTAGATTCCGTCATCGTACAGCCTATGGATAATGGCGGCAAGGTTTATCTCGAAACATTGAATAAGGATGGCGGTATCATTGACAGAAAGGAGTTTTCTTCTCTTGATGAGGCTCAGAAGGCAGATAAGAAACTGGAGTATGAGAAGACTCTTGGTTTGGCTTCTGTGCTGGAAGGTGAGTTCCACAATGAGTTTACGCAGGAGCATCTTGAAGGCTTATACAACAAGGCAGCCCAGAAATATAATATGGGTGAGAAATTGACAGATGAGGATAAGGCAGCGGTTTATCTTCATCAGAATGCTGGTGCCATCAAGGAAATCATGGATAAGCAGCAGAAGGGTATTATCCTTACTGATGAGGAGCAGAAGCAGATTAATGCCTATCGTCATTATTATGACAGTGCTTTGGAGAACAGTTCTGTGATGAGGGAATTTGTCAACACGTTTGAGGATTCCCATGGCGTGGCGCGCGGTACACTTCGTAAGGCTTTGGAGTCGAAAGATAAGAAATATGCACCTTTGGTGGAATCTTATCTTAAGGAGCTTTACAACTCCATCGAACTGAAACGTGAAATGAAGCAGACGATGGATGATCTCTATAATACTTCACATGGTAATGAGCAGAAGAGGATTGAAGGCGAAAACCCGGTATCTCCTGTTGAGGGTTCTGCTGGTGGCCAGGAGCCTCCAGTTTCAGAGGGACCTGCTTCGTACCAAGACCGTACCAAATCCGTACCAACTCCGAGTGATGCAGAAGTTGCTGCAAACCCTGCAAACGTTTCAAACTCTTCTGCTGAGGGTGCAAGTCCTGAGACAAAGGTTGCAGGCTCTGATGCTTTTGTTATGGGACAGAATGCCTATAAGAATGGGGATTCTGAGGCTTTGCAGGCTATCGATTATAATAGTGATTTAGCTACAGGACGTTTGAAGCGTGCTTTTGCTGACAATGAGAAGATGCCTGATATTGTAGCCAATGCCTATAATGAAGGTAGAGATATGGAGCAGTTTGTGGCTCAGCGTGCAAGTAGTTTGACTCCAGCACAAAAAGAGGCTATCAGTAAGTATGTAGAGGCAATGGATGCCAAGAAGGGCGCTATTGATGCTCTGCAGCATGCCGATGATGGCTATGGTGAGGCTTTGAAGGAACAGCTCTGGCCATATCAGACGGAAGACGGAAACATCATGCCAGCTACTCTGGATAGCGGAAAACAGGTATTCCTGAAGAAGGCTAACGAATATGGTGGAGCCTTTGTTGTCGTTCCAGATGAGCAGGGACAGCCTACAATTAAGCAGGTATCTAATGCCGAGATTAGAGAGGTGGGCACTCCTGTTCCTCTTGATGAATACATTGAGAGTTCTTTGGCTCAGCAGAAGGATGCAAGAAATAAGCAGTTTATCAGCCAGTTTGATGGCAGCGGTTTGAAGCCGAATGACCAGGTTACAGTTGCCATGGAGGAGGGTGATGCTAATATCAACATGACCTTTGCCGGATATAGCGAGGACGGAAAGATTGTGCTTACTGATGGTAAAGATTATCTTCCCCTGTCTAAAGAAGAGTTTGCTGCATGGCGCAAGAATGCGCTTGATAACACAATTAATGAGCACTTGGATCGAGAGGATGGTGAGCGTGAAATAGCAGAGTTGAAGCAGGCTGAGGCTGATAAGAAGGAACGATTTGCCAAAGGCATCGTGGGATTGAGCGAGGGACATCCTGATTATTCTTCAAAAGATACAGACGCAAAGGTGGCTGCTGAATATTTGCAGGAGCAGTATGGTGAAGACCATGGCAAACTTTTGAATCTGGTTAATGGCAGCCGTGATGACATCAAGACTCAACTTGCCAACAAGAGGAAGGCTGCTGCTGAATATCAGAACTGGCTTGATACAAATGCCGATCTTGACCCGGAAAAGGCTAAGAAGGTGGAGGATGAGTTGAGTCTGGTTAATGAGCAGATTGCTGATCTTGATGCTCGTTTCAAGAACTGGAATACTATACGCAACAGCGTGATGACTCCTGATGAGGTGAAAGCAATGACGGAGGAGCGCAAGGCTGAGGTGGAGAAGGCTGGTGTTGATGAAACTGCCATCGTGCCATCTGATGATTTCCATGTGCTCGTACTTGATGATAAGGAATTGAAGAAGCAATATCCAACTATGGATGAGGCTACCGACTATATTACCTCTCAGCGCAAGGACATCTATCATACCCAGGAGGATGTGGAACGCAAGATAAATGGTGTGAATGATATGCTGGATCAGTATATCAATGGCGAAACAGAGCTGGAGCCTAACCAACTTATGGAATTGAATACTACAAAGGCTCAGCTGGAGGCTCTGCAGACTAATTTATCTGTTGCAGCAAAGGGTTTGAAGGCACAAGCTAATAAACTCAGCAAACTTTATAAAACAGAAGTTAGCCAGCAGGAAATGGAGGAACTGGGTATGACTCCTTCTGAGCAGCGTAAGGTTCTTGTGTCTGATGCTATCAAGAAGAATGACCTTGGAGCAATAATAAAGATATACAAGGATGCCTCTGTTGATGTTACGGACTTTACTCCTCAGACTCTTGAAGAGGCTGTATCAGAATTTTTGAGTCCTCATAGCTTGAATCCGGAATCTCTTCAATATGAGTTGGGCAAGAGTAATTTTAAGTTTGGTATTGGCAAGGGGTATGATTCTAATAAGTTCAATTATCTTATTGCCAAGAAAGGAACTGGTATGTCGGTTAACGAATTTGCTGTGAAGGTATATAATGACCTTCCTGTAAACTTGCAGGATATGGGATATACCGACCAGGATGTTCGTAATACCCTTCTTGATATGTTCAAGTCTTATGACAGCGTGAAGGAAATGAAAAATGTGGCTCTGATGAACCGCATAGCAGCTGCAGAAGATGAACTTGCAAGCGAGGAAGAGTATTATGAGGCACAGAAAGAGCGTGAAATTATCGAAAGACAGGCAGAAATTGAGAAATATAAATCGTATATTCACGAAAAAGAGTTATCTTTGCCATCTGAAAGCGAACTTGATCACATCAATGGACTTGAATTTGACCGTATGATGGAGATTGAGGATCGTGAACGAGAGTACAAACAATATGTCAAATCAATTTTACCAGAATTAGCTGATTATGATGACAGAAGCAATGAAGAAGGATATGGAGGAGGCAGTAGCCTGGGTAGCGACTCTTCACGGAGAGGAGTTGATGAAGGAAATAGCCAAGGCGAAGAAGTTGGTAACGGAGAAGCATCTTCTGAGTCCGAGATTGGAGAAGGCTCTGATAGCGGACGCAAAGGGCGACAAGAGACTGGCAGCATGGAACCTGGCGAAGGCTCAGCTGTTCGAGGCTCACATCTACCGCAAGAAGCATCCTTCGGAGAACGTTTAAAGAGTGCCATTGCCGAAACTGAGACCGAACCTACTGAGGCTCAGAAGAAGGCTGGCAATTACAAAAAGGGTCATTTGTCCTTTGGTGGCTACGATTATACCGTAGAAACACCAAAGGGCGTGACTCGCAGCGGTAAGGACGAGCAGGGCAAGCCTTGGAGCGTGACCATGCACGATACTTACGGCTATATTCTTGGTAAAATTGGCGTTGATGGTGACCATATTGATATGTTCATCAATGATGCCGCTGACCTTGATACTTTTGATGGTAACGTTTATGTTGTTGACCAAGTGAACCCAGAGACTGGTGAGTTTGACGAGCATAAGGTGATGTATGGCTATCCTTCTGAGGAGGCTGCTACAGAGGCTTATCTTGCCAACTATTCCAAGGACTGGAAGGGACTTGGTAATGTTACTTCTGTGCCTAAGGCAACCTTTGATAAGTGGCTGGAGTCTTCTGACCGCAAGACTAAGCCTTTTGCAGACTATGCTATGGTGCAGAAGGAACAGGAAAAATTTGATCGTGATGTGAAGGAGGTGGAGCCATCTGAAATGACGGAGGCACAGAAGGTGGCTTATGATGCCGTATCTACTATGCTTAAGAAGGCTGGTATTCCGGTGAAGGTGGTTAGCAATGAGGATATGGAGAAGGTGGCTGAGGCGCAGGATAATCTGAATCTTGCCATGCTGCTGAATCAGCCTGAAATGAGATTTAAGATTAAGACTCCAGAGGAGAAGAAGGCTGCCGAGAATGCTTATAACTTTGCCAAGGAGTTGCGCCCGGATAAGTGGAAGCAGTATGCCGTGGTGGATATGAGCAATCCTACCAAGATGCCGGAATACTTTGAGAAGCAGGAACTGGCTAGAAAGGAGCGTTCTTACTATAATAAACTTATGTGGGGTAACTACAAGGTTTTCAATCTTGATAAGAGTTTTGAGGACAATGTGGCTGGGCTTACTGGCTCATTCCCTTCGGAGTTTGATCCATATAAGATAGATGAACAGACTCGCAAGAAGAATGAGTTGAAAAAGCAGATTAAGGAGACTGAGGATGCTTATAACTCAACTGGGCAGGAACGTAATAATTATCAAATTCAGTTGATGAAGGAGTACATGGATGAGCATGGACTGGATTCTGAAAACGATATTCCTGATGATGTTTGGAATGATTGTAGGAATAAATCCTTTGAAAAATATCAAGATAAACTTGATTCCTTGTTTGCTAAATATAAGGATTTGGATAGACAGTTGAAGGCTATTGCTGAGCCGGGAGTAAGATTCTTGCGTACCTATCATGGTACTGGTGCTAGCTTTTCTGAATTTGACTTCGACCACATCGGTGAGGGTGAAGGTTCACAAGCATTTGGTTGGGGTGGCTATGTTACATCATCTAAGAAGATTGGAAAGAATTATGCTACTCTGATGGACAATGACCCTTCTAGGGCATATTATCGCATTCAGCATTCCAATGGTACAAGGTTCGCCAAGAAATATCCTACTCTAGAATCATTCCTGCATGGTGATAAGCAAATAGCCATGAATGACAAGTTTACAGAGCAGGAAAAGATTGACTACTACAATGAAATGAAGAAGTTGGCTGAGCCATACCATAATCTCTATGAGGTGGATATACCTGATGATAATGGCAGCAACTATCTGGATTGGGATGCTCCTATAACTGATGAACTGATAGATAAGGTAGCTAAAGCACTACCTTCTTTGCGTAGCTATGATATCAAGGACTTCAAGAAGGATAGAACCTTTGATAACTTCTATAAGACTATTTCAATGAGAAGTGTTAAGGATGATGCAGTCTTCAATGATGATAAGTCAGCAAGCAAGCTTCTCGCTTCTCTTGGCTACACTGGCATCAAGTATAAAGCTGGTCGTAACTTTGGTGGTGCAGAGGAAGGTGATACCAACTATGTTATCTTCAAGCCTGAGGATATGAAAATAGTTGATCGAACCAAGTTTGCCCAGAATAAGGGTGTGGTTTATGGCTACACTGACGGCAAGGAGATTGTGCTGAACCAGGAGCATCTGAATCCTAATACTCCTATCCATGAGTACCAGCATCTTTGGCGCACTGCTGCCAAGGAAATGAATCCGGATCTTATTGCACATGGCGATGAGCTGATCAAGCAGACACAACTGTTTGCTGATTTGAAGGAGGACCCTAACTATAAGCATCTGAGCGATGATGAGATTTGCGATGAGGCTTTTGCTCGTCTGACCGGTGAGGATGGTGCTGCCATCTTGGAGCAGATGGCGAAGGAAGCCATTAAGGAAAATCCGTTAGATACTGCTAAAGAGCTTACTATCATCAACCGATTAAAGAATTGGTTGAAGAAGTTCTGGTATTGGACTCTTGAAACATTTACGAAGTGGAAGCCTGAGGACATTAAGAAAATGACCTTGGAGGATATTCGTAATCTTGTGCTGAGAGACTTGGCACAGGGAGTGGATCCACGTAACGTGAAATCTCGTATGACTAAGGATGAAGCCGTTTCCTTGCGTAAACAGATGGCAGATAATGCTGAGCAAGAACGGATTCTAGAGCATACGGAAGAGAACTGGCTGAAAGAATTTGGCAAGAATAGCCGTGTTACTACTCCTATTGGAAGTATCAAACTTGGTGAAAACCAATATAAGAAGGCAGGAAGAAACGACCGAATCAAAAGATTTGGTCTGTTGAAGCCTACCTTGGAGCGTCCTGACGTTATCTTGGAGAAGTCTGCACCAAAAGAAGGTGCGGAACGACAGACTAAATATCTGTTCATCAAATCCTTTAAAAAGGCTGATGGAAACAAGATTCTGAACTATGAATCCATAACAGTAAAGCAGGGTGAAGAGGAAGTGGCGATTAGCGCACATCAAATAGATCCTTCGAAAGTTGTGAAAGAATTGACGGAATCAAAAGTGCTATGGAATCGTTTCAGAGGCGATTCTAATTCCTTGGGCGAGAATCAAGGTTCGGCATTAACTCCATCCGCAAATAACCCAAGCGGAAAGGATAGCGTCCTGAATCCTCATAGCGATGCAAAGATAAGAAATAATATCGAAACTGCCAAGGGAAATGGTGGAAATTTATCTGTGGAGGATAAAATAAAGGCTGTATCTCGGCAATTTGGTGTAGATGAGGCAGATGTGGCGATGTATGCCAATGCTATTAAGAAGGGTTCTACTGCTGAGGCTGCACGTGCCAGAGCCAATATCAAACGCCATCTGTTGCAGGCAAATGAAGATAAGATTTCCTCTTTAAAGGAACTTCTTAAGTACACTAAGCCTGTAAATGAAACCTTGAAGGAGAACTTTGGTGACGTTGATGCCATGATAGAGGAGCGCGTGAAGCAGGTGGAGGCGCAGCGTAACGCCATGGAAGCCGCTAGAAAGAGAGCTGAGGAAGAGGAGGCCAAGCGCAAAAAGCACTTGGAGGAACTTTCTTTGATTCCTGAAGATAAACTTGACAAGCAGTATATGGATGCTCTTGCTAAGGGTGATGATGCTACAGCCAGGGAAATGCTTGATGAGGCTGCCAGACGTAAGGGATATGACGATACCGAAAGCGCATATCAGGGCGTAGGTGCATGGGCTGCACCGGGAAACCCTGGATATGAAAGCGACAAGGCGAGACGTGACGATTGGGAATCCAGTGGCTCAGATGTAAATCTGGAGGATATGGCTTTGGGGTACACTCCTCAGCCGGATGATTACTTCTCTCACCCTGAGCGTTATTCGCAGAACACTCCTCATGGATTGGAATCTGTGAAAGCCATCAATACGGCTATTGATGCCATTAAGAATGGCGAGAAGGATGTTAAGGTAAAGGTTTATCGTGCTGTTCCAACTTCTGTGAAGGAAGGAAAGTTGCGTAATGGTGACTGGGTTACTCCTTCTAAGAAATATGCCGAAATGCACGGAACGAACCGACTGGAAGGCAAATATCGTATCATTGAAGACGAAGTTCCGGCTACTCAACTGTGGTGGGATGGTAATGACGCAAACGAGTTTGGCTTTGATGATGGCAAGGAGTATAAATACAAGAATGCCAAGAATAATAGAAAGTTGAACGACCTTGTTACCTATGATGATAAGGGTGACGTTATTCCTCCTTCTAAGCGTTTCAATTCTCGCAAGAGCGATATTAGATTTATGTTTGCTGGCGAGAAGGGTGCGGCTGAGGCTGACAAGGCTGAGGAAAAGACCTATCGCATGGATAACTTGAAGGTGGCAGAGAAGATGGAGCGAGGCAAGAAGGATGCCAAGGCTATCAAGCTGGCTACCGGATGGGAACGTGGTACTGATGGCAAGTGGAGATACGAAATGCCGGATGCCAAGATCAAGGATATGAAGGATATTGGCGGTGGAAATATTGTTAAGCGTTTTGAAGATGATATGCTTTGGAATGATGGTAAACTTACTGATGTCATTGATGCGCCTGGACTCTTTGAGGCTTATCCTCAGTTGAAGGATGTGCGTATTGATACGGATGCCATTATGAACGATATGCCTTCAAATGGTGTATATAATGCAAAGACCAACACCATTACCATTCATGCTGATGAGCTGAAATATATGAATAGTATTTTGAATCACGAGATTCAGCATGCTATCCAGTATATAGAGGGCTTTGGCAAAGGAGGATCACCTGAACAAATGGAAAAAGAATTTAAGGCAGCGCAAGACGAGTGGAAGGCACGTGCTTATGCTCATGAATTGGAAGAAAAGGCCAAGGAAATGGGAGGTGAGTATAATCAATCGGAGGTAGAAAAAGCCCTTGTTGAGGAATATAAGGATTTAGATATGTCTGATGAACTTCCTGATAAAGAGACACGTATTAAGGGTTTCAATTACTTTGCACGTGGCTATGCTGATAGAAGTATGGATGATGCCATCAAACGTTTCCGTCTGAATGAAAGTACACGTTCTGACTTTGATTCTTACAAAGAATACCTAAAGTTGGCTGGTGAGGTAGAATCGAGAAATGTGGAGAAGCGCTTGGGCATGACTGATGAGGAGCGCAGAAACTCCTTGGCATCAGAAACTGAGGACGTGAACCGTGACGAGCAGATCGTAATGAATGGTAATGATGCTAGCTATAGCATTGTGAAAGACCCTGAGACCATCAAGAAGCTGGATAAGGAAGACACGGTGAAGGTTTATCGTGCCATGCAGGTAGGCGAGGATGGAAAACTCTATCCACCGATGGCTGCAAAGGTGAAGGGCAAGTTTGTGCAACCTATCGAACTCGGTAAGTGGGAACAGGCAGACGAGCGACCAGAGCTTGCTGATGATAAGGGTATGTTTACCCTCAACAAGGGCAATGGTAAGTCGCTTAAGGCTGCTTACAATCCTTACCTTCATACTTCTCGCACTCCACTGAATGACCAGTTTAGCGAGGCTCAGAATCGCCCTAACATCGTAACTGTAGAGGTTGAGGTGCCAAAGAGCGAGCTGACCAGTGGCTACAAGGCTGATAAAGCCAAGGATGCCGTGGGTGAAGTAGAGTGGAAGGCAGGTATCATCCAAGGACAGCTGACAGGCAAGCGCAAAGTGGTGCTTTCTCGTTGGGATAAGCCTGTGCGTATTGTGCCTGACAGCGAGGTGGCTGATGTTATCGTCAATGATATGTTCAAGGGCAAGAATATCACTATGCCTTCGAATGTGGTTACTCCAAGTCTGAGAAAAGAGTTAGAGAAACGAGGTGTGCCGTTTGTGGAGACCGATAACAGAGGAAGAATTGTAGGAGGCGAGAATGATGGTGTGCATTATTCCAAAGTGTATGGTAAAAATGCGCAATCGCCTATCGTGGAGCAGAAGTTGAAGAAGCACCCTGATTCGCTGATGAAGGCTGGTACCTACTTTAGCGGTGGTGGACTGGTAGAAGAGGGTTTGAAGGGCATTATTGACCCTGTAGTGGCCGTGGAATATGACCGGAAGATAAGCGGTGTATATCGCAATAACTTCGGGCAGCATATTGTTACGGCTGACGTGAGAGACGTGGATCCAAAGGAACTGGTGAAGCATATTGATGGTGAGGTGGAGTATTTCCATGCTTCGCCTGTATGCAAGAACTATTCGCAGGCCAAAAGTAATAGTGGAGAGGTGGAACTTGACAAGGAGACTGCCAAGAGTACTGCCGACTTCATTGATGCCGTGAAACCGCGAGTGGTGACTATCGAGAACGTGAAGGGCTACAAGGACTCTGAGGCGATGAAGATTATCACCCAGGCACTGGATAAGAACGGCTACACATGGGATGCTGACGTATATAATGCCGCAGATTTTGGTGGCTATACCAATAGGGAGCGACTGATAGTGAGAGCCGTGAAGGACGGAGAACTGCCGGAGAAGCCTAAGAAGCAACCACGTAAGGGTGGATGGCTAGAGGCTGTGGAGGATATTCTTCCTACCCTGACGGAGAAGAAAAACGGTGTGGCACCATGGATGGACACCAGATTGAAGGCAGATGGCATTGACTGGCAGAAGGTGGAGAAACCTCTTTATGTGATGGGCAGTGCCTATGCCGATGGCAAGATTCCTCATGCCTATGGGGATGAGATTCTGCCAACGTTGAGAACCAAGAGTGGTGACGTGATCATCATGCCGGGTGGAAAGGTGTTGCGTGCTGATGGCAGGGTATTGGCTAGAATAACCGGACTGGGCGATGACTATCTGTTGCCTAAGACGGAATCTTTGGCACATACCATCATTGGCAATGGTATTCCGGTGCAGTTGACCCAGGGTGTGATTGCTCCTCTGCTGAATAAGGATGACTTATCGGGCAGAAATGTGCTGGCACGACTTGGAAAATCTATCTTCAAGAATGACTGGGATGCTGATAAGCAGAAGAAGGTGAGTGACCAGGTGGTGAACACTGCCAACAAACTGGGTGGTGCTGAGGCTACGGTTTACACTTCTGTGGATGAGGTTCCGGATGCTTATCTGAGTGAAGTGAAGAATGGGGCTACCGGATGGTATGATCCGGAGACTCATACGGTGCATGTTTATCTGCCTAACTGTGCTGATGCGAGCGAGGCGGAGAGAACGGTGCTTCATGAAAAGATAGGCCATGAGGGTATGGAAGTGCTGCTGGGTGGCGAAGATGAGGTGAGAAAATTCGCTAATTTCGTTTATAATTCTGTCGCAGCAAGCACTCGCGGCAAGATTCTGGAGATTGCAAATGAGTATGATCCGGACTGGAAGAACCCTGACCGCATGAATATTGGAACGCAGGAGTATATCGCTCATTTGGCTGAGGAGGGTCCTAAGACTGCTGAGGACTTTACTCTTTGGACTAAGATTAAGCATTACCTTATCCGATTTTTGAAGAAACTGGGTATTCGTGTGCCTGGACTTCTCAATGATAAGGATTTGAGATACTACCTGATGAAGGCTGGCAAGGCTCTCCATGTTTGGGACAATATGCCTAAGGAGAAGCAGGAAGCTATGATGAAGCAGGCTAGCAATGCTGAAATCAAGGACTCGCTGGGTGAGGGAGCCAAGAACGGAAAGCCTCGCCAGAAGAAGGGCGAGAGTATGGTACAGTATATGAAGCGTGTGCAGGAATGGCGCAAGTGGAAGAATGCACGTGAGGATGAGAATGACCCAGAGCCTCCTATGTTCTACGACATCGACAAGGATGAGGAAGGCAAGAAGGAATGGGCACAGCTCAATAAGGACTGGCGTGAGCGACACCATCTTGCAAGCGAGGAGCCTATGGGGATGCCTATCCGTATGGAGGGCGAAGAGGATGGCGCCTACATGACTCGTATTCACGAATATGAGAAATGGAAGGATGCCATGAAGGACCAGGAAGACCCTATGCCAGATATGTTTGCCTTCGAAAAGAAGAAGCAGGAGGAGGTGAAACGCAAGTATGAGGACTGGTTGGCCAAACATGATCTTCTGGAGCAGCAGCAAGCAGATTTGGACTTGTATGAGGGTAAGATTTATCCGGCAGAGACCAATCCGAAGGCTGATGCACTGGAGCAGCAAGTGATGCAGGACTTGGCCGAGGTGACCAGTACGGACGTGAGCAAGGAGGGCGCTGCCAAGACCGTGAAGCATGCCGTGATTCATAGACGCAAGAATATGGAGGAGGCCAGTGCAGACGATGCCATCTATATCAATGATGTGAAGAACAGAATAGAGAAGATGGCAGATAGCGGTGCTTTCGACAAGTTGCTTTCTGACTACAAGGGCAAGCCGAACCGGGCAGAAAAGCTGGCTGAGGCTATACCTTATATAATAGAGGCTCCAAGACGTTTGCGTGACCTGGCGCACGATCTGAATGCCACTGGCGCTTTTGATAAGGGGCATATCCATATCCAGCCGGCTGATGTTGAGGCTATCCAGCCATACGTGGCAGATCTGATTGCTGAGACTGGCAAGAAGCATACCGAGCTGAAAGATGGCAAGGAGGTGGAGGTATATGATGATCCGCAGGCTGTTGGTGAGGTGGCTAGCAAGATGGCACAGACCATCAATGCCAATCATCAGGGCGAGGAAGGTTTTGTGCCTATAGATGGTTCAGATATTCTGAGCGAGCATGTATTGCCACTGGTGAAGCAACAGATTGTGCCGAAGGGCATCGATTACAAGAATCTCTCTCCTGAAATGAAATCAGCCATTGACTCCATCCGTGACTGGTATAACTATACTTACGACTGGTTGATGGATAATCATACTTTGAAAGCGGGAACTGGCTATAATGTTGACTATGTAAACCATATTTGGGATAAGGAAAAGTCTGACAATCAGGCTTATGCGATGTATGTGGAGAACAGACAGCGCACAAAAAGCCCTAACGAGAAGCCGAGAACCATCAGTACCCTGATGGAGGGTATCAGCGTGGGACTTGTACCTAAGACTACCGACATCACGAAGATGATGGCTTACTACAGCAGAAGCAATATCGAGGCTTGGGTTAACAAGACGATGCTGCAGGAGGAGTTGAGCGGATTGAACGTGATAGAGCGGAATGAGGACGGAGAAATCATTTCTTCTGACCCACTGCTTTCTTCTACGCCTCCTTTTAACCTGGAGCAGTATCAGTACTTTGAGATTCCAGGTGTGGGACCAGTTTGGGTATATAATGTATCGCCTAAGCAGGTGAAGGTGAAGAATCCTATCACAGGTAAGGAGAAAGTGCTTTATAGCGAGGCTAGTGCCGGGGACAGATTCGGGGTTGTATTCGAGACTTATCAGTCTTCGCCTTTCTGGAAGGCGTTTGATACGCTTGCTTCGAGTGCCAAGAAACTGGAGCTGGGCTTCAGCGGTTTCCATGCCGGAGCCTTGACGGAGGTTTATATGGTGCAGAACATGGTGGAGTTTGGACCTAAGAAGGCCATGGCCAACTTTATGAAGTATATCTTTGCTGATACTACCAAGAATCATGAACTGCCTTGCTTTGCCAATCCGCAGGATTTTCAGGAGGCTGCTTCGCATCTTGTGAAGTTTGGAGCGACTAATGACTATGCTGCTGCTGATGTGCAGAACATGTTTGATAATTTGCGCGATTCGATGATGAAGGTGCAGGAGAAGTTGAAGGACGGAAATAAAATTTCCGGAACGGTGGCTGTGGCTACTATGCCTTTGAAGGTGGCAACGCAGATGCTTTCGCTCATCAACAAGGGCATGGATAGAGCCTTGTGGGATTTCCTTCATGACGGACTGAAACTTGCGACCTACCGGATGAGGGCTGACAAGACCAAGGAACGTGCCAAGAAGAAGGAATGGACTGAGGAGGAACTGAGCCGGGCTTTAGATGAAGACGGACAGTTTGTGAACGATATGTTTGGCGGTCAGCACTGGGATGTGTTGGGCGCCAGCCATCGAACCTTGCGCTATGCCGGACGAGTTCTTCTTTCGCCAGACTGGAATGCTTCTACCACTCGCCACTTCCTGGCATTAACCGGATTTGGTTCTATCTGGAATGAGGCTACCTTTGAGAACTTCAAGCAGTACTACCAAAGACTGTGGCATAAGGAGCTTATGCCGGAGGATGAGGGCAGAAGAAGCAGACAGATCTCGTCACTCCTCTGCTATGGTATCGGCTTCATGGTGTTCTATGAGGCTTTTGCGAATGGCGTTAATGCTGCTTTCCGTGCTCAGGACGAGGAGAAGGAACGCAAAAAGGCTGAGGAGATCAGAAAGACCAACCCAAGCTATAAGAGCATGTATGAACTTGCTTATCCTGATGGTATGAAGTGGTATGACTATCTAATGAGAGGCAACAGCCTTGGCCAGCAGAGCAAGATCTTCTTAGGCAGATATGAAGATGGTACAGAAATGTATGTGAGACATGGTAAGCAGTTCCGTGAGGTTCCGGAATACCTCTTCAATCATAAGGGAGAACTAGAGTTCCCTGGACCTATGGTACAGCGAATGATAGGTAAGGCTAACCCTATGGTGAGAATGACCTTGGACGACATAAACTATCTGAGCGATTTCCAAGCCAGCCATGCGGATCAGGAGATTCAGCGCAAGTATGGCAAGACCATCGGACTGCTTTATAAGGATGCTTTGTACTGGGCGCCTTTCCTGATTCCTAGTCAGGAGAATAAGGAGTTCAAGGCTGTGGATTTCTTCTTCCCATCATCGAAGGGCTTCTCTCCATGGAAGGCTCAGAGCTACTTCAAGGACTTTATCCTTAGTGGTGATATGGAGGGCGTGGTGATGACTTATCAGAGCTGCCAGCGCAACGGTATTGATGCTGAGGCTCAGATTAAGGCTGCCATCGGCAGCGTGAAGGCACTGGAGAGTGCGAAAATGAATGATGGAGTGACTTCCTTACAGGAGGCTAGTAAACGCTTTGATGATGCCAAGAGTATCACGGAGAAGAAGAAGATGCGCCAGAAGATGAAGAAATTCCTCTCGCAGAGTGATTACAAGGCTTTCACCCAGAAGGAAGCTCTGGACATGGTGCAGGGTTATCTGAATGGTGATGAAGACTTGAAGGAAATGGAGAAGGCTGAAAGCAAGTACCTGATGAAGGCTAAGGCAGAGGACGTGACGGAGGACTGGAGAATACAGAACGTCTGGAACGGAACTATGGAGACTTATCAGGAGTATCAGCGTTTGAAGGATGTTGATAAGGCGAAGGCAAATGCCTTTAAGAACAGCAAGACCAACAAGCGACTGTTTGCGGCTAGAAAGGCTATCTCTGCTGCAAGAAGGAAGATGAATAAGGCTAAGAAGCAAATGGATGGTACGAATGGGGCTGCCAAAATGGTGGAGATCAGAAAGACCAGAAAGGAGCTGCTTAAAACGTTGAACGGAATGGAGTAGCCTTCGGGCTACTTCACTATAGGAAATGTTCTATATTTTCGAAAATAGGCTTTGGCCAATTCAATTTTATGTTCTATATTTCTACAAACAGAAAAAGGGACTTGCTTCACAGCGAGTCCCTTTTTGATAGTCGTAAAATTCTAAATTCCAAATAAATTTTATTTTTTAAAAAAAGATCAAAATCGTATTTTGAAAATTGAAGATGTTGGAGCGATGTTATCCGAGAGAAGTACCAGATACTTTATCTGGTTCATTTTTTGGTGTTGCCCAGCGTATGTAATCAGCCATGCTGTCATCCATGCGCTGCTGCTCACTCTTCGGATTCTCCTTCTTTTCCTTTCCCCAAAGGCGTCTGGCAATATCATCCAAACACCACTGCCAATCGTCTCGAAGAGTGATGACCTTGGAACTTGGCATGATGGTGACATCTGCCTTTGGTGGGTCAATATGCTTGGTGTTGCCATCCTTATCGGTCTCCTCCTTGGTACTGAGAGAGGCGAAAGGCACGTTATTGTCGTTAAGGAACTTCTCCACATCCTCCTTCTTGTTGTCGCAGAGAAGAATGCAGACGGAAACCTTATTTTTCTTCAAGGTGGTAAGGGCTTCTTTTGCCTTTCCTACCAGAGATAAGTTGCCTTTATCATCTTTAGTAATGACGCAAGCTTCATGTACATTGATTGATTTACCCATGATTTAAAACGTTTTAAATTGAAATGCGGAACAAAAATAAGGAGAAAATATGAAAAAGTAATGTTAAGTTGCGCAACTTATCACTAATAAGCGAGAAAAATGCGGTATTTTTGGCGAAAAATTAAGAATTATGGTTGACAATCATGTAATAAATGACATATCGAACTATGCAGAGCCAGGACCAGACTCACTTGAAGGAGTGAGTCGGGAGCGGTTTACGCAGAGCGAAAGCAATCTTCTGTTGCTGCAATGGGCTTGCCAATACTTCTATGATGGTGCAGAACTGAGAAAGAAGTGGAAGCGAGCGCAAGACTTTGTGATGGGAAGACAGTTGGAAGAGCTGATAGAATGGAACGGAAGAAAGATTACCATCCGGCAGTATATGGAACTGAAAGGTATGCCAATACTGGAATACGATGTAATCGGAGACAAACTTCTTTCGCTCGTAGGTCTTGTGCGCCAGCAGCGCAGTACTGCTACATGTAGTGCCGTGGATCCAAACGAGGAAGACTATATCAGTTTCTTCAATGAATATCTTCGTCAGAACGACAACTTGAACGACAGGCAAGAGTTAGATGCAAGAATGTTTTACGCCTTCTGCTGCTTTGCCTTTATAGGCATGAAAACCTATTATGGCAGGAGGGATGGTAAGAATGGCATCTTTGACTATTCTGTAGACATCTTTAAGCTAGCTTTACCACCTTTCTTTAAGTATGACCTGAGCGATGTGGAATTTATTGCTGAGGCTCATGATTTGACTTGGCGAGAGATTATTGCTACCTTTACAAATGGAAGCAAGGAAGAGACTAATAAACTCAGTGAGATCTATCTACAGACGCAGCACCATTTTGCGCCAGAACAGACTTATCACCCGACTGGTGAAGCCCAGTATGCCGGAATAGATGATTTCACCCATTCTTCAGTAGTAGGCAAGTACCGGGTATTGGAAATCTGGACAAAAGAAACCAGACCAGCTATTTGGGTACATGACTGGGAGAGTGGAGATTGCGGCTATGCTTCTCCTGACCAGCGAGCCTTCTATGAGGAAAAGAAGCGCAAGATAGAGGAATCCAACATCATGAAAGATGAAAATGGCCTACCTGTGCTCGATGAGAATGGTGAGCCTATCTACTATGTAGACCCTTCTGAACTTAAGACCATCGAAATTAAGGATGAGGCTGAAACCTATTGGTTCAGAAGATATATCACACCGAATGGCTATCTGCTGGATGCCAGGGAATCACCATACTATGTGCTCAGGGACGGATTCAGAACCTCTATCCATCCATACACCTTCGTTGCCTATCCATGCTTGAATGGCGAGGTAAGAAGTTTTACGATGCGAGCCGAAAACAACCAGCGCACCTTGAACCATTATATGATGATGATCAACTTCATTGTAGCGAATGGTGCCAAGGGAACGATGCTTGTGGACGAGAACGCATTGAGCGAGAAACAGAGCCTTGATGAAATGCAGGTGAACTATACCAAAACAGATAGTATTATCTTGTGGAACTCGAAGAATGGAGGTAAACCACCTCAGACACTGGTCAACAAGAGTATTCCGGCAGGTGTTGACTTCATGGTGAACTTTGCCAAGACGATGGCAAGCGAGGGAAGTGGTGTGCAGGGTGCTCTTCAAGGACAGCACCGGAATACCAGCGGTAAGCAATATCAGTTGGAAAGAGAATCATCATCTACCACCATACAGGACTTTGTTGAGAGTTTCAACAACTTTAAGGTACGTGTGGCCAAGAAGAAACTGTACTTGATACAGGAATTTTGTACCGATGCTGACAGCGTTAAACTGACAGGTGATGAATTTGAAATTCACTTCAATTCTGAGACCATGAGGGATATGGATCTGGACGTAGCCATCGACCTGGATGCTTACAGCCCAATCATCAGAGCCACGAACAACGATATGGCTTGGAACTTCATGACCAGCGGTAAGATGGACCCATATACGATGCTTACGGTAGGGCAATTCCCTGGTACGAGCAGAATGAAGAAGTACTTCAAGGAACAGTTGGAGAAGCTACAAGCCATGCAAGCGCAGCAGCAAGCGAATGGCGAAATGCCTATTGCTGGAGCAGGGCAACAGCAGACTGGTACGCCAGCAGCACATCTGAAAGATGGAAACGGTGGTACAAATGATTTGGCTGCTTTGCCATCGGCATCTACAGCTACATAAAAATGATAACGTTGTATATAGACTTTAAGTTTTTTAGTTTAAAGGTAAAAAGGTTGAGGAAGAGGAAACCGTGATGGTCTCCTCTTCTTTTTGTTTAGTCAATACCATGTTTCTTCTTGTATATGCGTAACTTAAACATTGGGGTAGAAACTCGGTACATGTAGTATTCTTGCCATTGTTTCAACTTCTTGGCTCTTACCTTATTGTCGGCATCGCAGCCGATGGCTCCCCACTTGGAAGGAGTGTAGTAGTAGGAGGCAGCCTTGATGTCTTCTACGTTCTTGAAGTAGCGTGTTGCCTTCCACTTGCCCATCTGGACTAATCTTCGATATGCGAGCATATTTTTTCTGTTAGGATCGTAGGTCATGATCGCAAAATCTTTATGCGACTGGTCGTAGAGCATGTAGAAGCGAGGCGCACCACATTCTTTATACTTGGCAATGGTTGCCTTGACTCCTTTTTGCCACATGCGTGTGGCACGGAAGAGTTCGATACGAGTGACGATAGGCTGGTAGATGGCTATGAGCATCTTACGCAGCACGTTTGAATAACTTTGTTTCATTTTTCTTTTTACTTTTAATTATTAACTTATATGGACAGGCGATAGAATCGCCTGGAACGGTGACTATACAGGGGACGGATTATGCTGCTGGTTATATAGAGGTTAGCTGCCACCACCTATTCCGGCCAAATCAGCTACTACTGGTGGGCGGTTGCGGAGGCGTTCTCGCTCTATATCGGACTTTGAGCGGAATGGGATGATTTCCGGGGCAGGCATGTCCTTTTCTACGTAGAGGGCAATGGCTCTAGCCATCACTCGGTCATCATGCTTTCCGGCTATGGCACCGTAGCAGTCGTTTTGCTTGTAATAGAGGAAATAGGTGCATTCATCTATGGCTGCTAGTTCTCGCTCCATATAGCCACCATCACGGATGATTCTTGCCATCGTTTTTACTACTGCCACCTTGGTGTTCTTGTTTGTATTGAATCCCCATTTCATCTCTATATTCTTCACCTTCTTCAACTTTGACTGAGAGGCACTATACAGGTTGTCGTAGAGTGGGAGGAGGATAGGGAAGAACAGTTCTGACTGATTACCCTCAGTATTGTTCATGCGAGAGTAAGCGGTATTGTTCTCTATGACCAGATAAGCATCATTATAGAAATGAGCTATCTGGGCGCAGCGCATGGCTAACTGATCGGCATCGCAGTGACCATGCCATTCGGCTACCAGTTCTGGAACGCCACCGTAGATTTCATCGTAGCGGTCGAAGACTACTATATCTGAGAAGTCGGAGGTTTTATGTGATCCACCAATATCGCAGGCTACAATGTAACGATGCTTGACAATCTCGGAGTTGTCGGGTCCAGCCCATACCTTAAGAGGTCCACCGGAACGCTCCACGAAACGGATATTGTTCATACAAGCATCATCGGCAGCATCGTAGGAATCGCCCTCGATGTCGCCCACCATGATAGGCTCGATACCCTTGCAGTCCTCTTCCATCTCCTTCAACTTGTAAGGGTCGAAAACAGTTGTGCCGGAGAAGAGGAAGGCTTCCACGTCATCGGAAGGATATTCCTGGCGCATGCCATCCAAGTCGCTGTACTTCTTGCACTCATTCACATACCAATGGATGCCTTCGAGGGTTGCACCCTTGATTTCCCAAAGCCACCAGAAGTAAGAGCCATGATATTGCTCATCATCACGATTCTTGTAGAGCCAAAGAACGAAATCAATCTTTTCTTGCTCAGACTTGAAAGGAAGGATATACTTCTCGATGTCGAACCATGGAACGAAGTAAGGGGTATAGATGGAAAGGCGATTGCCGTCCTTGTCGAAAGAGTTGGCGCGCACCCATTCATCATGGAACTCATTTTCACGCCCATTAGGGGTAGACTCTCGCACGATGAAGGTGTAAGGTCTCGTAACATTGATAGGCGAGATTGCGGCATTGACAACCTTCTGTGGAGTCCACTCTGTAGTGTTAGGGAAAAAGGCTTCCTCGGTGATGTGAGCCATAGCTGCATCGGCAGAACGGCAGGATTCAGGGTTACGAGCCGAACCTGTCTGTATCTTGCAGGAGCGAGGGATGAGGTACTTGATGTTGTTCTGAGTGCTTGATGTGCGGAGTTTGCGAGAGTCTTCCTTGAATGGCTCTCCAATCTCATAGTAGAGCCATGTAGGGATGGCATTCGCCAATTTCTCGTACATATCGAACACCTGGGTAGCAGATGAAGACTGGTGACCGATGATGTTGCTATTCCAGTTGGTCTTCCAGAACATCTGAATCCAGAACATGTAAACCTCGGTATCAGTAGAACCACCCCATTGGCGACACTTCAAGAGGATAATCAAGATACTGTGCAGCTCACCATGAAGGCGTTGCCGTTCGAAATCCTTGGTGAGACCTATCTGTGCATGGTTGAGAAGGAAAGGTATATCATCGCCACCATCCTTATTCTTGATTCGGGCATAGGCGTAGGCGAAGAAATAAAAATCGTGCTTGCAGCGGAGACGGATGAGGTAACGGAAGACTGCATCGCGTGCCTTCTCTTGGTCGAGGTCGGGCATGTACTTCTCGCAGAAGGCAGAGATAGAACCGCACTTGATGATGGCGCAAAACTTCTTTTCCTTCAACATTTCTACCGGAAGCCAAAGCTTTTTGCCATTCAGAAAGTCGGGCATCTGACTCTCGAAGCGAAGACCAGGTGCATTCTCTCCAGTAATGGGACGATAGCTAGCGAGGAGACTTTCCAATCTCCTCGTATTTTCGGCAAGAATCTCTTTGAGCTTCTTATCGGAAATCTGCTGCTGAGGTCGTACCTTTAATGAAGACTTTGCTACTGGCATTATTTACTTTGAACTTTGAGATTTGAACTTTATGATATGTTGTTCTTGCTTTGAACTTTATGATTTGCCTCCTATATTTTTAGGGTGTTGGCTCTGTGGATGAATCTCTCTGCCTTGGCATAGATGAAGCCTAGGGCGAAGAGGATGAGGTGGTAGATGCCAGCTATATGAGGGAGGAGGCAACCAATTACCAGGAGGAGGAACATCTGGCAGAAGGCTAGGCGCTTTCTACGGTAGAGCCACGGAGCAGTGAAGCCCATGAAGAAGGATATGATGACCGATGCACCCAAGACCGGGAGGGACGGATAATAGAGGAAGGAGAGTGCCACGGATGCCAGCCACGAAGCCAGCAGACGATGGAAGCTGAACTGACGATGCACCATCAACAAGCACCAGGCATTGACAGCCCAATGGATGAAGTTGGCATGACCGAACATGTAAACGAAATGTGAGTATATTGGAGTTGATGGCGATACAGCCATGTTGGCATGAAGCGGAATGATGAAGGCCATCAGGAGGATGATGAGGAGTGTTATATATAATGTACGCATAATAGAAAAGATTTATCGAGTGATGAATGATGTTTGCTTGTTGCGGAAATGATTGATTTTCATCTGTATGTAGCGAGGAGCCATGCCCAAGTTGGGCGCAGGGAGATCCAGGCATATATACACAAGATTCTTGGTATTGTATTTCTTGTATTGATCCATCTGCCGGAGGCGCAGGAAGTCCTGATAGAAGGCTTCGAAGAGTTTTTCCTTCATGGCTTGATATTTGCCGAATTTTGGTTTTTCGCCCTTAATGCGTTTGCATATATACCGATAGGCAGTGCTATCAGCCAGATAATAACAAGAGGCAGGCATCTGGGCGATGTAATCGCATATCTTAGCCATGGTGGTAGGATATTCTACCATCCTCTTGGCCTTACGAAAGAGCAGAAACATTTCCTGGTCTCTTTTAAGGTAAATTTCGGATATGGAATTTAGATGTTTCATGCAACAAAATTAATTCGTCGAGATGCAGAACTTATCACAAAGTAATGCGAAATTTTCCTTAATTTAGCACACAAATATTAAAAATGAACGTTTATGGCAAAAGAAACGATTGATAATCAGAATGTTAAATCGAAGCGAGATTCTTTCAGAGAGAGTTTTGCGCAGCGTTATCCCGACCTGAATATGGACGATGATGAGGCTGTTTTTAACCAAATTGCGACCGATTACGACCAGTACGACCAAAGCAAGAAAAAGATGGACGACTTCAACAATATGCTGAAAGAAAATCCTCATGCTCCTGGGTTGGTGACAGGTCTTGTGACCAAGAAAAATGCTGATGGTGGCGACTTTAACCTTATCGACTACCTGATAGACGAGCTGGGTCAGGACTACATCGAAGCTATCAATGGTGACGAGGAGGCAAGGAAACGCTTGAAGGCTAGCGAGAAGGAAAAGCTCGATGCGAGTGAGAAGCTAGCCAAGGGCAAGGAGAAACTTGCAGCCAACATGGAGCAAGAGGATAAGGAGCTTGATGAAGCCATGAAGGAAGCCAAGATTAAGCCTGAGTCTATCAATGACCTGATAGAATGGATGTACAAGCGTAGCGAGGATGGCGAAGACCACGATGATGATGGATTCGTATGGAGAGCTGTCCGGTATGACTTGAAGAAGGCAGACTTCTTGCGCCTCTTCCAGATCAAGGACTTTGACAAGGCTGTTGCTGATGCTGAGGAGCGAGGCTATAAGCGTGGCAAGAACGAGAAAATAGACCAGCAGAGGCAGCTTCACGATGGAAGACAGGGTGGCAAGAAGAACATCAACATCAATGGTGGCGGTGGTGCTCCTGCACTTCCAAAGGAGAAGAGCCGGACGGAACAGGTGTACAGCAAGATGGTTGGCATGTAGGTTTCAATTAAGAATTTATAATTAATAATTAATAGTTTAAAAATTAACAGATTATGAAACAGTTTAAGAAATGGTTTGGATTCATGATGGCGATTTTCGTCATGATTCTGAGTGGTGGCAGCTCTTATGCTATGGCAGAAACTCCTCCTAATATTCCAGCAGGTGAAGGTGGCGGTGGCCCTACAGGTCCAACTGATGGGCCAGGTGTTGGTGGCACGGGTCCAAAGTGGCAGGGTGGTAGCCAAGAGCAGCAGGAGAAGATGAACAACTGGGACTACTATGTGGCTCATGTGAACCCTACCGTGGTGGAAATGAAGCTGGAGAGTTGCCCAATCGACCAGATTCTTCGAGCCTCGAAGCGAATGACTCCTGTGGACAGTAACCGCATCGAGTATTATTCCATCGGTCAGCGACCAATCAAAACAAAATTGACGGAAAAGGTTAATAAAACCACAAATGGTGGTTCTGTAACCTTGAAGGTGGAGAACCCTACCGTATTCGGTGTAGGCGACATTATCATGGTGAACAGCTATCTGGGCTTTAAGGACAATGGTACTGACCGAAGCGAAATGATTCCTTTGCAGTTGCGTGTAACTGAGGTAGACAATGACGGAACCCCTACATGCTATGCGCTGAACGGTAAGAAGAACAATGCACGCGGAAACAGAGACCTTCCAGAGGATATTGCTGTAGGTACTGTTGTAATGCGACTGGGACGAGCTGCTGGTGAAAAAGAGGTAGAGACAGGTAGCTACTACTCTATGCCTGACAAGAGCTTCCAGTATTGCCAGCGATTCATCATGCAGGTGGAGGAGTCTCTTATCGACCGTATGAGCAAGACCCAGGTACAGTGGGACTTCACACGCCAGGAGAAGATGGCTATGGACGATATGCGACAGGGTCAGGAATTGAGCGGACTGTTTGGTTATCGCTCTATGTCGAATGGTGGCAAGGATGTAGGTCTTGTTTACACGATGGGTGGCATCTTCTGGGAAGCAGGTAAGGATTTGCAGATTGGACACTGGGAGCCAAAGATGCGTAAGCAGGCTGATGGTACTCTTGTTCCTGTAACCGTAAAAGTGACCGTACCTGATGGGACTTCTGGAACAAAGGAAGAGGTAAAGCAGGTATATGAGTATGTGATTAGCGAGAAGGAGTTGACCCAGTTTATTGCATCCATGTTGAAGGGTGCTGGTAACTCCAGCCGTACCAAGTTGCTCTTCGTTGACAACCTGATTTATCAGGCATTTGCTAACCTCCGTTCTAACAAGCGTATCATTACCCAGACCGAAAAGGACTACCAGGGATGGAAACTTGACTTCGAAAAGTTTGAGAGCATGGGAACTAAGATTCTCATCTATCGCCATGATGCTTTTAACTCCTGGGGTATGGATGGTAGAGCCTTCTGCCTGGATGCTCGTTACCTAGACAAGTACGTATTCGGTACATGGTCACGAAACGAGTTTAACGCCAAGGATCTCCTGATTCGCAACACTGCAGGTGTGGTTATGGAAGAGTATAGTTGCTGGGTTCTGACATTCCCTGATGCCCATGCCCGTGTATCTCGTCCAACCTTCACCGAAGATGGTGTGACCGATGAGCAGATTCAGGAGGCTGCTTAATCAAAGTAAAGGGAGCTGATAGTTTTCTAACATATATCGAAAATCGGGGATAGTTGAGGCTGTAATGGTCTCGCTATCCCTTCACCCATAAACACAAAAGATATGTATAGATTTGTAGCAAACAGTATGCTCATCTTTGTGGTAACTCTGCCTAGCGGACTTATCAAGAGCGTGGAATTTGAACGGTGCAGTAACAATGCTTATTCATACCTTACGGACAATAAACAGGTGGCAGACTGCATCAGAAAGCATCCGCTAACGAAGGCTGGGCGTATCATCGATGAGAGTCAGCCAGAAGAGGTGCAGGTGCAGAAGCATGAAGAAGAGCATGTGACGAACGAGAACGCCCTTCACTTCGAGAATATCACCAAGGCTAAGAACTATCTTGCCAAGACCTTTGGCGTAGATACGAGAAAGCTGAAAAGCCCCCAGAGCGTGAAGGACGAGGCGAAGAAAAACGGCGTGGAGATGGATTTCTAACATTTATAATATAATAATGTATATGGAAGCGTTGATGAGCGAACTAGTTTTAGAGGTGCGGAAGGCCATCAGTGAGATAAGACATGATGACATGAATGACCTCATCGTGGATGACACTGATGTCATCATCCGTCAGTGCCTGGAGTCGGCGGCTAACATGTTGCTTGTTGAGGCTCCAGCTGATTTTCTTATTCCACAGCATGTGAAGGCATCTGTGTCGGACGTGGAGCAAGATTACACGTCAATCCAGTACAAATACACCGATGGACATGGCTATCTCATCGTTCCCGAGGACTTCTTGCGCCTATATGAGTTGAGGCTGAGAAGTTGGCAGCAGAGCTTGTATGAGTTGTTGCCGATACAGAGCCAGGAGGCTAGGATGCAAGCCACACGGTGGGGGCGTGGAACGCCTCAGAAGCCAAGGGGATTCCTGACCGTGCGCAGCGGTGGCAACCGTGTGCTGATGTACTTCACGGCAGGGCGGTACAGCAGCCATGTCTCTGGTACGGTGGATAATGTCTATGACCATCTAGTGGAAGTCTTTACATATATTCCTAAGGCTAAGGTGGAGGCCGTCGGCGATGATTCGAGACTGACCGTTGCGCTCCTGGACATTTGCCGCCAAAACGTGATATACCGTGCGGCGAGCATCTACTTGGGCAGTAACCAGCAAGCCGATTTGGCTGAGCGATTTAGTAAACTTTCAAATTTTAGCTGATATGGATAAGAACTCCTTGCATTTTAGGGGAACGTACAGGAACCTGTATGAGGTCAACAGGGCATATCCGAACGGAGGTGTCGATGGGGACTATGTGGATATTAACGGATGGCAGCATTGGTGGAATCCTGATCGTGGGACGTGGTGCGTGAACGAGAACCGTGATTCCTATTGGGACGAGGTGCTTTCAACCGTTCAAAACTTATTGTTTTCAAAGGCTTGTGTCAGCGAGAGCGATTTTCCTCTGAACCCAACGGACGAGGAGAAACGGTTTGGCTATTTCTACAATGGCGAGCTTTATCTTTGGACAGGTACGAACGGAACGGTTCGAAACGGTCAGTACAGAAGCTTTGGCGTGGTGCAAGGTGAGCGTGGTGTGGGCGTGAGCAGCATCGCACAGACTTCCACGTCAAACGTGGATGGTGGAAAGAATGAAATCACCGTGACCTTGACGAATGGTGATTCATACAAGTTCTTCACATACAACGGCACAGGACGCAACAAGGGATATTATTACAGAACCCTTGACGAGCTGAAGCAAGCAGTGCCATCGCCTACCGTGACCGATTGGGCGATAGTCGATGGCAGTGTTTACGTGTGTGACGAGGCAGGTGTGTGGAAGGACACCACCTATTCATGGAAACCCATCAAGTTGAATCCGTTTGTGACGGAGCTGAACAAGATGGATATGCCGACATCAACTGGCTACCTCTATTGGAATGGTCAATCTTTCGGATGGAAGACTCCTGTTGTGAACAATGGTGGTGGCAATACAGGCGGTGGTACAAGCATCGACCTCTCTGAGTACAGTTGGTGGGGAAGAAAGTTTGACCCTGCGTCTAAGTCGATTACAGGCGAAATGTCTAGTGTCACCGGTATAGAGTTCCAATCAACCAATGGAGAAACAGTCATCAGAAAGAAACTCCATCTTGACAAGAACGGTGACTTGTGCTTTGACGGCAACTTCTACGCAACAGGCGGCGTGACGGCTCTTGGCAGCGGTGGCGGTACATCGGGAGGCAGTGGTGCTTCTTTGGGAACTCTTCTTACTAAACTTAATAGTGACAATCCTTTCCCTACCGCTAACGGTCAAGTACTGACTTATGATGGTAGTAATTTCGTTTGGAAAACTTCTACTGGAAGTGGTGGTGGTAGCACGACTGGCGGAATCAGAATCAAGAGGAATGGTAGTACCTTGAAAGATAGTAATGGTGATGTCTTATCATGCACTAGTATTAACTTTAAATACGGTGAAAATTGGAACTCTACCCCAATACTTATAAATAGCGACAATGAAATATCGGTGGATTTGTCTGTTGTTGCTAATAATGGTAATAATAGCTCATCTTCATCCAACTATCCGTTAACTATATACAATGGTTCATCGAATACTGACTATATTACTTATGATGGTAGTTCTTCTGCATATTTAAAGTTCAAAAATGGTTTTTCTATATCAAAGGTAGGTTTAGGTTATGAGATTTCAGTTTCTGGTGGTGGAAGTGGTTCTAGTAATAGAATAGATACCATCAAATTGTTCAATGATTTAGGAAACGAATTTGACTCTGTGTATCTAGGCACTGGAAATGCTATTGGATTTATGCAAGGTGACAATGTTACTTTGCAAGCAGTTGTTAAAGACCATATCAATGTTATAAAGATTTCTGCTAAAGGTGGTAATGGTGGAAGTGGTGGTTCAACGTCAACAAGTGTATCTTGGTCAGACGTAACTAACAAGCCAAGCACATTTACACCTAGCAGTCATACTCATTCAACAAGTGACATCAACGGTCTCTCTAATTACGTGCAGAATACCAAGGTAAGTAATGCCACAAATGCCGACAAAGCAAAGCAGTTGGCAAACTCACGAACCATTTGGGGACAAAAATTCGATGGAACGGGTAATATCAATGGCAATTTGCAAATGGGTTCTGCTGGAGGTAATTCTATTCAGCTTTGGATGAACAACGGCAATATGCTTGACCGCACAGACAATACACTTCATATTGGTTATGGACTGAAAGCATCGTCTGATGGAGAGATAAATTTGGATGCTAATGTAACGAAGATTTATACCGACAATTATAGCAAGCATTATGATTTCAAGAGCAATGTCTTTGATGTTAATTCAAATCAAATACATTTTGGTTCTGAAGCTAATGGTGGAAGAATATCTTGGGATGCAGCTAATAATGCTTTCAAAATAGAAGGAAATGTTTATGCTACTGGAGGTATAACTGCACTCGGTGTAAGTAATAGTGCTACTACAAGTAATAATGTTGACTTTACTTTCAGGAGTGTTACTGCAAATACTTTTAAAGTTAAGAATAGCATACAATTATTTGATAATCTTACCTTAAATAGGAATGGCGATGATGTTTACTTATCTAGTGACGATGGTATTAATCATGATATATATCTTGATGGTATGGACCAAAATTATCGCTTAAGTTCAGATGGGAATGCTAATTTTAATAATTTAAATTGCGATTCTCTTAATTTTAATGGAGTTGACGATTTTTCAATTGTTGATGCAAATGATACAAGTTTTCATATTCAATTTAATTATAATGGTAAAACATATAATTTTTTTGCATCTGAAAATAGTGTTATTGTAAGCTAAAATATTATGAATAAGAATATAAATACAAATGGAAGAGCTGCTTTATATGCTAGTATATATCCAGCTATAGAAAGAACTTGTGTTGCTAATGGTTGGTGTAGTGGAGTTCATGGCAGTGTAGTTACTGACTTTGACTTAATGCTACAACCTTATACAGATAAAGCAATACAAATTAAGGAACTTCTCTATAAAATAAGAGCAGTTTTAGAACTTGGTAATATTCCAGTTATATATGCAGGTAAGTCTCATCATAATAGATGTATGTTTGGTATTTGTATAACTGAGAATATGTATTTAGATATATCTGTTATTGATGATGGTACTATAGGTGTTGAACATTTAAAGAAAGGATTTGTATGAAGAAATTTATTCAGTGGTTGGCAAAGGTATTAAATGCCAACATAACAACAGAGAAAGTAGTAACCAAGGAGGTAGTGAAATATGTATCTCCTGGTACTATTAATGGTGATATTATGGTAGATGGAAATCTTGTTGTAAATGGCAAGATTGAAGCTACTGGTGGTATAACTTGTTTAAAGAATTAAGACATGAGTATAGTAAATGGAATTATAACTGCTCCAGTTAACATCGAGGATGTAAAGAAAATTCTTAATGAGAGTAGTAATGATATTGCTACTCTATGTAAGAACCACAATATAAATATGTGGTCTAAGTATAAGCCAGTAAGTCTTAGTAAGAAATTTGTGACTGATACTTTAAATTCTGATGGTAAAAGTTGGACTGCACCTAGTGGAAGATTAGGTTGGTGGTTAGGAAATAACACTGTTAATGATGCAGCTTTAGTTATTCCTTTAGTGACTAGTAAATCAAACTTTGATGATAATAAAGCAAAATGGACTTATAATAAACCTTATGGTGGTGATAATTCTCCTTATCGTCTGTCTGATTTTGCAGGTTATTATGATGATGCTCAAGCACCGATTTCTCCAGCATATCCAGTAACTAATGAGTTTTTTATATCAGAGACTGCAACATTTAGTATATGGACTACTAATACAAGTGAAATAGATTATCCTGACCAATGTGTGTCACTAAAAGATATATTCCAAATACTTACACAAATTACAGATGGTAAAGTATATCCTGCTATTTATCTATATAATGTGACAAAGAAGATAGGTAGTTATTATTCTAAGCCAAACCCTATTGATGCAAATCTTGATGATGAAGGTTATTCATTTTTAGTCAAGTTTAGTTCTGGTGCTCCTATATCAGAAGGAGGTTGTGGTTTTAGTTGTAATGTTGGTGATGTTATAAGAGTTTATCTTCTTCTATGCACAACTGGAGGTGTTGAAGATAATTATTTCTTCAATAGTTTTTCATTGCAACATGGTACTTATGTTGGATATAAAGAATATACTTTGAAGTCTGATAAGGATAAGCCTTATACTTATGATACTGCAACAATTAATATAACAGAGAAAACTGTCAATCCTAGAAATGATTATGCAGGTCAATATATTCTTGATGGTGATGGAAATATTATGTTGTTAGCTGGTATTGTTGAAGTATCAGGAAAGTTCAAGTACACATTCTCTTCCTCTCATCCACCAAAGGGAATGACATATACAATTTTTGCTCAATATCAGGATGGTAATGGTGATATTTTTACTTGCGCTTCTGAAAAAAAGTATGTACGTCAAGCAAGTACTTCTACTAGTTATAGTTTTAGTAATTTAGGTATTACAGTATATCCAACTTTGGAAGATGCTGAAAAACAGGAAGGAGGTTATAGAGTTGAAGGTATTCCTCTTATAGCAAATCAAGTTGGTAGTAGTTCTTCTATTGTAGCAACGGAAATTGATTTGCATGTATATTTCGACCCTTATGAAGGAGATAACCTTATTACTGCATATAATATATCGTATAATGGAAATCCTCTATATACTAAAGGTAGTTTCAGCAGTGCCAAGGCTATCAATTTTGCTTCGCTGGATAAAGCAGATGAAGCCAGCACCGCTTCCGAGGAGCAAATCACCTCTGAGGACGTAGGTAACTCATAAAGGACGAATTGGCATAACGAATAGATATAGTAAATATCAGAATATTAACAATAACAATTTAACTATAATAATTATGAAGAAGATTAATTTCGCTGCGTTGCAGATTGCAACAAACATCAAGAAGGATGAATACATAACCAAAGACATCCGAGAAGAGTTGGCTAATGCCATGTACCAGAATGCCAGAGGCATCGGCTATATGGCATTGGCTATGAAGATATACAAGTCGGATGGTGAGGTTGAGCTTGACGATAAGGAGTTCAAGCTGTTGAAGGACTTCGGTCAGGGCTTCCCTCTCTTCTACCAAGATGCCTTGGGACTGCTCGAAGAGGAGAAGAAGTAACGCAAACTACTATTTGTTTCAAAATGAATGACAAGGAATGAGAAAAATAGAAAGAATTTTTGTTCATTGTACAGCTGGCTCGCAACGTCAGAGCATCGAGGATCTCAAGGCTGAATTTCGTCTGAAGGGTTGGAAATATCCTGGTTATCATTACGTGGTTGACATCAATGGTGGCATCCATCAGCTTCTCGCCATAGAGCTGGTCAGCAACGGAGTCAAGGGCTATAACTCCTCTGCTATCAACGTTGCCTATATGGGTGGCATCGACAGCCACGGCAAGCCTATCGACAACCGCACTCCAGATCAAAAGGATGCTCTCATTTTGCTGCTTCATAGACTTAAGCAACAATTCCCGGATGCAAAGATCATGGGGCACAGAGACATTTGGGGGACAGACTGCAAGAAATGGAAGAAGTATTGTCCTTGTTTTGATGCCATGTCTGAATATAAGGATATAGAATAAAAGATGTTAGATAGATAAAAAAAGGGGAGTGTTGCTTAGCACTCCCTTTTCTTGTATATAGGCTATAATTTTCTTATTCATAAATTTGAATGTTTAATTAGTGCAAATATACGAATAATTTGCTTACAGATTGTTACTTTAGCAAAGTTTAACTTTAAAATTTTGCTCAAAATGAATTGATTTGAGCAAAAAATTGTAATTTTGTCAAAAACGTAGAAAAATTAACTATAGGCAAAAGGAGGTTTTTTAATGACAGAAGAACAAAAAGTCGAAGTCCAACGGTTGATAAAGGACATTGATGTGACGGAACTTATGGGAATGCTTATGAAGCATGGCAACAGGTATTCAAGGAGAATCTTGAAATTCTTCAGATGGTTCTGCAAGTATGTGCCTTTCATCATCATGTGTTTTCATGCGTATGGTATATGGGATTTTAGCCAGCATCCTCGTGAAATGTTTATTCCTTATGGAGAGAATTTTCCCTGTTATCTTTTCATCCTTAATTCCGCAACACTTTGATTTAACTTTATTTATAAGTTCCTGAGCAACAAAAAGTTGCTCAGGATTTTGCCATGTCAGATTTTTCACTTATCTTAGTGTTGCAAATCAAAACAAGCGTAAATCGTAACAAGACATGGCAAAGGTACAAATAAAATCTGAAAAACTCACACCTTTTGGAGGAATTTTTTCAATCATGGAGCAATTTGACTCCATGCTTTCACCTATTATCGACCAGACACTTGGTCAGAGATGCCGCAGTATCATCGGATACCAGTACAGCGAAATTATTCGTTCTCTGATGAGCGTATACTTCTGTGGCGGTTCATGCGTGGAGGATGTAACATCGCATCTGATGCGTCATCTCTCGTATCATCCGACCTTGCGCACATGCAGCTCTGATACCATCCTCAGAGCCATCAAGGAACTGACACAGGAAAACATCTCATATACTTCCGATAAGGGCAAGACCTATGATTTCAATACGGCAGACAAGCTCAACGCCTTGCTTATAAAAGCCTTGGTTTCCACTGGTGAACTGAATGAGGTGGAAACCTACGATGTTGATTTCGACCATCAGTTCCTTGAAACAGAGAAGTATGATGCAAAACCGACATACAAGAAGTTCCTCGGCTACAGACCTGGCGTATATGTCATCGGTGACATGATTGTCTATGTCGAGAACAGCGATGGCAACACAAATGTGCGCTTTTATCAGGCTGAGACCCACAAGAGATTCTTTGCCCTACTGGAAGCCAACAGCATCCGTGTGAATCGCTTCAGAGCCGACTGTGGTTCGTGCTCGAAGGAAATTGTCAGTGAGATAGAGAAGCATTGCACGCACTTCTACATCCGCGCCAACAGATGCAGTTCGCTCTACGATGACTTGTTTTCACTGAGGGGATGGAAGACGGAGGAAATCAACGGCATCCAGTTTGAACTCAATTCCATTCTTGTTGAGAAATGGGAAGGCAAGTGCTATCGTCTTGTCATCCAGAGACAAAGACGCA
>ENA-OVGJ01000106-OVGJ01000106.1-human-gut-metagenome-genome-assembly--contig:-NODE-106-length-45503-cov-105.766876_pt1 | contig 45503 bp, 29 predicted proteins | sample MGYA00237772_ERZ505423 | MGnify/ENA primary metagenome ERZ505423 (study PRJEB26158, sample SAMN06016386) | human gut metagenome | biome: human gut; feature: ankylosing spondylitis patient; material...
CAAATCTACTCATTCCCAACTGTTTACGTTCCAACCTCTCTTATTCTCCTTTGGCTGCTTTAGAGTTTTATGTTAATGGTGCAAATACCATTGTTTATGACCACTATAATGTTAATTACAAAGATAACAACTGGGTATATGCAGGCGTAACATCAAATAGCTTGAATAATACGAAAGGTAATCAAGCTTTGAAATTTTGGGATTATTCAGCTACTCAGTACGATTTTGTAGCATTCTCTTTGGGAGGCAAGGAGATTGGTAAAGAATCCGGGAAGATTAAAGTTGAGCGAATTACAGATAATGATAATCCAACTTATACTCTTTCTGGTAAAATATCAGACCTTCAAGGTTGCTTTATCGCAGACAAAATGTCTGTTACAAGTAAAGATTACGGAAAAGCAGTACAATTTAACATTCCGTTCAACTGGAACCAAAGTAGGTGTAAGCATATATGAAACCATACCAGGTTATTCAATCAAGGAGATAAAGTTCTATACAAAGGATGGTTCTACAGCCACTAGCAATACCCCTATCCTTTATGCTTCAACAGAATGCATTCCGGTCAATGATGCGACCGGAACTTTAAAAGTTGAATTTAATAAAGTTGGAGGTGCAGTAACAACTTTAACTCACGATGAAAGTACTGAAACAACTAGCAAAATTTCTTCCATCACATTTGACCAATTTGCATTAAATATGCCTGCAGAAGATAAGGAAACCACAAATACTGAAGATAAATATATCGGTAGAACTTCAAATGATGCTACATCAACAAATGAGATTGCTGTTACAACATGTAAAGTTATCGGCGGACTTTCAATGAAGGCAGACTATACCCTGATTGCTACAGATGGTTCAGGTGAAACAATTACCGTAACAGGCGCAAGCGTAAATGTACCAGAAGTTTATACGGATTGGAAGCCAAACTTCATCTATAACTATATTTTCAAGATTACAGAGAAAACAAATGGTTCAACAGGTGGTACAGGTGGTATAGCAGGTCTGAAGCCTATCGTCTTTGATGCTATCGTAACAGAGAATGAAGATGGCTCCCAGATAACAGAAACCACCTTCAAAGATGACGGAACAAGTGAGACAACTGTCATCAGAAAATAAACGACAGAACTTTCGCATATCAGGAAGTTTAAGGAGTTAAAGAAGTTAGATGCTGTGCCATAAGTTCTGACAATGCCCCGCCAGGCGTCCCGGCGGATTTGAAATCCGCCGTAAAATAAGGTTCGACCTATAAACAACGGGGGATTTGTAATCCCCCAATAAAAAGGAAAGCATACTCCTTTGCTGCGGATTGCAAATCCGCAGAGCCGAAATAGGTTAGGACATTTTTTAACGCCGGATTGCAAATCCAGCGGGACGCCTAGCGGGGGTTAGGATTGCAAATCCGGCGGAACGCCAATTTTAATATAATAAGAATTTTATTCAGTGAATGCATAATCATAAAATACTAATTATTTTTATGGCTTTATGCCTGTTGTCCTGCTCCCATTCGGGGCAGGACGACCCGTTTATACCAGGTTCTTCTGAATCTGGTATTGCCTTTGGTGGAAATAGCGGAAAATGGCAGGAGGCTGGATCCCGGGCTTGCGCTCAGACTGGGTCTCGGGCTGGCGATGGAGAAACGGGACTGGAAACATTGTTTTCTTCTTTTAGAGTCTGGGGATATAAAACGAAAACTGATGCACTTCGAGAGGGTGGAAATGGAACTGATGGACATCAAGAGGATGGAAACGGAACTGCTGCCATCCAAAAGGTGATGGAGGGATATCTGGTTGATTGGAATGCAACTGATAAAGCCTGGGAGTATATCGGGAAACAAAATTCATTCCTCAATCTCACCCAAACCATCAAATACTGGGATTACTCCGCTAGCAGTTATCGTTTTATGGCTTATGCCTATAATAAAGAGACTAAAGAAGTAGACGCTTCTACAGATGCCAATTTCAACAATACCACATTCCGCATTCCTTATGCTTTCAGTAATGATGCCACCAGTACCACTACCCCTTATATTTCTGAACTTTGGGAATCCAATAACCAATCTACAGGTCAAAACAAGTATGGCAATCAGGTGAAACTTACCTTTGCCCCTCTCATCGCAAAGGTACGATTCAAGTTCAAATATGCGGAAGGTCAGGTACCCCAAATCACGGATATCTCCTTCAAGGATTCACGATGGCAGAAAGATGCAACAGGAAAAAACTGGCAATGGACAGCTGCCAATGAAGCAAAAACCCCAATCGGGGGAACCATCGTTATATCCTATCCCCTTTCCGAAAACAATACACAAGTTTTAAAATCATGGGAAAATACTAAAGTGGGACCCCTCGAACTCACCATTCCCTACGAGGAAGAAACCGATCCCATCCATCAAACTGACACCTACCAGAAATGGTATTATATGCCTCCAATGGATATCGCCGGCTATACACAAGGCTCCTATACCATTACGGCGAAAGTGAATGGCAACCCGGTTTCTGCTATCGTGGACAGCAAATATACCCAATGGCAGGCAGGCTGCCAATATACATATACCTTCAAGATATCTGAAACCAATACCAGTATATCTTTCGCAGAAGTACAGGTAGAGCAATGGAAAGAAAATGGCGTTTTGGATAACAACGGAAACGGCACGAAAGATTGGTAATGTCTTTGTCGTAAAGCGCAAGACATTTGTCCCTCTAACTTTTCTAACTTCCCTTAACTTCCATAAAAACAATATCATTCAGCAATGAAGAAATCGAATTCTATAATTAGCAGCATCGCACTCCTTGCAGGTCTCTCGGCTTGCAGCAGTAACGATATGCCCGTTCAGCATTCCGATCAATACGATAACATCACGTTCACGGTAGAGACCCAGAAAGTCGCTACCCGAGCCAATGAGTACGAGACATACGACCCCGACCTGCATCCGCAGCAGATGGGAGTATTCGGATATCAGGCAAATTCCCAGACTTCGGATCATACTTTACTCAATGACTTCAACAACCAACAGGTAACTTACGATAAGTCTCAAGGTACCTGGGGATATGGCACCCCGAAGAAATGGGAAGACTACCAGGAGGCACGCTTCTTCGATTTCCTTGCCTATATGCCTTACCGTGACAATTCTGCCAATTCGGAAAAACAGGCAAGCATCACGACTCAAAGCGATGCAGCCAAGCAAAGGGAGACCTATACCCTCTCCATACCCTACACCCCTACCACATACGCATCCACTTCAACCACCTCTTCCGCTTCACCCTTCCTCTTCGATTCCAAGAGCGCCCCAATCATCTGCGCCTTGCCGGAGCATAGAGAAGTAAAGACAGCAGATGGCAACAAGAAGAGCTTCGACCATACAATCCGATTCAAGTTCGACCAGACCCTCACCGGATACAAGCTCCTCTTTAAGCTCGATCCACAGATGGGAGCCATCCGACAGTTCCATATCAAAAAAGTCCAGATAACAGGTGAAATCCCTACCTCCTGCACCATCACCCGAAATTTCACCTATGATAAGACCAAGCAAGAATGGACTGCCGGAGGAATACAATGGACAGGCATCACGCTTCAAACCTTCACGAACGACAATCCTGTCATCATCCCATTCAAGGAAACCATGGTAACACCCACAGATTATGCACAATGGGGCGGAACCTTCTATACCATTCCCTATGCAGCCTTCGAGCCAACCATTCAGGTTACCTACGATGTAGAAATGAAAGCGCAGGATGGAACCACCATCGTTACAAGAAAAGATGTAACATCCTCTATCGTTCTGAACAAAAGCAACTTCGGTAGCTTCAATTCGAGGGCTACTGCAACCATATATCCTATCCGCATCCTCATCCAACCACGCTATCTCTACGTACTGACCGACCAGGATGCTTATACAGGACACCTGCTGATTGATTAATAACAAAAAGAAGTAAAAGACAATGAGAATTCATCCGAATCAGAAAATATGCAGAAACATAATGATGCTCCTCACCATCTGGTTGATGAGCATACAGACCGTATGGGCACAGAGTCTCAGCTTTCAGGATCTGAAAGAGACTTGTGATTTCCAAAATGGAACCATCTCCTATACCCTTCCTGGAGAAAAACTTCTGGAGAACAGTACCTGTGAATGGAAGGTAAAGGTGGGTGATCAGGAAATTACTGATGGCAAGACGCTATCAGAAGATACCCGAACCCTTACCCTGCCGTTGAGTCAGGAAACCCGCTCGGTAGAAGTATCCTATACCGATGCCAACCAGGCAACCCAGACCTTCAGCTTCAATATTGAGCCTAAGGTCTATGGCAAGGAATATAACGGAGTGAAATTCTATGCCGATGCCTATGCTGGCGGAGATGGATCAAAAGCTAACCCTTTTAAAATCAATACCGACCTGCAATTGGCTAAACTGGCACGTGAAGTAACCAACGGAACATCTAACACGATGTATAACGGTCAATACTTCCTTTTATCCTCAGATATCGATCTGGGCAAAGGAATCTGGATGCCTATCGGAACCTTGAAAAAATCCACAGCCGGTTACTTTGGAGGAACATTTGACGGTGATGGAAAGACCATCCGCAACATGAAGATCTATTGGACCACCAATGGTGGTGAGGAAGCATCCTGGGGTCTTTTCTCAAGATTGAATGGTACCAAGGACAAATTTGCCACCGTCACCAACCTGATGATCGACAATGCCCGTCTGGAGGTTTCAACGGAAAAACTGCCTACGGAAGAAGGTACCATCAAGATGGGAGTCGTGGTGAGCGATTTGATAGACTATGCCGAAGTGAGCAACATCATCATCAAGAACTCAACCATTACCGACCGGGAGGAGAAATATTCCACTAAAAACACCTGCCGAATCGGTGGTATCATTGGATATCTGGATGGAAAGAACTACCGAATCTTCAACCCCTCTTCTGATACTAAGATCAATATACATAAGAAAGCATCTCTTTCCAACAACAAGTTTGTAACAGTTGCAGGAGGTATAGGTTGTGCCAGCACATTCACTAAAACCAATGCCATTCTTCCTACCAACATCTATATCCATGGTCCACAAATGGTTACCAGCAGCAGCGCAAAATGTACAAGAGGTAGTGTCATCGCTTTTTATGCAGCGAATTACGTCAAGAACCTGCCGGATGCCAATATTCAAACCTTGTATTACACAAAAGCTAGCGAGGGAACAGGTGCATCAGACTATAATATGGGTATAGTGAAAGAAATCGCTGATTTCGGAAATGAATTCATCAAAATCAATAACGATTTCATCAGTAGCCAGCAACTGGACAAGAAGACCTGGGCATATTCAGCGAGTACAAACTTCGCCTTCAATTCCATCAAAATCAAAATGGATCGTGGAACAAGCGATGTACTGACTGTAGTATCAGCCGATGGCAATACAGCAGCCGGAACCTACAACTGGTATGTATCTGATGATAACATACACTGGACTCAGGCGAATTCAGGGACCTGCAATCCATTCACCTTACCACGAAAGCTCAACGACCAGTATGCTTATGCCACAGATGGCAGTTCACGAACCAATGCCGTATTGGTCAAGGCGATTCATGTAAATGCCGATCTTACAACCAGCGGTAACACCTATACCGTCAATGTTACCAACGATACGGAAGAGAAATTCACCAATGACAAGTTAGGATTAGTTATCACTTACAAGTGGCATAATGGCGATACCGAGCTGTCTGAAACATCCTCCAGCTTTACCCGTCCTTCCGGCGCTACTTACAACGATAAATACAGCTGTCATATTACCGTTATTTCAGGTAGTACAACCCTTCTCGATACCTGGGTAAGTGCCACAACCGTGGTTTATCTGAAACCTGCCCCATCAATAACAGACGATGTCAAAAAGAAAGAAGAAACATATATCAAGGATGCAGAATATGGTTATTCGGCAGAAAAGCCTATGCTTACCTGGAAGGGAGCTTACAGCAAGCTCTCAGAAAAGGGATCTTGGGATGAGAACATCATCGTATTAATGGGAGAAAGTAATGCCACTCTTACCAACAACAAGACAAATGGTTTCAATATTACAGATAATAACGGAAGCTCTGTCCTGACAAACAAGATGTGGGAAGGAGCTAAGAATTCTCCACTTTTCCGTAACGCAACCATTACAGGTAAATATAACAATATAGACTATAGTGGCTCCATCGAAATCACTGACCTCGACACGGGTTTGCCACTTTGGGGAGACACCCGATTTGAGTATATCACCTTCAAAAATACCGGTTTTGCCGGTGCTTCCTATAAGAATATCTTCTGCCAATACAACAACCTGGAGATGGGTGAAGGCATCAAAATGGAGGGATTCAATGATAATGCTACCAATTACGGTACCATCGATGGTGCCGTAACTACCCCTATGCAGATATTCGGTGGCTTCAACAACGATGGTCGCTTCTATCCGCTGAATAACAAGGAAAAAATTGCAGGCTTCGAAGCATCCATACCGCATGGCAAGGAGGGTTTCAATATCACCATCAAGTCGGGCTTCTATTCAGCTATCTGTGCTGGTGGTCGTCAGACAGCAAAGTCTAACCTCAATGGTGTGATGGGAACGCCAAATCTGCCTATCAAATGTACCATTACGATGGATATCGACAGAGCTTGGAACGACCAGAACAACAAGCAGAGAGAGGTCACCATGTCTGATAAGACCAAAGAGACTAGATCCAACGACTACGATGCCGGTATTATCCTTGCCGGAAACCACGAGGGTGCCATGTATGCCGATGTGGATATCATCATCAGAAGTGGCAAGGTGGCTCGTATCGTAAACGGAACTTTGGGTGCCCAAACAGAGTTTGAACTCACCTACAATAACCAAACATACAAGGTGCCTTGCAATACCTATATGGGTAGAGCCAATATTCTGCTAGACCCAGCCAGTTCAGTATATAAGAAAAGCGATGATTCGAAGGAGGTGGATAATGCCCGCATAGTCGTTACCGAACTTTATGGCGGTAGTATGGGACGTGGACATACGGGCAGTGTAAAAATCAACAACCCATTCTATGGTTACAGCACCATTACCATCAATGGCGGAACCTTTAAGATTCTTCCTGAAAAGAATACCAAGAAGAGCAATATCCTCTGCGGTATCTTCGGTGCAGGAGCTGGTGGTATGAATGGTATCGGTTATGGTGATGACAATGCCGATACCCATACACCGGATGAAAGCATCGCCTACTGGAGTGATAACAAAGACGTGATGCTTTATGGTCCTTACAAAGATGCCAAAGACAAACTGGTTCAGTACCATTGCTATAATGCAAATGATTATAATTATACCGATGTAGATCCTCTCCTTACCAACACCCAGATCATCATCAATGATGGTATCTTTGGTTCTAATACAGCAGATGGAAAGATTGACGGCATCTATGCCGGAGGTAGCGGATATATGAGCCGTGGATTGTGGACATATAACAGTGCCATCCCAAGCACGACGGGTGGTAACGTATATGGAAGCAAGGGAAAAACTGCCGTTTCTCTTACCATCAATGGCGGAGAATTCCATTGCGAGAAAGGTATCTTTGCGGGAGGACGAGGTACCAACTGGTATTACTCCGAGAGATCATATGGTGGTATTGCCAGCGACTATACTGCCCTCGGTCAGACCTACGGCAATGTAGCACTCAATATCAATGGCGGAAAATTCTTCTGCCCCATCTTCGGCGGAGGATATGGTGTAGCGGATGCAAAATTGAGTAATACAAGTACCATCACTACCCTCTCGGATATGGCACGTATCTTCGGTCAGTCCAACGTCACCATCAATGGCGGTATCTTCTACCAGAACATCTATGGAGGAGGCGATATGGCTGTGGTTGAGAACCCAGATGGTAAAGATGCCACGAACATCACAATCGGTGGAGATGCTGACATTCGTGGCTCTGTCTTCGCCGGAGGTAACGGACGAACAAGACGCTTATCCAATCAGACCTTTGATGCAAAAGTAGAAAACACCCAGTCACCGGAATTGGTAGGAAAGGTAATCGGCAACACCAACGTCACCTTTACTGGAAGCACCCAGCAGGCTCCTTATATCTATGGCGATATCTATGGCGGCGGCAACCTGGCACAGGTTGAGGGCGGCACCAATGTCAATATCTATGCCGCTCACTTTGCCGGACAGGTTTTCGGTGGCGGAAAGGGTAATATCACTGATCCTAATGGAAATGCGCTCACCAATCAAGACCAGTTCACTTCTGCCGATATTAAGGGCGACACCTACGTAACCCTGGCACAGGATATGGGTGGACAAGTAGAAGGCGATGACGGAAAGAAGAAGGACAACTTCTCCATCAATGTCATCTGGGATAAGATTTGGGACCCAACAAATGGAAATGATGGAGATTTCATCATCTGGAATCCAAAGGATAATACCAATCAAGCCTTTTTCTATGGTACCGATGCCACCAGCAGCAAGTCTCATTTCCTCAACCCTCACAACATCTATGGCGGTGGAAACCTTGCCTGCAACGTCACAGGTTCCACCTTCGTAGAGGTACTGAAAGGTATGACTCCATTCGACCTGCTGAATACTGCCGAATGGAAGGAGTCCTACAATGACAACAACTACCCTCACTTCTCGGTATTCGGTGGCGGATATGGTGAATACACACAGGTACGGGATACCGAAGTACATGTGAATGTAGAAGGTGATTACGGTATCTATGATGCCGAAGTGAATGACAAGACAGAGCAGTTGGCTCGCCCTCATTCCATTTCCCGTAAAAGCTCACGCAAAGGCACCCGTGCCAACAGCGATACAAACAGCAATACCACTACCCTCCCAGTCTTCGACAATTCCAAGGGTATTCCAAACTTCACCATCCTCGGTGTCTTGGGTGGCGGATATGCCGGCACAGTAACCCAATTTACCAAGGTAATCGTAGAAGGTAATACCTTCCTTCATCGTGTATATGGTGGCGGATTCGGTGATCCTAACAAGACCGAAGACAATAGCACCGGACAGATTGGCGATGACTCACCAGAGGCACGTGCAGAAGTCTATATCAATGGTGGCAATATATATGGTGATGTATTTGGCGGTGGTGCTGGTGTAGCACCTAAAACAGCAGATGGCATCCACTTCGAGAATGTAGCCCGAGTCAACGGAACCACCCTGGTACAGGTATCGGATCAGGCTAAGATCTATGGCAAGGTCTTTGGCGGTGGAGATATGGCTACCGTGGGTCCGCAAAACTACAACCCTGATTATATCATCAAGCCAAACAGCGAAACCAAGATTGATCCTAATACCGGTGATATCGATAGAGAAACAAGATATGAGGCAAAGCAGTATCGCACCCTGGTGAACATCATCGGTGGCGACATTTTCGGTTCGGTATATGGAGGCGGCAAGGGTCTGCCTAAGGCGCAGGCTGCATCCTACGAGAAGGTGGGCAGAATCAATGGCAACACCATTGTTCATATCGCCAATACCGACATCACCCAAAACATCGCCATCGACTATTACGGCAACACCGTACCTCACGTCTGGGGCAACATCTATGGCGGCTGTGCCTACGGTACCGTAGATGGCAACACCCTGGTACATATCGAAGGCGGTATGCTGGGCAAAAACATCTTCGGTGGCGGCTTCGGCGATATCGTCATCAACAAGGACGAGGATGAAAACAAGAAGGTACTCGGCTGGCTGGATACAGAAAATACAGCAACCTATGCCAACATCCTGGGTAACACCAAGGTACAGATGGATGGAGGAACCTGGATCTGGAACCGGAATGCAGATACCGACGGCAACATCACTACCTGGTTGGCAGCTCAGGGAAATACAGAGAAGATTTTCAGCAGCAAGAAAGAATTCTCGGAGATGGTACTGACCCTCCAGCAGGTGGAGACCATCGCAGAACTCCCAGAGGGAAAGCTGAAGAATGCCATCCTGAAAATCCAGAATGACAAGGATACACAGGAGTTCTTCAGCTTCACAAATGAGAAGATTCTCTCAGGATGCTTCAAGAAGAACAACAACATTTATGGCGGTGGTAACCGTGCCTGCTATGTGGGAACCTATACCGCCGGAACTACAGCAAAGGAGAATACCGGTGAGGCTATCGTGGAAATCAACCACTCTCCGCTCGACGACATCGTTGATAAGAACGGTAATCCGCTCAGTATGTTCGATGAGACCACCCTGCCGGGTCTCTGCTGGTATCTCAGCGCCAAGAACCCTTCCAACCCTCAGTTCTCTGTCTTCGGAGCCGGATATGGTGCCAATACCAAGGTGGCTAAGACCCAGGTCTATGCCCAGCCGGGAAGCAAGATTAACGATAATGGTCTGTTGGAAGTAAATGGAGTAAAATATCGTTATCTCAACCAGTCAAAAGACTATAATACCTACGTTGCCTTCGAGAAGCAGCTCTATGATGATTTCACAAAGCTTGACCCGGTTGTTAAAAAGGAATTATATGGTAGTGATGGTAACGACAAAGATCCTAACACATACCAGCGATACCGTGCCAGCTGTCTGGCTTGGACGCTCGGTTTGCCGGGCTTCTCGTTCCAGACCATACATGGAGGTGGCTTTGCGGGATATGTTACGGAGAGTACCTATGTGGAAACCGACTGCCAGCTTTTCTGCGAAAATATCTATGGTGCAGGTCTCGGTGCCATACCTTATGGAGACTATACCAATAGCGATAATTATGATTTCGGTTCTGTAACCGGCAATTCCAAGGTATTTGTCAAGTCGGGCTTTATCGCCAGAAATCTCTATGGTGGCGGTGCCGGTATCGAATCAGTAAAGACATCTGACGGCGAGTTTATCGACTTCCCAAACATGGCTCACGTCAACAAGACTGAAGTTCATCTGTATGGACGGGATATCTATTTCGAGGCAACAAGAGGAATGATAGACCGTACCATCGTGATGGGAAGCGTATATGGTGGTGGAGATGTTGCCAATGTTGGCCCCACAGATGCAGACCGCACTACCTTGGTCAATATCCGAGGAGGCTCTATCTACTCTGCTGCCTTTGCAGGTGGCAAGGGACGCCTCCTAACCCAATGCAAAGATTATAAGAAACTGGGCAGCGTTAAGGGAAACACCTATCTGCTTATTGACAGACCATGTATGACCTACCCTTATTGGGACAAAGACCCTTCTGACAGTGAAAACATGGAGCATCCGAGTGATACAACCAACCCAGACTATATCCCAAATCTTCTGGAACGCATATACGGAGGCGGTCAGAACGGTATCATAGAGGGCAACACCACCGTAAGAATCAATGACGGCTACATAGGTCATGGTATCTATGGTGGAGGTTTGGGCAGCTGCGACAGCATCATCGTCAATGGTCAGGATTCTCTGGCTGTCACATCGGCAAACGTCAGTGGCAACACCAATGTTCTCATCTATGGAGGAAGGGCGCTGCTTACCTCTTACTGGAAACCGGAGACCCGTTCATGGGAAAAGACAAGCACCTTCGATGGTATCACCTATTCTCCACAGTACGACCATGAAGCCTTGAAGTTCAAGATCAACCACAACATCTATGCCGGTGGTAATATCGCCTGCGAGGTAGGAAAGAACACCTACCTCACCATGGCAAAGGGTCTGCTGCACAAGAATACGAAAGTAGTTTCCAGTCAGGATATCGACGATAAATACAACTTCTTCGATACCAATGAATGGAAGGAGATATATAATAAGGTGGGATCCCCACACTTCTGCGTATTCGGTGGCGGCTATGGCGAACATACCGTCATCCGGGGTAACACCTATGTGAATATCGCCATGGAGGGACGTGGCAGCTTGATTGATCCATCCATCGACCTGGTTCCGGGTCAGGAGCACAAGCACTTCTGGAGCGGATATTCCGTGATGGACTTCGTGGGTGGTGGCTATTCCGGTAAGGTAGAAGGTGAAACCTTCGTTACCGGTAAGGGTGGCGCCTTCTGTCGCCGACTCTTCGGTGGCGGTTTCTACAATTCCGTCAAGGCTACCCATGTAGATATCGAGGCGATGGACTGCCGTGATATCTTCGGTGGCGGTATGATGGGTGATGTCATCCAGAACACCGAGGTGAATATCGGAAAGGACAGCGAGGCAGCCTCTTCATCAGCTGATGGCGAATCTACAGAAAGCACCTATACCCACAGGGACATCTTCATCCACGGAAATGTATTCGGAGGCAACGATGTTTCCGGTTATGTCAATATAAACGATGCCGACGGCTATTTCGCCGATAATGGCGGCAAGGGTACGCAGATCAATATCTGTGGCGGTCATATCGACGGCAATGTCTATGGTGCCGGCAATGGCGATTACCTCTATGCCCTCGACAGAAAGGGCAACACCCAGGTAACCGTCAACGAGAACTATCCGCTCAACCCGAACGACCCAAGTTCGGAAAAGACACCTTTGGTATTCACCGTACCGATGCGTGCCAGCATGCCTTCTCACAAGGCGGCTAGCGATGCAGCCAAGATGGTGAACATCAACTCCTGGCGACCATTGACCAACAAGGTGAATATCCATATCGCGGGCAAGAATGCCAACGATACCGTTCTCATCAAAGGTGATGTCTATGGCGGTGGTAACTCAGCCACCGTACTGAAGGTAAAGGATGCCAAGACCAAGTCTTCTGATGCTACCTGCGGTAGCGTGAACATCAAGATTGGCAGCTATGTCAACATCCATGGACTCTTCATGGGTTGCAACGGCGATGCCCTCTTTACCGCATCCGAGGACAACAACTTCATGAACAAGTTCCAGAAGTTGAATGGCGATTACTATGATACCAGCAAGGAATTGAACTTTGCCGACAGCATCGACTGGGTGAACGATCCATCCAACCGAGGTATCAGTGCCCTCTATCTTCCAACCAAGAGCGAGGAGCGCCCACTGGTCTATCCTCACCTCATCGACCTCTATTTCCAGCCGGTAGAGATGAATATCCAGGGATCTTTGGACTGGGATCAGGATTTACAGAACTGTACCATCGGTTCCTTCTTCTGTGGCGGAAACCGAGGCAATATGAACATCTATCCGGATGCTGAGGGCAAGGTGGTGGATTATACCTTCCCTAAGGGACTTACCATCACAGAAAAGATTGTGGGAGGATGCAACAATGCCAACTACGACTACAACGGACTGGTTACCCACGAGGGTGGTTATCTGCTCGGTCTGGCTCATTCCACCAAACCATTCATCAACCTCACCATCCAGAACAAGTTTACGCCGAAGGAAGTAAATGGTGCCTACCAGGGCGGATGTGTCTATGGAGGTTGCTTCAGTTCCGGAACGGTAAGAGGCGACATCACCATCCATCTGCAGAGCGACCTCCTGGCTGGCAAGGACAAGCAGAAACTGGAAGCTGCCAACGATTCGCTTGCCACCAATCCGAAATTCTCCAGTCTCAATGTCTATGGCGCCGGCTATGGTATGGAGAGTTATGTATATGGCAACACCCGTATCATCATGGGTGAGAATATCAGTTGCATAGAACCGACAGAAGAGAACGGAAAGTTCAAGGCTTGCGGTGTAACGGACAATGTGAATACGGAAGGCTTGGGCGTTTCTGCCAACTTCGTCTATGGCGGCGGTCAGCAGGGTAATGTCATCGGTCTTACCAATGTGGATATCCTCAATGGCCACGTCTTCCGTTCGGTTACCGGCGGTTCCTATTCCGGTTATGTCTATGGCTCTACCCAGGTAAAGGTGGGTTATCCTACCTATTACAAGGTGAACAAGAGCGGCAGATATATCCTGAACCGTACCGACAAGAAGAACATCGGTCTGATGAACGATGATGGCAACGAAAAGACTCCAACCATCAAGCAGGAGATTTATCTGCTTGCCAGTGAGTTGGTTTCGAAAGGTGTATATGATGACATCGTGGCAATAGACAATGGTACCCAGGTTAAGATAACAGAATCCAACAAGGGAGAGTATTTCACCAAGATTCCTTCCAAGGATCCATCTATGGGTTGGGATAACGTACATATCCATATCGACGAAGCTATCTATGGCGGAGGATATTCCCTCGCCCAGGGTACATCCGTTCTGGCAAACAATACCACGGTGCTCAAGCTGACGGAAGGAACCAATGCCGGCTTCGGAGGCAATACCCTCATTCTGGTAGGCGACAGCAAGACCAGTGAACATATCACCATCTCACAACAGGATATGAAGGAAATCAGTCTTCCGGATGGTACCGACCTCTATGGCTATTATTATAAATACTACGATGATAAGAATAGTAAACAATATACCTATCGCTTCATCTATGAACAGGTCAAGTACATCAAGGGGGATCAAGTTCCTGAAGGCTTGACGGGTTGTCTTGAGAATAAATTCTATGAATACGACAGCGAGGGTGGTATCTTCGGCGATGGTCACCTCTCATACGCCCAGGGCTTCCGCAGCGCCGACATTACGGGTTACGGTTTTGCCGGGCATACCATCAACAATCCGAAGATCATCAATACCTTCCAGCGTATGGACCTCCTCCGACTGGAGGACAACTGCTTCTCGCTGCTCGGTGCACGCGACTATACCGTCAACGAAATCAACAAGACTCCTTACTCTATCGCACGTGTGGGAGAAATCAAAATGGTAGCTACCGATATCCAGTTGACTGAAGGTAAGCTGCAGGCTGAGCAACCAGAGAGTATCAAGACATCGGAGAGCACCCAAGCATCAAATGCCTTTAAATATGGATATAAGGCACGCAACTATATGGGTCTTGCCAACAACATCCATTATGTAGGTGCCGTGAAATCCAATGTTAGTTTCTCTGAGGATACCTGGCACAATGAGTATGGTGTGGCATCAACTACATCTCAAACATATCAGGATTTCAAGAAGGATTGCATCAAGAAGTATGAAGAAGGTAATAAGAAAGATGACACAGGATTCCAGAGCCGCAACAACGGTACAGCCAAGAATATGATTGGCATTGCTTCGGGTTATGCCCTGAAGATTCAGAACGTGCAGGAGATCATCGATCAAAAAACCCAGAAGATGACGGAAACCATCTACTACGGTCCTATCTATGGTGTCGTAGAGATGAACCTGATGAATGCCCGTACGGGTGAAGGTGGTGGATATGTCTATGCAGACAACATCCATGAAGTATCAGGAGAAACCACCAAAGGCTTCCTGCAAACCACAGGTAACTTCGTCTTCCCATTGAATCCGCGCAACACCGGAAACAACCGATACATCATCGACGACTGCTCGCCTACCGGATTCTATGCCATGGATGGTAAAGATCCTGATACGACAGCAGACATCCACTACTGGTATGTTACTGGTTTCAACTATTATTATAATGCCCACATCACGGGTTATACCTATAAGCATAAGATTCACTTCGACAACGACAACTCAGATGGTCTTACCGCCCTTGCCGGACTCAAAAAGGGTCAGGAGATATACATCAAGAGCTGGAAGATGCGAAGCGGACATGATGAAAACTATAAGTGTGATTTGGAAACTGCAAAGACAGCCGGTAAATACACACTCTATGTAGGTGCTTCGGCAGACAAAGACTACAACACAAAGGGATTTGCAGCTAAACTGCCAATGACCGGTACAACGGATGAAGGTACGTATGATGAAAACAATTATATCAACAAGCAACTTCCGTCTGACCTGAATGGCGATGCCAAGATCTCGTTCCGACTGATAGATAACAATCCAGATGCTTCTCCGGATTATTACCACAAGCATCTGGAAAAGAAATGTCAGGCTACGCTGGTATTGGGATCCAAGCAGCTCGAAGAAGACGGGATTACTCCTAAAAAGGATGAAAACGGTAAGGAGATAGAATATACCTATACCATCTTCCTCACCATCGAATATGTGCAGGGACCTAACTTCACCGGACATATCACCATCGACAACTGTGCTTTGCCGGGAGAAATGATCCGACTGAAAAAGGACAAGGTGAAGATAGCAGCCGACCAGGCTTTCGCACCGAATGGCTATTTCTGGCACATCGGCAAGTTGAAAAGGGATGACAAGGGCGATTTACAGTTTGATGAAGACGAATCCTGGCTGACGAAGACCAAGGATTCAAAGAATACCTACAAGCAGGGCGACAAGATTGACGAAACCCGCACGGACCTCTTTGCCGGTAGCGTCTATGACAAGACCCTCGATTATCTGGATATCCCAGCCTACTACTTCATGAATGGCTACGGCGTACAGCTGGGTGTTACCATGAACGGTTTCAATGATGTGGTCTTCCCGGTTACCATGGCGGCTGGCGATACCCTCACGGTTCACAACTACCACGAAATGGATCCGCATAAGACCGGCATCGATCTCCGTCTTTCCGAAGCCATAAAAAGAGTTTCTACTGAAAAGAACTTGGCAGAACCTCGCATCTATATCAGCGACCAGGACGACCTGAAGGCATTCGGAGCCTTCATCTCCGCAGCAGAAAATAACGGAGGAAAGAACGCCCAGTTCATCCTGCAGAACGACCTGGAGATTCCTGCCGATTATACTGGCAGCAATGCCATCTTCCAGGGAACCTTCCATGGCAACGGACATATCCTGCGCGGATTGGAGGCTAATAAGACGCTTTTCGCAGCAAACCAGGGTAACATCTATAACCTCGGATTGTTAAGCGGAAGCATCGCCCAGCCGAATAGCAGCAGCAATGCTTCGGGCTACCACTGCTGTTTCGAATATGCTCCGTCAGCATCTCCTGATACGCCTATCGTATATGATATGGATGGAAAGGCTAACAATACCTATACCAAGGATGACTTCAAGTATGGTAAGGTGGCCTACGATCTGAACGGCTACTATCTGCGTGCGCGAAAAGGCAATAGTTCGGATGATGACAAGGCAGCACTGAAGTATGTATATGATTATTATGCCAACGGCGACTATCAGTATGCCCACCGTACCGATGCCATCACAGGCAAGAATACAGGTATCACCTATCTCCGTACCGGTCAGGACAGTGATCTGCCAAACTATGGCAAGGCGGCTACCCGTCACGACAAGACACATACCATCGACCAGGCGCGCGCACAGAACTACGTGGCTGCAACAGAGGAAGCCAAGGAGTCGAGAACAGGCAACTATCTCCCTCAGTTCAACCAGAACAGAAAGAAAGGCGGAGAGCCGATGAACGACTTCCTCTTCTGGGGACAGGACCTCCAGTCTTCTCCAGCCCTCTATCCAGCCCGCATCGCCTCTCAGGAAAACCGATATATGAGCAATCGTGTATATCGTACGACTGGCTACTACGGAAGCACCGAGGCTAAGGAGTATCACTACAATGCCTACAACCAGGGAACCAAGAATATGGGAACCTACGTGCACATCCCAACCACAACGGCGATTGACTTCACGGCTCAGGATGACAATGCCACCAACTTCTATGATTTCATCATCAAGAAGGGCGTTACCCAGAACCTCCTGGTTTATACCAATGCAGAAAGCAATGAGACAAGCAGTAAGGATGCCTACGATGCAGTGCACAGTACGCAGAACTACGACGAGCAGACTTCCGAAGAGCGAATCCTGGGCCATCATATCATCAAGGCTAGTGATGCGGTAGGAAAGGATTCCTACGCTACCCCACTTCTCCACCTGGTAGAACGTACACCGGCAGGAGAAAACAGCGAGGGCATAGCCTGCGACAACAACGACTTCTGTGTACCGATTCCATTCTCGGTAACTAGTCATGCCTGGTATGTACGCAAGCCATCGATCTATGCCAACGATGCTACCGGAGCCTGGGAAGGCATCTGTCTGCCATTCACCGTCAACAAGGCGGAGGCTTCACTCAATGGTGAGATTACCCATTTCTATGGCGAAGATACCAAGTATGGTACCCAGCACCACGAATACTGGCTGCGCGGTTTCACATCAGTAGATCAGAAAGACGGCAAAATCTTAGCCACTTTCCAGCGCCCGGGTACCGGTAACGTTACTTATATTTTCGAGAATCATTTCTTCGAAAATACCTATGGAGACCTGCTATATAATAAAGTGGAGAATCCATACTACACCCAGCAACATACCTACAAGGGCTATCAGCCTCTCAAGGCAGGCACGCCATACGTAGTCCGCTTCCCGGGTGAAAGATTCTATGAGTTCGACCTCTCCTCGGCATTCTACAACAATCTGAAGAATGCGAAGGAACCGGCACAGGCCATCACCTTCCATGCTTTCGGAGAAAGCTATGCGGGCGAAGACGCCAAGAAAAAGGGTGCCATCGTGATTCCGATAACGGCAGAGATGAAGACCCTCCCGGCAGAGATGAAGACCGCAGCCAGCGATTATGCCCACATGGGAACCTTCGCAGCCCGAAAGGTAAAAGAAGACGCTGTCTATGGTATGAACGCCCAGGGAACAGCATTCGATGATGCCTCTACCCTGGCTACCGTGATGCCTTTCCGCACCTATATGGCAAAAACCCAGACTGCAGCACAGTCCCGTTCTGCCAATCCATCCGTGATTCATATTGCAGAAACAACGGGTATCGACCGGATAGAACCGGAGGTAAACGGCAACGAGGAGGACAGCGAATCAGGCGATCACCTCATCATCCGTTCCATCGGCAGCAGCCGTGTCAAGGTAGAAAGCACCTGCAGTATCCAGCTCAAGGTCTTCGCCTCTACCGGTCAGCTCTACCGCATCCTCGATGTTCAGCCAGGCACCGCCACCTACAGTGGTTTCCATCCTGGTCTCTACATCTTCGGTGAAAGAAAAATCATGGTAAAATAACAAAAATGAATATGAATAGAAAGAATAAGATATCAACCGGCAACTTCCTCCATTCCATCATCCTTCTCCTGATGATGGGATGGATGGGGAGTGCGTGGGCACAGGATGCCACTACCAACATTGCTACAGGAAACAAGGGAAGTGTATACTTTGATTATAACGGCATCCGAGTAAACGGAGAACCGGAAAAGGCTGATTACAAGAATGCCGTCAGCCTGCAGCTCTCAGAAATCAAGGATGTTACTTCCTTCACCATCCCTACCAACTACACCTTCTTCAAAAGTGTAGATGAGCAGGGAATTGAGAATAAGAAACATTATACCCTGCACCATTGGGCTGACAAAAATAATCCTGAACGACTTTATAAACTGGGCGAAACCTATCCATTCGAGAATGAGAATGAAACGTTGACGCTTGTTCCAGTATTCGAGGAAAATCCTACCACACAAGATAACCGAACCAACAAGCCTGTTATCCGCTATGACTTCGGACGAATGGTGAAGGATTATGACGATCCTACATCGGGAACCACACGAAAAGTATGTGCTCCCTATGTGGATATCAATGAGAATCAGAACATCTTCTGGACTGCAAAAGTAGGGACCAACGTACGTCAGGGTTCAACAGACTATCCACATTGGTGCGACATGGCCTTATGGTGCAACACCGGCAAAAACGGCTATATCAGAAACGGAAACTTCGATGACTGGTGTGCCTTCGGTCCTGGTACTACATTCTGGACCACCGCAGGTGCAGGAACCAAAGTATCCATCCTTTCGTACTCCAAAATCACTTCTACCACCATTGATGGCGTAGTGCCGACACTCAACAGAGAACGCACCAACACCGAACGCCAGAAAGCCGGACTGCCGACGCTCGAAGAAGAGGAACAGGGCAAAAGCGGTAAAGTCAATATGTACGTATACAGCTATACCATCATCAATTCAGATGTACGCGTACCTATTATTATAGGAGATGACTACTCTTACTACCAGTGGATGGAAATGCAATTGCAGGATGCCAACTGGGTGACCCTACATACAAAGATAGACGATGAGATACATGGAAAACTCGAGAAACCTGAACTTGTCATTACAGGAGAGGGACATAAAATTTCGGAGATGGAAGATGGCGGCTATGCTTTCCACAGAGGTGAACGTATCAAACTGACTTTCGACCGAAAGAAAGGTTATGAACTGGACAAGATAGTCGACTTAGATGACCTGGATAAAGACGGAGAACCCGTTGCCGTACTGAAAAAGACGGAGAATGGCTATTGGAGTATTACCGAAGATAACAAAGATGTCTTCACGGTAACAACCTCCGAGAATTACAAGAATGATCCGAATGCTTATTGGGCAGAAGACAGCATCCGCACAAAATACGAAGTAGAATTTGATATAACTTCCCATCATAACCTGCAGGTATGTTTCAAGGAAAAGGATAAAACCTACCACATTACTTACAATGCAGGTGAGCATGCATCAGGAACATCACCGGAAGCTACGTGGGTAGAAGAAGGCGACCTGTTTAAAATTCCAAGAAACACCACCCTTTATTACGAGGGAAATACCCTGGCTTATTGGGAAGACAGCAAGGGAGAAGCATACCAGATTGGGGAACGTTATCCTGCCCAGGCTATCAACCTGAGAATGTTACCTGTATTCGAGCCGAACCAGCTGAACCTTTTCCAACTCAACAAGGAAGCTACGGCAACCTGGTATTTCACCAAAGACGATGATGCCCCAACCATCAACTATCAGAAAACGACAGGTATTCTCGTTACGCAGCTTGAGATTAAAGCTGACGAAACGGAAGAAACTTATCGAATGGATGTGAAAATTGACCTGGATGCAACAGCAAGCAAGGGTAAATTCGACAACACTACCGCCAAAACCAATCGAATACAAATTAATAAAGGTTCTTTCATCGCATTTACTGCTACCCCTAACTGCAAGGCAGTATTAAAATCTATTGGAAAAGCCGAGAATGGCAAGACGGTAAAGATTGCGGAACAAGAAAAGACGCTTACCAATGATCAGGCTGAAGCAACATGGACAGGTGAAACATCGGCACAGAAAGTGGAATTCCTGGCAGACAAGACCTACTGTGAAAGTTTCAGCGTAACCTATCTGCCTCTACAAGAAGGAACCCAGACTGAAATCATTTCTTTAAGCTGCAATGGAGAAGAATATAACAAACAGCAAATAGAAGAGCAGATTGGCAGATATGGCTACATCAGTTTCCACGTATCTCCTTGGGAAAACGGTGAAAAGATACCAGCCATCACAGGTACGGCTACACAAGATGGAAAGGTGGAAACCACAGAAGCAACCTTGCTCACGAAGGAATGCGTCGTAACGGTGAAAAACAAAAACGGAGTAACCGTGGAGACTTATCCCGTGAAATTCGAATTCAATCATCCTACGGATAATCCTGTGTGCGAATCGGTTACCATCAACGGAAAGACATATCATGATACCAACATCAATCTGGATAATGTTGACAAGAGTGGTGTCATCACATTCAAGTTCAACCGAACGATGGAGGCGGCAGGAAGTTCCACCCAAATCGGAAAGGAACAAGTATTCAAATACTGGGACCAACCTGCCGGTGAAACCATCAAGATAGAATTCAATCCTACGGATAAAATATTCAAGGATATCTATGGCAGGACCTGCCAGCAAACGATATCCATAACGCTCAACATCACACAGCAAGAAAACAGTTATGAACAGCATACATTCGATTTCATCGTTGGCAAAGATGGCGATATGGACGAAGCCATCAGAGCTGCCAATGGAAAAGCAGAAGGAAAGAGCTATAACAATACAAAGACCAACGGACAGCGTTACTATATCTTTGTTCCGGATGGAGACTATCAGCTGACAGGAAATACCCAAATATCCTGCAGTACCGACCCAAAGTATGCACCAAAAGACGAAAAGGGTAAGCCAAAGACCGACATGAACGGAAAGAACAATGGCATGACGGAATTCATAAAGTCAAACATCTCTCTCATCGGACAAAGCAAGGAAGGGGTAAGGATATGGAACCATCCTACCGTGGAAGGTATCGGATTAACCGCTACCCTCACCCTGCAAAAAAAACTTGAAGATTTCTACGCACAGGATCTTACACTGGAAAACAAATTCGACTATCTGAGCTCTATAGCCGGACAAGGCTCCAGCGGTACCGCCCGTGCTGTCGTTTTCTGGGACCGTGGAAACAGAACGGTGATGAAGAATGTTTCACTCCTCAGTTGGCAAGACACTTATTACTCGGATAACTCAAACACCAACTATCGTGGCTACTTTGAAGGCTGCGATCTGGCTGGAGTGGTTGACTGGATTTGCGGCAACGGCGACATCTGGTTTGAAAGATGCAACCTGATACATCGCGACCGAGCGGGAAACAATATAGTAGCACCGGGCACCGAGGAGAATCAGCAATGGGGATATATCTTTAACTACTGCAACATCAAGGCAGAAAAAGAGAATCCCGATAGGTTCAAGGACCAGGACTGGATGCTTGCCCGTCCGTGGAACCATTCACCGGCATGTACATTCCTCAATACAAAGATGTACACCCAGCCACGCAGATATGGCTGGAACAAGATGAATGCAGGACTTAAGCTACGATTCCATGAATTCAAGAGTATGGATGGCGATAGCAACCCTATCCCATTGGAGACCCGTTCGCTTGCCGCCTGCTCTCCTGCCCCAGGTTCCGACGACTGTATCCTCACTGATACAACCGGATATAATATCCGCAATGTGATGAGCGGCACAGATACCTTCGATCCTCAAATTCTCTGCCGACAGATTGATGCCCAATCCGGCTTGCAATCAAATAAAAGCAGCGAAGAAGAGGTAGAAAAGGAAAAGGCCGAACCGAAGAACCATATCGTTTGGGAAGATAAAATCACTATCAACGACAATCTCCTGCAATGGGAGACGATACCAGAGGCACTCTGCTACTTCCTCTTCAAGCAGAATGAAGATGGCAAATGGATCTATCTGGAGAATACCACCAGCAATCAGGTGAATCTCACCAACCTTGGTGCCGGTTCCTACTGCATACGTGCTGCCAACCAGCGTGGCGGACTGGGAGGAGCTACCAAGGAGATAGAATATGTGGTAGCCGATCCATACCCGCTTGATATCAAGAAAGTGGAAGGTTACAAGGAGGGAGATGTAGATTATGGCTGGACCACCATCTGTCTGCCATTCAACGCCAAGGTTCCGGAAGAGGTAAAGGTCTATGCTGCCACAGCGCATGACAAGACGGATGCAGCATCGAAGATTACCGACTTCACCATGACGCTGACTCCGGTAACGGTGATAAATGCCAACAAGGGTTATGTGGTTTACGGTCCTGTAGGCACTCACGATTTCCATCCTACCTCGCGAACCTGCGAGAAGGTAACGATTCTGGAGGGAAATCCGAGCAAGGAAGCCATTGATAAGAACAACAACAATGGCTACGTGCTCTCCTACAAGGCATCGTGGGGATTAGGTTTCTACAAGTACACGGGTTCTACCCTAGCCGGCAACCGTGCTTGGCTGCCGAAGGAGATGGTGAGTGACAGCAACCAGGAGAGTCTCTCGTTAGGCAAGCGTGGCATCACCTTCGTCTTTGCCAAGGGAGCCACCCCAGTTCTCCTCCCGAAGAATGATGAAGAAGAGAAAGAGGAACCAATCTACAACCTGCAAGGTCAAAAAGTAGATAAATCCTCTGCCCACCACGGCATCTTCATCACCCGGCAGAAAGGCAAGTTCTACAGAAAATAAAGTTTAAAGACACACAAGAAAAAAGCACGAGAAAAGGCTGGCAGGAAAAATTCCTACCAGCCTTTTATTGTTTATTTTATGAGTTACGAAGATTCTCAATGATTTTCAAAGGTAGCAGAGTTGCCTTAGCAACCTGTTCTGCAGAAAGTCCCATAGCCAGCAAACGTTGGGCTGTTTCTGTATTAGCTTCTATTTTACCTTCTCTTTTCGCAGTATCAATGGAATTCTTGATGTCACGATATGCCATCTTACTTGCTTCATACTCCCTCATTTCCTGCGGGGTAAACTTGGCGATCTCGGCTTCCTCAAAGAGACGGTCGAAAATCTTATCGCACAGCTCTTTCGGGCGCTGGGTAAGCTTATAGAGGTTCTTCAGCGGGCTGATGTATCTTTCCTCAATCTGTTTCATAAAATTGTCTCCTTATCATTTATCACTTGTTTGTTCCGAGATATTCGGTTTTCTTCTAAGTCTGCTGCAAAGATAAGGTTTTTATTCTTATTGAGCAAGAAAATCGTGGGATTTTTTCTTGAATTCAGCACTTCTGCTCCTCGCACAGATATCAGGCTAGGCGTCCCGGCGGATTTGCAATCATAAGTGGCTCGTCCCGGCGGATTTGCAATCCGCCGTAGAAAAAGGTCCGACCTATTAAAACCGGGGGATTTGCAATCCCCCAACAAAAGGAAAAGCATACTCCTTTGCTGCGGATTGCAAAACCGCAGAGCCTAAATAGGTTAGGACATTTTTTGACGCCGGATTTCAAATCCGGCGGAACGCCTAGCGGGCTTGCGTTCTTTTATTTTATACCTCATCCCCAAACGATGCACGGATAAGTTTCTCTCTAATATCCGGATAATCAGCTTCTGAAAAATAGCCTTTCAAGCCATCCACGATTCTCACGTAAATAGCGTGGTTATACACTTCCTTACCTTGTCTGACTCCCGTAAGGTACTTTGGACCCAGCTGAATGTCGGCTGCGAACTCTGTGAACTTAATCTTATTGTCATGCATGATCTGGCGCAATGTTTTGCCAAATAAATGCATGTCAATGTCAATTTTACTTTTGTACATTGCTAAATTAATTTAAATGTTTATAAAAATATACTTGAAAATTCCCACTATGGGAATTGACCTTTCAACCTTTTTTTGTAACTTTGCGATATGAAACCAGCGAGATACTGACTATCCCCAACTCCTTTCTCACTCAATCATGTAAACGGAACAATCCGCTTTACCAACAATAGTAAATGATAAAAATGAAGCAACTAGTATCACAATTCGCAAACATGACCAGCAAGACTCCCATACAGGGAGACCTCGAAAGCCTGGTTTCATTTATGAAAACCGATGAGAGACTCAAGTTCCTCACCCAGTCCTACCGCCAAACCGGCAAGAAGACCTTTAAGGCAGATGCACCCCTCTTTGCCCCAGCCTGCCACCTCGAAGGAGGCAAGGGTCAGGACAACATCCGGGAACTCACCCACCTATCTCTCGTAGATTTCGATGAGCTCTTCACCGAAGTGCCTCCCGATATCACGGCTCTCAAAGCCCTGAAGCAGAAGCTCTGCGCCGATCCGCACACCCTACTCTGCTACATCACGATGAGCGGCAACGGTATCCGAGTCATCTATCCCTATCTCGGAGATGACTACCCCGCCGCCTTCGCCAAGGGCAATGACTACTATCAGCAGCTCATTGGCAAAAAAGCTGACTTTCAATGCAAGAACGTCAATCGACTCAGTGGTCTCGCCTACGATCCCGATGCATACTACAATTCCGATGCTATCTCTTTCTCAGCCGAAGAAATCTCCCTATTCCATACCGAGACAACTAAGAAGAATCAGAAACAGAAGAAACTGGAACACATCAACACCTACTACGAGCAAATCATCAAGCCGAAACTAGACAACGACAAGATTATTTATCAGCCAAACAAACACAATAACTATGTGATGAGAGTGGGCTATATGCTCGCCAGGAAGCGCTATGCCCATGCCAACGTTCTGGAATGGGCACTCCAGAAATTTCCCGAATACGACGGCGTGGAGCAGGTCATCAAGTCGTGCTACGACAACACTCCAGGCGCCTCCAAAAAGGCATCAGGAGGAGGTGGTGGAGGCGGTGGAAATGGCGGCAGTGACAACCGCTTCGCATCGGTCGAGGAAATCAGAATTTTTCTCGATGGGCATATCCGTCTCCGATACAATCTCATCACCCAGCGATACGAGTTCCAGGAAATCCCAGAAGGCGCATCACCTTCCGCCGCTTCCGCCACTTCCGACAAATCGCCAAAATGGCAGATACTCCTCGACCGACACGTCAACTCGCTCTGGACCAAGATGTCGCTCACGGTGAAGGTAAATAAGTTGGATATGCGCAATGTCATCGAGAGCGATTATACGCCCGTATTCAATCCCTTCGAGGATTATTTCGCCCATCTCCCGCCCTGGAAGGAGGGCGACAAGGACTACATCGCCGAACTCGCAGCCACCGTGAAAGTGAAGGATACCGACAGCTCCGTGCTGAGCTTCGAGGAATGCCTGAAAAAGTGGCTCGTGGCAATGATTGCCGGTTGGCTGGACGAAGAGGCGGTCAACAATGTCATCCTGGTCTATATCGGAAAACAGGGTGCCAACAAGACCACCTGGTTCAATCATCTCCTTCCGCTGGAGCTGAAGCAGTACTTCTACACGAAGACCAATGCCAAGCGAATGACGAAGGATGATCTCATCGCCCTCTCGCAGTACGCCCTCATCTGCTGCGAGGAGCTGGATACGATGTCAGCCTCGGAGATGAACCAGCTGAAGGCTGCGGTGACGATGCAGTATATCAACGAGCGAGCTGCCTATGCCCACTATGCCGAGCAGCGCAAGCACATCAACAGTTTCTGCGGCACGGGCAACAATCCTGAGTTTCTGAACGATCCTACGGGTACCCGCCGCTGGCTGCCTTTCGAGGTAGAGAGCATCGTCTCCCCTCGCCAGCATCCCTTCAATCATCCCGGCATCTATGCCCAGGCTTACGCCCTCTACAAGAGCGGCTACCGCTACTGGTTTACGGATGAAGAGATAGAGCGGCAGAACCGGCACAACAGCAAATTCGAGACGCCACGCCTCGAACAGGAACTGGTGGATCTCTACTTCCGGAAGCCTTCGGAGGGAGAGACAGGGGAGTTTGTGTCCGTAGCCCGGGCGATGCAGATCATCGGCTGCAACATCACTCAGAAGCTGAGCAGCCAGAAGATTGGCAAGGCATTCAGCGACCTGGGATTCAAGAGGTTTCGCAATACAAGATGCCGTGGTTTCATCGCCATCATCCGTACGGCTGAAGAGATCAGAAACTATCAGATTTCCCTGGGAATCGATGCCAGCAGCAACCTTCCGTTCTGATGCAGTTTATGACACTATGACACTTATGACACTTGTTTTCTAAAACTTTCCTCACGCGGGCGGGCAGGAAAAATTTTCCAGAAAGGCCTCCCGCCCGCCTACGTGAGAGAGATTTCAAGAAAAGCCTGTCATAAGTGTCATAAGTGTCATACCGGAGCAAAAAATCTCCAGCATCCTAAGTAAGTCACTCAGGCATCCTAAGCAAGTCACTTACGGCTCGTAAGTAAGTCACTTAGGCATCCTAAACAAGTCTCTTTTAAATTTCAATCAATATGGAACAGAAATGTTATTCCAAGCAAGAGTTAGCTCTTGAGTATTTCCCTGATGCCACTCCCGAAGTGGCAAGTGCCCATCTCAGAAGATGGATCAACCGCTGCAAGCCTCTCCACGATGCTCTGGTGAAGAGCGGCTACACCAAATGGTCGAAGGAATTCAGTCCGATACAGGTAGCCCATATCTTAGACTATCTGGGCGAGCCATAGGAAGAAAATCATTCTTCCGGGCTTATCTTCAGAAAAAGACGTGAAAATCAGTGAGAAAACGTGAGTAAACGTGAGAAAACGTGAATGGCGGATTCTGAATGTTGTATCTTTGCATTGTGATTCAGAAAGAACCACGGGCAATGCGCAGCGCCGATTAACTTTAATAATTTAACCATTTAAACGTTATGATCAGAATTGTCTTATACCAGAACACGAACCAGAAGATTGCCGAAGCTTACGGCAAATGGTTTCCACGAGTAGTATCCGATGAGACCATCGGACTCGAAGAGCTCGCCGCTCACATGGCTAGCCACAACACCCCTTACAGCAAGGGTGCCATCCTCGGCATGCTTACCGATGCAGCTGCCTGCACCAAGGAGTTGCTCCTCTTGGGTAAAAATGTAAAATTTGCCGACATCGCCATTTTCTCCCTCGGACTGAAGGTGAAGGGCGGTGCACCTACCAAGGAGAACTACAACGTAGGGAAGTACATTTTGGGACTGAAGTTGAGAGCCAGAGCCACTGGCGAGCTCAAGACCGAGAACCTTGACACCTCTATCAAGCTCATCAATCTGGCAGCTCCTGCAACGGAGAATCCAGTGAATCCAGGTAATCCGGATGATGCCGGCAAGGACAACCCATCAGGTGGTGGCAGCCAGACCACAGGTGGTGGAGGCAGCCAGACTGGTGGCGGTGGCAACACCGATAACACCCAACAGGGTGGCGGCGGAACCACGGATAGCGGTTCTACAGAAGAAGGCGGCGACAACGTAAATTTTTAGCCGAGAATCGTAAAATCTGAAAGAAGGGAGCCGTATGGCGTCAGGGGCATTCCGAGAGCATCAAGAGGCAGGAATCATCTGCAACAATCATCAAAAGCAAGCTCTGCACGGGTGCCTGGGTTATAGGGGTTCCTTCTTAGGATATCTCCCTGGTTATGAACTTTTTAGTTGAATCAAGTTTTAGTAAATCAAGTATTAGTAAATCAAGTATTAGTAAATCAAGTATTAGTAAATCAAGTATTAGTAAAGTCAATTTTTAGTAAATCAATTTTTAGTAAATCAATTTTTAGTAAATCATCAGACCATGAGAAAAGAAACCATCAAGAAGATCATCAATCTTATCATCACGGTACTTACCGCCATCGCTTCTGCCGTCTGCGTGCAGAGCTGCAAGGGATTGTAATGAATCCCGCATCAGTATTCAGAAATCGTTATTCAGAAATCGTTATTCAGTAATCATTAACAAGAGTTGCCTATGATCAAGAACAGAAAGATCAATTTAATCGTTATCCACTGCAGTGCCACCCGAGTCACCCAGGACTTCACGGTAGGCGAATTGGAGGCGTGTCATTTAGCCCGTGGTTTCCGTGACATCGGTTATCACTATTACATCACGAAGGACGGAGTGATTTATCCGTGCCGTCCGGAGTCGGAGCCTGGAGCACATGCCCGTCATTACAACGCCCACAGCATCGGCATCTGTTACGAGGGTGGTCTGGATGCCGAAGCCCGTCCTGCCGACACCCGCACACCGGCCCAGAAGGCTGCGATGAGAGAGCTTCTGAAGAGTCTCTGTACCGACTATCCTGAAGCCGAGATCATGGGTCATAGAGATCTCCCTGGTGTCCACAAGGAGTGTCCATGTTTCGATGTCAAGAAGTGGCTTTCCAGCATTCATTTCCACATATAATTTTCCGTACTCTTCTCTCTTTCCTCCCCCAATCTTATGTCCCCGCACATAAGGTTGGGGCTTTTTCGTATAAATCAAGAAAATGCAGCCATTTATGCGATTTTCTGCCATCAAGATTTGCCCATCTTCTACATTTTTATTAAATTTGCACGAAAAAGCATAAAATATACAGGAATATGAATGACAAGATAGCTAATATTGATGCTCATTTCATAGATGATATCAGAACCATCATCACAAAGGCAAGAAGCAAGGCGTATCAATCTATCAACGAAGCCTTGATACGCTCAAACTGGGAAATTGGCAAACGTATTGTTGAAGAAGAGCAACTTGGCAAGCAGCGTGCAGATTATGGAATACAGCTCATCAAGTCTATATCTCAGCAGTTGACAACTGAGTTCGGCTCCGGCTATGGTGTTCGTAACCTTGCCTATTTCAAGCAATTATACCAATATTTCCCTGATTGGGAGATTTTGCACGCGCGCGTGCAAAATCTTACTTGGACCCATCTGAAGAGTATTCTAAGAGTTACAGATGCAGGAGCTCGCCTATGGTATTTAAAGGAATCGTCAGAGCAAATGTGGAGCACAAGAACCCTCGACCGCAATGTTGCCTCACAATACTATTATCGTCTTCTGCAAACCAGCAATGAGCACAAAGAAGAGGTAGAGAACGAGATGAAAACCCTTACAAAAGGATACGCAGACTCACCAGCCATGTTCATCAAGTCGCCAATGGTGACAGAGTTCCTTGGCTTATCCCGAGACATGAGTTTCTCGGAAAGCGAACTGGAGAGTGCCATCATCACCCATCTTCAGAAGTTTCTGATGGATATGGGCAAAGGCTATGCCTTTGTAGAGCGCCAGCAGCACATCATCACCGATACCCAGGACTACTACATAGACCTGGTATTCTACAATTACCTGATGAAATGCTTCGTACTGATCGACCTGAAGACGACCAAGATCACCCATCAGGACGTTGGACAAATGGATATGTATGTAAGAATGTATGATGAGCTGAAACGCACGGAAGGCGACAACCCGACCATCGGCATACTGCTCTGTTCGGAAACCAGCCAGGACATTGCAAGATTTTCCATCCTGCACGACAGCAAGCAATTATTCGCTTCTAAATATCTCACCTATCTCCCTACAGAGCAACAGCTTAAGGAAGAGATAGAAAAACAGAAAGAGCTATTCAGACTACAACATATCAGATAAGGCAAAGCAGTCCAAACTCCTTGTTGTAGTCGCTGGACGTGCCTTCCTCATAACCATGATGGTCACGAAGATAGCTGACGAGTATTGTTTCGAGTTCTTTCTCTGATATGTCTGTTGGCATAACTTCTTCTGTTTAAAATTCTTTCTTCAGCTCATTGTATAAGTCAACTGGTCCCAAGTGCCAGTATTGGGTACTTTCGGTGGATAGCTTCTTATAGAGTTTTGAGCGATATATACGGTTGATTGCATCCGTAAGGCTTATGCCCTTGTCTTCTGAGAGCCAAGGGGCAAGCCATCCAATCTTTAATGGCAGCAACATATACAAGTTGTCTTGCGTTATTTTTGCATTCATAACTTTATAATTTTTGATTCCACAAATTTAATGGCTTGCAGCGACTTCTCCGTATGGAAAAGATACTGGTCAACCAATTTATATGTCTTTAATTCTTGAATGAGAGTAGGCATACTGATGATGCCGCCTTCATAGAGTGTGAACTGAGTATAAACGCTATCGTTTGCCACAGGACCATACACGATGTCGTAGTCGTGGGTGAACTCCCTCTCGGTACGGTTTTTCATTACGAAATTCACCCATTCCTCTGTTGGTTTCTCGAAGAAAAGTGACTTCATGTCATTTATTACTTCGTCATCCAACTCATAGACATTCACGTAACCAACAGATACTCCTTTATCTTTCATCCTTCGCTCTACCCATTTCTTAGCCTGTTCGTAAGAGGTTGTTGTGTAGAAGCCAGAGCCATAGTCAAGAGAACGGTTTGGCTGACGTATCTCTGGGTTTCTAACTTCCTCGATACTTCCATGATATACTTTGCTCATTTTCTTCTTTCGTTTATCATTTTGTCAATTTCTTCAACCAGCCACTGACCGCCTTGCGTATGGAGTACATCGTAGAACTCACAAAAATGCTCTGCTATGCCATATTGTTCAAACAAATTCACCACATCCTCAGTAGTCATATTCTTTGCCTTGGCATATTGCTCTATGCAGAACGATACAAACATGGCTCTGGCTTGCTGTTCCTTGTTCATTGTTGTTCTCCTTTCTGTGGCTCTGCCACTTTCTCCTCTAAAACTGCCTTTATGCGATTTAACTTCATATTATTATTGCATTTTACCCTACAAAAATAATAATTTATTGCGATAATCTATCATAAATAGGCAAAATTTTAGCATTTTATAAGGTGATTTTAGTCGAAGATGCTACAAATCCCACTTTTTATGCTTATTTTTGAAACTTTATGGTTCTGTTTTTAGGTCTTGGCTTGAAAGCTATGAATACAGCATTGACTGTATGCAACTGGCAGCTCGGAGAACGAATTGCCAGAGAGCATCTCGGTGAAGATGGCCAGGGAGAAAGCATTAAAACTTGTAAAAAACGGGCATTATCTGAGTTTTTTGTTTTACCTTTGTACCTTCAATGACAGTTAGAGACAATAAAGATTAAATAATATGGAAAATAAAAGCAAAAAAATAGAAGAGATCTTCAAGCAGGATCTGAGTATGTACCTTGCTGGCAGACAGCGCGTTGACGAGCAGCTTCCGGATGCTCCAGACATCGAGGAGCAGTGGGCGAAGATTGGCGAAAGCTATCTGCCAGATGCCATGCGCGAGTTCAGTAAATACCCTACCGTGGCTCTGGGATGGATTATGTTTGTAGGCATGGCCATCGCCAAATACTGGGACGAGGACTGGGAACTGTATGGCAAGGTAGATAATCTTTATGAATACCTCAGAGACCGCATTGATTTCGACCACATGGATGACTATATTCTCGACCAGGTTCTGCTGCTCGACGAGAACGAGCACAAGGCAACTTCTACCATCGTAGCAGAGTGTGCCGCACGCACCTATACCCTGCTCATCCATCAGGGATATGAGCCTGGTACAGAGGCTGCTTTCCGTGGTTTCATTGCAGCTTTACATCAAATGTATCTGATGGGCGCAGCCATGGAACTGAAGAGACTGGGTTATCACATGACTCAGCTGCAGTAATTAAAAAACATTAAAAAAGATTTTGTTATATGAAATAATAGTTGTACCTTTGCAGTCGATTTTCGGATAACGAAGCAAAAATCACATTAATTCATATAACAAAACTTTTTAAATGAAGGCAATAGCAATTAAGTCGAGTTTGTTTTCTTGCTTGAAGAGTTACAACAAGAAAACATTCATGTCTGACCTCATGGCAGGTATCATCGTTGGTATCGTAGCCCTGCCTCTGGCCATCGCATTCGGTATCGCTTCTGGCGTGACACCCGAGAAGGGTATCATCACAGCCATCGTAGCGGGTCTCATCATCTCCATCTTCGGCGGAAGCAAAGTGCAGATCGGTGGACCTACAGGAGCATTCATCGTCATCATCTACGGCATCATCCAGAAGTATGGATTCGAGGGATTGACCATCGCAACGCTGATGGCAGGTCTCTTCCTGGTGCTCTTCGGCCTGCTCCGACTCGGTACCATCATCAAGTACATCCCTTATCCTATCGTGGTAGGTTTCACCAGCGGTATCGCCGTAACCATCTTCACCACTCAGATCAAGGATCTCTTCGGTTTGACATTGGCTTCCAATCCTTCTGACTTCCTGGAGAAATGGGGTGTCTATTTCCAGAGTTTCGACACCATCGACCCTTGGTGTGCCCTCATCGGTGTGGTTAGCGTGGTGGTCATCGCCATCACTCCTAAGTTCAGCAAGAAGATTCCGGGATCGCTCATCGCCATCATCCTGATGACCGTTGTGGCGCTGCTGCTCAAGCAGTTTGCCGGTGTAGAGAGCATCGAGACCATCGGCGACCGTTTCTCTATCAGCAACGAGTTGCCTGCTGCCCAGGTTCCTGAGATGAACTGGGAGACCATCAAGAGTCTGGTATCTCCTGCCATCACCATCGCCATCCTCGGCGCCATCGAGAGTCTGCTCTCTGCTACCGTTGCCGACGGTGTCATCAGCGACCACCACGATTCTAATACAGAGTTGATTGCCCAGGGTCTGGCGAACATCGCTTCCCCACTCTTCGGCGGTATTCCGGCTACCGGTGCCATCGCCCGCACAATGACCAATATCAACAACGGCGGTAAGACTCCTGTCGCAGGTATCATCCACGCAGTGGTATTGTTGCTCATCTTCCTCTTCCTGATGCCACTCGCCAAGTATATTCCTATGGCTTGTCTGGCAGGTGTACTGGTTGTGGTTTCATACGGTATGAGCGGCTGGAGAAGTTTCCTGGCATTGATGAAGAATCCTAAGAGCGACGTTACCGTGCTCCTGATTACCTTCTTCCTCACCATCATCTTCGACCTGACCATCGCCATCGAGGTGGGATTGATTATCGCCTGTCTTCTCTTCATGAAGCGAATGAGCGAGACCACTGATGTTACGGCAGTTACTGAGGATGAGATTGATTTGAACAAGGAATATGATTTCCTCTCTACCAACCTGGAGCACTATACGATTCCTAAGGGCGTAGAGGTATATGAGATCAACGGTCCTTTCTTCTTCGGAGCAGGTAATAAATTTGAGGAAGTGATGGCAGCCTTCGGTGACCGTCCATTGGTTCGCGTCATCCGCATGCGTAAGGTTCCATTCGTGGATTCTACCGGTATCCACAACCTCACCAACCTCTGTGAGATGAGTCAGAAGGAGGATATTCAGGTAGTTCTCTCCGGTGTCTGCGAAAAGGTAAACGCCCAGTTGGAGAAGGCGGGCTTCTACAATATGCTCGGCAAGGAGAACATCACTGATCATATCAGCAAGGCGCTGAAGCGTGCTGAAGAGATCATTGAGGCTAAAAAATAACGAACTGTACGGTTGAAACGGGCTGAAAGCCCAAAAGCTCCTAGCCCAGGGCATCGCCCTAGGCTTTAGAACAGATACAAAAAAGTCGCCCTGAAAGGGCAAAAGCTTTCAATTTCAAAGCTTTTGCCCTTTCAGGGCGACTTTACTTTTTGCCAACATTACCCAGGGCGATGCCCTGGGCTAGGAGCTTCTGCCCTTTCAGGGCGTGTGGGGCTTACTTGCGAAACTAGAGGATAACTCCTACAGGACTTTACCCAGGAACTCCTGGAGTCTTGGAGACTTCGGATGATTGAAGACTTCTTCAGGGGTGCCATCTTCCGTGATATAGCCATCACTGAAGAAGAGCACACGATTGGCAACTTCACGGGCAAAGCCCATTTCGTGGGTTACGACCACCATCGTCATGCCTTCAGCAGCCACATCCTTCATCAACTGCAATACCTCTCCTACCATCTCCGGGTCGAGCGCAGAAGTAGGTTCATCGAAAAGAAGAACCTCCGGATTCATTGCCAGGGCACGGACGATGGCTACACGCTGCTTCTGTCCGCCCGAAAGACTATCCGGGTAACAGTCTGCCTTGTCCAGCAATCCGATGCGGGAGAGAAGCTCTGTAGCTTTCTCATCCGCCTCTTCACGGGTCATCTTCCCCAGCTCTACCGGTGCCAGCATGATATTGCGGCGGATGGTCATGTTCGGGAAGAGATTAAACTGCTGGAACACCATACCCACCCGCTGACGCATCTTGTTGATATCTACATCCCAGGAGGTGAGGTCTATGCCATCGATCAGAATCTTTCCCTCCGTAGGTTCCTCCAAGAGATTGATGGAACGCAGGAAGGTACTTTTGCCACAGCCCGACGGGCCAATAATGGCAACCACTTCGCCCTGCTTGACGGAAGTGGTAATGCCTTTCAGGACTTCGTTGTCGCCGAAGCGCTTGCGAAGTCCTTCTATCTTGATTATCTCGTTCATTTTATCCATTCTATTATCTTTCGCTCTTTCTCAAACGCTTTTCCAACTTTCTCACTCCGGCATTCAGTCCGAGGACGATGATGAGATACAGGCAGGCAACCACACCCAATGGCATCATTGCCTCGTAGGTGATGCTGCGGATGATATCGGAACCCTTGGTAAGATCCACGAGACCGATGTAACCGCTGATGGAAGTCTCCTTGAGCAGGGTGATGAGCTCATTACCCATCGCCGGCAGCACATTCTTGAAGGCTTGTGGCAGGATGATGAGTCGCATGGTCTTGCCATAAGAAAGACCGAGACTTCTACCCGCTTCCATCTGTCCCTCATCTACCGACATGATACCCGAACGGATGACCTCGGCAATATATGCCGCAGAGTTCAAACCGAAGGCTATGACGGCTACCAGAATCTTGTTGACATCGGCTGAGGCGAAGACCACATAATAGATGATGAGCAACTGCACCATAGTAGGCGTACCACGCATAATGGTGAGATACAACTGGCAGAGCATATTCGGAATGCGCCAACCGCCCCGACGTTCGTGACGGGCACGGATAATGGCTATCAGCGTACCGAGAATCACGGAAAGGATGATGGCGAAGAAGGTGATGATGAGCGTATTGCCCAATCCCTGCAGGAGATACTCATAGCGGTTGTCATCGATGAAGCAAGACTTGAACTTATCCAGAAATCCATGCTGTGCACCAGCTACTTCTGCATTTCCGGAATTTATCATGATGACCTGTCGCACATCGGCGTAGGAATCGGTGAATCCAATGTTCTTCTCCCGCTCCGGGGTGACGGTAATACCGGCGATACCGGCATCAGCCTTACCAGCTTGTACGGAAGTGATGATGGCATCAAACTCCATATCAAGAATCTCGACATCCACGCCCATCACATCGCCGATGGCATTCGCCACATCTACATCGATACCCACAATCTTACCATCCTGGTAGTACTCGAATGGTTCGAAGGTGGCATTGGTGGCAAAGCGGAGACTCTTCTTCAGTCCGAGCTTCTGCAGCGCTTCCGGTCCTACCTTCTTCACATCCGAAGTCTTAGGCGTATAAGCCACGGCAATGCCCCGTTCCAGATGGCGGTTGACGATGGAATCGATGACGCCATTCGCCTTCAGGATACGGATGGCATGATTGATGGACTGCTGCAACTCGGCATGATCCTTTGCCACACAGATGGCGAAAGAGGAGGCATCGAAGGTTTCCGGCAGAATGCGGAGAGAAGGATTCACCCGCTGGAATGCCTTGGCTGGTGCCTCATCGGTCACCATACAGTCGATCTTACCCTGGAGGAGCGCCTGAATGGCATCGGCTCCCTTGTTGTATCGTTCTACCTTGGTGCCATCTCCTTTCTTTTCCAACTCTGTGGCAAGGCCGTCGCTGGTGGTACCTAACTGTACGCCGATAACGGCGCCCTGCAAATCAGCCTTCGTCTTCAACTGCTTCTTCGCATCGGAAGAATCCGAGCCGCAGGAAGACAGGAGAAGACAGACTGCTATTACTAAAGTACTTAAACTAAATCGTTTTAATCTGTTATAAATCATCTAATTAATCATTATTCTCCTTTAAAGCCTTTTGCCAAACCGCCCTCGCTGGTTTCCTTATAGAGCGAAGGGAGATCGTGACCGGTCTGTCGCATCACCTCTACTACTCTATCGAATGATACGCTGTGATGACCATCCGAGAAGGAAGCGTAGAGATCAGCATCCAGGGCACGGGCAGCCGCAAAGGCATTGCGCTCGATGCAAGGAATCTGTACCAATCCGCAAACCGGGTCGCAGGTCATACCCAGGTGATGCTCCAATCCCATTTCGGCAGCATACTCTACCTGGGCAGGACTACCACCGAAGAGCTGGCATGCCGCAGCTGAAGCCATCGCACAGGCTACACCTACCTCACCCTGGCAACCCACATCAGCACCACTGATAGAAGCATTGTGCTTGACGATGTTACCCACCAGTCCGGCAGTAGCCAAGGCACGGAGGATGCGCTCCTCGCTCATCTCATGAGCGGTATGCATGTGATAGAGTACGGCAGGAAGTACACCACAGGCACCACAGGTAGGAGCCGTAACGATGGTACCGCCCGATGCATTCTCCTCACTCACCGCCAGTGCATAGGAATAAATCAGTCCGCGGCTCTGCAAGGAAGCACGATAGCCCTTTGCCTTGATATGATAGACAGCAGCCTTGCGCTGGAGTTTCAGCGGTCCAGGCAAGACACCCTCATGACTGAGACCATTGTGGATAGACTGCTTCATGGTATCCCAGACCTTACGGAGATAATCCCAGATATCCTTATCCTCGCATTTCTCCACGTATTCCCAGAAAGAGCGGCCGTTGTCGTAGCACCATTTCTGGATTTCCGCCATCGTCTTCAGGTCATAGACATCTTCAGCGCCCAACTCCGACTGTCCATCAGAACCATCCGAGATGGCACCGCCACCGATACTATAAACAATCCACTCATCAATCACGTCGCCATTCAGGTCCTTGCCCACAAACTTCATTCCGTTAGGATGGAAAGGCAGGAAGACCTGAGGCTTCCAGATGATATGAACAATATGCTTCTTGAGCACTTCCTCGATAGCCACATCGGTCATGTGACCCTTGCCGGTAGCAGCCAGGGCACCATACAATGTAACTTCGTAGGACGAAGCATTAGCACAACGCTCCAGGAAGAGCTTAGCTGCGCGCTGAGGTCCCATCGTATGACTGCTCGATGGTCCCTTGCCAATTCGGTATAACTCCTTTAAAGATTTCATTTTTCCCGTATTATAATGTTATTGTTTTCATTTTAGGTATTTTCCCCTTGCTGGTCTATTTCACCTGGGTGGCTCTTGTGATGACGATGTCTTCCAGCGGGCGGTCATTGTTGTCCTTGTTGGTAGCCACATTCTGGATCTTATCTACCACATCCATACCTTCCAGCACCTCGCCGAACACGGTATATCCATTGTCCAGATGAGGCACGCCACCATGCTTGATATAACCCTGCTGCAACTGCTCGGATGGCAGTGCGTAGGATTTCGCACCCTCTCTCTTCTCCTTCTCTACATAGTATTCCATCTGTCGGGGCGAGAAGTTTCTGCCCCAGGTGATATAGAAATCGGTAGAGGCTGATGCCTTGGTTGGATTCTCATCATCCCCCTCACGGGCTGCACAGAGCTGACCGCGCTTGTGGTAATATTTAGGATAGATGATTTCGGCTGGTACCGTATAGTTGACATCAAACTTCTCCACCTTTCCGGGAGTAACCTTGCGACAGGAGTAATCACCACCCTGGATCATGAAGTTCTTGATGACACGCTGAAAAATACAGCCGTTGTAATATCCGCTGTTCACGAGCTTGAGGAAGTTGTCGCGGTGATGCGGTGTATCGTTATAAAGAGCCACACGGATATTGCCCATCGTGGTTTCCAGCAGTACCTCGTGGCAGGTGGTATCACGAGGGGTCTCCCAAGGGAGCAACTCATTGTCGAATGCCGGACGGGCAGTCTGCTGAGTTGGCTGAGTCTGTTCCTGCGCCATTGCCTGAGGAGCAAAAACAGCCAGCAAGAGGGCAGATATCGTTATTATCTTTTTCATTTTCTTAATACTTAAATCTGTTTTTTATGTTATTGATTGCAAAGATAATGATTTTATTCTAAAAAGTTATGCTTTTCTCAAACTTTCTTTATATCTTTGCGTGCAAAATGACAGAAACGGGCAAAATGATGCTCGAAAATTGGTGAATAACATAAAAAGCTTCGAAAATGAGGCTACATAAACGATTTGATATGATGACAACAAAAAGATTATATCTTCTTCTCCTGGGCTTCGCACTGATAGGAATGAAAGCCCAGGCACAGCACGTGAGCTTCGGACCTCTGCACAGTCAGGATAGTCCGAGGGAAGACTGGCTGTTGCCAGGCGATACGGTATATCAGGACGGGAAAACCGTGGTATATGGAGGCAAACCCGTAAAAAACACCTATACCCCTATCCGGCATATCGATTCCAACAACGACGAACTCTACAAGATGGGCAGTTATCTGAAGAATCCTCAGGATAGTGATTATTACAACAATCCGATCTCCAATCTGGTCAATACGGGAGGATTGGGAAACAGCTATGACTATTGGGGAAATGACTGGGGCAGATATGGCTGGAACCGATATGGCTGGGGACTCCATAAGGGACTGAACCTCTCGGTAGATCTTTCCGTCTTCGCCACTTTCGGCAAGCATGCGCCACACTGGGGCGGTTTTACCCAGACCATCAATGCTACGTATCTCACGCCGCTCACCAAGGACAACAAACTGTGGATGGCTTTGGGTACCTATCTCAACAACATCAATTACGGAGGCGACAATTTCCGGGATGGTGGTGTGTATGGCATTCTGGGCTATCAGTTTGATGAGCACTGGGAAGCATACGTATATGGACAGGTAAGCGTTGCCAACAACTACAATTCCATCTACAACCGTTATGCCGGATATGGTCCTTACGGATATGGCAGATATGGTATGTATCCCGGCATCTGGGGAATGGGCGTGATGCCTGGAGGATATGGCATGGGAGCTGCCGGTGCCAATGTGTTAGGTGCCGGAGTCAGATACACCAACAAGAACTTCTCCATCGGAGTAAGCGTAGAAGGAAACTGGTATAACAACCCAAAGACTCCTTCCTATTACAAACAGTATGATTATCCGGTTTCGGAACCGCTTAAGTGATAAACAATAAAGCCAGCGATTTTTCGGTCGCTGGCTTTATTATTTATTGTATTGAGTAGTGATTATCCACAGATAATCTGAACGATGCGTTCTGCAGACCGTCCATCCCATCTATCAGGAATACCACCCTTCTTCCATTCACCCTTCACAAGCTTCTCCATAGCCTGCTGAAGCTTCTCCGGATCTTCAGCAACGAGCTTGTTGGTTCCTACGGTTACCGTTTCCTGATGCTCGGTATAGCTATTCAGGGTGATGCATGGCACACCATTGAAGGTAGCCTCTTCTGCCACATTACCCGAATCGGTGATTACACCCATGGCGTGGGCTGAGAGATAAGAGAAATCGAGATAACCCTGAGGCTGCACAACCATGATACCCGACTGATGGTCAGCCACATCCTGGTAAGCCTTGAAGGCAAGCACGAATCCCAATGCCTTGCCACGCAAAGGAGCCAGAACCTTGATGCCTGCCTGGCGAGCCACACTGTCGATCGTTGAGATCAAGGTCTTCATCTCATCGATATTGTTGACGATGGCCTTGCGGTTCAAGGTAAGCACCATATACTTGCCATCCTCCAGATGCTGCTCGTCCATCACCTGAGGGCGCTTCATGCGCTGCTGCAGGAATCGGATGTTATCAATGAGTACATTACCCACCATATAGACCTTAGAGAGTTCGGCACCCTCCTTGTTGGCGATACTGTTGTTGGAGATACCTGCGGTGAAGAGAATATCAGAGAGTCCGTCGATTACCAGACGATTGATTTCCTTCGGCATCGTGATATCGAAGCTACGGGTACCTGCTGCGATGTGAGCCAACTGAACGCCCTGCTTCTTGGTGACGATAGCCACAGCCATGGTAGAAGCCAGATCATCCACCACAATCACCACATCCGTAGGATTCTGCTGGAGATAGCGCTCAAACTGAGCCATCACCATACCGGTCAGCTCATTCATATTCTCACATTCCACGCCCAGATAAACATCCGGCTTGCGGATACCCAAGTCAGAGAAAAGAGAATCTTCAAGGGTCTCATCGTCTTCGCGACCGGTATAGACCAGCTTGCACTCCATCTCCCCGCCCGCATTCCGGGCATTCTCTATCGCTCTCATCACAGGAGCCACCTTGATGAAGTTAGGTCTCGCTCCAGCAACAATACAAATTTTCTTACTCATATTTTTTTAGTTTACTTACTGTTAAACAAATCCTTGATGCCACCGATGGATCCCAGGAGGTTGGTAGCCTCGTATGGCAGATAAACCACCTTATTATCCTTACCCTGAGCCACTTCCTGCATCATGGTAATGTATTTCTGTGCCAGCAGATAGTTGGCAGGATTGGTACTCTGTCCTACGGCTTCGGTAATCTTCTGGATGGCGATGGCCTCAGCCTCAGCCTTGCGGATGCGGGCGGTAGCCTCACCTTCAGCTCTCAGGATAGCCTGCTGCTTGGCAGCCTCAGCCTTGTTGACAATCGCCGCCTTTTCACCTTCGGAGAGCAGACGCTGTTTCTCCTTCTCACCTTCTGAAGTAAGGATGGTAGCTCGCTTGTTACGCTCTGCCTGCATCTGCTTCTCCATCGCCTGGAGCACACTCTCAGGAGGAGTGATATCCTGCAACTCTACACGGTTTACCTTGATTCCCCACTTGTTGGTGGCATCGTCGAGCACCGCACGGAGCTTGGTGTTGATGGTGTCACGGGAGGTAAGTGTCTGGTCGAGTTCCATCTCACCGATGATGTTACGCAGGGTAGTCTGAGTCAACTTCTCTATCGCATTAGGCAGATTGTTGATTTCATAAACACTCTTGAAAGGATCTACAATCTGGAAATAAAGCAGTGCATTGATCTGCATCTGAATATTATCCTTGGTAATCACATTCTGACGGTCGAAATCATAAACCTGTTCACGAAGGTCGATGCTGCTGGTATAAGTATAGCTTCCTCTACGCATCGCCACGATGGTCTTGGCCTGGTCGATGAAAGGAATGATAATGTTGATACCTGGCTTCAGGGTAGCATAATAGCGACCCAACCGCTCGATGATTCTGGTCTCACTCTGAGGAATGATCACGATGGTTTTCTTTACCACTACCAGTGCAAGCAGCACTAGAGCAATCAATACATAAAGTCCTATTTCCATGATGTTTATAATTAAAAGTTAATACTTCTCTACCTGGAGAATGATAGACTGGTGACCCATCACTCTTACACGGGTGCCCTTGGCAATATCACCAGCAGCGCCCGAAGCTTCAGCCTTCCAGTCATCACCATCGAGCTTCACTCTTCCATACCCACCGGCAACGATGGTTTCACTCACCTCGCCTATCTGTCCGGCAAGGGCATCGGAATTACTCTTCCGATGATCGGCTCCCCTATGGATAGCCTTTACCAGATGCGGACGGATCAACAGGATACTGAGTACGGAACATACCGCCCAGACCACTACCTGCAACCAGAACGGAGCATCCATCACAGCCACAGGTATGCTGATGAGCGCACCGATGGCAAAACAAGTCACGTAGAAGTCGCCGGAAGACAACTCCAGGATGAGGCAGATGAACATAATGACAGTCCAAAACAGCCAGAGGTTTTGAGAGATATATTCCATCATATCGTTATTTTTTAGTTGATTTCTTCATCAGCGAGCTAGCCTTGATGGTCTTGACGCCCGTTTTGGTTGTGGTAGTAACGGAAGTCTTTCCCTGAGGCTTGTAATACTTCAGCGCAGTAGGCATCGCCGCCTTCAAGGCAGCAATACGCTTGGCATCGGAAGGGTGATCGCTGAAAATATCACTCTTGCCCTGATTGCCCGAAGCCTCAGCCATACGTTCCCAGAAAGGTATCGCCTGCTGGGGATCGTAGCCTGCCATCGCAGCAAAGATCAAGCCCATATAGTCGGCTTCTGTTTCGTTTTCACGCGAATACTTCAGATTGCGGAAGGAGAAGTACTGTCCGGCTACGGCACCCGCCAGATCTCCGACTCCATTACCTACTGTCTGATTCAGCACACCGCTCAGAATGCTGGTACCTACCTGCTGGTTCTGAGCCTTGGAAAGCTGCTCGGCACTATGCTTAGCCACGGCGTGTGCGATCTCATGTCCCAGTACGATGGCGAGCGAATTATCGCTGGAAGCCACAGGGAGCAAGCCTTCATATACCACAATCTTTCCGCCAGGCATGCAGAAGGCATTCACACTGTTGTCCTGAACGAGGTTGAATTCCCAGGAATAGTTCTGCAGATCATTGGCGTATCCGTTCTCCTTGAGATAAGTTTCCACGGCAGCAGCCAGTCGCTTTCCGACTCTCACCACCTGCGCTGTCTTCACAGCATTGGTAGATTTCTTAGCCGAAGCCATGTACTTGGTATATTCCTGATTAGACAAGCTCAACACCTGTGCATCTGAGACAGAGATGCGATGGGTACGACCCGTAAGAGGCACCTTCTGCGTTGTACCGCAAGATGCAAGCATCATAGCAGCCAACATGCTAAAAACTAAAACCTTAATCCGTTTCATTTTCTATCTTCTCTTAAGTTATGTATTCTATTTGCAAGAAATAGCTATCTAATGATTTGCAAATATACATCAAATACACGAAACAACCAAGTTTTTCCGAGAGTTTAACAAAAAATTAATCCCGGCTCCGAGATTCATCGTTAGAATCTCAGAGCCGGGATTGATTCTTTTATGGGGAGTTGATTTTACTTCTTAGCATTCATTGCCTTCTTGGCAGCAGCTACAGCCTTGTTGTACTTAGCAGTAGCCGACTTCAAAGCCTTGGCATTGTTAGCCTTCTTGGCAGCAGCTACAGCATCATAAAGATTCCACAACTTGAACTTAGCAGTAGCCTCCTTCTGTGACTTGGTATAAGCAGCAGCGGCAGCCTCTGTAGCAGCCTCAGCCTCAGGTGCAGCATACTGATGCTTGTAGCCATCCTGCTTGTTCCAGAAACCACGGGTGAAGTCTGGGAAGGTAACGGCAGCACAGTTGTTGTCCATAGAAAGAGCACCCAACTCTGCCAAAGAGCACCACTCAGCCAAATCATAAACATCCATATCCAATGGCAAACCATTCTGCAAGCAGTAAACCAGACGAGAGTCCATGATGAAGTCCATACCACCGTGACCCATCTGACGGCCCAGTTCACCATACTTCTTCAAGATTGGGTGATAATACTTCTTGATCAAAGCTTCCTTCTGCTCCTTGTTCATGAAACCATGAGCATTGAGGTTATCCATCTGAGGAGCACCTGTACCCTTGAGCGCCTCGCCAGAGAGTGCAAACTCCTCTGTAGGATACTTGGTAGCGTAACCCTTGGTACCAGTGAGCTTGAACAAGCGGTTGTATGGCTGAGGAGTCATCACGTTGTGCTGAATCTCCACTACCTTACCCTTAGCTGTACGCATCAAGGTAGTAGTATGGTCACCATTGCGGAACTCCTTGCACTCCTTGCCGCTCTTGTTCTTCACCCAGTCCTTGCCCACGAAAGACTCTGTATCCATAGCAACGAGCGTAGTGAAGCGGTCGCCACGGTGAATATTCAGACACTGAGCAACAGGGCCCAAGCCGTGAGTAGGATAAACATCACCACGGTTCTCCATGTTATACTTCATACGCCAGTGGAGGTTGTCCTTGTCATTGTCTGCTGGATCCTTCCAGTAAGCATCCCAGAAGTCCTCAAGACAGTGGATATAAGCACCCTCTGCACGGATGATGTCACCGAAAACGCCATCCTGAGCCATAGCCAGCGCATTCATCTCATAGTAGTCGTAGCAGCAGTTCTCCAAGATGAAGCAATGCTTGCGAGTCTGCTCGCTCAAGTTGATCAGGCTCCAGCACTGATCCAGATTCATGGCACTAGGAACCTCGATGGCAGTATGCTTGCCATTCTCCATCGCAAACTTGGCAACTGGGAAATGGTGGTTCCAGTCGGCTGCGATATAAACCAGGTCGATGTCAGAACGCTTGCACAAAGCCTCATAACCCTTCTCGCCGCTATAGATGGCAGCAGGCTTCAAGCCCTGCTTGCGCAAGTACTCCTGTGATTTCTCTGCACGAGCCTCCTCGTAATCGCAGAGGGCAACGATTTCTACACCTGGAATATGGCAGAAACGCATTACTGCCCAAGGACCACGCATACCGAGACCGACAAAGCCCACACGTACTGTCTTCAACTTAGGAGCCGTCAATCCCAAAACATTCTGCTGTCCTGCAGGACGCTCTGGTGTCTCCACTACGATTGTACCCTTGTCCCAATGCCACTTGGTGCCTGGAGACAAAGACTGAGCGCTAGCCGACAAAGAAAATGCCGCCAAGGCTGCCATCAAAAAACTCTTAATTTTCATCCCTAAAGTTAGCAACACTTAAAGTTAGTAATATTAATTAATAGGTTCTGATCAACATCTAGGTTTCTCAGCATTTCTCTCAAATCAGCACTCCATTCATCTTAGTGTTGCATTAGAAAACAAATGGAACGCTGAAATGACTCTGCAAAAGTACAAATAAAATTTGAGATACTGAATCTTTTTAGTGTTTTTTTATTTAAAAATTCTGCCCAAATATTCAGAATAGCTTAAAAGAGCGATAAATGTATGTTTTTTAACGATTGATATTGATAAGTGAAAATTCTGTGGATGAACATCTC
>ENA-OVGJ01000108-OVGJ01000108.1-human-gut-metagenome-genome-assembly--contig:-NODE-108-length-45110-cov-18.711220_pt1 | contig 45110 bp, 38 predicted proteins | sample MGYA00237772_ERZ505423 | MGnify/ENA primary metagenome ERZ505423 (study PRJEB26158, sample SAMN06016386) | human gut metagenome | biome: human gut; feature: ankylosing spondylitis patient; material...
CGGTTCTTAGGGGGGAAGAGGGCAGCAATGCCCTTGACCTACCCGATCGACCGTCAGACTTGGCACAGCGTGACGGTCGAGGTGTGCGTGCCGGCAACGAGATTGCCAAAATCTATGCCGACAACAAGGTGGATGTCATCATCTATGCGGTGGAAAAGTCGCTTGACTCGTACAAGTTTAACCTCCTGCACTGCAAGCAGACTTTTATCTCGCAGTTGAAAAGCGGAGCCTTGGGGGCGAGAACCATTGACGAGGGAGCGATGGACGAGAAATCGGGCATGAATTTTTCCGAGTATATGGCTATTCTCTCCGGAAATACCGACTTGCTTGACAAGGCAAAGCTGGAGAAGAAGATTGCTTCTCTGGAGGGTGAGCGCAAATCGTTCAACAGGGGCAAGCGTGATTCGGAACAGAAACTGAAGTCAAAGTCAGAAGAGCTGGACGGCAATCGGACTATACTCAAAGGCATGACAGCGGACTATGACAAGTTTATGAGTCAGGCAAAGAAGGATATGGACGGGAATATTCTCAATCTCATCACCCTTAACGGTCTCGAGTCCAATAATCTGGAAGTGATAGGCAAACAGCTTCAAAGGATGGCAAAAACGGAAAGGACAGATGGGGAATACAAGGAAATAGGTGCAATTTATGGATTTCCTATCAAGGTCGTAAGCGAGACAAGCTTTGAGAGCGGTCTTCCCTTCGTTGATAACCGCTTTGTTGTTGAGGGCCATTACAAGTATCAGTACAACAACGGACATCTCGCCAAGTCTGACCCGATAGCTGCGGCAAATAACTTTGTGAATGCCCTGCAGAAGATACAAGGGTACATTGAACAGTATGATTCAAGATGCAGGACACTGGAGAAGGAGATACCGCAACTGCAGGAAATTGCTTCCAAGGTCTGGAAGAGAGAAGATGAACTGAAAGGTCTGAAGACAGAACTGGCTTCATTGGATAGAAAGATACAACTGGAACTGGCACCACCGCAGCAGGCTGCAGAAAAGGAAGAGACGAACCCGGCAACGACACTGCCTATGAATGAAAGTGAGCGAGCTCATCAGCCATCACAACGAGTATGTGCAAACCATCGATTCTGATACCTTACTTATATATAGGGGCATCTTTGTTTCTTTGAAAGAGACAGAGGTGTCCCTATCTTTTTTTATAAACAACAAAAATATATACGTATTATGTCAAGAAACAAGAAAACATCAGAGTCGTTATTCCAGTTCATGAACCTCCTTATCGTCCTGTTGCTGAAGAACGGGCAATACCGCACTTCGCTGCATTATAAGGCAACCCTCAACAGCTTTAAGCGATACCGGGACAACAGGGATATTGCCCTGAGTGAGATAGATGCAGACGTGATGCGCTCGTATGAGGCATATCTGCATCATACGGCGGAGGTATGCAAAAACACCAGTTCCTTCTATCTCCGCATCCTCCGTGCCACCTATAACAAAGCCGTGGCAAAGAGACTGACGCCACAGCAGCATCCCTTCAGGGAAGTCTATACCGGTATTGCCCCAACCCGCAAGAGAGCCATACCTACAGAGGATGTCAGCCAAATCAAGCGTCTGCATTCGGTCAAGGAACTCACTCCCAAAGAAGAGATGGCAAGAGATACATTCCTGATGAGTTTCTATCTGCGAGGTATCTCATTCATTGACCTGGCTCATCTCCGCAAATCCGACCTCAAGGACGGTTTTCTCCATTATACAAGAAGAAAGACAGGGCAGCGTCTCACCATCCGATGGGAGGATGATATGCAGGAGTTGTTGGAAAAGTATCAGGTGCAGACCGTCACCTCACCTTATCTATTCCCTTTCCTGATTGATGATGGAAACACAAGACAGGATAAAACTATTGACAAAAAGCAGAAAGAGGTGCACCTATATCACAATGCGGAAGCGCGTATCTCTTACCATCTCAGAAAGTTAGGTGCTAAGATCGGTGTCAAGGGTAAGCTTACCCTCTATGTCGCCCGTCATTCCTGGGCAACGACGGCAAGAGACAATGATATCTCTATCTCCGTCATCAGCGAGGCATTGGGGCATCATTCTGAAACCACCACACAAATCTATCTCAATTCCATCAAAAGCTCTGAAGTTGATGATGCCAACGCCAAGATACTGGCAGCCCTATAAGCTGCAAAAAGAATAAAAAAGGGATTTTGTAAAATGAACCAAAATGAACCAATTTTTCTGAATCTTTATATAAGAGATACAGAAAACCGAAAAACATTCTTTCAATCAATGACTTAGAAGATTGTGTACGAAAAGGATAGTAAAAAAATGTTGATTTTCGTAGAATGATATTAATTTTTTAACACACATAATTTGCTAGTTTCCAACAATTTTCGTATTTTTGCAAGGAGATTCTGTATCTCTTATGTAGAGATTCAGAAGAAAACATCGAAAACGAACTAATATTCAGTTAAGAGATGGACGTGACAAAAATAGAGAATCAGGTTTCGGCCCCTCAGATGGGGGACGACGGCGAAGCCGTGCTTAAAAATCCCCAAAATGAGGCTTGTGGGGCTGAAAATGAGCCAAAAATGCCCGATGATGCAGGTTGGTATGTCGCTGTCGTAAGATGTAATTGTGAGAATACCATTGGCAAAACTCTTGAACTTTACTTCCAAAGACATAAGATTTGGTTTGAATATTGGGTTCCTATGCAAAGAATGGTGGTCATAGACAAGCGAAGCAACAAACGAAGGATAAAGGAGAAGGTGCTCCTTACCACCTTTATCTTCTGCCATGTTAGCCCCGACCATCTTGACACTATCCGTTTCCGCTCCGATGTCTATAAGATGCTCACCATGCCAGGCCATCGTGAAATCTACCGCCTCAGTGACAAAGAAGTGGAAGATTATCGCCGCCTTGTAGAAAACCCAGACCTTCCAGTCACTCCTTGCTCTGGTCCTTTACGCAAAGGACAGAGAGTAAGAATCACCGAGGGTAAAATGGCAGGATTGGAAGCATACGTGCAACGTCTATCTGGTAAGAAAGCCATCATCGGCAATGAAATCAAGTACATCAGTGGTGCAACCATTGAGATTGATAGAACATTCTTAGAAGCCATAGAATAGAAAAAACTATTTTAATGTTTAACGAACGCTATTTTTCCAACTTGCATAATATGATTATTCCTTTGTATGGGTTTAATCACTATCATAGTGCAAGTAATTGCGAAGAAAATACAGAAGGATTTATTGGAAGAGACTCCATTATAGACAAACTTTCTGCTTGGCTGGATGCCCCAAAGGGTAAAACGGCGTATTCTGGTGCTTATCTCATCACAGGCTATCGTGGAATGGGAAAAAGTTCGTTTGTGCATAAGGCTGTTGCTAAACTTAGTCCTAAGCCACATGGATTTATTGAGAAAATAAGGAGATTTGGAAAGCCAAAATATGTAACTGTTACTGTCAATGTTGGCAACGAGTTGCTTACAACCAAAGAACTTTTGGGAATGGTTTGCAAAGTTGCAGCCAAAAAGTTTGAGAAGGAAGCGACAGGCTCTAAACTTACAAAGCCAATACCCCAGATTTCAAACTTTTTACTCCCATTTTTTTTATGGCTCTTTATTGTTGCTATCATGGTATATTGGCTTTTTCATGTTCCAACAGTACGTTTTGGCTTGCTTGATTATCTTATAGGTCCTACATTAAAGTCCTGGTCTATTTATACCATAGGTATATTAGGTGTCTTGCCAAGCGGTTGGTTAACCAATCGTATTCTTTTAGCATTATGGCATCTTACAAAATTGGATTATTTTATTACCATCAATCAAGTCAAACATTATTGGCATTATCTTATTGAGCGTATTGATGCTGATGTTACATTAAATACGGAAACGGGAACTTCATTCAAGAATCCTATCCATGAATTAGGTATGTATCTCAAGTTCGGTAAGAACGTATCATATCCTATTGCTGATGTTCCTGAAATGCAAGAAATGCTTGTTGAACTGCTCAGTCTGATTGACAAACTTTATGGCTCACACCTGCATTTTATCTTCATCATCGATGAATTGGATAAAATATCACCAAAGGATGAGGATAGCAAGCAGATGCCAGAATACAATACAGGCAATAGTTTTAATGGAGACAGCAGCAATCGCAGTCGTCAGAGAGCATTGGGCGAGTTGCTTGCTAATATGAAATATTTTATTTCCAGCTCAAAAGCGAAATTTGTCTTTGTTGCAGGATATGATATGTATGAGGAGACTCTCTCCGACATCTCTAATCGAGAGTTCAATATTCATAGCATCTTCAATGGGCACATCAATGTCAGCAGTTTCTTTAGAAGAACCAACCATTACAGTGGCGTAGAGTCTATGATAGAGCAATACCTATGCCAACTGCTGATTGGAGGCAAGATAAAAGCAGAAGATGGAAAAGTCTCTTTACGAGATTATACAGATTATTGTAGGAAAGAATGGAAGAAGAAAGCCATTTCCAAGGAAAGATGGCAAACATACGAGCATATCTTGGAGCGCAGAATTGTATTTCTGCATAATTTCTTGACCTATTTGGTATATATGAGCAATGGATCGCCAAAGAAGCTTGCCATTTATATAGAGAAGTATGTCAGAACACAAGAGCGAATAACAGAAAAGATTGAACGCGACAAAGTTTTGGGTGATGGTTACGATATTCATTTTGGCAAAGAAGCCAGTAAGTATTACCTATTCTTTGACAGTCGTAACGTACAGAGAATATGTTTTGTCAACTATTTGCTGTATCCTATGATTCAAAACTTGGTTGACAAGTCAAACATCTACAATGACAAGCTGTTGGTATCAACCTCCTTTATGTTGTCCAACTTGTACAAGTTCCACAAGTCAGGTTTCTCCATGAGAAATCTTGAATACATGCCAGAACTTCTTGATATCAACAAGATGCCTGAGTTGCGAGATTTCATTGGTGGCATCGTTGAATTCATGACGCAGACACACATAGACGAGACCGTAATGAACCTGTATAAGTATAAGTTTCCGATGCATTTGTCAGAGGAAATAACCTTCTATTCTAAAACATCAGAAGAAATCTCATATTTGTTTAATTTCTCTCATGACGAACTACTGTCAGTGAAGAACCTCTATATTCGACAGTTGGAGCATTATAACAATAAGTATGAGGCAATGGCAATTGCCAGTCTTCACCATACATTGGGCGACATTTATATGTTAGAGGAAGACTATGAATTGGCTATATATGAGTATCAAGAAGCATTGTCTGCTTTGTACCGTCAGCAAAAGCGCAAGAAAGAGTTTTCTCTTTCAAGCATAGAAATAGAACCTTCCCGAATGCTGTTTATGGTTCGTCTGTCTTTGAAATTAGGCTTAGCTTACGAAAAGCGCAAGACATACGATACTGCGTATTTGACATATGCTCAGTTGACAGAGAAAATACGAAAGTACTCTATCTGTAAGGATACATACGACAAAGCACTTCTATTTGATACAATCCGTATAACCTATCTTGCTCCGTTGGCAAAGTTATTTGTCAAGGAGAAGATGGATTTGGGAGGTTTCACAGAATCTGATATTAAGCAAGCAGAGAATGATTTCAAAAAGATTATACGCTTTTCAAAAGACAAAGAAGCTATCTTGACAATAGACTTTTACACCAAACTTGGTGACATCATGTACTACAGAAATGTTTCTGAAGCAGGAGAAATCTATATGCCATGTGCTGCATGTCGATATTATGGAAAGGCTATTGATACCGCAATACATGATTTGATTTTTGATGGAAGAAGTGTAACAGCCAAAGCAAGTAAATCCATTGTCTTTTTAGAAATTCTGCTTAATAAGGATCCAAAGAGAAACCTCATCACTTTTGGCAATATACCATTGAAAATTGTCACAAAATCATTTGTTGGCATAGCAAACTGTTTATTAGGATGCTCACAAAAATCGTTTGGTAAAGATTATGAAGAAAAGTTGTATTCTTTCTTTGAAACACTCAATCATCTTGCAGAGGAATACGCCCAAAATGAGGAAACGAGTGGTGTCAAGCACACTATCACAGTTAACTTTGACAGCGATTTAAGTTGTTTCATGAAGTCACAGCTCTATTATTGGTGTGCAGCCATGATGTACGAGATGATGGGTGAATATAAATCCGCGCATAGCATTTACTGCCAGATGTTGGATGCCGTGCAGACAATGCTTCCTGCATCAGGTTTCAAGGCAAGCGATGGTATTTTGGATTTCTGCAAGTACATCGTCATAAAATCCATTCAAGACTCATACAAGCATTATGGACATATCAATACGACAGAGATTGATTTGTTTAAACGTATGTTGGGGAAGAATCTTATCACGGAAATTAGTCTTGATAATCTGAGTAATTCTACTGACATAGAGATTATACTATATAAGTATTACCACATATGCTTCTTGTCCCGAAGAGAATCTATTATTATGGATGTGTTGAAGCATACGCTTTCAGCTCGCCAATTAGGCTGCGACAAAATTATCAGTTCTTTGGTACAGAATATTCAGAACTTACGATTCAAGGAAGAAACCAATGAACAGACTCTTTTCCTGTTGATGCCATCTTATCGAAAAGCATTTGTTAAAGGAGAACGCAATTTGTTGGATACTTTGCAGATTATAGATAAATATCTGCACAATTTCAACAGCGATATCATTATTAACCAAATTGGTTTGGATATTTTCAAAGACAACAGCACATCCAATGCAGACAAACGTTTCCAATTCTTGATATATCTCATCACGGATAGCCTTTTCTGCTTAAACAAGGTTACGGACATCCTTTCTCCACTCTATAGCACAACATTATATCCTAATATGTATATAGGTGAATGCTATGAGCGAGAATTTGTATGGAATCATATTTTGATAGTCTTGCGTGAAGTGTTGTACTATATGCAAAGCAAGGACAAACTAGCATTTATCAATGGCTTTCAGCAGAGATACAAGTACAAGTTTGACGAATCAAGGATTTCATACTTGTTCAGTCATATAGAAAAGTTTGTAAAAGACTGTGGTACCTACAAAGAATTGTTGGCAAAACAAGAAAATACAGGAAAAGACCCTGTGGAAAGCATTTACGACAAGGTCTGTCCAAGCAGCCACAGGTATCTGACGAGTTCCTATTTGATTGGAAATGCTGTTGACTTTTATCACAACGCTGTTGAGATGCATACCTGCGGAAAAGCCTACAAGGAAATGATGAGTACCTTGTATTTCTTGGAAGATGACCTATTCAACAATTCGTGCTATTTCAAGTTCGCCACGGAATTGTATTGTCTGAACAATGGATATATTCAAGGAAAAATAAACAAACTTGAAAAGACCTATTATTGTAACAAGGCACTTTTCAATATAGACAACTATTTAAACGATAAGAATTATGGCAACAACAACTGATTTTTCAGCATGGCTTTCATGTATAGATTTGAGTGATTATAATGATGTGTGGTCATTGTACCATACAGTGTCAGACTTGTCTGATTATTCCTCTTTTGAAATTTCTGAGAAAGATACGACAAATGGAACAAGATATTTCCTAAAGAGTGTTGAGTGTGATGAAACCTTGATGCTTGCTTCAGAAGCTGCACGCCAGACCTTTTTATCAATGATAGAAGATAATTATTGTGAAGGTATGGATATAGAGGGATATTATGCTTACCATCATGCAATGGAAAAAGACGATTAATTTAAATTGATATGAAAGTTGTCAAGGTATCACAACTTTTATACTCTATTTTGACAGTGGTTAAATTTGGAATAGAATAGACTTATAAAACGTAACGTTATGATAGCATCAGTTCAATATAATGATTTAAGAGGTACGGCAGCAGCTGATATTGCTGACGGTTATATGAATTCACTTCAGAAATATCTCATGGATACATACGAAAAGTATAATTCTGAGAGATATGTTTGCCGTGGTTGTACAATATATATAGGTGGTCAAAGAAATCTTCCTACAGCAAGTTTAAACTTTCTTTGTTGGGATAAGGTTGCAGAAAAGTTTGTTCGATTTAATCCACATAACTTTATAAGCTTGAATGATGTTTTTTCGCTCTTCAAGCGTTTCGAAATAGTTATTGGTACAGATGTGAATGATATAGAAGTTGATAATGATGATTATTTAGATTTGATGTAACTATGGATTCTCAAATAGAATTTCCTCCAAAAGCCATTTATCAAATAGCTAATATAATGGCAACTCAAAATTCCGCAGACCCAAACTACATGAAAGGTCCAGAATTGGTAAGTTTGTTCAATGTCTTGGGTTATCCAGATGCTTATACCTTTTCTGATGGGCGAGGAATTCAAACCGTTGATTATGGAGAAGGCTTATCGCGATTGACTTATGTTACTAAGCGTTTGCTGGATTTGAACAAAGTTTATCAAGTGCCTAATGCAATACAGGAATTTATTAAGAGAGCGCAACAACCATCAGAGTTTATGAATTCTGTGCAAAAAGTTTTGGAGCCAATGGCGTTGTTGCGGCAACTTCCCAAAGTTTTTACAGAACCAACATTATCAGAGAAAGCAAATGAAAATTCTGAGACAAATGCTGTTGATGATACTAAATTGGTTGATGAAAAAATATCAGTTATAGAAAAATCGAATCTAAAAATTTATGGCGAGCGAAAAAAGTCTTTGGAGGAATCTGTATTAGGAGAAATTCCTGATGGACATCGTGTCGTATTTATAAGTTATTCTTGGGATTCTCCATCACATAAAGAATGGGTAGCTAAGTTGGCTAAAAAATTAGCCGATAATGGTATTTATGTCCTTTTGGATGAATATCTTGAAGGAGGAACAACACTTTCATCTTTTATGGAATTAGGTATAGCACGAGCAGAGAAAGTTTTGGTGATAGGGACTCCTAATTATCGGGCAAAATGTCTTGGATTGTCTTCAGGAGTAGCATTTGAGGAATCTATTATTCGTGAAAGTATGTTTCAGAATTTAGGTACCAAAAAGTTTATTCCTTGTCTTAGACTTGGAGAATTTACACAATCTTTTCCATTGATTCTTTCTGGTTGTAAAGGTTATGATTTCAGAAAAGACGAGGATTATACGACCACATTAGATGATCTTTGTCGAGATATTTATGGGCAGCCTCGCCGTCCAAGACCGAAACTTGGTGATATTCCAGATTACGCCAAACAATAATTTCCATTATGAATATTGAGAAAATGAAGTTGGGAACCAATGCTCGGCTTATACCGAAGGTTCTTGCAAAATATAGAGATACGTTTTATGCGTTGAAAGAATTGATTAACAATTCTCTCTATGCAAAGGCCACCCGCATAGACATCAATTTTGTTCCGTCAGCATGTGATGAAGATAGTATTTGTTTCCATCCGATAGACAAAATTCAAGTTTATGATAATGGCTATGGCGTATCTTATTCTGCATTTCGGAAAAGTATCATGGAAATAGCCACAGACAACAAAGCAGATGGTTATGGTGTCGGACGTTTCAGTGCTTTGCAGATAGGAAGACAGATGCATATATCGACTGTCGGTTATGATTCTGCCTCTGAAAATTATACCCAAACAGAGGTTGATTTTGACATTCAACAATTCGAAAAGGATGATTTGCAGACAAAGGAGTTTGAGGTAAGAACATCCCAATTACCTAGTACACAAGATACATATTATAAGGTTGAAATTACGAATCTTTATCATAATGAGTCTGGTTGTAATAGAAAAAATAAGTTAGGTAAGGAGTTTTCAAAAGAAGAATTTCCTCAAAAACTATTTGAAAGCTATCCTCTTTATATATTTGAAGGTAAGGTTAAATTCTACTTTAATGGTGTTGAGCTTAAAAGAAGTGATTTTACGACAGAAGCTCCATCAGTAAAAAAGGTTTCCTATACAGATGCTTTTGGAAAAAAACATGACGTTACTTTCAAATATTATAGCCTTACTTTGAATGAGCCAAAACTTCGTCTGTTTTTGCAGTGTAATGATGGTAGTATCAACTATACTGCTTTAGAATTTACATATAATTCAAATTGGTATGCTCCGTCATTAGGTACACAGTTTGTTATCGTAGAATCAGATTACTTGACAAAAGATTTTTGCGACAATTATGATTTGGCTCATTTGAACAATAAGGAATGGCAGAGTTTTAGCGTATTCTTGAAAAAAGAAATTGATGAACATTACAAAAAAGGTAATGTAAAATATAGAAAATTCATCGAGAAACTCCAAAAAGATAAAAGTTATCCTTATAGTCAGTCCGAGTTGACAAGTTTTTCTTTGTCGGTAGATTTATTTAATCAAAGTGCCTTCATTATAGAAGATGACTTGAAGATTTTAGAAACCGGGATAAACAATAAAAGGTTAATATATTCATTGCTAAGAAAGGTGATAGATGATGGTAATTTTAGCTTCATTATAGAACATGTGATGGGGTTGAGTAAAGAAAGTAAAGAAAAGCTAATGGATTTGCTTGACAAAACAAATTTAGAGGCAGTTGTCAATTATGCATCTACTATAGCCCAAAAAGAGCAAACTCTTGAATTGCTTAATAAGATAACGGTTTGTGAGTTAGATAAGCATATAGAGCAATACAAAGAGATAACAAAATTGCTTTCAAGAAATATGTGGCTCTTTGGAGAACAATATACGGACACTATAGCCAAGGCACCTGATGAAGATATTTGTAGAGTATTGGATCAACTTTTCAAAAGCAATATATCTTATAAGCCTCAAAAGAGAAATAATAATGTCTTGAAAGATTGTAAGCCGAAAGTAAAATCTTTGCCTGCAATGGCTTTTTACTCCGAAAGGAAATTGTCTGCTGACATGAAAGAAGTTCTTTGTATCGTGATGTTGGCACCTTCTATAGAGGTAAACCAGCATGATTTGGCACAGATTGACAATTACATCTACCGGTTGGAAACGGATAATACAATCGTGAAGGATGGAGTTAAATTCAGCTTTTATTTCATCGTATCTGTGCTTGGAAATTTTGCAAAGTCGCAATTAAACTCGTCTAATCTGAATAGTAGAGAGCCTTCCCTGTATAAAAAGGTTAGCCAAAACGGTAATGATATAAAGGCTTATCTTATTGAATGGCGGCAACTTGTAAAATGTAACAAAGAAAAGTTGTCTTATGCTTCTACGTCATTAAAGATGAACAAAATGGATGTGGAATCTACTTTTATGCAAGAATACTCTGATTTGTTAGAAAAGAAAAATTCAGGTCAATTGCATGTTGTAAAATAACCACAATGGAATATTAATATGTCACATCAATCAAATAATAACAAGTAAATTGCGAAGAATACGCAGTTGTTTTACTTCCGAATGCTCTTTATGATGGTGCTGTCGCTGTACACGAGCCGTGTCATATTGAATGCATTGGGAGTGGAAGATTTCTGAATTGTCAAGACATATCATAAGAAAAGATAAACAAATAAACTTATGGCAGTAAAAGAATTAAGAGATATACGTAAGGAGATGTTTGCAGAAATGGAGCAACGTCTGAATGTGAATAGAAAGCCAGAAGACAGTTTCTTCTATTATCATTCCTGTGATGATAGAATCGTCCTCTCTCATGCCCTGTTTTGGGTAATGACACAAAACATCAGGGGACATGTTGCCAAAGAAAAGTACTTCTTGCTTCTCCGCCAATACCAAGAGGAAATGCTAAGTGCCTATCTCACGGAATCCGATGAATTCCCAGAGTTGCTGCACTATTGCAATGTCATGTATGAGACATTACCTATCATATTAAAAGGAGTATATGACCTTCGTATAGACAAAGATGCCCGTAGATTGGCAGCAATTGCAATCGTAGCAGGAGGATATGGAGGAGATATGTCAGAGGAACAATGCTACGACCTTTTGGATGATATGGACTTCTATTATAATAAGGTGAAATGTAAGAAGATAGAGCGTATGCTTCCTGAATTGAGTAAAATGGTAATAGCAGAGTCGATTCATTTAAGTTAGAAAAATGTTATTATGGAAGTAATAAAGACAAATATTGATGGCGTTCTCATTATGGAACCACGCCTCTTCCGTGATGCTCGTGGCTACTTTTTCGAGAGCTTCAGCGAGCGAGAGTTTGAAGAAAAGGTAGCCCCAATCCTGGGACACAGTGTTCACTTTTGCCAAGACAACGAGTCTATGAGCAGCTATGGCGTAATGCGAGGCTTGCATTTCCAGCGTCCACCATATACCCAGAGCAAGTTGGTACGCTGCGTGAAGGGTAGAGTGCTTGATGTAGCTGTAGATATTCGCAAAGGTTCACCAACCTATGGCAAGCATGTGGCTGTAGAACTGACAGAAGACAATCATCGCCAGTTCTTCATTCCAAAGGGTTTTGCTCATGGTTTCGCCGTTCTCTCTGAAACAGCAGTCTTCCAATACAAGTGTGATAACTTCTATCATCCAGAGGCAGATGGAGGTATCTCTATCCTGGATGATACCCTTGGTATCGATTGGAAGATTCCTACAGAGCATGCCAATCTTTCTGAGAAAGATACAAAACATGCTATGCTGAAAGACTTTGATAGTCCATTCGACATCGATGTAGATTTATATAAGTAAACAAGATACTAATCATTTAACATTAAGACAATGAAGGGAATAGTATTAGCAGGTGGTAGCGGAACACGCTTGTACCCAATCACCAAAGGAATCAGTAAGCAGCTGATTCCTATCTTTGATAAACCGATGATTTATTACCCAATCTCGGTTTTGATGTTGGCAGGTATCCGTGAGATACTCATAATCTCAACCCCTTTCGATTTGCCTGGCTTCCAGCGCCTATTAGGCGATGGAAGCCAGTTTGGAGTCAAGTTCGAGTATGCTGAGCAGCCATCACCAGATGGCTTGGCCCAAGCCTTCATTATCGGAGAGAAATTTATTGGCGATGAGGCTGCTTGCCTTGTTTTGGGAGATAACATCTTCTATGGTGCTGGTTTGAACCAGATGCTGCATCAGGCAGTAGTAGATGCTGAGCAGAATAGTAAAGCTACAGTCTTTGGTTATCGTGTAAGCGATCCAGAGCGATATGGAGTAGCTGAGTTTGATGAGCAAGGCAATTGTCTCAGCATTGAGGAGAAGCCTGTGCATCCAAAGAGCAATTATGCTGTATTGGGCTTATACTTCTATCCTAATAAGGTGGTGGAAGTGGCTAAGCATATCAAATCATCTGCTCGTGGTGAGTTGGAAATCACCACCGTTAACCAGGAGTTCCTGAAGGATAAGGAGCTGAAAGTACAGACCATGGCAAGAGGATTTGCCTGGCTTGATACCGGAACCCATGATTCCCTTTCAGAGGCATCAACCTTTATTGAAGTCTTGGAGAAACGCCAAGGCTTGAAGGTAGCTTGTCTGGAAGGTATCGCATACCGTCAGGGTTGGATTACAGCAGAACTGTTGAGAGAGAATGCTCAGCCAATGCTGAAGAACGACTATGGTAAGTATCTGCTTTCTATTCTTGAAGAAGCAGATGGTACATTAAAGAAGAACTTAGAATTTTAAGCAGGAAATTATTATGGCAGGTGAAATGCTTAGAGCTTATTTTATAAGCTACTTTTCGGCTCTTGGTATGGAGCCTGCCTTTCTTAAAATAAGTAACGATATAATTCTAATATTGATAGGATTCTTTCATTTGCCGAAGATTGAGGATGATACAATTGGGGAGAATGATAGAAATGAATTTTCTGGAATCAATAGAAAAGAAATAGTTAATGTCTCAAATATCAGATAATAATAAAAGAATAGCGAAGAATACCATATTCCTGTATATCCGAATGATATTTATGATGGCTGTGACGCTTTATACATCACGAGTCATTCTTAATGCTTTGGGTGTTGAGGATTATGGTATATATAATGTGGTAGGTGGATTTGTGGCGATGTTCGCAGTTTTGAGTGGATCGCTTTCAAGTGCCATTAGTAGGTTTATAACTTTTGAATTAGGAAAAGGTGATATACAGCGGTTAAGAGCAGTATTTTCTACAGGCGTTAATATTCAGATAGCTATGTCTATCTTTATAATCTTGATTGCGGAAGGATTGGGTATTTGGTTCTTGAATACTCAGATGAATATTCCTGAGGGTCGAATGCCGGCTGCTAATTGGGTCTTCCAATGTGCCATTCTTACTTTTGTAATCAATTTGTTAAGTGTTCCATATAATGCTGCGATTATAGCCCATGAAAAGATGTCAGCTTTTGCCTATATAGGCATCTTGGAGGTCATCTTGAAATTGGGTATTGTCTTCCTGTTATTGGTTTCTCCATTTGATAGACTAGTATCCTATGCAGTTTTGTTGGTGTTAGTTGGTCTCCTTATTAGAATTATTTATGGAATATATTGTAAGAGGCATTTCGAAGAATGTACTTATCATTTTATCCTAGACAAGGGATATTTGAAGGAAATGACAGGATTTGCAGGATGGAATTTTTTGGGTAATTGTGCTTGGTTGCTAAATACTCAAGGTGTAAACATTCTGATGAACTTGTATTTTGGTGTTGCTGTAAATGCTGCTCGTGGTATTGCAACGCAGGTTGATGCAGCATTAAGACAGTTTGTTAATAACTTTACGACAGCTGTCAATCCGCAGATTACTAAGTCTTATGCCCAAGGTGATTTGACTTATATGCATAAGCTTATGGTGAAGAGCTCTAAGTTTTCTGCATTTCTGATGCTTTTCTTTGCTATTCCTATCATATTAGAGGGGCAGACCATCTTGTCTATATGGTTAAAGACTGTTCCTGCACATGCTGTTCCATTTGTTAGCTGGGTGGCAATATCTATGTTTGCAGACCCTGTTTTCTCCAACTCCTATGTCACAGCAATGTTTGCAACTGGAAAGATAAAGAAATATCAAATAATTATAACTACTACAGGCTGTTTGGTGTTTCCTTTTTCCTGGTTAGCTTTTGAATTCGGTTTTGCACCAGAGTCAAGCTATCTTATCTATTTCTTAGTTTATACAATGCTTCTTTTCGTGCGACTCGTGCTTCTTAGGGAAATGGTGAAAATTCCTATTATGATGTTTTTCAGAGATGTGCTTGTAAAAGTTTTACCTGTAATGGCTATTGGATTTATATTGCCGGCATTGGTTTCTTTTAGCCTGGATGCAGGATGGCTTAGATTGATATTAGTATGCGTTGTTAGTACAGTATCTGTTGCTTTTTCTACTTACAGAATAGGATTATCTGTTGGTGAGAGAAAGTTTGTATTGGAAAAAGTTAAAACTATTTATTTAAAATTGCGCAAATAAGTATGAAAATTAAAGAAAAATTAAAACATTTTTTGTCATTTTTGTTGCATGGCGAACGTCCCCCAATTTATGCTAGAATCAATGTTCTGAAACCTGATAAACGCTTATGGGGGGGCAAAATCATAGTTACTGGTGGTAGTCGAGGTATAGGTTTTGCAATGGCAAAGAAATTCGTTGATGAAGGGGCTGATGTTCTTATAACAGGAAGAAATGAGGAAAGCTTACAAAAAAGTGCAGAACAAATTAAATGTAAATATCTGGTTCTTGATGTACAAGATATAAATTCATTCCAATCTTTCATTCAGCAAGCAGATGAAATGTTAGGTGGTATAACCTGCTTGGTTAACAATGCTGGTGTCTCTCTGCATGAGCAGGATTTCTTCCATGTTACGCAAGAAACCTTTGATAAGCAGATAAATACGAATCTAAGGAGTTCTGTTTTCTTGGCTCAGGAATTTATTCATTATGCTATAGAGAAAAGTCAAAAGGCAAATTTACTTTTTATCTCTTCTGAGGTAGGCGAATTGGCTGATAATAGACCTTACGGATGGACGAAAGCTTCCATTAATAGTATGGTGAAGGGATTAGCTTCTAATTTTGCGAGCCAAAGAATACGTGTAAACGCTATATCTCCAGGTATCACATGCTCTAGCATGACAGGTGTGAAGTCTGATGGTGATTTATATATTTCGACTAACGCAACTCAACGAGCTTATTTACCTGAGGAGATTGCAGAGATAGCCACCTTCATGTTGTCCGATTGCTCGGAATGTCTATCAGGACAAATATTAGTTTGTAACAATGGAAAGACAATTTATTCACGTGAAAAAATAGAAAAAAACGGATAAAATAGAAATATGGAAATACATTATACAGTTAATAAAAATGCATTGATATTGATTTCTTTAATGAAACAATATGGTATAAAGAAAGTGATAGCTTCGCCAGGAACAGTTAATGTTCCTTTTGTGGCAAGTATTCAGCAAGATGATTATTTTGAGGTTTATTCCTGTGTGGATGAACGCTCTGCTGCATATATGGCATGTGGGTTGGCTGCAGAAACTGGTGAGCCTGTAGTAATAACATGTACAGGTGCAACAGCTTCTAGAAATTATTTGCCAGCAATGACGGAAGCTTATTACCGAAAGCTTCCAGTAATTGCTGTTACAGGCACAGACCGTATCGAAAATACAGGTCATCTGATGCCTCAGTCTATTGATAGAACTCAGATACAGAAAGATATATCTATTTGCAGTGTATTCTTAAACCAGATTAGAACCGATGAACAAGAGTGGCGCTGCATTGTAGATGCGAATAAGGCTTTGATAAATTCAACACGCAGAGGTGGAGGACCGGTACATATTAATTTGGAAATTAATAATGGGTATTTTTTTAAAAAATCAGTGTTCCCTGTAGAAATATTGCCTGTTGTCAAGAAAATCAGTTATTATTCAAAAACTACTGATTTTCCAACAATACCAGAAGGAAAGATAGCTATATTTGTTGGATCCCATGTTCCTTTTTCAGATAATGCGACTAAGTCAATTGATTCTTTCTGTACTAAATATGATGCAGTAGTTTTCTGTGATCATACCAGTAACTATCATGGTAAGTTTAGAGTTGTAACTGGCTTAATTGGACAGCAGGAAAATTCTATTGGTAAAGTTTTCCCAGATTTGCTAATTCATATCGGTCAAGTTTCTGGTGATTATGCTTCTATGGGACTTGCAGGTCGTGCTAAAAAGGTTTGGAGAGTATCTGCTGATGGTGAATTACATGATACCTTTAAAAAATTAGATAGCCTCTTTGAATTAGATGAAGAGTCATTCTTCATGCATTATGCAAATTTGAAAACAGAAGAAGTTCCACATACATATTTGGATGAATGTATGAAGACCTATAATGATCTTTATGCCAAGATTCCAGAAACGTTACCATTTTCAAATATTTGGGTAGCTAAGCGACTTTATAAGGAGCTACCTCAGAATTCATTTATTCAGTTAGGTATTCTAAATTCTCTTAGAAGTTGGAATCTCTTTGATTCAAAGAGCATTATTAGTGAATCTTGTAACACTGGTGGCTTCGGCATTGATGGAGGAGTTTCTTCCTTCATAGGCGCTTCATTAGCAAAGAAAGCAGATTATTATTATTGCGTGACAGGAGATTTGGCTTTCTTTTACGACATGAATATCCTTGGCAATCGTCATATCGGTAATAATGCAAGATTAATGATAGTAAATAATGGTGTTGGTGTCGAATTTAAGTTTTACCATCATCAGAGTGATTTCTTGGATATAGATAAATATATCGGAGCTGGAGGTCACTTTGGTAATAAATCGCATCAACTCTTGAAGCATTATGCTGAAGACTTGGGTTTCGAATATCTTTCTGCCTCAAATAAGGAAGAGTTTGAAGCAGTCTACAAGAAGTTTGTTTCGGTAGAAAAGGTTAAGCCAATATTATTTGAAGTATTTACTAATGCAGATGATGATGATAAGGCTTTATACATGATAAATCATCTTCAGTCACCTACTTTAAAGCAAGCTATCAAGAAAGAGATTAAAGATATTGTAGGGCAATCTAATATTGACAATATCAAATCTATCTTAAAGAAGTAATCATGAAAATCAAATTAGTTACTTTTGCTCCTCATCCCAATTTCGGAACTTGTCTCCAAGGTTATGCGTTGAGCTATGTCTTACGCAAAATGGGTCATGATGTGGAGTTCATTTATAATAGAAGAGAAGTGCCACCTCAGACGATAAAGGGATATATTGGCGTTATAGGGAAATGGATTTTACGTAAGTTCCTTACAGAACAACAAATTAATTATGTTAAAGGTAAGGTAAAACCTAAGGGGAAGAATCAGATGGCTAATCCTGTTCCTTATGTATTGACCTTGCCAAATCATTCTGTATTGAAGATGTTTAGTAAAATGCCAGGTTATCAATGGTTTGTAAAAAAATGGTATTATGGCAATTTGCAAAAGCGCAAGGTTTATAAATTTACCTTTTGTGATGGTAATTTCAAGATGCGTCGTCTTTATACCAAGTCTGATTATGACGAGGTCGTTTGCGATGCAGATATGTTCATAACTGGTAGTGATCAGATTTGGAATCCTTTCTGCGGCGGTTTCAATCCCATGATGTTCCTGGAGTTTGTTAATGATGGAACTAAGCGCATTGCATATTCATCAAGTATTTCACAGGTGGAAATTCATCCATCTGTGAAGGAACGTATGAAGACAGACCTGCAAAAGTTCACTCATATTGCAGTCAGAGAGCAACGTTCTGTAGAGCTATTGAATTCCTTATTAGATCGTCATGACGTAAAACTGGTAGTTGATCCTACTTATTTGCTTACAGCTGATGAATGGGAGAGCTTTGGTAATAAAGCTCAATTGGAGTTTGAATTGCCAGAGAAATATATATTCTGTTATTTCGTAGGAGACAGTCGTGTAGATGTGTATGAGCGAATGGTGCAGGAAGTGAAGAAATTTACAGGTATAGATAAGGTAATAGCCTTGGAATGTTACAATCGTAAATTGGCATATGGGGATGGTATGACCTATCAAGATGCCGGACCTTATGAGTGGGTTTACCTTCTCAAGCATGCTTCTTACATCTGTATGGATTCATTCCATGCTACGGTCTTTGCCTTGAAATTCCAGAAGGAGTTTGTTCATGCCATGAAGAATTCTGATACAGAGTCTGGGTCTCAAAATACTCGAATGTATGACATCCTATCACGTTATGGTATCCTTTATAAGAATTATAATGATGATGGCGGAATTGAATGGCAAAAGCAAATTGATTATTCGAGAGTGACTCCTATAATTGAGGAAGAAATAAAGGAGTCTGTGGAATTTTTAAAATATGAAGTTGAAAAATAATGTTTTATTTTTTTGTATAGAAAGACAGCTTATTTTACATTTAAAAGTTTATTGATTATGAATGTTCAAATCTTGGTAGCCCATCATAAACCTGGGCTTATTATAAAGGACAATATATATTTCCCTATCCAAGTAGGAAAGGCTATGCACCCTGAAGTCAATTTATGTATTCAGGGAGATGATACGGGTGAGAATATTTCTTCTAAAAATTCTATATATTGTGAAATGACAGCATGGTATTGGGCGTGGAAAAATATTAAGGCAGATTATGTAGGATTGTGTCATTATAGAAGATACTTTTGTTTAAAAGAAGCTCCTATTTTACTTAGAATTTTTAACATTTTGCGTTACTGGGCTTATTTCTTTGTTGGTAATATAATAAATCCTGGTGCGATTGTAGATTTATTTCAACATACAGAAACTACCTCTAAAAAAGAATTCAAAAAATTAGCGTTGGATTTTTCAACTAAAATTCCGAACATAATTGAAAATGGAAAAATAGATGTGATTTATCAACATCCTTATAAGTATATAAATCTGTCTATACGAAGAAAATTTTATGAAGTAGGTAGATTTTATGTAGATTTACTTGAAGAAATTGTAGAAAAATATTTTCCTGATTTCTACCCATATTTGCGCAAAACTTTAGATTCAACAACTTTGTATTCATGTAATATGATGATTATGCGCAATGAATATTTTCAAGATTACTGCAATACAATGTTTTCGATACTAAAGTTGCATGAGGAAAAAACTTTGGAAAATAAGTGGTGCTTAGATTTATTAAAGGAAAAATCTTATTCGCGAGTTTCTGGATATTTGGCTGAAGTAATAACGAGCGCTTATATTGTAAAAATGAAATCTGAAGGAAAGAAAACTTTAGAAGTAAATTCTGTGTTCTTGAATATTTAAAAACAGGTAGATGGTAAAGTATTTTTATATGTTAGCTAAAGTTTTGGTAAAATGCCAAAAAATGATGTACTCACACTATATTAGACATGAATTTTCTGCTTGCCCTTCAACGTCGTGGTTTGAACGTTTTGGCTTGCTTGTTGGTGCAAAATATATCTCAATTGGAGAGAATTGTAGTATACAAAAAGGAACCTACTTGACTGCATGGGATAGTTATGCAGATCAAAAATTCAATCCCTATATTCATTTTGGTGATAATTGCGCAATAGGTGCTTATAACCATATAACCTGTATTAATCATATAAAAATTGGAAATGGTTTGTTGACAGGGAAATGGGTAACAATAACAGACAACCAACATGGGGGGGCTGATTATGAATCTTTGAATATTATGCCTTCAAAGCGTTTGTTGAAAAGTAAGGGTGGTGTTGTAATTGGTGATAATGTTTGGCTTGGAGACAAAGTGTCAGTATTGCCAGGTGTTACCATAGGAGAAGGAGCGGTTGTAGCGGCCAATTCAGTAGTAACTCATGATGTTCCTCCTTTTTGCGTAGTTGCAGGGTGTCCTGCGAAAGTTGTTAGAAAACTTAATTGATAAAATGTATTTAAATTATCTTATTTTAGGACTAGCAAGTTTATTGTGCATAGATTATTTCTTTTTCTTTAATAAGAGATTATCGACACCTGCATTCTTATTTAATGTAGGATTCTTCATCTGTGCTGCCATTTTAAAACTTTTCGAGAATGTTTGGCATGTAAAGTTGCATGAAGATACTTTCTTGTTAATTTTGAGCGGTAATATATCTATAAGTTTAGCTTCTTTCCTGATGCGAAGGGAATCACCTAGCATCAGGGAAATACAAGGCGGTGACCAACCACCTAGCAGCTGTATTATAATATCAATTGAAAAGCTGAAACTCTTTTTTTGTTTGCAGGTTTTTAATGCCTTGCTAAAAATATACTTGTTATTACGTTATTATGGTACCGGTAGTGTTGCTGTGGCTTTATTTATGCACACAGAAGCAATAAAATCAGAAGGAAATGCGATGGAGTATCCAATTGGATTGGGATTCGTAAGTAACACAATTGAAATTATGGCAGGTATAATACCTGCACTATGCGCATTTTATCTTTCCAGTTCTTATATTTCAAAAAGGCATAAGGTTTGGATGTCAATTAATGCAATATTTGCAATGGTATTTTCTTTGTTGTCAAGTGGTAGAACGTTTATGCTCTATTATCTGATTATATTTTGTTCTATCTATATGATGACTTTTTATTGTAGGGGGAAAGTCTTTCCTATTAAGAAAATTGTACTTTATTGTATAGGTGGCTATCTTTTCCTTTTTGCTTTTCAACAATTAGGATATTTGATAGGACGAGAAAAAAATGATTCAACAGCAGAACTTGTCATTGGCGTTTATTGTGGAGCAGAAATCTTGAATTTAGATGATTTAATTCATCGTCAAACAGATGTGCCACCAAATCAATATTGGGGAAATCAAACCTTCTATTTGTTTTATGACCAATTACAAACTTTAGGATTAGCTAAGCTTAAATATACTCGTCGCGATTATCATCCTTTTAACGTGGCTGGTGGGTATGGTATAGGTAATGTCGCTTCTGCCTTTCAAGATTATTATTTTGATTTTGGACTATTTGGGACAATAGTTATATGCTTTTTGATAGGTTTGATTATGGAATATATACACCAAAAATCCTTAAAGTCATATTTTTTTAGAAATGGTATTGTCGATTTTTGGTTAATGCTTTATATTATTTTTATCCCTGCAATATTTATGTCTTTTTTTTCAGAACAGTTTTTTAAGCAGTTAGCTAATATCTTATCATTGAAATATTGGTTTAAATTAGTTTTGTTGTTTTACTTATTTTATGGCTTTACGCCTTTTAAGTTAAGAAAAGAATATAAAAATAATGATGAAAAATGAAATCAAAGATCGTATCTTATGGATGGATCTTTTAAATATAACAGCTATATTGGGTGTTATAATGCTGCATACCAATGATGCTCAAAACCATTTTAATGGTATTTTGACGTCTGAGTACATCTGGGCTTATGCTGTACATTCCTTTTTTATGTGGCCAGTAGCTGCATTCTATATGTTGACAGGTTGTAATTTGTTGAACTATGGGGGGGCGATAAAACATTATATTAAAAGAAGAATAGAAAAGGTATTGATTCCTTTTGTTGCTTGGAGTTTTTTTTATTGGGGATTAAGATGCAGAGATATTACAGGATTTGATTTTGTAAATTACTTTATTAATGGGGAATTCATTAATATAATGTGGTTCTTTATTCCATTGTTTGCTATATATTTGTCTATACCTTTTATGAGGGTAATGGTGATAAATTGCAGTAGAAGAAAGATTGAAATATTCCTGTTGCTATCTTTTATTTTTTGCAGTGTATGCCCATTTCTTTCTAAGATAACACCATTAGAGATAAATTATACTCTTTTCCCGATGGGTGCTAATTTCTTATGGTTTGCAGTATTAGGATATTATTTGGGTAATTATGAATTTACTATCAAACAGTGTAAAATATATTATTTGCTCGGAATGATTGCTGTTTTTATACATTTTGCAGGTTTTATCGCAGTTAATTATTTTACAGGCAAACAGAATTCGGTTTTTATGAATTGTACAGTTCCGACTTCAGTACTTTTTGTGATTGCTGTATTCTTGAAATATCGATATTCAAAATGGAACTTTTTAAAAAAGTTCAAAAAATATGTTGTGACAATAAGCTCTTGTACATTTGGAGTCTATTTGATTCACATCATTGTAAAACATGGCGTAGAAATTCTAGTGCCAAGTTTAGTTAATTGCTATTGGGGAGTTATTCCGATTTACGCTATCTCTTTGTTGGTAATTCTTTTTATGAAGAGAATTCCTCTTGTAAAGATGTTAGTCCCATAAATCGAATAATTTATAATTTTCGGAAAAAGAAAAAATAAGTTTAAAATTTAAATATTAGTACATATGAAATCTAAAATAATCGCAATGTATCTACCTCAGTATCATTGTATTCCTGAAAATGATGAGTTCTGGGGTAAGGGATTTACGGATTGGGTTACGGTTAAAAATGCTAAGCCTTTGTACGAAGGGCATAAACAACCAAGAGTTCCTTTGAATGAAAACTATTATGATTTGTCAAAGGAGGAAAATGTAGAGTGGCAAGCGAAATTGGCCCATGACAATGGTATATATGGTTTTGGAGTATATCATTATTGGTTTAATAATGATAAAAATTTGCTCACACGTCCAGCAGAGATTCTTAGAGATAGCAAGAATGGGTTTGTTAAGTACTTTTTTGTGTGGGATAATTGCTTATGGAAGAGAAGTTGGAGTAATGTTGATGGCAATGATTGGGCTCCTTTAGCAGATAACCCTTCTGATAAGAAGAAGGGTGTTAAAATATTAATCCCTTATATTTTGGGAAGAGAGCCTGATTGGGAAAATCATTATAACTATTGTAGAACGCATTTCTTGTCTTCCAACTATGAGAAGAAAGACAATAAACCCGTTTTTTGTATTAACGGATATTCTAAAGAGATTGGAGAAATGTGTGCTTATTGGAATTCTTTAGCAAAAAAAGATGGATTTGATGGCATATTTTTTATTTTTAAATATGCACCTTTTAAAGGTATACCAAAGGATGCTTATTGTTATAAGTATCAACCACATTGGTCTGGATGGGATAACTTACCATTCGTGAAGAGAGTATATCGAAAGCTTCTCAAATTCATTAATGTTGACATTCGTAAACCAATAACTTTTGTTGATTATGATACAACTTGGAATAAACTTTTGAAAGATGCGGCAAAGCATGAGGAGAAGACAATGTTTCATGGTGCTTTTGTGAGTTATGATGATTCTCCCCGTAGAGGAGCATTGAAGTCAATTATTATGAGAGGTCAAAATCCACAAAAGTTTAAGACTTATTTTAAACGCTTGCTAGATATTTCAGATATTCAGAATAAAGATTATATTTTCTTCACGGCTTGGAATGAATGGGGGGAAGGTGCTTATCTTGAGCCGGACTCGGAAACTAAAATGGCTTACTTATTTGCAGTTAAGGAGCTTGTCTTTAAACGTTAGTTAATTTAGTTATGAAATATTTATTATGTGAAGCTCATGGTATTGGCGATTGTATTCTTATTCTGCCTATAGCTAAGGCCATTAAAATGGCTGATAAAAATGCTTATATTAAAGTGTTTACTAGTTCTGATAAGAATAAAATACTGATTAATAGAAGTATTATGGATTTGCAAAATTATGTTGATGATATAGAGTACTATTCAAAAACAGAAAAGTGGCATTCTTTAAGATTTTTATTCTCTAACATTTTAAAACGATATGATTATGGAATTGTTATCCAAGATTATGATACAGAGTCTACATCTTCAATTCCTTCTCTTATCGTTCGTCTTTGTTGTGCTAAGACGTGTGGTACAATGATTACCAAAAATCGTAAGATTAAATATGATTGCTATGTTAATCGCGAAGTAGGAATTAGGCGAGATGAATATTTCCATAGAGCAGCAAGGTTGTTAAATTTGAAAGTAGAAAGAGTTAACGATAATCTTTTGAATCAAGATTTGGTTAAAAAGTATCTTCCTGCAATTTCTATACATAACCAACTTCCAGTCATTGCTTTGGTTGTAGGAACAGCTTCTGTGTCGTTGAGGACTTCAGAGGGTATGCTAACAAATAATGCTAAAGCATGGCCTTATGAAAAATGGATCGAGTTGGCTGATATGTTGGCTTCAAATGATTGTAACGTTTTGTTACTTGGTGGTCAAAAAGAAAAAAAAGAGTTGCTTTCTCTAAAATTACTTAAGAAAAATACTCTTATATACGAACTTGTTGGAGAACTTAATATTAAAGAGAGTATTGCAATTCTTGGTATTTCATCTTTAGTTGTAGGTGCTGATACGGGATTGATGCATTGTGCTGGTGCTCTTGGAAAGAAATCGCTAACTCTTTTTGGATGTACTGATCCTAATGAATATCTTCCTTTTGGAAAAGATAGTCAATACATAGATGTCGGTATGAAATGTTCTCCATGTTTTGGTACGATTGATGCCGTAACTTGTAAACATAAGCGTTGTATGGAGTCAATTACTGTTGAGATGGTTTTTAATCGTATAATGTCAATATTAGATAAAGTATAAAAATGATAGAATTAAGTAAAATCAAGAAGAAGTCTATTCTTGTTATTGGCGATGTGATGCTTGATAATTACTTCATGGGAGACATTAAGCGTATCTCTCCAGAGGCTCCAGTGCCAGTATTCAGAAAAACGTCTGAACGTAGTGTGTTGGGTGGCGCAGCTAATGTTGCCGCCAATTTGGTTGCTGCTAATCAGAAAGTGTCGATGATGTCCATCATTGGCAATGATGAGATTGGCAAGAAATTACTTGGCTACTTTAAGGAGAAAGGTGTTAACACAGATTTAATCCAGATATTGGATAGAAGTACGACGATTAAGACCCGCTTCTTGGCTAGCAATAATCAGCAGGTGCTGCGCCTTGATGTGGAGGATACAGCCCCTATCTCTAAAAAGATTTGTCAAGATATGTTAAGTAAGTTAGAGGAAGAAATTGATTGCTATCATCTGATTCTTCTTTCTGATTATTTGAAGGGCTTGTTGACTTACGAATTCACCCAAGGAGTATTGAAACTTGCTAAACAGCATAAAATTCCTGCCATTATTGATGTGAAAGACCCTCATGTGGAGAAATATAAAGGTGCATATCTTCTCAAACCAAACTTGAAGGAGATAAGAGATCTTACTGGTATGCCTGCGCAGACAGATAAAGAGATAGTTGAGGCAGCTGAGGCATTGAGAAAACGATGCGAGTGTAAGTTTGTGTTGTGTACATGTGGTGCACGAGGTATGGTACTTGTAGGTGATGACCACAAGCCTTTCTTCATCAATTCAGAAGTCCGTGAAGTCTTTGATGTATCAGGAGCAGGAGATACAACTATCTCTTATTTGGCTGCTGCTATGGCAAATGGCGTAGAAATGGATGATGCTGTAACTATCGCCAACTATGCTGCAGGCATACAGGTTGGAAAGATAGGTACATCTTCTGTATATATGCAAGAGGTGAGAGATTTCTTGTCGAATGAAGATAATGGTTCTTTCCATAAAATCTTACATGCTGAGGATTTGGAAACTTTTAGACAAGATAATGCAGACAAAAAGATAGTTTTCACTAATGGTTGCTTCGACATATTGCATGTGGGGCATAAGCGATATTTACAACAAGCTGCTACATTAGGGGATATTTTAGTTGTTGGCGTTAATAGCGATGAATCTGTACGACGTTTGAAGGGTCCTGAGCGTCCTGTGAACAATGAACAGGATAGAGCAGAAATGCTATGTGCCCTTGGCTTTATTGATTATGTTGTAATCTTTGGTGAAGATACTCCTTACGAGCTTATAAAGAAGATTCAGCCAGATATCCTTGTAAAAGGTGGAGATTATAAGCCTGAAGAGGTCGTGGGTAAAGACATCGTGGAGGCACGTGGTGGTAAATTGGAACTGATTAAGTTTGTAGAAGGTAAATCTACAACTAATATCATCAACAAAATAAATCATAAGTAATAATGAGCAATATAGATATTATCAAACAGAGATTGAATGATTCTATCTCTGTTAAGCAAGTGCTGTTGGCTGATAGTTCTTTCATGGATGTTGTATCCAGACTTGCAGACAAGATTGTGGAATGTATATCGAATGGGGGGAAGCTTGTGCTTTGTGGAAATGGAGGTTCTGCTTCAGATGCTCTTCATTTCGCAGGTGAAATTGTTGGTCGCTTTGTAAAGGAGCGTAAGGCTTGGCCTGCTGTGGTACTCAACGCAGATGTAGCTACTATGACGGCTATTGCCAATGATTATAGTTATGATGATGTGTTTGTGCGACAAGCGGAAGGGCATGTTAAGGCAGGTGACATTTTTATTGGTATTAGTACAAGCGGCAATAGCGAAAATGTGTATCGTGCAGCTTTAAAGTCGAAAGAGTTGGGTGGCTGTACTGCTTGTTTGGCGGGAAAAGATGGTGGTAAAATTGCCAAGGTGGTGGATTTTCCTATCGTGGTACCTGCCACTGTGACAGCGAGAGTGCAAGAGTGCCATATCTGTATCATCCATATCTTGTGTGAGATAGCTGAGTCTAAACTGTCAGAAATAGAGGCAAATGAATAAAGCTGTATTCTTGGATAGGGATGGAACTATCAATGTGGAAAAGCATTATCTTCATAAAATTGAGGATTTTGAATTTCTGCCAGGTGTTATTGAGGGCTTGAAAATGCTTCAAGATGCTGGCTATTTACTTGTGATTGTCACTAATCAATCTGGCATTGGCAGGGGGTATTACTCAGAGGAGGATTTTCTGAATCTCAATCGATGGATGCTGGAGACACTGCACTCGAAAGGGGTGAATATTAACAAGGTATATTATTGCCCACACCTGCCAGATGCAACAGTCGAAAAATATCGTGTGGATTGCGAATGCCGCAAACCTAAGCTTGGAATGTATCTTCAGGCGATGCGTGATTTGGATATAGATTTTGGGGAATCGTATGCAATAGGTGATAAAATACGGGACTGCGCTATTTGTGTAAGATCAAATTGCAAGGGATTTCTTATTGCAGACAATGAGAAGGCTGATGTCATCAAAGATGTAGTTGAGGGACATTACAAAAATGTGAGTTATGCAAAAGACTTACTGGAGTGTGCTAAACGAATTGTAAAACTTTAAAATATTTATATTATGATTATTGTAACAGGAGGTGCCGGCTTTATCGGCAGTTGTGTTGTTCGTAGCTTAAATGAGGCTGGACGTAGTGATATTGTTATAGTCGATAACATTTCAGAGACTGACAAGTGGATGAATATGCGTAACAAGAAGTATATCAGGTATGTACACAAGTCAAAGTTCTTGGAAGAATTGCCTACTTATGAGAATGTGGAGGCCATCGTTCATATGGGAGCTCAGTCTTCTACGACAGAGCGCGACTTTGATTACTTGTGGGAGAATAATTTCGAATATACCAAGGCTTTGTGGAATTATTGTGCAGAGAAACATATTAGCTTTATCTATGCAAGTTCTGCTGCTACTTACGGTGATGGCTCTTTAGGTTTTAATGATCGTATGGACATAGACCAATTGTTACCATTGAATGGCTATGGATATAGTAAGCAACTCTTTGATCAATGGGTTAAGCATCAAGCAAAGACTTTCCCTGCTCAGTATTGTGGTCTTAAATTTTTCAATGTTTACGGACCTAATGAGTATTTCAAGGGTAGTATGGCTTCTATGGTGTTCCATGGTTTCAATCAGATTAAAGAGACAGGCAAAGTAAAACTCTTTAAGTCTTGTAATCCAAATTATAAAGATGGTGGTCAGTTGCGTGATTTTGTTTATGTCAAAGACATTTGTAAAGTTATCATGTGGCTTTTGGTTAACAAACATGTTTCAGGCTTGTTTAATGTTGGAACAGGTCGAGCACAGAGTTTTGCTGAATTGGCAGAGGCTACATTCCATGCTTTGGATTTAGAGCCAAACATAGAGTATATTGATATGCCAGAGAAACTGCGTGGCAAATATCAGTATTATACCAAGGCGGAAATGTCAAAGTTGTATGATGCAGGTTACCCTTATCACTTTGCAGATGTAGAAAATGGAGTGCGTGACTATGTACAAAGTCATTTGGCTCAGAATTTCCTCACTTATTAATCAGAAATGTCAACTGTACTAGAAAGAATCAAGATAGCAATGGCTGCTGTAGGAATACACGTAGCTAATAAGATAAGAAAGAAGCCTCGCAACAAGCGAGTGCTTCTTATCTTTCAGCAAGTGTTTGGTGATTCTATCATATTGCTTCCAGCCCTGGAGGGATATATGGAGCTATATCATAAGCAAAGAGGCTATGGCGTAACTATGATATGTCTTCCAAGTATTAAGAAGTTTCTTACGGATGTGGCGAGCATTCCTGATAGCTTAAACATAGAAACTGTTGACTTCAAGAAATTTGTGAATAATTACAAATACTTCAAGGAGATTGTTGGGCAATATCGTGGATATGCGGAGATTTCTATAGTTATGGGGTCCAGTTTGTCGGCAGAATTGTTTTCTACCACTATTTGCGCCAAGGAACGCCATGGACTGATTTCATGCTTCCGTACCAAATGGCCATTACAAATGGCTTTATTTCAACGCCTTGCATATACTGATGCCGTTATGCCCCCTGTAGGTTCTATGATGATAGAGCGCCATGGTATTATGCTACGCCATTTAGGTTTGGAGGATTATAAAGGACATCTATCATCTTTGGTTCCACAAAAAAGGCTTATAAGTGGCAATTATTGTGTCATCTGTCCTGGTGCATCTACTCCTGTAAAACGATGGCCGATAGAACGCTTCCAACAACTAGCTGATTGGATAATCAAAACTTATGATATGGATGTTCATCTTTGTGGAGGTGCTCCTGAAAAAGAGGATGCAGAACAATTAATCTCATTGTCCAATCATCCTGATAGGATATTCAATCATGTCGGGAATACTATATTTAAAGAATGGTCTTCTATTGTGCAATATGCTTCCCTCGTAGTAGGAAATGATAGTGCTACTCTTCATATTGCAGCAGCTACTCATCGTAAATGTGTTTGCATCACAGGTATATATGATAAGTTTATGTTCTTCCCATATAAGGTGGAGAAGCTGAGTGAAGGAGAAACACTTCCTTCAACGGTAATAGTGGATAAATCATGTGCTTATTGTCGGACAAAGGGCTATTTTGCAGGGTATGGCAATAAGTACTGTAAGGCAGAAATCAAGCAAGGCAAATGCGCTATGTGCATAAGTGAAATCTCTGTAGATATGGTTAAGTTGGCTATTGAAAAGGCTATGTATGTTTAATGTAACCATTGTTTAAAACTCAAAATGAAAGAAGCAATCGTTTATGGATACTATTGATATTTCTCAAAACATCCAAGACTTCAAGCAGGTGTTTGAGAATGAGAGTAGAATCATATTCTCTGCTAAGTTTGGAGATGGTAAGTCTTACTTTCTGAATGAGTTCATAAATAGCTACGATGAAAAGAAGAATGATTACTATTTCATCACTCTCCATCCTGTAAACTACGTGGTTGAGGAAAATCGGGATGTCATTGAGTATATCAAGCGTGACATTCTGTTTCAACTCATTAAGGATGATCGTATATATGACTTTAAAGAAGGGTATGATAAGATATTCGATGCGGTATGCAACAAAGAGTCTTTGTTGAAGTTGGCAGACTTTGCAACTTCTATCATTCCTGTAAAAGGTTTGAAAGAAAGGTATGAGGCATTGAAAGGACTTGCTTCTACGATTTATGAAAAATATAAGGGTCAAGATGTTCTTCATGTAGTAGATGATTACCTCAATGGATTCTATGGAAAGATGGGTAGTATCAGCGAATGCGATGCTTTTACTTATCTTATCCAAAAGTCCTTGAAGCAGACGAATGCAAAGTCTGTTTTAATTATTGAGGATTTGGATAGAATAGATCCTGCTCATCTATTCCGCATCATGAATGTCTTATCCTCCCAGGTAGATAATCCCTATTATTCGGAGGTTCCTAATGGTAATAAGTTCGGTTTCCATAAGGTAATCCTTGTAATGGATTACGAGATAGCCCGTCATCTCTTCCACCATTTCTATGGTAAAGAGGCGAATTATGAGGGGTATATGAATAAGTTTCTGAATACGTTGCCGTTTTCGTATTCTATAAAAGAAGAGGCGCACAGGCAAGTAGAAGCAAAACTCTTAGATATATGTAAAACAGATGAGGTTTTGGGTGTAGTTCAGCAGTTGTCTAGCAACAAGGAAGATAGTTTTTCTGTCCCATCTGCAATTATGCAGATGTCAGTTAGAAGATGTAAAGAGTTTCTTGATATGGATGTTAGTAACCTGATAAGAAATACATGGATGAAGGGGGAATATGACATTCCTACACAAACTGTATGGACAAAAATACTTGCATGTTACCGTTTTTTATTTTCAGATAGGTCATTAAATGCAATACAAGAAATGATGTTATATGGCTTCTCTGATTTACAATTAGCAGAACTTTATGCTCCATATAATTATGCACTGAAAGGTGAAAGTGAATTTTATATAGAGTATGAAAATGACATGTATAATTTTTGCTATATCAAGGGAAAAAATCTTGTGCGAAGGGGTAGAGTGTTGTCTTGGCAAAGTGATAAAATTCTTGATTTGGCAGAGATAAGGAAAGAACTGCAAAAGATGAATCATGATATTCGGAATTTGTTGCTTGGGTAAAAGGAGTTTCAAGAAGAATATCGTAATTTAGGTGAGCAATTAGTTATTTGTAAATATTAGTATGTTATTATGTGGATAAGAAATCTTCCTACTGATTATCATAAACAGCAATCTGATTTTGATAATTTAGTTTTCTTGTGGAAAACTAATAATGTTTATGTTATGGATAATCATCTTGCTGCCGCTTGGTGTTGGATGCAAGAGTGTGATGCAGATACAAGGTATAACTTTATGCATATTGACAGGCATAATGATCTTGGGACGAATACGCCTTTTGATATATATAGGCATATCAAGGAGGATAATCAACATCTGTCTATAGATGAATACACAAATTTATCTTGGACAAATGAAGGTAATGGTATTTCGCTGAAGGCATTTCGCTGGGATAATTATATTACTCAATGCATGTACTTATTTCCTCAATGGTTTTGGGATGTTGTGTATTCAACTCGTACATCTTTAGGCAGAAGTGAACGAGAAAAATTACTTGGTGCTACTATACAAAGTGTATCGGCATCTAAGCTGTTAAGTTATATAGAAGATAATCTTCAAGTGGATGAAGATGGTGAACAACTTAATAGAACCATTGGACAAGAATCTGTCAAGTGGATTGTTAATTTGGATCTGGATTATTTTTTTCATTCAAGTGATGATGGTTACATTCAAATACTGTCAGATGAATACATCAGAATATTGGCTCAAAAACTTAGAAATTGCAAGCATAGTATTAATGTACTAACTATAGCTTTGAGTCCAGAGTGCTGTGGAAGTTGGCAAAATGCGATACATGCTTTAAATACTTTTATGGAGGCTTATGAAGAACGACCATATGGTTTTCCTGATGATTATCAATAGAAAAATTGATTATGAAGTATGTAAAAACTGGTAAATGTATCTGGTGTGGGAAAGAAATGCCTGAAGTACGTTTTACGGATGCTCCCCATATAGTACCACATAATTTAGGCAGTGACGATATTGGCTTTGATGTATGTAATGACTGCAATCATTATTTTGGAAAAGCAACACGAGGTGTTCCTTCATGCGACTTAGCGTTTAAGGAGATTTTCAATGCTTTTTGGATATTTGGTCATAATTTGGATGAGAATACTTATAAGAGGTTTACTTCTGTATTCTTTAATTATTATCATTCCAAGCGTACTATAAAGGTTAGAAGTAATTTTAATTCTAGAGCAATAACCAGGCAATTCAAAAGATCTCTCTATGAAGTGTTCCTACAAAAATACCATCAAGTAACAGGAAATGGTAACCATCCAATGTTTGAAATGGTTCGCCAATTTGCTCGCTATAATTTTGGTAATCCGCATGTATTTTATGTTTTCAATAATATCATATTGTGCCCAGGTGAAGAGCAACGACTTGAACTTCCCATGAACGAGAATGTAATCGATGAGATGATGAAATCTGGATTATATCGCTTTTGGATGGGCAATCAGCTTTTTTATATAGAGGTCTTACCAATTGCTTTTCAGGTAAATGGGTATAATTTTTTACGAGAAGAAGCCAAAACGATATTACTGCCAGCACGTGGAAACGAAAGTATCTTTGAATTCAATGATGTTATGCAGTTGGATATCTTTATGTTGAGATTTAATAAATGATTTTTATGAAAATTGTGTATTTTGTTTTGGATAAAGCTTTATCATCTTATTATAGTGCAATGGAAGAACAAGTATCTATTATCATCCCCATAATTGTGGCGTTGCTTACAGGTGGTTTTATTATATTATTTTTGGAAAATCAGCATGTTGGAGCTAGTGTAATCGAAAGGTATCATTTTATTATGCAACCTTTTATGCATAGGTTGAGTAACTATTTTAAGTTTTTATCTTCAGCTAAAGTTTATTTTTCAATAAAAAAGGGAACAAAAAAAAATGAAGCAGAATATGTCTTTGCCTTTAAGGATTTAATGGATAAACTTAGTCATTTGGCTCATCCATGTATAATGTCGGGGCAAGATTATCCAGTTTCTAAATTTTCAGCTATACAATTAGATGGTATATGTGATGATATAAATAATGTTTGGTATTATTGGGATGACAAACGAAATTATATGCAAGATTACTGTACGTATAATACAGGCAAAGCGGATTTACATGGAAAGATAGCAAAAGAATATCTTAGTGAGGTGTTTCCACACAAATACGACAATATGGATTTCTCTATAAGTTTACTTTCTGATGTATCTGGAGAATTTTATGCTAAAGTATATGAGCCAATTCAGAATATACCTTTTGAATACGAAAAATGGAATAAAGAAGAATTAAATTTTAAAAGATGGACTATTTTCACTATTAGTTTCTGTTTGTTTACATTAGTAATAATTCTTCTTTTGAGATATTTCACACCTTTGTGTGTTATGAATATTCTAACATTGTTGAATATTGCTTTGCTTGCAAGTTGTTTATACAAGTTTTCTAAGTTGGAATCATTATCAAGAAAATTGTTTAGATGAATAAAATGAAGATTTTACATATAGGTCAGATGATAGGAGGCTTGGATATTTATATCCGAAACTCTATTATATATAATAAGGTGGAAGATAATGGGTATATCATTGTCTGTGGTAAGGATGATAAGCATCAGCCAGTCATCAGAAATGGTATTGAGGTAAAGGAGTATCCTATATCATTGTTCCGCTCGCTCAATCCTTTGAATGATTTGAAGGCTTTGAAAGAAACCGTTAAGATTATTAAGAAGGAGAAGCCGGATGTGATTCATTGCCATAGTGCAAAAGGTGGTATCATCGGAAGAACTGCGGGATGGATTACAGGTGTGAAGACATTTTATACGCCTCATGCTTTCTCTTATCTCTGTACTCCTTCGAAGTTGAAACGATTGGTGTTTATGACCATAGAGCGGTTGACTCGTTTCAATACATACGTATTGGCTTGTTCGGAATCTGAACAGGAAATGGCAATCAAGGAGGTTGGCTATTCTAAAGAGCATGCAGTAGTTTGGCACAATGCCGTACCTGATTCTTCCCTTGAAAGGGGAAAGGTGGTTGATATATCTGAGCCTTATGCTTGCTATATAGGAAGACCATGTTACCAGAAGAATCCTTTGTTTTTGCTTGATGTCATAAAGAAGGTGAAGGATAGTGGCTGTAATCTCAAATTTATCTTGTTAGGTGTTGGCTATCATTCTCCAGAATTGGAAGTCATGAAAGCCAAAATGCATGAGTTGGGATTGGATGATTCTATTCGCCTGGAACCTTGGATTAATCATGCAGATTGTCAGGAGTTTGTGCGTAAGTCGCTGTTCTATATATCTACTGCTCTTTATGAAGGCTTGCCTTTGGCAATTATAGAAGCTATGGCAAATGGCAAGGCGATAGTAGCCAGTGATGTAGTTGGAAATAAAGATTGTGTAAGAAATGGTGAGAATGGTTATCTCTTGCCTTTGGATGCAGATGCCTACGCTGATAAGATTCTCCAACTCATAAACGATAAAGAATTAAGAACATCCATGGAGAAGAAATCCAGAGCTTTGTTCCTGGAAGAATTCTTCATAGAGGATAGAATTAAATATTTACAAAATCAATATAATATGGTTTATAATCTGAGATATGGGGGGGCAAATCTTGTCCTCCTAAAGACTAACTTTGATACTGTAATTCAGGTATCTATCGGTTGCGAAGCCACTCTCAAGCGTGAAGAAAGGAGGGTGGCAGCATGATAAAGAAAAAAATCTTAATGATTTGCGAGGCCTTTGGCGGTGGCGTATTTGCCTACGTGGCTCAGTTGTGTAATGATATGTGTCGAGAGTTCGACGTGTACTTAGCATATTCACTTCGGCCGCAAACTCCTAAGAACTATAAGGAAGTATTGGATGAACGTGTTCATTTGATACAAGTAAAGAGTTTTGGTGGGAGTATCTTTAATATTGCTAAAGATATTCAAGTTATCAAAGAACTTCGTTCTGTTGCAAGAGACGTTAAGCCAGACTTAATCCATCTTCATTCGTCGATTGCTGGCGGATTAGGCCGATTGGCTTTTAGTGGTAAAAATATACCTGTGGTTTATACCCCTCATGGATATGCCCACATCTTGATGGGAAAGGGTGGATTGAAGTTGAAAGGTTATGAAATCATGGAGAAGGTTCTTGGAAAAAGACCTTGCATCACCTTAACTTGTTGCAAGAGCGAGGATGATGTTGCTAAAACTCTTACTAAGCGTACAGCTTATGTAGAGACTGGTGTCAACTTGAAGGACTTATCAGAAAGTCTAGATGGTATAAAGCCTATCAAGAATGATAAATTTACTGTTTATACATTGGGTAGAACCTGTGTACAGAAACAACCTGAGTTGTTTAATCGTATTGCAGAATTGGTACCAGAGGCTCGATTTGTATGGATAGGCGGTGGTGAGTTGGATCATCTTCTTACTGCTCCTAATTTGGAATGGACTGGTTGGAAACCTCGTAAAGAGGCATTGGCTATGGGAAAAGGTGCCGATGTTTTCATTCTCTGTTCTCTTGGAGAAGCTATTGCAATGAGTTTGATAGAGAACATGTTTATGGGTAAGCTGATTCTCGTGAGCAATGTGATGGGTAACAAAAGTGTCATCAATAATGGCGTGAATGGTTTTGTTTGTGATAAAGCAGAAGATTATGCCGCTCGAATTAAAGAAGCGATGAAACAATTCCCTCAGAACTTGTGCGACCAGGCTGTAGCAGATGTTCATAACATCTATAACACAGATGCTATGGCTAAGAAATATGTGAATTTTTATAATGATGCAATTAATGGAAAATACGAATAAAATGAAACAATATGATTATTTGATAGTTGGCTCTGGCTTGTTTGGAGCAACCTTTGCTTATCTTGCTAAAAAACAAGGTAAGAAGTGTTTAGTAATCGATAAGCGTTCTCATTTAGGTGGTAACATCTATTGTGAAAATATCGAGGGTATTAACGTGCATAAGTATGGTGCACATATCTTCCATACCTCTAACAAAAAGGTGTGGGACTTTGTGAACTCTATCGTTGAGTTCAACCGCTATACCAATTCGCCTGTGGCAAACTATAAGGGAAAACTTTATAATCTGCCTTTCAATATGAACACCTTCTATCAGATGTGGGGGGTAACTACGCCAGAGGAGGCGCAAGCTAAGATTGATGAGCAGAAGGCTTCTTTTAGTGAAGAGTTAAGAGTGAAGAACGAAGAATTGGGCTTGTCAAATGAGCCTCATAACTTGGAGGAACAGGCGATGCTGCTTGTTGGCAAGGATATTTATGAGAAACTCATTAAGGGCTATACAGAGAAGCAGTGGGGTAGAAAGTGTACTGATCTTCCTGCTTTTATTATCAAGCGCTTGCCTGTTCGCCTTATCTTCGATAACAACTACTTCAATGATAAGTACCAGGGTATTCCTATGGGTGGATATAATAAGTTGATTGATGGTTTGCTTGAAGGCATTGAGACCAAAACGAATGTAGATTTCTTTGAGAATCGCCCTTATTGGGAAGGTGTTGCCGACAAGATTGTTTTCACAGGTAAGATAGATGAATTCTATGATTACCAATTTGGCAAGCTCAACTATCGTACTGTTCGATTCGAGACAGAGGTTATAGACAAACCTAACTATCAAGGCAATGCGGTAGTGAACTATACTGAGCGTGAGATTCCTTACACTCGTGTTATTGAGCATAAGCATTTTGAGATGTTTGGTCAAGAGGTTTATGAAACTCCAAAGACAGTCATCTCAAAAGAGTTTTCTACAGAATGGAAAGATGGTATGGAACCATATTATCCTGTGAATGATGAAGTAAACTCTTCATTGTATGCCAAGTATAAGGCTTTGGCTGATAAAGAAGATAATGTTATCTTTGGTGGTAGATTGGCGGAATACAAGTACTATGACATGGCTCCTACTGTGGAGAGAGCGATGGAATGGTGGAACTCTAAGGAATGATAGATGATACAGACATCAACAATCTTTTTGTTCTTAAATTATTGCCTTGGCAAGAAGGTGGATATGAGTATGGTCGTCGCCAAAATAGATTGGCGACAACTATACACCTTTGCTTCTAGGCAAGCTCTTCTTGGCTTTTGTTTTGATGGTATCGAGAGATTGACGAAAGAATTTTCTGAAGAGCTAAAGCAAAATCCTATGGGAAGGGATTTGCTGATGACTTGGATGGGAGCTGCACAACAAATTCGCAGGCAGAACATGAAGGTGAATGCTGTAGCGGGTAAACTCTATTCAAAGTTTAGAGAAGATGGATTACGATGCTGCACCCTGAAAGGACAAGGGAATGCCTTGATGTATCCGAATCCATATTCTCGCACTTCTGGGGATATTGATGTATGGGTGAATGCAAGCCGTGAACAGATAACGGAATATGCCAAGAAGCATTTTGAGATTGGTGATGATATTAGATTCCATCATTTGGAGACGTCGTTTGACGGGGTGCCGGTGGAACTACATTTCTTCCCTGGTATCATGAACAATCCAATCTATAATGTACGTTTGCAGAAATGGTTCAAGCGGAATGCGGATTTACAATGCTCAAATGTTGTTAGCCTGCCAGACGGTATTGGAGAAATCGCTATACCAACGACAGCATTTAATGTTGTTTATCAGCTGACGCATCTATATCATCATTTCTTTGATGAAGGGATTGGAATGAGGCAAATCATTGATTACTATTATGTAGTGAATAATGATGAGTTATTGGTGATTAAGGATGCATTGCAGAAAAAACTGAAACATCTTGGCTTGTGGAAGTTTGCTGGGGCGGTGATGTATGTGCTGCATGAGACATTGGGACTATCAGAGGAGAAAATGATAGCTCCGATGGATGAAAAACGTGGAAAGTTGCTGCTTTCTGAGATTTTGAATGGAGGCAACTTCGGAAAGCACTTTTCCAAGTATGGACATTTCACTCAGCAAGGCATGGCAAAGAAATACTTCCTGAAGATATGGAGAAATATGCACTTCGTGCGATATTATCCAGCCGAGGCTCTTTGTGAGCCATTGTTCCGGACTTGGCATTTTCTGTGGAGAATGTGGCAAAAGTAATGAAGACTCGCTTATTTCCTTTTTCTGATAAACTTTTTTGTATGGAGTATTTTAGTTCGTTTTTAATATATCAAGAATATGAAATTAAATATATTTTTCTCTTGGCAGACTCAAACGAATGACCAAGGATTCAACAATAAAAAATTTCTCATAGAATGTATCAATACCGTTTGTAAAGAGATACAAAATAAGGGAGAGTTGAAGAATGTTTTCTTTGAGTTACATGAAGGATTAACAGGAGAATCTGGTACGCCATCTGTTTCTGATAAAATGATGGAACAGATTGATAATTGTGATATTTTTATTGGGGATATGACAATTACCCAGCCTAACAATTTGTTCTTGAAGTTTGGCAAAATACTTCATGTCTTAAAAGGTTTACGAAGAGAACCAAACTCAAATGTTTATGGTGAGTTTCATCGGGCTTTGGGTAAGTCTGCTGAATTTGAAAAACAGATAATTCTTGTAATGAATGACGTTAATGGGAAGCCTACTGAAAATGCTAATTTGATGCCCTTTGATTCCAGAGAACGCCGTTTCCCTATAGTTTTTCATCTAAAACATGATAAAGACAAGGAAAAGGCTAAGAAGAAATTTGTATCAATCTTAAAAGACGCTCTGCAAAAATCGGCTTTAGCAGCCTTGAAGAATATTAGACAGAAATTTAGTCCTTTTATTGGCTGGCAGGAGCAATGCAAGAATCCTAAACTATCTGGCAATTTTATTTGGACAGACAAACTTGGCGATTATAAAAGTCAAATAATGTATACAAAAGGAGTTGTACGCTTATTAGGATTGTCAGGCTTGGGTAAGACTAAGTTTATTTTTGAATGTTTCAGAGATTCAGAATCAAAATCTCAATACTTGTATTGTGACTGTCAAAAAGCTGAATCAACCAAGATAAAAGAGAAGTTATCTTACTTTTTTAAAGATTGTAAAGAGGCTATTTTGATATTAGATAATTGCAATAAAACCTTGCTATCTGAAACTATTGATTTAAAGTCTGAAATTCAAAATGCGACAAATACTATCATTGCAATCTACAATGAACCAGAAGAAAGACAAATGCAAGATATAAAGTATGTCATACTTGACCACCATGAGGAAGAAATCGTAGAGCAATTAGTTGCCCAACGCATAGGAACGTTTGGTGAGCCTATAAAAAAGAGAATAGAGGAATTTGCATCAGGAATACCGATGATGGCAATATTGCTTATAAATTCTTTGAAAAATGGGCATGACTTAGGTGATTTGGGTGACCAAGCTTTGATGACAAAATTGTTGGGGATGGATGAAAATGACAATCAAAGAGTCATGATGCAAACATTGGCTTTATTTAAGTTTGTTGGATGGAGAGCAGAACGAAGGTCTGAATTGGAATGCGTTGCAAAAAGTAAAAGCATCACTTCTATCAATGTAAATGATGAAGAAGTACTTATGAATGCTTTTGATGGACTTATTCAGAAATGTTTGAATCGGGGAATAATGGAAGAATGTGGAAGAACCGTGGGGATAAGACCTACCCCATTGGCATTATATCTCATTACAGAATGGATAGAAAAGTGTTCGCCAGAACGATTGATAAAGGTTATAGATGTCATCCAAAAGTCAAAAGATGCTGAAGATTTATCGCAGGCTTTTCATCAACAGTTCAAGTACATGGGATTTTGTGATAAGGCTCGTGAAATGCTTAATCGTCTGCTTGGAGAAGATAGCCCTTTTGGGAACGTGGAAGTGCTTAACACAGAATTGGGTTCACGGCTCTTCCGAACGTTTGTAGAAGTGAACCCTGTTGTGGTTGCAGAATTCTTGTGTAGAGTTCTCTCACCTTTATCTATAGGCAGTCTCAAAGGTATTGATGCAGGACGTAGGAATTTGGTTTGGGCAGTAGAAAAGTTATGCTTTGACACACGTACTTTTAACAAAGGTGCTTTCTTGATGATGAGACTAGGAATAGCAGAAAATGAAGAATGGTCAAACAATGCAACTTCCGAGTTTTGTTCTTTGTTTCCAGTCTATTTACCAGAAACAAGTGCAAGTCTTGATTTAAGGTTGGATTTTTTGAAAACGCACATTTTGCAAGAATCAAACAAAGACATTGTACTGTCTGCTATAGAACGAGCATTGTCAACCAGAAATTTCTTCCGTTTTTCTGGCGCGGAAAAACAAGGAGCAAAAGAATTGCAGTGTTATCAGCCAACAAATATTGATGAAATAAAAACATATTTGAAGGGATGTTCTGATTTGGTCTATCATGAAATTAAGACAGATTCATCTTGGAGAAGAGAGGCTATTAAGATTTTTGAACATACAGTTGGTGTGTTGTGTGATTTTGGTATGGCATCATTGATATTACCTTATATTCTGAAAACTGCGGAACTTCTTGGTTATGACTGGGACGAAATGCAGAGAATATTGTCTTTGTTTAAAGGTCGGTTATTTCCAAGATTGAATGAGACATGCCAATCTATGTATGAAGATATAATCGGGAAATTAACGAAATCAGATGTAGTCTCACGTTTTGCAAGAATAGAACAAGAGAGTTTTAATGCACCATTAAACGTTCCGTTCGAAGATAAATTGAAGAAACAAGAAGCCGAGTTCAAGAAAATAGCGGAAGAAATTGTTCGTGACCATTTATATTCTCCAAATTTGTTGAAGCGTCTCATGCTGGCTAAAACAAATTTGACAATCCCATTTGGTATGACCTTAGCGAAAGAGATGATCATTGACCAGGCTATTGACTTTATCATAGATGGTGTCAAAATACTTAATGAGGAGCCAAATGCGACATCAGCCTTTTTTATTGATTTTGTCGCAGCAATAAATAAGGATATTTTTGAAAGCGTTTTAGACGTATTGAAGACGTTGGACGACAAAAGAATATTGTTTGGAATCATGGGGAAAAGAACCATTTTACCTCAAGATGAATGTTTTGGTTATCTTTTGAATCTTGTTCAAAGTGGTGAGGTTGATACAGATGTTTTTGTCGTATATTGGCAGCATCTACAGTTTGCTGCTATGAATGAAAATAATATTGTTCGTATATTCAGAGAAATTGAAGCTTGTCCCAAAGGATTTCTTTGTGTATTCAGAATGGTAGCGATGTTTACATTTGGTAAGGAAATGACCAACTACCCTAAGTTGACCAAATATTTGCAAGTGCTTATGATGCGCTTTAGATTTGTCTCTGAAACAATGATAAACAATGATGATTACATCAGAGTCGCAAAACAAATGCTATTTGAAGGTAAAGAAGAGGCTTTTGCAGTAGGTATTCATCAAGAAATACTGAAATATTTATCAAAAACAGACACCATTGAAAATTTTGATTATGAGTTGAGAGAACTGTATGATATTCTGATAGATAAATATTATGTTGCAATTTGGAAAGACTTGTCTGCAGCCTTGGTGAATGATGAGAATGGGAGTGTCTTGTATTATCGACTAAAGGATTTGTTGGGAGTTTCGGTTATGAATGAAAATCCTGTTTTGTTTGCTAAGAATCATTCAACAGACTTTATGAATTTGTGTGATTCGTATCCAAACATTGCTCCTCAGCGATTTGTTGAATTGATGCCAATACCGCAGAATGCCAAGCAATTTCCTGCTTTACTTTTGGAGATATTGGAAAAGTATGGTGGACATGATGAAGTATTAATGGCATTAGGTAACAACATCGGAACTTTTGTTGTATCAGGCTCTGCTATACCGATGTTTGAGAATCAGATATCTCTCCTTTCCACATTGAAGAATCATTCTATAAGCAAGGTTAGTGGATGGGTAGAAAAAGAGATTGGGTATCTTAAAAAGAATATCGCCCATGATAGTATGATAGAAAATGAACTTTGGGCAAAATATAAATAAAAGGTAGTTTCTATGGAGCAAAATGAGGATGTTCTGAAGCCATATTATAAAACTATTAGAGCTTTGCTACAAGCTCGTCATGAAAAGGACATACTCCGTATTTTCCGGGACGAGAATATGGAGGGTGTCTGGTATAATCATGATAATTGGAATGGGGGCATCGATTTTTATCAGTTACAAATAAATGTTAGTCCCTTTATATATGACAATATTAATCAAGATGATGTAAGGACGAAATTACTGGATTTGTTTAAGCAGGTTATACCCATTGAAAATATTGTTGTTGATGGTATAAATATTATTCCTGATGTTTCTGTTGGATTTGAGGCAGAAGACAATGCCACTTATTCCAATGACTTGAAGATATTCGTAGCATTCGTTGATAATCCCTATATATATGATAAGGATGTGGCAATACAGGAATTCCCTTGCTTAGTTTTATTGGCTAATGATTGGGACGATTACGATATGGTTGCATCCTTTGGACTTAGCTACTATGATAGTCAAGGTATAAGGCATTTTATAGGTAAGGTCAAGATTATTGGTGATGTTCCTGCAAATAAATTTGGACGCCGTTATGTGTATAAGAGCATAGAGAGTGGCCTGTTTGATGTTGGGGCGGGGAAATGTTCTTTGGGACAGACTATGGATTATTATCATCAGATAAAAAACATTTTTGGTGACAAATACCTTGACGTGCTTTATGCATTAAGGGATTGTTCTGTTTTTCCTAGATTCTCGAAAGATTTTGAAACAAATACTTGGCTGTATAAAAAATGCCTTTTAAGAAAAGATGAAGCCGAAAGAACCAAGAGAGAGGCTCCTTATATGTTAAATGGCATAGACTTGAATGATAAATACTCTTTTGGTTATCTTTTCAAACCAAGTTATGCAGACGAGCGCATAAAGCTACATTTTGATTTCAGCAATAACGGTATATTGCCGAATCGCCTCTATGCTATTATTGGCAAGAACGGTGTTGGTAAAACGCAGTTTATATCCACATTACCAATGTGTATATACAAAAAAGAACGTTCATGTTTTGAACCACATATACCTCTGTTCAGCAAGGTGATTGCTGTGTCAAACTGTCCTTTCGATCATTTTGAGATACCTCATGAAACGGTGGAATTCCAATATGTGTATTGCGGTATGTCTGTGATGCGTAATGGTGTAAAGACAATCCTTTCGGATGATGACATCAAAGATAAACTTCATGAGAATCTGAAAGAGATAAAGAGGTGTGATAGACTTGAACATTTGCGAATCATCTTAAAGCCTTTGTTTTCTGAAAATGAGTTAGACGAGATTGTTGAATGTGATAGTTTCGCAAAAGAAGAATTTTGGTTGGCTGCTGTTGATGAAAAATACGAGAAGTTTAGTTCTGGACAGAATACTTTCTTGTATTTATTTAGCAGTGTCATAGCCAATATCAGGTATGATTCGTTACTGTTGTTTGATGAGCCAGAAACTCATTTGCATCCGAATGCAATCACCTTATTAATGACTTCTATCAATCTACTCTTAGAAAAATACGAATCTTATGGAATTATCGTAACTCATTCTCCATTGATTATAAAAGAACTGTTTGCAAGGAATGTATATATCATGCGTCGTATAGGCAATATCCCTTCAGTAAAACGTATAGGTATGGAATCGTTTGGAGAAAATCTTACCAATATTACGGAGGAAGTCTTTGACAACAAAGAGATTACTCCTTATTACTATATTGTGTTGAAAAGGCTTGTTGATGACGGCATGAGTTATGAGGATATTATCAGACATATACAATCTGAAAATATTCCAGTAAGTTTAAATCTGACAATCTTGTTAGAATCACTTGTTGAAAGTCGTAAAAATGAAAAAGATTAATCATTATCAAGGAGATACTTTGGATTTTCACAAGGATGTTGTGAACAGTAAAAGGAATACAGCCGATGATAAGAATAAAAAAAATCGTTTGGCTGCACTTTTACCGACATCTCGTAAAGCTTTTGTTGATTATGATGATAAATTTACAAGGAACTCTTTGAAAGGTTTGAAAATTATAAGCCTTACCAAACAGGAAAAAGAAGACTTTATTGGATTATATAATTTCCAATCTCCAATTTTTACTCATTTGTTTAATCAATTAACAACGAGTGAAGATGGTATTGACAATTCCTTGTGTCCCTATTGTACAATAGGTGAAGCAAGTAGCTTGGATCATATTGTTCCAAAAACTGTTATGCCTGTGTTTTCTGACAACCCAAAGAACTTGATACCGTGTTGTTCTAACTGTAATAGTAAGAAAAGCAACACTTGGCTTGCGGATGGCAATTGGGATTATATCAACTTGTATCTTGATGATATTCCTACAGAACAATATCTTTTCGTTGAATTGTCAATTGAGAATAACACCATTAGAGTTAAATTCTATTTGGATGATAGCAACAGTATAGACAAGGAGTTATATTTGAAAATTTCTAATCATTATAAGAAGTTGGATTTATGCAGAAGATTTGAACAATATAGTTTTCATGAGATTTCGGAAACTGCTATTTTGATAAAGCAATTTTCTAAACTTTTGGGTAATGACAAATGTAAAGAAATCATTTTAGCAACTTCCTTAGAATTGCAAAAAAGATTTGGCTCAAATTACTGGAAGGCTATTTTAAGGAAAGAATGTTGTATGAATGATTCAATTTTTCAACTATTAAAACAATACTGCGTTAAATTAACATTTAATCGTCTGTAAATCAATAACTTATATTAAGAAATGCTTATGAAAACTTAA
>ENA-OVGJ01000129-OVGJ01000129.1-human-gut-metagenome-genome-assembly--contig:-NODE-129-length-42241-cov-5.845992_pt1 | contig 42241 bp, 63 predicted proteins | sample MGYA00237772_ERZ505423 | MGnify/ENA primary metagenome ERZ505423 (study PRJEB26158, sample SAMN06016386) | human gut metagenome | biome: human gut; feature: ankylosing spondylitis patient; material...
CAAAATCTGGCGATGGCAACATCGTGCGGGTTCAAGTCCCGCCTCCGGCACCATATCAAAAAGCGCTGATAGAATCGAATGAAATCGACCATCAGCGCTTTTTAATTTTACATTTTCCCGTGAAATTTTCAGTCGTAAAATACTACCATTATACTACCACTGAACATTTTATTCAGACTCCGGTCCATAGAGCCGTTCCATGCCCTGGCGGGTGACAAGCCATGTGCGGCCTGATTTTCGACATTCCTCGGCGGTCAGTCTTGGAGGCCTTCCCTGCAGTCCTGTGCAAAGGTGTTTGACCGAAATCGGAGAAATCCCCCACCTTTCGGCTGCTTCCGCCGTAGTCATAATGTCCGTAAACTCAAACACTATACCTCACCTCAGTACGATCACAAGATTGATAATGGAAAGAATCAATGCAACAATCGAAATTGCGAAAGCCAATTTTTGAGTATCCATAATTTCCATGATATAATGAATAAAGAAGAAGGGGTTACCCCTCATCCGAGGGGCTTCCTTCTTGGGACTTCTTAATCCCCTTTAAATAAGCTTGCCACCAGATTGATGATTGCGCTTGCGAGGCTGATTATCGCTGTGGCCAAGCTTATTTTTTCTTTACTCATTTTCATGTTTTCACCTCCCTTCCTTAATTCTGTATATATTATAACCCTTTTCGGTTATTAAGTCAATAAGGAAAGTTCAATTTTCTTCGATAAATACTAACTTTTTAGCAATTTAAAAAGCCGTATCAGCTCATCAAAAAGATGAACCGATACGGTTTTTTTACCATTCAGCGGCGGTATAAAGAACGCTTCCACCCTTAGGCTTCCCCTGCCAATCGAAGTAAGCGAGACCCTCCCAGCGACCTGCCTGGTATCCTGCAGTAAAATAGCTCTTATCATAAATGTACGATACCCCTGCCTTCAGTTTGTGAGCTTTCCGCAGATTGATTTTATACACATCGACTTTATTGAGCTTATTATCGGCCGTCACAATAGTCCTGTCGGCCTTCTTAACCGCCGCCGGCGGAATGGCCTGTGACTGGGTTTTAATCGCTTTGGCCGTTTCCGTTGCCGCCTTTTCAAGCGTAGGGGCCTGTACGTAGTAGGTCACAACTGGCGGCGTGTCCGCTGACCTTTCGATTTCCCGGCTGATAATCCTGCTTTCCGCCGGAGACACAGCAGCTTTCTTTTCCACCGTCTTTGTGTCCGTGGCTTCTTCCTGCGTCATGACCACAGGTTTTTCCTCACCGAAGTGTTCTTCGTAGAGCCCATAGAGCACCCAGCTGAGCCCGATAATGCCTACAATGACAACAAGCACAGAAACCGCATTATAGACCTTCATTTCCCACTTCTCCATTGTCAGCCCCTTATAATTAACCTCTGCACTAACAGGTGCACGACGAAGGCGGTAATTACCATGGAAAATATCCCAAGGGCAGAGTAATAGATTACATCAAAAATTGCATCTGAAAGCATTGAATCCTCTTCGCCTTCTATAGTCGTCTGCATGGGGAAATCAGTCATTTTAGGTTTACCTTCCCCATCTTTGGGGAAAGGCAAGACGCTCCCAAGAATGGGTGCGTCCTCCCCGTCTACCGTCTTCATTGGATAGTCTTTATTCATTTTCTGCTTCCCACTCCTGCTGATAATACAGAGCCTTCCCCCGGATATAGTCGCCTCCGGAGCCCCAATCGGTAGAGCCAGGAAGGGTCCAAAGGTCCCAACGTTCGCAAGTGGTATTTGGGCCATAGCCGTCAAGTTCGGCGGCCTCCGCATGTGTCATCATGTAATTAGGGTCTATAGGTATGCCGGTGTGATTAGATATGGTAGCCAGCACCTGAGCCAGTGCTTCAATTTGTTCATCTGTTGGCGGCTCGCTTCCGAAATCGCAATGCCCATCCTTATAAATAGAGGCGTCCCAACATCCATCAAGGGTAACAGCGATGGATCCATAATTCCTGCGCCATGTAGCCGCCGGTGTATCCCACAGAGGCCGGGTAAGGTAAACACTACCGTCACTATCAATATTGATGTGATAATCGTCCGGGTGCTGTCCATAGTGCCCGGCGGTCCAGTGCACATAAACATGGTCCGTATTTACTGCCGGATCATCCAGTTTTTCGCCGAGTTCTTCCAGTGTTATTTCTTCATCCATTTTCTCTATCCTTTCCTGCCGAGGGCTGTTTATCTTTAAGGACCGCAGGGGTGTTATCAATTCCAGCTTTTCTTTTTACTATATTTACAAGCCCTGCAAGACAAGATACTCCTGCGTCATTAAGATTCTCAATAATTGACAAAAGCTCCGAGGCCGCAAGATATGAGATGCATAATTCCATCAGTACAGCCGGATGGTGTACGGCAGAAATCATAATGTCCGCAATGCCGCTGACAATGGTTACGAGCACATACACCCCCATTTTCAAAAGGAATTGGTTTTTCATCTGACGGGAGGAAATCACTCCGGCACGATGGGCGGCAGGCATGGCATGGATAGTGTCAATGACTGTCGGGGCATTACTTTCAGTCTTAATATACTCATAAGCTAATGCCAGCCACTTTGTCAGCAGGTCAATCACAATGAGGATTGCAAAGAGTGTAATAAGCTCGAGGTGAAATTGAACTAGTGCAATAATACCGCCAACCGCAATTTTAAACGGCCAGCCATCAATCAAACGGCTGACCGCTTTCTGCGTGTAGATAAGCAAGGTGTTAAGTTCCATCAAGTTTTATCCTCAGTTTTGTCTTTCTGCTCATCAGCCGCTTTTGCTTCAGCTATGGCGTCAATGATGGCATTGTGTGGGCATTCGTCCCAAGGGCAGCGCCCGTCTTCATTCAGCATGTTTCCGCAGTATTCGCAAAATTCCATGATTTAACCCCCTTATGCGTTTTTAATTTCAGCCGTCATATTGGCGAGTGTGGTTTTATACTGGCTGTCAATTTTCGAGGTATCAGCGCCCAGCATAGCCGCTTTTACCCTGGCTTCTACGAGGCTATCAAGCTGTGTCTGGTATTTAGCTTTGATGGCAGCAATAGCAGAGGCTTTCTTTTCTGCAGCAGTTGGTTCCGGTGCGACATAGGCTACAGGTTTTCCGTCAGCGCCTCGTACATATTCGCCAGTCAGATACTGGTTGTAATCTGATGCGGAAACGACATCTACAACGGCCGCATCCGTAAACAAGGTTTTGGCCTTTTCCTTCAATGCAGCTAACTTCTCTGCATTTTTGTCTTTATTCGGGTCAAAGTCACAGATGAGCGACCCAACCCGTTTACCGGCTGTATCGAATCCGGAAACGTAATAATCTACATTTGTTGCACTGCTCATTTATTTCTCCTTCATATAGTAAAATGACCTCCGTAAAAGGAGGTCTTATTATGCGTAAGCCTAATGGCTATGGCTCTATTAAAAAACTAAGTGGAAATCGGCGGCGGCCATTTGTATTTGTTGTCAGCGTGGGGAAAAAGCAAAAGCCTGTTGAGTATTTTTCCACGCAGGTTGAAGCTGAAATTTTCCAAGCTGACTACAATAAACTTCATTTCCATCGCTCCCTTCCAGGTCATCAGGTCACATTAGCGGAACTATATCATAGATGGCTACCAGCACATATAGCAGATACAGATCCATCTGATTCGGCTCTTGCCAGCTATTCCAATTCGTTTAAGCATCTGTCGTGCCTCCAGTACGAACCATTCCAGAATCTGAAATATATGGATTATCAAAAGATTCTTGATGCCATGCGAAAGAGCGGGCTGTCTTACAGCTCGTGTAAAAAAGTCCGCTCTTTGATTTCACTGCTTGAAAAGTACGCCGTCAAAATCGAGTTGATAAACAAGTGCTATGCTCCCCTGCTCTCCATCGGCAAGAATAAAGCTGTGCGTCCACACCATCCATTCAGCCGGCAAAAGATAAACCGACTATGGTCGCACTGCGATGAGCCCGGTGTTGATACGGTGCTGATACTCCTTTACACCGGAATGCGTGTCAGCGAAATGCTGCACCTGCAAAAGTCAGATGTAAACCTCCGGCAATGGTATATCCGGATTACCAAAAGCAAGACTGTATCCGGCATTAGAACCATCCCTATCCATCATAGAATTCTTCCTCTCATTACACGCCGTATGACATCCTCCGGCGTGTATCTGATTGCGGATACTGAAGGCAAACCATACGATTACAGCCGGTATTGTTTGCTCTGGCGTGCAGTAATGAACTCCATCAAGGCTGATGGGCACACTACCCATGACTGCCGTCACACCGTGGCGACGCTGCTTGATAATGCAGGAGCTAATGAGACGGCAAAGCGGCGTATCTTGGGGCACGCTGGCGGTGATGTCACCGAACGGGTCTATACCCACAAAAACATCCGGCAGCTTCGAAAATGCATAGAACTGTTGAAGTAGTGTTACTAGTACGTTACTCAATCAATCGCACGCATTACCGTATTATCTGCATTATCCGTGGCTTGATGGTTGTTACTATTGATACTGGATAAATCAGTCAGATTATTGAATATTTGCTCTTTTATATTTACAGATATTCGATAATCTGTCGGTTTTGTCATGTATTTGATTTCTGTAAAGTTTCAGACATTCCATTGTTCCTCCCGCTGTTTTCTAGGCGCATAATTTTTAGTCTACAGTGGATAGTTTCAAAGAGTGAAAGTAACACCTGGCCTATTTCTTTCACACAATGCGTAGGAGTAATCCCGTCTCTTTGCGTGAGCTCCGAAGCGACTGAAAGCTTTGTAAAATCAGTATATGGCTATAGGGGCGGAATCAAATTCTCGGAGACGGGATTCAGCACATGGTATAACAGAAATTCAAATGGTGATCTGGTTTACGATGTGAAAATGAGATTCTTCGGGATAGGGCTAAAATAAGCATGCTATTTGCAAAGGGTAATCCATTTGACGTAATCCACAGTGGGGACAATTTTCAGGAGTAGCTCAGGGAGGTTATGTAACATTGCCGTTATCGAGCATTCCTATCCAAGTTATCGCCAATGATGTTGCCGAACATAACAATCCACTGTGCCTTAGTACTTCAGGCTATTCTGAAGGGAAATTCAAAGTATCAGGGGACCGAATCAAGGGGAGTGACAACCAACTTTGGGGACATTGGATTGCAATTTGCAGGTAGCTTGTTATTTCCCAATTGCGATGTAGTTAGCGTCATAGTTAGAATCTGCATCAACGGTTCCATTTGTCGTGTCTTTAACTGAAAGTGTAAAACCGGAAATTCCGGAATCATTTGATGCCTTAGCCATCATAAAGTTTGCACCCGCATGCGATAGTGTTATTCGCCTAAAAGATGTAAATTGAATCGGGAACGCTACATAGCCATGCGAAGAATATCCCCACTGTTTACTTTCCGATTGCTAAATATTGAGCGTCGTAGCCTCCGGAGACATCAACACCGCCATTCAGGTCTCTAACAGATAAGGTGAATCCGTTATTATCATCGGACTCTGTAAATTTCGTTATCATAAAAGACGAACCTTGATGTGTTAATAAAATCATACGAAAAGCAGTAAATGCAATCGGGAATTTTACATATCCATAATTCGAAGCTCCCCACTGTCTACCATCCAATCGAAATATACATAAAATTAATTTTTGTTCCCCTTTCACTTGCATCTTGGCCGTATACCTCGACGTGGTCATTATTTAAAGAGTAATAACTCAAATGTTCCAAGTTTTTATCAGGTGCATCCATTTCCATAGAACAAATGCTAGCTATTTTGTTGGGATACGTGACCGGTAATATAACAGTGCCAGAACCTTCGCTATTGGTTTCATCTTTTCCCCACTGTTTATTTGCAGATAACTTTCCAGTCTACGGCAACAGATCCTGCTGTCCATGCACCTCTTCGTACAATTGTAATGGTAGATCGTGTGGTATCGTTGGCGCTAGTGATACCGAGAGGTGATCTGCAAGAGCTTTGAATACCTACAACCGCATTTACAGTAATCGGGAACGATACAAGTATTTCTTCTTGATCTTTGTTACTTGCTGGGATAAGCACGATTCCCCACTGTTGAATGTTATATCAAGCTTTCGCAATTGCTATATACTGTACGTTCTGATTCCATGTAGGCTGGCTGGAATAAATATTTATTGATGTCTTTGTAGCAAATTCAGCACCGAAGCAGATTGTTGCCACCCCGGTATCACATGCCAAAGCCCTTAATCCTTCACTTACAGCAATTGGGAGTGTAACCTCTTTGGGAGACCCTGTGAATTCTCCGGTACTTCCCCACTGTATAATTAGCCCGCCGAAAAAGGAGCCGAAACAGATGTATCCGTTCGTATCAATAAGGTACTTCACGCCGCTGGCGTTCAAAAGCATCTTGATGAGCTTCCCGAGAACGGAATCCGTAGTAATAGCATCTACCACGGTTCCAAGGGTCTTGCTTGCAAGGCTTGACATAATTCCGCTGTGCCAGTCGGTAATCTGCGCAGATTCTGTTTCGGGATGAATCGTGTCATATGCACTGTTTGTTTTATTCCAGTGATGTAAGATTCCTTTTAAAATGCTCATGTTGTTATCCTCCTATTCGCTCTATTCGCTTACTTCAAGCCAGATTGTGTTCTGGTCGGTTGGCTCCGTTCCGCCTACATACATATCTTCAGTTGGTACTTCTATCCATGTGCTGGACCAGGCGTATGGTTTCACGCTAAGGGTAATGCCGTTATTGATGGCATCGTAGACGCCTCCGCTGGTGACGGGGTTCGTACTGCCGGACGTCGGCGTATTATCAAACGTCAGCTTGTCCTGTTTGCCCGCAATCAGTGCCTTAATTTTACTGACTGCATATTTCAGCCCGGCCGCATCTAAAAATTTAGTAGCCATGACAGATGCCTCCTATTATGCAAAGCACGTATCAATGTCAGTCTGGCTCAGTGCCGAGTACGTGCCTATGCTGGATGAACTTGCCGGCGTATATCCGAGGGCTGCTGTGACATTAGCTGACGTCAGCGAGACGACGCCGGACGACACAGTGATGTTGCTGCCGATTTTCACCCCTCCTAGAGTGCTGGACGTAGCAGCGGGAAGCGTGTAGTTGTAGAGCCCGGCCAGTTTGTTCTTCTCTGCTGTCGTGTAGTCGTTTGTGCTAAGTCCTTTGCCGCTTACGACTTTGACGTAGGTCGTCGTAATGGTGTTGCCGTTGCCATCCCGAACGGCTTTATCAGCTGTACTGACAGAATCATTGATAAGCACGTAGGCCGTGCCGGAATATCGGTATACGTCATTGTCAGTACTGCCAATATCCACATACATGGTATTAGTCGAGCCGTTGATTTCCGTCGTATGCGTGGATTCTTTGTAAAATTTCCCACCGCTGTAGTAGCCTTCGAGTACTTCGCCAATGTCGCCGGGGATGTACTGGGCCGGAATCTTTTTGTCAGATCCGAGCGGGGCAACACCGTTTGCCGCGCCAATGAGCGATGTAGCGATACGTGCCGTGCTGTCTGTAGCGTGAATGGTGATGTTTGCCGATCCGTCAAAACTAACTCCGTTAATAGTCCGTGCCGTGGCCAGTTTGGTCGCCGTATCGGCCGCGCCGGCAGTCGATGCTTTTGCGCCGATTCCAAGGTAGGTTTTTGCCGCATCTGTTTTAGTCAAATAGATGCTCATTGCATCGGTTTTACTCAGCTTCGTATCGTCAGTAATCGTGATACCCGTTTTATTTAGCGCGACGCCATTAATTGTAATGCCTTGGGGTACATATTTCCCGTCGTTCGCCGCATCCTGCTTCGTTTTAAAGTATTTCAGCCCATCAAGGTCCAGAAATTTAGTTGCCATAGCTTCCTCCGTTAAAAAATCGCATCAATATCCATGTTCAGTATCGTATCTGCCAGCGCATCCTTCCCAGCCGGCCCCTGTGGCCCAACTGGTCCTTGTGGTCCAGTATCTCCCTTCGGCCCTTTTATATCCACCGGGGCTGGATTATCCCGGCCGCCATCGTTGGTCCAAGACAGGATGCCGTCATCCGTGATGTGTGGCGTATAGACGGCTCCTTTCGCCCCGGCCACGCCCATGCCCACCGTCAGGGTATTCCCAGCGCTCAGACAGGCAGACAGTGCAGGTGACCGTGCTGTAAGCACAGCCTGTAGTTTATCCATAATGCCACCTCCTACGTCGTCGTGACGTCCGGCAGCATATGAAACTTGCCCGGGCCTATTGTCTGATGCGCCCCATCGGCTAACGTCAACTGTACATCCCATACATAATCGCCATAAGCCAGGCCCTGGGTCTTTTCGTGCGTCAGATCTACGACGGACCCGTCAATCGGACATTGCAGGACGTAGTCGGTATCGTCATAGGTACGCTTGATAGAGAAGACGCCGGTATATCCCGTGATGGGAGTTCCGTCCGCCTGCACCGGTTGGATAGTAAAACTGTCGTCATCACCGCGTACGTAGTAGATGTCCATGACTCTAATTTTCAGCATTGTATCACCTCGCTACTCGACGATTTCTACCCAAAGCCCTTTATCAGACATACTTGCTGGCTTACCTGCGGAATTAGTTACCTGTAGCCTTTCATCAAGATCACTCATGTGGGCGTAGACAATGGAGCCATCAACCAGCACATTAATGTTTGCAGAGGAGCTTACAATAAGGTTTACAACCAGCCTGTTTTCATCGGTCGGCGTATCCTTGTTCGGAATATAGTCATAGTCGTTTCCGGCGTTGCTGTATGCGTAGAGTGTTTCGGCTCCGTCGTCCAGTTTTGCAAAAATTCCCAGCTCTCTGGAAACAAATCCTTCCTCAAGTGCGGTGTTGGATGTGTTAAATGTCAGAGCGATTTTTTCTTTTTGCGAATCATCCTTTTTAACCACAGGCAGCTCCATCTTTGGTGCTTTGAGGTCAGTGAATTTTGTAATATCATCGCTGTCGGTCAGAACGCCGCTGCCCAGCTTGCCTTTCGTGAAAGTGAGCGTGTGTCCGTTCTGAGATTGAACCAGCATTTTCATTCCTGCTTCAGTGAATGTCAAACTTGGAAATTTAGCCATGGTTTAGTACTCCCCCGAAATAGATAATTTTCTATAATTGTGGACTACCTGTCCTGCGTAATGAATTGTGGTATCTTTCGCTTCAAAGTGCACACTGGAATCCATATCAACTGTAATCTTCTTATAATTCTGGACTGATCCGGCTGCATGAAAATATAAATCTCCAGAAGTGAACGTAACCAGTTTGTATCCCAGATGCGCCGGCAAATATTCTCTGATTGATTTCCGAAGATTACCATAATCAAGGATCTGCCCGCCGTGATATAGGATTTCAATTCTGTATTCGTCTATGTGACTTACGATTTCGGCTTTCTTATCAGCAACATAAGCATTGACCAGCCTGTCCATAAAAGGCTCATTGACAACGGATGGAGGAACCATTTTGGAAATCACAACATCACGTCTGTAAATTAGGTCGCTTATGCTTCTATCCTGATTGATCGCGTACAAGTCTTCCCAGAGATTTATCCCCCAGTCTACTGTTTTGACATTAAACTGCTTTTCTATGTCAAGCAGCGCAATTCGCATTCGCTCATGCTCTCCGCTTTCCGCATCCAGCCCAGCTTTATATTCGGCACTTTTTGTAAGGAATCCTGGTAGATATAATGAAATGTCTACCGGCCTACTTCGGATGAAACTCATTTATTTCACCTCCAGTGTAAGCGTTCCAAGTCGTGGAACATGGTTATCATCTACACTGATGTTGCTGATTCCTCCGTTAATTGTGAGCGATTCATAGTCACTGATGGCTCCTGTCTCAAGCATTATCTTCCCGATGTGTGCGATGGAAACATAATTCGAGTTGAATCCTTCTCTTCTGAAATATTCATTAATGGCTTCCGTAATTTTAGCAACATAATCTTCAGATGCTGCAGTAACTTTAGCTGCCACGCTAACCTTCAGAATTTCCGGCGTTACAACTGTGACAGAAGCCCCGATTGGCCTTACTTTTTCAATGTAATTCTTTACTGCATTCAGTAACTCATCGTTAGCTTGTTCGTTGTTCGCATCCACGATGACAACTTTCACTGTTCCATTCCCATTCCAAAGCGGAATGCACTTTGCAGCGCCTACTCCTCCGACAGATTCAGCCCAGTCAACGTATTCATTCGCATTCCCGGACGTGATAGGATGCCTCAACCTGAACAGAAGTCTTTCTCTAAGTGAATCGTCCGTCTCTTCGTCATAGCCATTATAGGCATCTTCCTTATTAGTGACTGCGCTCACACCATAGATGGAAACAGGGATTTTGACGATAGTCCCAGCCTTTACATTCCCTTCCTTCCCGGCAGCCTGTGCCTCCGCTTTTACTGTGCAGAAACCGTCTTCCCCGATAGTGCAATCCTCGGTAGTAATGAAGTTGATTTTCCCATCGGTAGCGAAAAGTGCTCCGGAGTTCACTTCTGTTCCTGCCGTTCCGGAAAGTGTAAGTACCACCACAGCTTTGGTCGCGGCTCTCCTCTTCATCCCGTTCCCCAGCTCGTCCGCCAGGAGGTCAAGGTATTCTCCCCAGGATGACTGCGGAAACATTGCTTCAATGAGAAGTTCCATTTCTGCCTGTATATTCTGGAATTCTACGGAGTTGGCCGCTAGGTCATCGAAAGCAAATGTGCCTTCCACTTCGCTGGCATTATTCTTTCTGTATTTTTTATAGGCTTCAATGAGCCTTGCCAGGATGACTTCCCGGCCTTCTGCCTGAAATGCCATTTTACACCTCCACTTCCACTGACTGGCTTCCGTAGTCCGTATCCAAGGATACGGTCAGCGTGACTTTCTTCTTATCCTGCTCCATGAAAACGTCATTGACTGAGCGGATGTGAGGATTCACCAGAAGAGCTTCTTTCACGTAGCGGTAAAGCTCTGTTCCTTCCGTTCCATCATTCGGCTTACCGATGAATTGTTCCAGCTCGGCGCCGTAATCATCGAAATAGGCCCGGTATCTGTACCTCTCGGTCATCAGGCATTTGTAAATCCATACTTTCAGCGCTTCATTGCCTTCCAGAATGATGTACCGTCCATTGTCGTCGCGGATGAAATCATTCTTATCAAAGTCCCATGCGAATTCTCTGAACGTCTCAAGAGACGTTTTATTAAGATTATCACTCTGAGGCCCCGCTATAAATGGATTCGCCATAGTCAATTACCGTCCAATCTTACCAGTTTGCACAGCACCACGAACTGGGCCGTTGTCTTTTCATCTTCTGTGGTAATCGGTACCAGAAGAACCTTGTCCCCCGTTTTCCATGTGTCGGTCTTGGTCTGTGTGTCTGTGTAATCATTGTCTATATCATGTGTGTGGGAAGCGAATTCAGCATCTCCGCTCCCACCTGCCCTTGGCTGTGTCTCACTTACAATGTGCCCTTTATGGGTTCTTGTATGTCCTTGCAGCCAGTATTCATCAATGTAAAGGTTCTCTTTATCCAGAATGAACCCATGGTAGCTGATTTGAATTCCCGGAGGCGGCGAAATAATTGTACCTATCCCGGCGGTCGGCTGCAGAGCCGCTCCTTTGGCTATCCGCCGGTGAAGCTCAAGCAGACCTTTGTATGGATCTTCTGTCAGTTTCATTTCTCAGCCTCCCCGATGTATTCCAATGTCAGGCCCATGGTATGGATTCCGTTTTCAAAATGGTGGGAGTCCGATTTGATAGTGAATTTTCCTTTAAGTTGCTCTTCCTGAACCGTGATGGCATATCCGGAAATGCACTGGATATTTCCCAGAGCCTTCAGTGATGATTCTTCCTTTGGTGCTTTGAGGAGAGCCTTTGCGGCTGTTACATTGTCCACAGATTCACTGCTTTTCGGCGGCTGGATTTTATAAATCTTCTGTATTGTTCCATACTTCCCGATTTCATCGTCTGTAGTGAAAATCTGTCCTACAGAGCCGTCGTCATTGACTGCCACCACCTTGTTCACCATATCTTCCAGTGACTCTGAATGTTCTGCGGAAATCACATTGACAGAGCTGTCGGCGATGTAGTTTTCTATAGTCTCTCCTCTTTCCACCACGGTGATTTTCCCGCCTATGGAAATTGCCCTGTAGTTTTTTCCCTGGTCTGCTTTGGCTTTATCAAAGAGCATCTGCAGTACTTCGGTGCCGCTCTTGTCATCTGCGATGAAATTCACTACGGTCGGAATTGACGGAATGTTGTCGGCTGTTTCAAGTCCGATGCTTCCACAGACCTGCTTCACTGCGCTGGTAACATCAATGTCTTTGAAGTTGGCTCGGATGTTGCTTTTGGCCAAATAAACCATGTTGTCATAGCATGTAAATTCAAAGGTAAATGAATCGGATGCCCGCTTCCTGAAGAAAATCCTCCCAATGAAAATTTGAGTTTCTATCGCTTCGTCAACGTCAGATGCTTCAATTATTCCACCCAGCAGAAGATTCAGCGGCACAAATGCAGCATCTTTCTCCGCCGTGTTGTAAGCGATAGTAAATTCAAGCTTTCGTGCCGCCTGGTCCGTATCACCGCTCCATGTAGCTTGAATGACATAGTTGGAAATATCCTGGCGACTGACTGCATTCTCTGTTCCCGGCGGATCTGTGTAGTACAGTTTCAGCATGCTAGCCTCCAAACCTCTTGATTAACTGCCCGTTCTTCATGACCTCGGATGCGGTGATAGTCAGGACGTTGCCTGCTGTGATTCCACCGGATTTTACAATGGCCTTATAGGTCTCTATCTGCCGTCTGGCATTTCCCGCCGTCCTGGTGACCTTCTGAATTTTCTGCACAGCCTTTTGTGCGGATTCCATTGCATCTGTCGAGTAGGCTGTAACGCTTCTGGTCTTCTCCGCTTCTTCCGTACGGCTCTTCAATCCGGTGACGTCATTAATCAATTCGGAGTCAGGCCGAACATACCGATATTCCTTCAGCTCAATAGAGAAATAAACATCTCCGGTTCCATCTTTCTCTGAATAGCTGAAATCATCAATGGTACATGGCATGGAAATAGCTGTCCCCGTGATGTTGATTCGGCATGGCTGGCCTGCTTTGGCCATCTGCGCAATTTTCTCCACGTAACCATAAGGGCTCATTGAGTAGTTCAGGGCGAAATCATAATCATTGTTCGGGAAGAAGGCTTGGAACTTTACGGATCTGAGGCCCTGCTTTCCCAGCATGTTGATTTCTCCGATGGAGTTTATGGTTACTGTAGAGTTATTGAATTTCTGCGAAACTTCGAAGGACCCTGGAGTGACAGGAAATATGACCGCATCTCCTCCGCAGGAAAGCGTGAAGGAGCAGAAAGAGCCCAGAGCGTTGAAAACGCTGTTCACTGCCCTCAGTGCACTTTCGATAAAGCTAGCCATTATACTGCCCCCTCATTCATGTTGATGGAATTCTTCGCCAGTTCGTAGTAGATAGACTCTGCCACCCTTCTGGCCAATTCCTTGATATCTCCTTGATTGTTAATCTGCGGATTGTAAATATTTACGGTGATAGAAGCGCCGCCGGAATTGGCTCCGGCCATTTTCCCCTGCCTGTACGCCTGGTTCAGAGACTGTTCATGCGGGATGACTCTTGCTCCGGATGGAAGGTCTACCACTTCGCCACCACGGTCATTGATGACTGCAGGGCCCCCTCTCCAGTTTGGAGTACCTGTATAGAGCATTGGGATATTAAATCCCAAATGTCCGCCACCCACTCCAGGCACCCAGTCAGGAATATCTACGCTGATTCCGTTGATTCCTGAAATCACGGAATTGATGGCGCTCTTGATTCCATTCATAACTGAAGAACATACTTCTTCAATCCCGCTGAAGATTCCGGAGAAGAAACTTACGATGCCGTCCCACGCCGCATTCCACGCACTGGCGAATGGTCCATTGATGAAATTCACGATGCCATTGAAAAGGTTTCTGAAATAAGGCCCTATGGCGTCCCAGTTTGCATAGATTAATGCGGCGGCCGCCGCGATTGCCATGATGGCCCATACAACTGGACCTCCCGCAATGGCGGCGGTAATAAGCGCCCTTGCCACCGCAAGGATTCCTCCACGAAGGGCAGTAAGCAGACGCACTGCTCCGACGATGGCCGAAGAGGCTGCTCCTCCCAGCACTTTCACAATGGAGAAGAGCCCGGAGCCTACCACCGGCAGTACTCTGGCAAGCCCTCTCACGGAGTACATAAGAAGGCGGTTTTGGATGGTTCCACCATGAAGAGCGATTCCGATATCTCCATAGACTTTGACCAGTTTCCCGGCTACTCCAATGGCTTTCCCTGCTGCCATGTTGAATGCCACGAATCCGATAACAGCTTTCCCGACGTTTAGTATCATCTGCTTCTGGTTCTCATCCAACCCATTAATCCAGTCGGCGGCGCCTTTAATTACGTCGGTTATCTGTTTCATTGTTGGTGCCAGTAATCCGCCTATAGATATAGCAAGAGATTCCACACTGCCCAGCATGGACATAAATGAGCCCTTTGCGGTCTTGTTCATGACATTAAATGCCTCTTTAGAGGAACCGCTGGCGTTCCGGATTGCATTTTCCAGTGCTTTGTAGTCTGATGGTGCTGTCTTGATGAGTGCCAGCAGCCCTGAATAAGCATCTTCACCGGCGATGGCTTTTGCCAATGCCACCTGCTGCGTGTTGTTCATCCCATTCATTGCGGTCCTCATCTGCCCGATGATGTTATCAAGGCCCACGAAGTTTCCAGATGCATCTTTAGTCTTGAGCCCAAGGAGTGCAATGGCGTTAGCCGCTTCTTTTGGTGGAGAAGCGAGCCTTGAAAGAGTAGATCTGAGAGATGTGCCAATAGTCGACGCCTCTATGCCGTTGTTAGCCATGACGCCCATAGCCGTTGCCAGGGATTCAATGTCTACGCCAAGGGCGTTTGCCGGAGCACCGGCATACTGCATGGCAGTACCGAAGGCAGCCATATCCAGTTTTGACCTGTTGGCAGCCATCTGGATGATATCCGCCACCTTGGCGGCGTTGGCTCCAACGTCTCCTGTCATCATCTTGTAGGTGGACATGGCGGAAGTAATGACATCAGCTGTTGCACCAAGGTCTTCCCCTGATGCTACAGCCGCTGTCACGATTCCTGGTAATGAAGCAGTAGCCTGGCTGGCGTTGAGCCCACTGGCAGCCAGTCTATCCATGGCCTTGGCAGCGTCATTTGCAGAAATCGGGAAGTCGCGGCCTATTTCAGCCGCCACCTTCCTCATCTGTTCCATTTCTTCTGCCGTGGCTCCTGCTTTCAGCCCTGCCATGGTGATCGTGGAGTCAAAGTCAGCAAAGGTCTTGAGCGCCAGTGCTCCGGCTCCCGCCATTCCTTCCGCCATGGGGAGCATGGCCCGGCCAATGTTTTCAATATTTCTTCCGGTCCTACTGATTTCACCTCCCAGACGTCTGTGCATCCGTCCGGTCTCTTCCATCTGTCTTCTGATTCTCCCCAGTGTACCGGATACCTGGTCCTGCAGTCTCATAATGACATCAATGATTTTCGCCATCAGCTCACCTCCCCATAGTCTTCTTCAGCCTTGCCTGTTCTTTCAAGGCTTCTTCGATTTCTTTTGCATAGAACGCCCGGATTACAACTTTCTCCCCGGGGTCCATGTTGGCATACACTGACGGGAGAATATGATGTTTGGCATAAAGCCAGTACATCAGCTGCGTTTCACCGTCAGTTTCAATCAGTTTTTTACTTTATCTTCCTGGTCTTCATCTTCATCGAATCCGGAAAGCTTCTGTACTTCTCCGGATACGTCAGAGAGTTCTCCGGCATTCAGCAGCTTTGCCAGGAGGTCCTTCTTCGTTGCCGCCTTAAAGTGCTTCAGCACTTCCTTGTCCGCAAATTCCGGATTTGTTACGCCCTCGCATACATACAGCATGTTCATGGCGTATAAATCGCCCTGGCTGAGTCTGCCTTTTCCGTTCATTTCGAAGGCAAGAGACTGGATTTCAGCCACCCTTTTCGGCTGGATTTCCTGCAGATGCAGGATGAATGGAGTCTGGAATCTCTTTGTAAGCCGTGGGATTTCATAATCCTTGGTTGCTTCTTCTGTAACGGACGCGACGTCCGCTTTCAGCAGTGCCTCAGTAAGATTCATGGCTCCTCCTATTCATCTGCCGTATCAAGCAGGTCGAAATCAGTGAAAGTGAAATCATAATCATCCTGGGCGAGCTTTTTAGCTTCCCAGTCCATGAGTGTCATCTTGTCAAATGTGGCGTCCCGGATGACTACCCGTTCCGCGCCGATGGCATCCGGATCATCCAGTTTTGCCACGATGGTGCAGACAGTCTGATGGGCGTTCTTGATGTTTTCAGCCATGAGGTTCAGGAAGAATGAGGACATATGGTTCATCTTCACGTTGCCTTTGCCTTCCCATCCGGTAACCTTGTACTGTTTTGCCATTTTTTTGACCTGATTTACCTCTTCTTTGGTCAGATTAACTTCTGCCTTGAAAGCAGTAACCTGGGCCATGTATTTGTCATTAATCCACACCTCGCCCTGGGTACCGGACATGACCTGCTGGCTGTTAAATGCTTCTGCCATTTTCTAACCTCCCTCAGATGTTAATCGGAAGTTCGATGTCTTCCATAGCGTCCAGAATCTTAATCTTTGCGGTCAGGAATACCTTCTTCTTGGTATCCAGCTTCTTAATTTCAAGATCGCTCATCTTTGCCAGTTCGTCCTTGGTGTAAAGTCCATGGGAAATCTGGTAATTCTTTACTGCATCCACGTCGATATCCACCTGAGAATAATCCTTCTGCAGCAGACGGCCTCTTTCCAGTTCAAGGAAATAGCCCTGGATAGCGGAAATCAGGAGGCACTTGTTGTCGTAATCGTTGGTATATTTACCAATATAGCTGTCCTGCGCGGTCTTTCTAATGTCGTCGTAAATCATATCCATGATGTCCACGGTCTTGATGGTCTGATATGCTTCCAGCTTTCCCTGCGTGGTAGTCACAAGAGAGTTCATGGCACGGGACATCTTGAATTTTTCTCCGTCGAACCAGATAAAGAATTCGCCCTTGTTGACCTTCTCGTCGTTTTCATCCAGTGTGTGGCGGTCACAGTCGATGACTTCAGCAAGCGGCGCATAGGTAGCGGAAATTGTCATTGGAGTACCTGCAATGAGCCCCGCGATGCGCGCCGTGTATTCCGCCGGTGAATAGGTCTTGGTCTTCGTCTTGATTGATGTATTGCCGAAATCAATGATACCTTCATAGTCTCCTGCATAGTTCGGCAGGACGGCCTTCACCTTCTTGAATTTGTTTTCTCTGTTTGTTTTCACCCAAGTGGCCACAGCTTCACACTGGGCATCGGTAATTGTCGGAATGGCCAAATAGTCCCAGCGTTCTGTAGCCAGAACGGAAAGCGCATCGGCAAATTTGTCGGCCTTGGTGTCATTCTCTGCGTTTTTCTCCACCAGCAGCACTTTAACCCGGTACGGGGTTTTTGTGTAACCGATGAGGCACTTGGTGATATAGTCTTTGTTGTCGTCAGACAGCTCGGACGGAATATCATCGGTAGTGTAGATAGTAAATGGATTTTCAATTGCCTTGACCGTATCATCTCCCACCTTGTGGTCGGTCTTCAGCTTTGTAATGGTATCAGCGGTTTCTTCCAGAATCAGCGCTACAATACCGCGCTGGCTCCTCTGGATAGCTTCAATACCTGCTTCAATGAAGCTGATATTGATACTGGGCATACCAAGTTTAGCCATGAGTTATTTCCTCCTAACTGTTCTTATCAATGAAATCATGGACGGTTTCATCTCCATTGAACCCGTTCACTTCGATTTCCTCCATCATTTCCGCTCCGGATTCCGGCTTCCCTGTTTGTTCCAGATAGATAATTTCAATGGTTATCTGTAGGATATCCTGTTCTTCCCCTACCCTATCCGGAGTAACCCGGTCAACGTGAAGGAAACGTTCTCCCACCTGCATTCCCAGAGCAAAATGGCTTTGAATTCTGTCAAAAACATCAAGATAATGCACCTCATCCCTCATGCTGTCCTTTGGGAAATAGGTCAGCACGATGGAAAGGTGTTTCTCCATGAAATTGGTGGTCTGCGGAATGGAAACAGGGATGGCGGCGATAAAGAAACAGGGCTTTTTGAAATTTTCCAATGCTTCATCGGAGTACACAGTACACTTGAATTCATCTTTCAGAATCTGCGTCACTGTCTTTACGATATCAATCATCTTTACGATTTCAGCCAAGTTCCACACCTACCTTTTCCGCCAGTCTTCTTCCCATTTCGTCATAAATGCCAGGTCCTTCCGCATTCACGGTCTTTTCCATGAAATGGGTTCCCTGCTTGTAACCTTTTATCTTGCCATGTGGCGTCTTCCATACGTGCCCGCGCTCCACCAGGTGGAAGTGAGGAGCCGTGCTGTAGATGTGGGCTTCCAGCGTTTTGGCGGATGTTCCCGCCATTTCCATTTTCCAACTGTTTTTCAGCTTATGAGGATGTTTGGCATGTCCCACAGGGCTCGCGGCTTTGATTTCCCTTCTGAGCTTCCTGGCGCCTCTCTGCAGCTCTGTTTCGGCTTCCGCCGGAAATTCCTTCTGCACTTTCTCAATGAGTGCGGTATATTCCTCAATCCTCATTTTCAGCACCTCTCTGCAGGCGCCGGCACATGATTTCCAGTTTCACGTGAGCCATGTAGACGTCGGAGATGGTCTGGATTTCATACAGCATGCCCTGATAAGAGATGAGCATATTCGTGTTGATTCCTTTCCGGTAGCGGATTGTGACTTTGATAGTCTCCTGGACCTTATCCTTAAACTGCTCATAGTACTCTTTCCCGCGGAAAGGCTCCATTCTGGCCCATATGGAATGACCTATGACATCTTCTTTCTCCTGATGCGTGAGGCCATATTCGTCCTCTTTATCCACGTACTGCAGAATGTGAATCTTTTTATCCATAGAACCGATTTCAGCATTAATCATGTCTTACCAGCCTCCGGATATGCTTCGCACTGGGCTATGTGGGTAAGAAGCGCCGTGACTGTGTGCGGCAAGACGTTGATGGCCCCGGGTTTTGAACTGTACACAGCACGGTTCTCATACCAGTGAGCTACCAGCTGCTTCACGCACAGTTCGCAGAGCGGGCTCCCGTCCGCCCTTTTCCCGGTTGTCCTTTCAACGTAATCACTGGCCGCATTGATCAGGGAGGAAATCAGTTCATCGTCGTCGGTGATATCTTCATCAACTTTGAGATAGTTCTTTGCCTGTTCCAGTGTTACGGCCATGATTCTCTACCTCCCGTCTCAGGCAGTAGCATTGCCGGCCAGCATAACCAGGGAGTTGAAATCTACCGGCTTGCCGTCGGCAATCATGATGGACTTTCTTACAATGTCGTCGGTATCGTTGTCTTCATATACCTTCATGGCCACGTTGTAGTTGCTGTTGAGCACATAATCCTTCATACGGAAAATGAAGGCGAACACGTCTGTTTTCTTAAGCGTATTAGCAAATGCCGGCAGATAGTCGCAGAGCTCTACGTTACGTCCCAGAAGGACTCTGGAAGGAACTCCGTTGATTCCCGCAGTCACTCTTGCAATCGGCTGGCCATTGGAGTCGACCATTCCGACGAAGGACATGAAGGTGGCCTTGCTCATTACCCATACAGAACCTGCTTCGTATGCCTGGGGAATAGCAGCTTCTGCCTTGATGAGTGTATTGTAATCAAGTTTGGCGGCGTTGATGGTAACGCCCTGGGATTTATCCGCCAGGATTCCAGTTGGCTGTCCGGAGCCGGTGCCGTTAATGATGGCTTCTTCCAGTGCTACTGCCATGGCTTCTGCCACGTTGGAAACAATGACGTCTTCAAATGCGGAGAGTGTCATGTTTTCGGCCTCAAGGGTTACCGCTACAGCGCAGCGCAGTTTGTAATGGCTGAAGGTAATGCTGCCCAGAACCTTGTTCTGTTTTTCGGAGGTAGCTCCTTCTGCCACCCACTTTGCTACCGGCTTCACGTTTGAAGTCGGAATTGCAAGTCCGGATTTATAGGCAGTACGGGTTACCAGTGGCAGGATGTTGCCATAGGTGCGTACCTTTTCAATGACGCGGTTCAGGGTAGTGGGTGGAATGAGTGCGCCTGCATCGGTGGTGGTGGCTGCACCACGGAATTCAGCAGGGATCGGCGTGCCCTTGGTCACATATTCCATAAATGCGGAGCGGTATTCGTCGGATTCATAGGGATTTTTCTTTACGGCTGTCTGTGGCTTGCTTCTTTTCTGCACGCCTTCCGGTTCCTTTCCAAACTGGATACCCTGAGCAATCTTTTCACGCTCTTCGATTTCTTTCTGTTCTGCATCCAGTTTTTTCAGTTCTTCCTGCAGCGCGTTCAGGTCCACCTTGCCGTTGCCTTCCAGCGCTTTTCTGATTTCCATTTTTCTTGCTCTGATTTCAAGCAGTCTTTTATTCATTTTTTCTCTCCTTTTACAAAAAAGTTTCTATAATGAGCTTCTTCCGAAGCTCTTCACTCTTTTCTTTCTCCTGCAGTTCGGCAATCATGGCATCATGTCCTCTGGCTTCAATGCTTGTGCCATCGTAGGCAGGGAAATCCACCGGACTGACGTCCATGATGAAATCAATGTGGTCGATGGTCCTTGTCTGTGTCTTTGCCGCTGAATCATTTTCCCAGGAGTCTTTATCACTGGTGTAGGCAAAGGACATCTTGGAAATGTCCCCTCGCTTAATCAGCTGATAAATATCCTTTCCTGTCGTGGTAGGCGCAATGTCCGCATCAATCTTTAGCCCCTTCTCATCCACATTGAGACGCAGGGTACCATTTGATGTCCTAGCCAGAATTAATGCGGAGTCGGAGTGGTTATACCGCAGAATGACGTCGCTCATGTCCGTATTGGCATCAACTGCCCCGGGAGCAATGACTTCATAGTATTTCGTCCCGGAGTACGGACTCTCCCACAGCAGTGTTTTCTGATTGAAAACCAATGCATAACCCTCGACATGAAGATTTTCCCCATCCGCATCATCAGCCGCCCTGAGCTGCATGCTTCGTACCTTAATCTTCTTTCTCATCCCCATCACCCCCTTTCGAATCATCGTCTTTACCTGTCTGGTAAAGAGACTGGTCCTTGGCCTTTACATAATTCAGGCTGACCACAATTTCCTCGCCTTCCTTTCCAGGCAGTCCGGCATAGCCAAAGAGCTCTCGGATTTCATTCCGCTTGATGGCGCCGGCAGGAATCATGGCCTCTGCAATCTTTACCTTGGAAGCTGTGCTCATGTAAGCCAGTCGGTTCCCCTCAAATACGATTTCATTCCCGAATCCTCTTTCCTTGGGAGTGAAGATTTTTTCCGTGAATTCCTGTGACAGTTTGATGGCTATCGGGGCAATGACGCTTTCATAGAATGCCTGATACTCTTCTTCCTTGAACTTTCCTGATACAATTTCCTCTGAAACTCCGAAGTACTTATACAGATTGTCCCTGGCAAACTTCATCTGCCCCGATTCGAAGGTCTGTGTATCTGTAGTCAGCTGCTGGAACTTGCCTCTGTTATCCAGTGAACCGATTCCGGAACCGTTTGACGGCCCTGCAAAGCTGTCCACAAATTTCCGCCACATGCTTTCCTGGTCTTCCGGCCTCACGGTTCCTGTCCACTGGATGATGCCTCTAAGCTTATGGAAATTCTTCACCACATTGATGACTGCCGTCTTCACAGCTTTCAGGAGGTTGATATCCTCCCTCAGAATCTTTCCTTCCGGATCTCCGAAGATGTCATCCCGGTTGAAGTGCCTCCGGATGTGGATCATCTCTTCGTATGGGACCGTGGCCTGTTCCCCGGTTCCGAATGTGAATCGGCAGTAAAGGTTTCCCTGCTTGTCCTCAAAAAGCTCCAGATTATTGAAATTCAGCGGCCAAAGAGCCTCCACATTTCCGTTCATGTCTCTCTGGATGTACACGAAGAGGTTATTGTAGCAGTAATACTGGGCTACAATTTTTTCAATGAACTCCGATGCCGTCATGAGCCAGTTCGGCCTTGTGGAAAGGAGATACTGCAGCTTGCTGTCCGCATTCTTCACAATATTCCCGTTCTTCCGGACTATGTGGCGCGGATGGAGCTTTCCGGCATGGCGCGCAATGGTATCAATGCAGTTTCTTCCGGTAGCATTGTCGTAGGCTTCACCGTCGAAAGGTACATAATCATTTGACCATCCATTGAGCAACTTTGCCCTGGTAAGGCCATCCTGGCCGCCGGTGATTCTTCCAAAGATATTCCGGATCATGCTTCTTAGTTGGATTTTTTTCAAATCTTCACCCCCTTTCAAATCATGTTCATGTAGTCTTCCTTGTAAGTTTCATAAGCAGTGTAGGCATCCAGCAGGGAGGCAAAGCCGTCGATGCGCTTTCTTGGGTTGCTTGTCTTGCATGGCTGGATGTTGTCATTCCTGTCCACGTCCACAGCCACATTGGCCATGCACCATTTCAGAATAGGATTGTTGTTGTAAATCACCCTTTTTGCCTTCAAATCAGCCGCCAGGTTCTTCATCGGCCCGGAAAGTGTTTTCTTCCCTTGGGCCACAGGCACCATAATATCCGCCCCGAATCGTTCAGTCATTGACTGTACCAGGTACTGGGCAGACCATCTGTCATAGCCGCACTTGAACAAGTAGATATCATCCTTCTCCATTTCATCTACGAACCATTGCAGGATAAGGCGATAGTCATTTCTAAATCCAGGTGAAGTCTGCAGCCATCCTTTCTTCTTCCAGATGTCATATGGAACCTGATCTTCCCTCACTCTCTTTTCCAGAAGGTCTTCCGGTATCCAGTACATCTGCTTCACGTATATGTTCGGATTGTCCTTCACGCAGAAAAGGATGGTGGCACAGGTAAGGTCTGTAGTTTCAGAAAGGTCGAAGCCGCCCACTCCATACCTGGGATGGAGGTTTTTGATATCGTATTTTTCTTCGTTGTTCAAATCGTCGAATGAGAAGAAGGCCTCGCCGCCGGTCTCTCGGATGTTGAAATCTTTGCACAGCAGATTCTTCACGCGTAGAGCATCATGCTGTGCCTGGTAGACCTTCTGTGCAAGTGTTTCTTTGTTCTTGATGCTTCCGAGCCCCGGGTTTGCCTTTTGCCATTTATCCGGATCAGTCCATTCCTCCCTTTTATCCAGCTCATAGACGAAAGGAAGGATGGTCTCATCTTTGTATCCCTCCTTGTCATCGTAGCCTTTCACGATTCTTTCGCATTCATCATATTTCAGGTCGAAGATATTATCCCGAACTGTTCCGGCTGTGGATGTGATAATACATACCGGCTGTTCCCTGGCGGTCATTCCGTCAATAAGTACGTCATAGAGGTTCTTATCCTTCAGTGCATGCAGTTCATCGATAAGCGCCCCATGAACGTTTAAGCCGTCCAGCTTATCCGAGTCACTCCCCAACGCTTCGAAGGAACCTTCATTGAACCTTGACCGGATGACGGATACGCGGAGGTCCAGTTTCTTGTGCAGTGCCGGTGACTTCTTCACCATGGCGCAGGCTTCTTTCCAGATGATTTTCGCCTGGTCCCTCTTTGTGGCAGCGCTGTAGACTTCCGGCCCCGCTTCACCATCAGCCACAAGAAGATAGAGTCCAAGGCAGGATGCGAAAGTGGATTTACCGTTCTTTCTGGCCACGATAAGGATGAGCTGCTTATATTCCCGGAGCCCTGTGTTTCTATCCACAAATCCAAAGAGTGCCGCCGTAATTGCCTTTTGCCACAGTTCCAGGATGACCGGTTTCCCTGCCCACTGTCCTTTTGAGTGCTTACAGAATGTCTGGATGAAATCAATCACGTACTGCGCTTTGTCGTCATCGTAGATGTATTTTGATTTTTTGTCGTGCAGCTTGTCCACCATGTGCTTCATGACTCGCCGTACTTTATCGGAGACTACCACTTCACCGGAGATAATCTGCCCATAGTATTTCTCTATGTAGTTCATCTCTTCATCCGGCTCCTCAGGAACTCTCCCAGCTCATCCTCTGCCGCCGGCTGCGCAGACTCAGGGAGACATGAAAGCAGTGTTCGGATGACGCCTGTGTAGTTTTTTATCATCGTTGAGTAGGCTCTGGACTCCGTGGACTCTTTTCTGCCAGTCTGGTTTTCTCCGTTTGAGTATTCTTCTACGAATCCAACTTTCTCAAGGTCTGCATCCAGTTTTCTGAGGTTCACTTCCATGTGGGCCGCAAAATCAATGAGCGGCGCAACCACTTTTTTGTGGTCCTCATCCATGGCCGAAAATATGTCATTCAATTCTTTGATTCTTCGTTTAATTTGGTTTTCCGGCTTGATTCTTCTCACTACTTTCACCTTCTCCCTTTAGAGTTATATTAAATTTTTAAAACATTATGAGCGCTTATTGTTAACTACACCCCCTTCGCGTGCGGCGTTTGTTTTACGCGAAGGCCCGCCCCCGGCGTACATTTGTTAACTTTTTACTTTCCAAGGTGGGGGGTAGGCGTCATCCATTATGGTTTATGATTCCAATCGGGTTGCCATCGTCATCAAACACGCACTCCCTGCCGCCCGCTGATGTGTGTGCCGCAGCGTGCACCGCGTTATGGCAGTAGATGCACAGGAGCTCCAGATTATCCCACCCGTAGACTGTGCTATCGTCCGTCACGTTCTCCGGGTTGAGATGTCGTTTGTGATGGACGATGAAATGCGCCGGCTTTCCTGTTCCAGCAAAGGACCGGTTGTGGCAGCGCTCACAGATGTAGTGTTGTGACTCAGCGTAGGCTTTCGCCACCGCTCGCCAGCGGCGTGAATTGTAAATCCCTTTTGAAAAATCCTTTGCCATTTTCAAAACTACTTTCCAAAATAGAAAACCATTCCGGAATCCCGAAATGGTTTTCTGCACGAAAAAACACGAGCCTATTGACTTTAGCCCGTGTTCTCTCTTGGTGACCCTGAATGAATAAGGAGGTGATGATTGTGTGCGATGCGTTTCTGCCTCAATCTCACACTATCATTCTACCACACCATTTACTCTATTTTACTATACTCTCTCATCTGAAATATGACTCCCTGAAAAACGGCTCCAGGTCTACCAGCGCCTCTCCGTGGATTTTATAAATATTCGACTCCGCAAAGTTCATTTTCTCTGCAATGTCTCCCCATCTTTCGCACTGGATGTATCGTCTCCTGAGAACTGCCCGCCGGACTCCATCTTCTTCCTTGCTTATGAGTTCTTCCCCCCTGCTTCTCTTTTCGATAAGTTCCAGATAGGCCTTGTTCACCTTGGAATGATAGGCCTCTAATTTTTCCACGATTTCCTCTAGATTGGCACAATGGCCGCTCTGCACTTTTTCGCCCATCTGGACGCCTCGAAGGTTATGAGCTTCAAACTCCAGCCGCCGGAGTTCTTCCTGTAGAGAAAGGTAATCCGCCTGCTGTTTTCGAATTGAATTCAGGAATCCCTTCAGTTTCTCTATGTCTCCCCTCACTGTTTCCTCCTTTGCTATTACCGGCGCCGGCCATTCACCATAAACAAACTCAAAGTGAATGTGGCCCCAGTCACGCCTACGAATACTCCGAGGATGAACCACACTGCTCCCATTACTGCGCCGCCTTTCTGGCCCTTGCCCTTGCCTGCGCTGTCCGTCCTCCTTTGGCCCGAAGTGCGTCCAGCTGCTTTTCCGTTCTTCGAATGTTCGGCGCATCTTCTGCTTTGACTGCCCGGATAGCGGCAAGCGTCTCTTCCATGGTAAGTCCATTCTGTTCCTGCCATCCATCTTCCATAAACTGCTTCACCAGTTCCTGGTGCCTTGCCCTGGCCTTTGCCCATGTGTGTTCTATGACCTGGTCATGCCATTTGGTATCCATGATACCTTTCTTGTCGGATTCAAGCCAGTATACCACTTTCAATGTGCCGCTGTATGGGCCTACTCCTTTGGATGTGATAACTTCCCTTTTCCGGTTCCCTTTGTACAGTCTTGTAATCATGGCCTACCTCAGCCTCCATTCATCTGCCATCAGGATTTCTATTTCCTTGATTTTCTCCTTAAGTGCATCCATATCAGCGCGGTCAAAGTAGCCGCTCACCACTGTGCCATTTTCTCCATTTACTTCACGGAGCCCGTGAATGAATGCGGCCACATCAGCCCAGCAGATTTTGAGGGTTTCTTTACGCCGGAGGATGAAATCGTTTTCTGCGTTGATTTCGTTTATCCGGTTCTCCAGGCACATCCATGCGGAGGCGGCGCCGCAGAAGAAGGCTACCGCCACCACAACCAGCTCATCTGTAATTTCCATTTTTAAACCTCCTTTCTCTTTCCGCGCGCAGCCGACCAAGCAGCTTCATCCATTCGTCCTTATCCATGTCCATGCCATATTCCCTCTGTCTGTCGATGTCGTCAATCATGATGTTGATGTATTTCAGGTCAAGATTTCGGATCATGGGAGTGATGTAGTCTACCGTAAGGCTTACGATGTAGGTCATCCTCCCCAGCGCATAGCGCTCAGCGGAAACGAGCATCTCCTGGAAATCGTCGTCTATTTGCACAGTTTTTCGTCTATGCATTTTCAATCCCCTTGATTTCCACTCCAGCTTCATCTCTTGTTCTCTTTCCATGGCTCACGCTCAGAACGGAATGTCTTCGTCTTTATTTCCCGCCGGAAATGGAGCATTCCCCTGTTCCGCTGTTGGCTTCTCCGGCCTTGCTTCCCCAAACTGTCCGAAGTTCCCATGCTGATTTCCTCCCTGCTGTCCGCCGGAATACTGGCTATTGCTATAGGACTGTCCATTGTTGGAAGGCGCCTGCAGCTGTCTGCAGATGGTTTCCGCTACCACTTCGGTCACGTATCTCTTTGTTCCGTCCTGGGCATCGTAGGACCGGGAGGATATACGGCCTGCCACGAATACGCGGCTGCCTTTCTTCAGTTCACTCCTTACGGCTTCCGCCAGCTGCCCCCATGCTACGATGTTTATCCAGTCGGTAAGCTCTCTCTGTTCTCCCTGAGGCGTAGTATAGTCTCGGCTCACCGCCAGGGAAAAGGACGCTACTGCCCTTCCCGCCCGGGTTGCGCGAATAACGGGATCTCTCCCAAGGTTTCCCAAAAGTTGTACTGCATTCATTTTATTTTTCCTCCTGCCATGACAACACTTCCATTAGATTCGCCAGGTTGGTTCTTCTGGATTTTGTGGGCTTCAGCGTGAGCCCTCCCAGATTTTCACTGCCATGCCCATAAATGTACATGAGAGCAATGGCGGCCAGTCTGGCTTCTGAAATGTTTCTTTCTCTCTCTGCCGCTGTCTGCACTTTGATTTGTGATTCTTCCCTTTCGACATTCATTTCTCTTCCTCCTAAATCCGAAGCGGGTAGTTTCTTCTTACATCCGTCCGGATCATCGTATATGTCTGGTACGGATATCCTTCTTTTCCGAAGGTGTCCCGCTGGCTATCCTTGATGATTTCATAGCCTTTGATGGGCTTCGGGTTTTCTGTCCACCACTTGGCGTAAACGATTTCTATTTTTTCTTTTGGCTTTCTCAGATTCCGGCTGGTGGAGTACCGATGTCTGAAGATAGGTTCTTCCCTCTCTCTGCCTTCCACTCCATTCTTTACGATGTAGGCGGCAAGCTGGCTCCAGTTGTGGGAGCGGTCCAGGTGCCTGATGTTCACCCTGGGAAATGGGCAGGCTGCTGTACCTACTGTGTCCTGCCATGCTTTCTCAACGGCTGACTCTGCTCCTTCGAAGTCCTTGTTCAGAACCATGTGGAGGTGGATGCCTCCTTTGGTCCCGATGGAGCCGGTCTTGATACTCTTCAATTCTTTTTCGTGCTTCTTGTAGATCCGCTTCACTCTTCTCATGAATCTGTCTACATCTCTTCTCACCTCCTCCGCCGTCTTTCTGGTCTTCGGCGCATAGGTGAAGGTGCACCACAGGTCATCGGGTTTGAAATTCTCTTCCAGAAGGCCATAGATTTTCCTTTCAGCCCTCTTGTTCTGCCAGCGCATGACCTTTTCTTCTGTTGGATGGATCCTCACTCTGTGCTGATCCTTTGTCCCTATCCTCCCTGAAATGTATTTATCAATCGTGATGGTAGGTCCTGCTATCGTTGTCTTTTTCACGTAAGCAGGACCTTTTTTGTAATTCGTACTACGTTTCCGCATCCCTGCACCCCTCAAACGATTCTTTTCGATGGTCCTTCATTTTCTCCGATGGCTCCGCAGTATATTTATGCATAATGTCCTGAAAATGAATACCTTTAACAAGGACGCCAAGACGCCGCATTCTTCATTTTTTGCCCGGCGTCATGGCTTTTTTATTCTTTTATCCGGGGTGCTTTGGTGCTATACTATATATAGTGTTATAGGGTTACACCCCTTTGGGCCCGCGCTTACCAAAGCGCCGGGCCCTTTTTATGTCTATACCGGCAAGACTGGTGGTCTCCGCTCCATTGTCCGTACCGGCACTCGAAGCAATGCTGGTAGCATACAGTTCCTTCTTTCACGGGGCAATGGATTCCGCCATGCACTCCCCGGAAGCAGATACGGCAGATTGTTTCATCCTCTCCCGACTGAGCGATGGGATCTAAGTCTACCCGAATGCTCTTCCTTTCCCCCGCCCGAAGCCAGGCGGCCCCTGTTTCCTCTCTGCAGCCCTGGATTGTGAGCCCTCTTCCTGTGTCAGCGACGAATCTTCCTTTCTTCCCTGTCCACTGCAGGGCTTCTACCGACATGAGACGCATATCCTTCAGGGTATTCCTGATTTCTACCTTCTCCTGGCGTATTTCCCCATTCCTGTCTATGACTGGCAGGGTTTTCAGTACATGGCCCACTTCGGCTTTTTCGGCAGGCAGCCGTTCCGTTTTTTCTTTTCCATTTCTTTTTCTGCCGCGCTGTAAAGAGCTTCCAGTTCTTCTCTGTGCTCGCTTCTCCATTTCTCCACCTCCTCGCAGGAAAGATAGGCCATAAACTTAGCCTCCAGTTCCTTTCTTTCCTTCCGGGATGCGCTATGCACCCTGTCATGGAGTTCGAAGGAAAGAAGAATCAGGTTATCTTCCCTATCTCCCCCTCCGTGGGATCTCCATTCCACATGGTGTATCTGCCCGCCGTAGGCCGGCGGGAGTTCTCCGATGATATTGAAATATTCCCTGGCCCGGGAGACGTATCCTTCCCTATCCCGCACCAGGCGCTTCATCTTGTCATAGTTATTCTTTGAAAGTTTGAATCTCCACAAACCTGCCCCTCCAATCCCGCATCATTCAGGCCCGCCCCTCGAGATGGAGCTTTACCAGGCCTTTTCTTTCGGCATACGCTTCCAGGTCTTTCTCCGCTTCTTCCGGAGTCTTCCTTCTGGGCAGGGAATTGATGGTCCTCCATTTCCCTTCTTTGGTCTTGTAGCTTCCCCGGTAATAGGCTTCGCCCCCTCTGAACCATTCCTTGACTACATACCTCTTTCCGTTGTCTTCTTTCCACATCTGATAAAATGGACTTCTCATGCTTCCTTCATTCCCTTCAGAAATTTATTGATGAAATACTGCTGCCCCTTACCGGTCACCTTCACGGTCTTGGTTACCACGTTCACGCCGTCGCCATTGATATATGTTCCTTCCTTGATTTTGAAAAGGCCCATTTCCATAGCCTTCTGGGTTGGCATATTGCAGGAAGAGCCCTGCTTGACCAGGTAACCTTTCTCACGCATCCATGTGAAGAGTCGGTTCTGCCCGATGTTCACCCCGTTGCCCCTGAGAATCTTTGCCAGCTCTCCGATGAGGATGGTTGAACGGGAAGCGGAAACGGCATCCGCAAAGATGGCCTTCGGCCTCATTGCCTCCTTATCAGCCTCCAGAGCCTCGATTCTTTCCTTCTGCTTCCGGATCGTCCTCTCTCCAATCTGCAGCGCCCTGGCCATGATTTCCTCATCGCTCATGCCGCTGTCCGCCGGAATGTACCCTCCGGTCTGCCGGATGGCTGGAAGCACTTCACTGGTTACCCAGTGCTTGAACTTCTTTGCGTTTGGCAGCTTGCTGGAGAGGATGAGGCTGTAGAGTCCACTTTCATTAATGAGGATGACTTTCTGCACTCCTCCAGGGGTCATCATTTCGGTGACCCCTTTGTCCTCTTCATCAACATGCTTAGACACGGCATTTGCAAGCGACTTCCCCGCGCCATATCCCAATGCTTCAGCAACATCTTTCCCTACAAACCACGGGTTCCCGTTCACAGAAACCGCCCGGACCTTCCCGAATTCCGGATTGTCAAAAATTCGGAGAATGCTCTTCGTATTTTCCATGTTGTCCTCCTATCTGAAACTGTGTGTTTCCATTACTACCAAAAGGAAATCAATGGGGAGCCTGATGGATCAGGCCCTCCCTTCATTTTCTTTTGATGTCCCTTCATGCTTTATCCGGAATACCCTTGTTATCAGCTCCTCCGAGTACGTCCGGTTCTGATTCGATGATTTTCAGCACATGGATCCCGACTTCGGCTTCCATATACCCTATGGCATCCTTTAGGCTTTCGAAGGCCTTGTGAAACACAAGCTTTTCCCATTTCGGTTTTCCTTTTTTCTCGCCGCGAATATACGGAGGCACCTGGAAGACTTGGAACCTGCCGCCTTCCAGCTCATTACATTTTTTTGCGGTCAGCAGGTCCGGGTCTTTCCATATCTCTGCCATGGATTCTTCCATATCCCTTCTTATCATCCAACCCGGTTTCGGTATGTATAACAGAGCCAGGTAGTATTCCTTACCTGTCATGGCCCTTACCTTTAGCAAGAGCACTTTCCTACTTGCGATTTCTCCGATTCCCATGTTTCCTCCTTCCTGCCGCTCCCCAGCGGATGGAGCAGTCCCGGTGGCAGGGACGTATCTTTCCATCCTGCCATGTGGGCCGCGCCAGGCATTCTTCTCCCGGCGCTATCTCCTTTCCGCAGAAGCAGCATATGAATGGTTTCCTGCTTTCTTTTCTCATAGGGTTCTTCTTCGTGATATAATTGAATAAAACAATTTTCTTGTTTTAGGCTCTGACGTGTACGAGACGTCAGAGCCTTTTTCCTTTATCCCAAATGACCTTTGATGATAAGTTCTTTCAGCATGGTGATAGGTGCATCGCCTTCCACGCAGATTGTCTGCGGCCCTGAGAGATATCTCTGTATGGTGACCGCCACGATGTCACCGTCCGGCCCTTTCTCCGGTTCGAAGCGGCTTACATCTACTCCGGCTTTGACGCACATGTCCCAGAGCCTGTCCAGGCAGTACTCTTTTAAGTCGTTGTCCCTTTCAATTTCCTCGTTCATGGCCTTCCTCCATTTCTTTCAATACTTCATGCACTATGCACTGACAGCCCAGGGAAAATTGATAGGCCCTGTTATCTCCCAGGGCGTTATACTTCCGGATGTCCGCCTGCAGGGTTTTGGCCCAGTCCAAAAGCTTTGCTTTCAGCTTTTCTTCATTCATTCCATTCACGCTTTCCCAGGCGGCCTTTTGAGATGATTTCCTTTACCATGTCCAGGGCAGACAGCCCTTCCAAGGTGACTTTCTTCTCGCCGCCGCCCGCATAGTAGATGATGGCGGCGTCTATGGCGTTGTCCACGCCGTAGACAGGAGAAATATCAATTACCTTGACGCCGGACTCATAGCACATGTACACGAGGTGATAGAGGCAGTTTTCTTTCTTCCGGTTCTCAGCCGCAATGGCTTCATCCCGTTCTTCATCGGTCATCACAGTTCCCTCGCTTTCTGCACACGGATAATGAGCTCTGTGCCCGGCTGCAGGTGCCCCGGGTCGGAAATCCGGTTATCCTGCATGACCTGCCAGGTGAGGCGGCTCATATCCTCCTTGTCCGTGGCCACCTTGGCCACGATGCCCCAGAGGGTGTCTCCTTCTTCCACGGTGGCCCGGTACTCTACCAGTTCCGTGGCCAGGCTGTCCATATAACAGCTATATCCGACAGCGCCGGCGGCCAGTATGCCGCAGAGGATGCAGCCGATTTTTACCCAACGGATTCTTCTGATTAAAGGTCTCATGGTTCTTACCTCCTTTTCCTTTACTTTTGCAAAGCTTTCGGCGGGCTCGCTGGGCCTCCCGCCATCTGAGGTTATGCCTTGGAACTTTGCGGTACAGGGAGGTGAAGAGGATCTCTTCGAACCTTGCACTGCTCTTGAGCACCGCTTCCAATTCCCCGATGCTATAGACGGCCTGGAGTACCCATCCGGCTTTCTTCTTTTCTTTGGCCAGTTTGAATTTCCTATACTTCATAGCCACGGCCCCTTTCTTCTCCCCTTCTCAGCTCGGAGGAAGGTTCTCCAGCGCCTTGGCTTGCGTTCCATCAGGCCTCCCTCCTTTTCTTTCTTCGGTTCTCCAACACTTTCCGGATCACCGGAGAGGTTGGCGGCATGCCTTCTCTTGCTTCCGCCTTATTCCGGAGGAAATTCCGAAGCGAATCTGCAGGGATAATGGTCTTCCCGTTTTTCTTCCCGACTTTGAACGCCGGGAGCTCGCCGGAATATATCCACTCTTCCAGCTGTTCTCTTCCGATTGCTGATGAGACTGCCGCCTCATCCAGCGTGAAAGCCGTCCTCTCGATAGGTCTCATAGGATGCCTCCTTTCCCGGCAGGGTTTTCATGGCCGCCGGAAATACCCATAAAACGATATATCGTTTTATTTATGCGCAAAAAGAACCTCAAGCGGCATATCACTATGTAATGCACGCTTAATTGCTAGGCATTCGTCGAATTTAAACTGGGAATCTCCCCTAACTTTTCCTACCAATGTCTGGTATTTAATTCCAGTTTTTTCTGACAGCTGCAGGATATTGCATCTATTTTTTGCCATCTCGATATTCAAATTCTCATACATAATCATCACCTCCTTAAAAACGATATATCGTTTTTACTTATCCTTATAATAAATCGATTAATCGTTTTTGTCAATCATTTTTCGTTTTTATTATTGTTATTTCGTTTTAGCTATGATATTCTATGGGCAAGAGGTGATTTTATATGACTCGTGAATACTATTTAAGGTCTCTAATTTCTGACAATGGCTCGTTGAAAGACTTTGCTACAAAGATTGGCATGCCGTACAGCACTCTTCTTTCTATTCTCAAAAATGTCGGTGGTGCTGCTTGCGATAATGTTTTTAAAATCTGCCAAGGCCTCGGAATATCTGCAGATAGTCTTTCTATGCTTGATAAAATTCCATCTAATGTTATCCTCCTGGAGCTTACTCCCGCCGAACAGCAACACATCAAGAAATACCGCAAGCTCTCCCCCGCCGGAAAGAAAGAGGTGGATCACTACCTCGACTTCCGCCTATCCGCTGAAGCTCCCCGGGTTGAAAAAGATACAGAAATGTCATCTTCATAAATTTCAGACGTTTCTAATAAAAGTCGCTTCGAGCTCCTCGAACGCACGATTTTTGCTCTTCGGGATTTTCGAACAGTTCGGGATTTCCGAACAGTTCAAAATAACCTGTCGGGATTTCCGACAGGTTGATGGAGGATGATTTTGCGGACGTCCGCAAAATGGCTATTTCTGAAACTTAGCGGCTGTTAAGTCTTGGATTTCGTGGTTTTTGAAACTTACAAGGTTTCAAGTTGGTTTCAAGTATTATTTTGCCAATGCCCACAAAATGGGCTTTTATGGGGCCTTTTCGGTTGCAAGTTTGTTGCAAGCAGTTTCAAGTATTGATTTGCGGACGTTGGCAAGTTGCAAATATTCTTACCGTCGTTCGGGATTTCCGAACAGCTCAAATACCTTTATTCCCCCAATAAAAATAAGCCTATCGGATGGACAGGCTTACCGGATCAGTGTATTTGTTTTGGAGGATCAATGGCCAGGAGAACTTTGCCAATGCCATATATCGCAACTAAAATCGTGACAATGGCGGCAAACAATCCCAGTAATACGCCAAATGTGATGCTGAATGCCTGTATTAAGTATTCCATAGGCCCTCCTATCTTATTTATTACTTCTAAGGATATTTAAAATGGAAAATAGTCACGATAACTCTACCAATATTTTACCCTCTATTCCGGATAATGTAAAAGAGCAATTATACACCGATGCTCTGCATCCGGGTGCCGTTCAAATCGGTAAAGCAGTTGAAACTGTAGGAATGGTTGTAAATCGAATTATGTCTCCCTTACGAGCTTGGGCAGCTGCTGGCGAAGAAAACACTAATAAGTTATCTGATAAAATCGCTCAAAAATTGAACAATGTCCCAACTGATAAAATCGTTTCACCTAATAAAAGAATAGCAGTGCCTGCCATCATCGCCAACTCCTATACGGACGAGGAGGAGTTAAGAGACCTATATGCCAATCTTTTAGCCAAATCGATGAACAAGGAGACTGTTTCTTCTGTACATCCCGCCTTTGTTGAAATAATCAAACAACTTTCCCCACGTGAAGCTTTATTTTTAAAAACTATTCCGATTCTGGAGCAGTTCATGCCATTTTGTCGGATCAGAAAGCAGAAAAAATCTAAATATATGAATATTTACCATTTCTCTTTACATAAAGATAATATTATCCGTTTGCAAGAAGCAGGTACCGATATCATTACATATTATTTTGCTCTGGACTCGACATTATTTACTCCTGAAGAAATACAACCCATGATTGAAAATTTTCTGCGTTTGAAGTTAATAGACTATAGCCACGATACAATTCTTACCAATCCAAATTCTTATCAAAAATTTTATAATGATAAGTTCACGCAAAGTATTTCCTCTGATATAAAATTAGACTCTTCTACAGAGGAAATTGCGCATATTCCAAGTTTTACCAGTCCAACCAATTTTGGATTAATTTTCAATGAGGTATGTGTAAAGTGAGTCATTAATATAAATGTCCGTTTTATATTTATCACATTACTGTCACATTGCAGGCACACTGCTACTGCAAAATAAAAAGCCGCCCGAAAAGGCGGCGGGAGGTTATTTTGAGTAAATCCAAAGTTCTACTTTCAAATACCGATTTTTTAAAACTATTCGGTGAGGAAAAGTTATTTGAGGATACAAATGCTATTTTCCCAGCTGAAAATGAATCCGTTTCTCTACCCGCGGTTGGAATTTCCACGAAAGAGAAATACTTGATGGATATTAACAGGAAGCGGTGTACTTTAACCCGAATTACATATCAGCAGAGAGCCAAGAAAACCATCTTAATGCTTCGCCTTGATATTGATACCAAGCCTCATAAAAACCCGGATGATACCATCATTCCCGGTACTCATCTCCACATCTATCAGGAAGGGTACAATGATGCCTGGGCTTATCCACTGGATTCTGAGGAGTTAAATAACATCCTTAAATGTAATTTCGATTTTAAAAAGCTCATATCAATGGACCAGGAGGCCAGATTCAATTATTTCTGCAAATTGTGCAATTTCACTAACTATCCGCTCTTTCAAATACCTCTTGATATTCATTAATTAAGCAAACAGGTTCTTCTTTTCATCTCTTTCTGACCAGCGGACGGGGACAATACTGGAATTGAATCTTGTCATTCCTGTCATAAGATTTTTATTTACTTTAGCCGTATCATTGACAAGAATAATCAGATTAGATTTCGGCCTCATCTTATAGATATCATCCCACACAAACATGAACCGTTCCGCCTCCGCCCTGGTAAGGTTGCTGGATATTCGGACAAGCCGTTCCGGCTGATTTGTATTTTCTTGAAGTACAAAGGGGAAATGATGGTTAAGCCCGGATCGTCCTGTGATTTTTATATCAGGTGTGTAGAAGATCTTGCTTTCAGAGAAATATTTCTTCACATCTTCGTAGAAAATATTGAATACTGATTCACTGGAGAGATAGAATAAATCGTTTACGTCCAGCATGCACTGGATAAGAGCATGCTGTGCTTCTGCCAATTTGGAGCCGTCGCATTCTATGTAAAGCTCTTTGGACTTATTGTCAAACTGAGCCCCCATTACATTCAATGTTCTCCTCAGTATTTCATATCTTTTACCGGTAGTAATATCAACTCCGCACATTTCCAGGTCATCAACTGTATACCCAAGGTCCGTGACGCGATATCTGCCATCCGCAATGGTTTGGAGGTAAATTTGTATATAATCATTATGACGGTCCAAAAAAGGCATAGTAATTTCTACCAGTCCTTTCTTGATCACTTCTTCTTTCATGTTCTTTCGAAGCCAATCAAGATAGTTTTCAATATGATTGATCATACCAATCACCTCTTCCTTGTATCGATTCCTGATGGTTTATTATACCATGGAATAAAGATTTTAAGGAATGGCTAAAGTAAGAGTGCCAAATTCTCCAAAATAAATAGCCCCACCCATACCGCCATATGGATGAGGCTGGCGGCCGGCGGCTCTGCAAAGCTTTCGGCCCTGTAATCTGCAACCAGGTATTGTGGAGATTACGGTTCCATTTTACCATAATCTCCGAAAATGCAGGAGGTCAAATCATGGTAAGGAAAAGGAAAGATGGATATTATGCGGCTACCTGCCGGGTTGAGGGGAAGAAGAAGTTCTTCTATGCTGCCACCAGAAGGGAGGCTGTAGCAAAGCGGGATATGTACCTTGCCAGGGTGAAGCAGTATCCGGATCTGGATAAGCACATCACTTTATCGGAATGGTGCTCTGCATGGCTGGAGACCATCGCTTCCGATGTGTCCCCGAAGACCCATGAATCTTACACTACTGTGCTGAAGCACATCACGGAGAGGCCTATCGGTGCCAGGACGCTGGAGGACCTCCGCCCGGTCCATTTCCGCACGTACTGGCAGGATATGCTGGCATCCGGATTGTCTCCCCGCACGGTGGCCTATTGCCACACGGTCACCAGCACTGCATTAAAGCAGGCGGTACTGGATGGCGTCATTCCGTCCAATCCCCTGGCCGCCGTAAAGAAGCCCCATGTGCCCCACACCAGGGCCATGGCTCTGACTCGTGAGCAGCTGGAGGCGGTCTTCGCCAGGATATCCAATCCCGTACTGCTCCGGATCTGCCGCTTTGCGGTGGTCACCGGCATGAGGAGGAGCGAAATACTAGGACTCCGGTGGCAGGATGTAAATTTCTCCAGGAAAACGGTCTCCGTCAACCAGACCTGCCTGGTAAGGGATGGAAGGTCGGCGGTTATTACAAAGAGTACTAAGACATCCAGCTCCAGACGGACCCTTTCTATTGACGATGCCACTATTTCCCTTCTGCGGGTGCAGAAGGCTTACTGTCTCCGCATGAAGCTCCACCTTCCGGACCATGGGCCCTGTGACCTGGTATTTCCTTCAGAGAATCTCACACCCATCTGTCCGAACAATGTGACCCACGATGTGAAGGCCGCCTTCAAAGCCGCGGGGCTCCCGCAGTTCTCCTTTCATTCCTTCCGTCATACATCGGCTACCCTGCTTCTCCAGGCAGGAGTGAATTATAAAGTCGTGCAGCAGCGTCTAGGCCATTCTTCCTGCGCCACCACCATGGACATCTATGCCCACGTCATGCCGGGCGCCGATGAGGAAGCGGCCAGAATCGCCGACAGTATCCTGTGATTTCGGTGGTAGTAAATACTACCACTATACTACCACTCACTTAAAAACGTGCAAAAATATGGGAATATAATCCCCGATAACATCGAATATTTCCCACAGTATGGAGCCCCTGAAATAACTCAAAATCTGGCGATGGCAACATCGTGCGGGTTCAAGTCCCGCCTCCGGCACCATAAAAACCAGCCTGCAGGCTGGTTTTTTGATTTCCACAACATAAAAGCCGTGAAGCGGTTTCCCGTTTCACGGCTTTTTGATTCCTTATTTTTCGATGCCTTTGAAGGTGTAGTCCTTGTCTTCGATGGCTTTCTTAATATCTCCATCAGCTACTGCCTTATCCAGAGTAAGAACAGCGGTGCCTTTGGTATGGGATACATCAGCCTTTTCCACACCGTCCAGGGCTTCCAGGGCTTTCTTTACTGTCATTTCGCAGTGATTGCACATCATACCTTCGATTTTAACTGTTTCTTTCATGTTTGTTTCCTCCTTTGGAAATAAAATGCCTTTATATTCATAATCCGCCTTGGCCAGCACTTGCTTCATGGCTGCCTCGTCGGGTTGTGAGCTGTATGTAATGGACACACGGCCTGTTTTGTGGTCTGCCCGGGCACCGGTAATGAAGGGAAGCGATTCCAGCGCTTTCTTCACGTGGTTTTCGCAGTTTTCACACATCATGCCTTCTACCAGGACCACTGCCTTTCCTCCCGCCGCTTTTGGCTTTTCTTCAGAGGAGGGCTTGCCGGAAATGGTATCCCAGTCCGGCAGGGCCGTCATCTTTTTCTTTTTGTCCCGGGAAGAGCTGCGGACATTGAAAAGATTCAGCCTTAGAGCGTTCATGCAGACGGTGAAACTGGAAAGGGACATGGCGGCGGCGCCCCACATGGGGTTCATGCGGATGCCGGGATACAGGCCGGCAGCCATGGGGATGAGGAGCACGTTATAGGCGAAAGCCCAGAAAAGGTTTTCGTGAATATTTTTCAAAGTCTCCCGGGAAAGACGCACTGCCGCGGACACGTCGGTGAGACGGGAATTCATGAGTACAATGTCGGCGGAGTCAATGGCTACATCGGTGCCGGCACCGATGGCAATGCCAGTATCCGCCTTCACCAGTGCCGGGGCATCATTAATCCCGTCACCCACCATGGCCACTTTCCCAAAGGCCTGGAGCTTTCTGATGACCGCTTCCTTTCCATCGGGAAGAACACCGGCAATCACATGGTCCACACCGGCCCTCCGGGCCATGGCGGCCGCCGTTTTTTCATTGTCGCCGGTCAGCATGACCACCTGGATGCCCATATCCTTAAGCTCCTGGATGGCCCGGGGCGAATCTTCCTTAATCACATCGGCCACGGCCATGAGGCCCAGAAGTTTTCCTCCTTCTTCAAAGAAAAGGGGCGTCTTTCCTTCTTCGGCAAGTGCTTCCGCCTTATCCCTGAGACCATGGATGGAGGTGAAGGTGGAAATATAGGAAGCGGAACCGCCGTGGAGTTTCTTTCCTCCCAGGTTTCCTTCCAGTCCGTGACCCGACAGGATTTGGAAATCCGTGAGGGGAAGGGCTTTCACCGCTTTCTGCTTTCCATAATCCACCACTGCCAGCGCCAAGGGATGTTCCGATTTCACTTCCAGGGCGTAGGCCTTTTCCAGAAGTTCTTTTTCCGAAACCCCTTCTGCCGGAACCATATCGGTCACCCTGGGTTTTCCTTCCGTAATGGTACCGGTTTTATCCATGACGGCTATATCGATTTTCCCTGCATTTTCCAGAGCTTCACTGGTTTTGAAGAGGATGCCGTTTTTAGCACCCATGCCATTGCCCACCATAATAGCCACCGGTGTCGCCAGGCCCAGGGCGCAGGGGCAGGAAATGACAAGGACGCAGATGGCGTATTCCAGGGCCCTGGAAACGGGAGCGCCCAGCAGAATCCACAGGATGAATACCAGAATAGCAATGAGAATCACTGCCGGCACAAAGACTGCCGATACCTTGTCGGCTATGCGGGCAATGGGCGCCTTGGTGGCAGCCGCATCGCTGACCATGCGGATAATCTGGGCAAAGGTGGTATCTTCTCCTACCCGAAGGGCCCGGGCCCGGATATAGCCATTGGTATTCATAGTGGCGGCGCTCACCCGGTCGCCGGGTTTCTTATCCACCGGCACCGATTCCCCGGTTAAGGCGGACTCATCCACCGCCGATTCCCCTTCCAAAATTTCGCCGTCCACCGGCACCGATTCGCCGGGCTTTACTATAAATATGTCTCCTGCCCGCACTTCTTCCACAGGAATGAGGGATTCCTTCCCCTCCCTTTCCACCAGAGCCGTTTTCGGGGCAATCTTCATGAGCCCCTTCAGCGCATCGGTGGTGCGTCCTTTGGAAATGGATTCCAAGAGTTTTCCTACCGTAATGAGGGCAGGAATCATGGCAGCTGATTCGAAATAAAGCTGGTCATGATAGAGGGGCATGATATCCATACTGGAAGAGCCCTGGGTTATGAGCCAGGTCATTTTATAAAATACATAAAGGGACCAGCCAAAGGATACGGAAGAGCCCAAAGCCACCAGGGTATCCATATTGGGACTCCTGTGGAAAAGGGACTTAAAGCCGGAATCGAAGAAGGCATGGTTCACTGCCATAACAATAAAGGCCAGAATCATTTCCGTCAGGGCAAGGCCCAGATGGTTATGATTCAAAAAGAAAGGCACCGGCAGATCCAGCATATTGTGTCCCATGGTGAAGTACATGAGGACTATCAGGAAAAAAATAGAAATGAGAAGCCGTCTTTTGAGCTTCGGCGTTTCATGATCCTCCAGGGCTTCCTTTTCTGCTTCCAGCCGGGACATACCGGCAGAGGAAGCATTCATGGGTTTAGCACCGTAGCCTGCCTTTTCCACCGCTTCCACCACATCACTGGCAGAAGCCTTTCCTTCTACGGACATGGAATTGGTCAAAAGAGACACTGTCACTTTGTCTACTCCCGGCACCCGGCTCACTGCTTTTTCCACGTGAGCCTGGCAGGCAGCGCAGGTCATGCCGGTCACCATGTACTGGCATTTATTTTCACTCATAAAATCACCATCTTTCTGTTAAGGATAAAGACAAAGGAAAATCTTATTTCATCACTTTCTGCAGCATGCTGCAGAGTTCATCCACTTTGTCTTCCTTTCCTTCCCGGATGTCTTCTGTGACGCATCCGCGAATATGGGCAGCCAGGAGAAGCTTGTTGAAACTGTTCAGCGCATTGGTCACCGCAGACACCTGCATCACAATATCCGGGCAGTAGGCGTCGCTTTCCACCATTTTTTCAATGCCCCGGATCTGGCCCTCCACCGTTTTCAGGCGGGTCATCAGTACTTTTCTTTCCTTTTCCGTTCGCATGGTGTGTCGGCATTCGCAGTGTTCCATTTCGTTCTCCTTGCTGAATTTATAATTTATATTTTTTAGAAATCAAAATCTCTGTATCCCTAACGCCCACCATACTACACCCCCCTGGGGTCCCCTGTCAAGTAGATGTTGGGGAATGAGGAGTCGGGATTCGGGATTGGGATTAGGACCGGGACTGGGGACTGGGGACTGGGGAATCGGGGTTGGGGACTGGGGATTGGGGAACGGGGATTGGAGACTGGAGAATGGGGAACGGACAACGGACAGCGGATAACCGATAGCGGTCAGCCGACAGCCGATAGCCGACAGCCGATAGCCGATAGCCGACAGCGGGCAATCTGGTCATATATTCCTTTTAGAAATTGGTTGTTTACGTAATACCAAGGCCATTGTAAAATAGAATTATTCTATACAGCAGGAGGTACTTATGTCTACAAAACGCGTACTCGCTATTCATGATTTATGCGCCTTCGGGCGTTGTTCACTCACCGCAGCGCTGCCGGTGATTTCTGCCATGGGGTTTCAGGTGAATCCCTTCCCCACTGCTATTTTCAGCAATAATCTGACCTACGGTGATTTCACTTTTTCTGATTTCACTCCTCACATGAAGGAATTTATGGATCAATGGCAGAAGCTGAACTTTTCTTATGATGCCATTTACAGCGGTTTTCTGGCAGACGCAGGCCAGATCGGCATAGTGCTTGACGCCATTTCCCGTTTTGCCGGAAAGGATACCCTGGTGGTGGTGGACCCGGCCATGGCAGATGACGGAAAGCTCTACCCCGTTTTTACTCCGGACATTGTGAAGGAAATGAAAAAACTCATCAGCGCCGCCACCGTGGTGACGCCGAACTATACGGAAGCCTGCCTTCTCACAGATCGTCCCTATGATGACAAGCCGGTTACCACAGATGCCCTTCTTTCCATAGCCCATGACCTCACTGCCCGGGGTCCAAAACAGGTGGTGATTACCAGCGTGCCATCGGATAAAGGCACCATCCGCATTGCCTGCTTCGATGCCAAGGAAGGCACCTACTCCGATTACAAGGTGAAGCGCATCCCCTTTGCCACCTGCGGCACCGGCGATCTTTTCACCAGCGTAGTGACTGGTTCCCTTCTTCAGGGAAAGAGTCTTTCCGACGCAGTCAAGAAAGCGGCTTCCTTCCTCTCCTATGCCATCGAATACACTTATAAAGACGGCAGCGATTACCGGGAAGGAGTGCAGGTGGAGCCCTGCCTTGCAAAGCTCTGGGAAAACTGATTTTTTCACAGCCCTGGGTTCATTGGACACACCTTCGGTGTGAGGGTTCAGAGGGAAAGGTTCTTAAGATGGACCGGCCTGCAGCCGGAGGGTTCTTAAGTTTGACGGCCTTTCAGGCCGAGGGTTGTGGTATCGCCC
>ENA-OVGJ01000136-OVGJ01000136.1-human-gut-metagenome-genome-assembly--contig:-NODE-136-length-41234-cov-38.279730_pt1 | contig 41234 bp, 30 predicted proteins | sample MGYA00237772_ERZ505423 | MGnify/ENA primary metagenome ERZ505423 (study PRJEB26158, sample SAMN06016386) | human gut metagenome | biome: human gut; feature: ankylosing spondylitis patient; material...
CGTAATATGTATATTTATAAACAAGCAAGTTGATATTTATTCACTTGCGAAACTTCAGTAACTAAGGAAATACCCAACTCACGATATGATGAGGTGGAGTATCCTTCTACAAATGTAGTAATTATCAAGATAACCACCAAATTTTCCGGAACTTTTTTATCTGCAAAGACCAAAATATGACAGAAAATTAAATAATACTACCAGCACGGCAATCACTACCAATGCCAACCTACATGCTCTTTTTCTGATGTTCTTTTCCATTGTTACATTACCTTATATAGTTATATATTTGATTTCGGCTGCAAAATAACTATATAGGTGTGTCAAATGGTGACAGAACATCAAGAAAAAAGTATTAAACACACAGATTACTGCTATTCATTCTATTTTTCCAATATCTTTCGTCCTTTTTCTGTTAGCATATACTTCTGCTTTGGGTGCTTTGGATTATCAGGATATTTCATGGAAACCAATCCTTCAACATTAAAAAAGACATGATTTCTCTAACAGAATACTCTCCATCCTTCAATATTCCGACAAGTTCCAATACTTGTTGGGTACTTGTTGGATTGCCATTTACCAACTGTAGGTTAACACCATTACGGTTATATCTAAAGATTACAGGCAGAGAGTAAGCTCTCCGCCACCTATGATTTGCTCTACATTAACCCAAAACCGCACGGGAAAAGAAAATCCATGCTACACCCAAATCAGACTTCAAAAATCCTGATATTGGAAATCAAGGAGTTACATAGAGAGTGACTGCAATGTGGGTTTATAGCCGCTCACTAAATCCACTTCCATACTCAGGTTCGATTCCTTTTGTAAGACTATCCACCATACACAATTTTTGGAATATAAAGTCGTAGCGTAGACCAAGCCCCAAAAGCCTCTACAGGAATTTGTACTCCACCACAAGTGGCAGTCTCCCCTTTCTTTATTATTTTACCATTAGGAGCTAAAGTTAATTTATACAGGAAATCTTCATGCTCTCTATCAATATATAAATCTGGGTATATTTCAAGTTCTCCTGTATAATCTTGCCAATTAGCAGGCAATATACCTGTAAACATAGCAGTAAGAGTTACATCTAGATTTCCATCTTCATCTACCTTGCAAGAACCACCCAGATCATAATAAGCGTCATTCTTGTTCAAAAAGATAATATGAGGATAATCTTACCACAAGAGCAGAACGTGAAAAGAACAAGACCTATTAATAAAAGTTTTTTCATAAGACTGTTATTTATTATTATTCAACTTTGAAGCAAAGATAAAGACTTGTTTACTATCACTCCGTACAAAGTTAGTCAACAACTCCATTGCTTTAACATACCCTACAGAATTCTCATGGATGTTCTCTATGATTTCCGTATCAGAAGTACCATCGGACTTTTCCGTAGTATGGATTATCATATCTTGTTTTATATTAGAGCCATTCAAGTACCGAGAGGCTTGTGCCATAGCCTTCACAGATGCAACACGATTGATAATACTTTCGTTGTTCTTATATTTTATCGGCTCCAACACCAAGACAGAAATCAAATAGGCGTTGTCATAGTCATTCACAGCACGCACGCCCTCAAAAGGGGCATTGTTATACATACGGACAAGAAAGTTGGTAAACGCAACCTTGTCGCTGGAATATCCTTGGGCATACGCCCCCAAGGACATCATTACAAATAATAAAATCAATAAATTTCTCATTGCTTAACTTCTTTTATGCGTTTTGTATATTTATAATATTCCCAAACAAGCTTATGAATCAATATTATTCTATCAAATATCAAATAAAACAATAATAAAAACAGAAGAATTCCACCTAATAAAAGAGGACTTGAGTCATATTTTGACAATAGCATTAGTATAAGTAGTCCGGGAATCACCATACTTTGTAAAAAAGCAACTTGACCTTCTATTATTGGAATACCATCATAACAACTTTCTTCCAACACATAACTATAAGCTTCATAATATTTGTCTTCCAATAATATTTTTGATTGCAAGTCTAATTTACAACAATCTAAATTGACATTCTCTATCAGAGAATTCAACTTCTTTGTATATTCGTTTTTCGCCTTTTTCAAGCTATAAGATAAAAGAAAATAATTGTTACGGAATATTCCCCAAAATTTCTTTGCTATCACATGGTTTCCCAGTCCTATTATATAAGATGCCACAACCGCCCCCAAAACAGCCAATGAGTTTATATCATTGGAATCTATAGACAACAAATCTACGCCATAATAATCCAAGAAGAACAAAAGAATTGCTCCTCCTGGAATTATCATGACAATTATATCATAAAGAGATAATTTTCCAAAAAACTGATCCATATCAACGTCTATCTTGTATTTCAAATTTTGAATACTTAGCAATATCGTTTGCAGGGATTAAAAAGCCAATTGTCATCTCTGGCCAAGTTTCCATTTGAAACGAAACATATTGTAGATTTCCGATTGAATCATACGCCTTACTTATATCATCTGGTATCATTGAATATTCGTAAGTATTCATATTCCCTGACGTCTGTGAATTTTTGTTCCAATACGTATATGGTCCTATCAAATTATCTTCAAGCTTGAAAAATGGAGTCAATAAGCCATGTCCTTTGAGTACGTAACTATGCCTGCTCGTTTGATCCCAAACGATAAAGTCACTGATTTTTGAGAAATCAGAATCATGCATAGCCTTGAACTTTTCATCATAACCTTCAAAATATGACTTGTTTCCCAAATTGTCCAATATTTCAAACCCAGTAAAATAATCATAGAAGGCATGTACCAAATTACGGTTCCAAGCATTAATGTCTGTAATTGAATTTCTGAAGTAGAAATTATTCTTCATGAAATTATAGGTTGACCATTTCAAGCCAACCTTTTGATATTCCCCCAAATCTTCAGAAGACAAAGAAATAACATTGAGAGTTTTCAAAATGTATTCCAATAATTGTTGGGTGTTATCATTTGCAGTATACGTTATCTTCATAGTTACAAGATAAGAATTCGATTTCAACCACTGCGCCAATTGACTTCGAACCGTTTCTTGCTTACGCTTTACAACCGTAGCATCTCCTTTAGCATAACGATAGAAACGTTCAGCACAATAGTCCAAAGTATTTAGACGTTCGAAATCATCATCAGGTAGTTTAGGCTCTTCCAATACCATATTACGTTTAAAAAGGCTCGGCAAAAAAGCCTTTACTTGCACCAACAGATTGTCTAAAGCAGCCAACTCATTTTTGCGATTCAACTCTTTCATCTTCATGTTCATACCAAATGTAGAACCTGCAAATTCTGCAGATGCACCTTTAGACTTTGCATAGTTTACCAATTTAGAAATGCTCACAGTTGCTTGCAAGGTAACAATTGTCTTATTGTCTGTAGACAATGACTCTATTTCTTCATACGACTTAATATTTCCAGACGATATTGTCACGATTTCGTCCTTCGTCAACTCATCATTTACAATAGAAGTGTTTGCAGACACAAATGTGCCATACACTTGTTCTATCGCACTTCTTAACGCTACTTTAGTAGCTTCCTCCTTGTTGGCACCATCACCAGAAACCACCAATGTTACATCATCAGTTGCTCCATTAGAGTCTGATTGTGAAAATACATTTAATACAACCAATGTTAGCATCAAACAAATCAGCAATAAATTCTTCATTTTCATCATAATTTTATATTTTAATGTAAATAAACCAAATCACATATATCACCACCAACCACGGATGATATTCTTTACTATACTTTGAGGTTGATTGTTAGCCCAAGCCATACCGACATCACGACAAGCCTTAACTATACTTCTTTTATAATCCAGACTATCTTCATATTGCTTCTGTTGGAAGTTCCACTCACGCAATTCGTCTTTTTTCAGTTTGGAAACCACATCTTTGCGTAATTTTTCCACATCTTGATAGCATGAACTATAAGGAGAAATAGCATTAAGATATTGGGCGACCTCATTGGCACCATCGGCATCTTGGCTTTTCATCCAAGCATTGCGAGCCTTATTCTACTACTACAAGCCATAAGCATCTATTTTTTGCTGATAGAAATTTGTCGCAGTTGCTTGGCATTGAGTATAACAATCAGCACAAACATTAGGGACAGCCATCATGCGAGATATAGCTTCGTCATAATTGCCAACAGAAGCCATCGTACGAACCTTACTTATCCTTCCGCGCAATGGTCCGTATAAAATAAATCAATCTTAAGAAGCTTAATTATTCTTAATCAGTTCATAACCACGAAAACTTCTCATTTCTCCCTTAGGGACTACATAGCGAATTTTCCATCCTGCATTTTTCTCAAATTCAATAGTTGACATATTATCTACATTAGCAACAGACTGAATACTCTTAGTAAGTTCACTCTTAGACAAATCTACAGCCATTTTCCCACTTTTTATTAAGTCTGCTGTTTTTGTTGCACTCTGAATTCTCCCTACGCAAGTTCCATCTCGATTAATTTTTGACAACAGACCTGAGGGATACTCCTTTATATAAAAGTTATATAATTCTTTATTTACATTCATTTTGTAAAGAATTATCCATTTACGCACATCTGTTCTAAAATAACGAGTAGAATAAAAGAAATTGGGTGTTTGCGACATTGCTATACCAACTGCAGTTCCCGCATCAGCAAAACGTTTGCGTTCTTTATCATTTTGTCCCATAGTTTGCCCCAAAGCAATTCCAGCAGCAACCCCCAAGAGACCTCCAACCCAAGCATTCCTAACACGCTTTTTATCCGTTTTTCCCTGCTTGGTTTCCATATTAAATGGATAAGTTCTATATCCTTCTTTTTCATAGGCTTCTGCATCTTTTTTATTATCAAAGCCTATATTATTTAAAGTTACTTCTATCATTTTCTTCAAATTATTGAAATTATCATTAAAGACAAAAGTAATTTGTTTATCAAAGACATAATTATCCCCTTCTAAGCATGGATTTTCAGAACCACTTTCTTTCAAATCATACGTATAAGGTAAAGTTTCTTTAACTACCTTTAGAAGATTTTCCAAAGCAATTTGTTCATTGATTTTATTCAATTCACATATAATCTTATTTATCTTATCCACGCTTTTTTTTTCGATTTATCTAAAAACTCTGCGCCATTAAAAGAATTATGGACACCTTTACTCTTTTGAATTTTCTGATTCTTTGTCAGAAGAACTCTAGCTTTTACTGTCACATAAACGACTTTATTCGCAACATATTGATTTAAAATATTATAATCCGTTACTTTTCCAAAAGAAATTGCAGCATCAGATGCAACCAAATCATCATTTGTAATAGTAGAATTCGAAGACACGAATGTTCCATTAACTTGAGCTAGAGCATTCTGCAAAGCATTTACTACTGCCTCTTCCTTGGTATTACCTTGACCTTGAACCGTTAATTCAACTTCCTTATCCTTAGCAAAACTAACAGTAAAAGACATAAACAACACTATAAAAAATAATATTCTTTTCATATGATTCTTTTTGAAATTATTTAAATTTACCACCATCCTCGAATAATGGTTTTAGCAATACTCTTTGGTTGATTGTTAGCCCAAGCCATGCCTACATCACGACAAGCCTTAACTATACTTTTTTTATATGCCTGGCTATCTTCATATTGCTTGCTTTGAAAGTTCCACTCACGCAATTCGTCTGCATTCAACTTGGAAGCTACTTCCTTACGTAACTTTTCCACATCTTGGTAACAAGAACTATACGGAGAAATGACATTAAGATATTGGGCGACCTCATTGGCACCATAGGCATCTTGATTTTTCATCCAAGCATTGCGAGCCTTATTCAACTGCTGCAATCCATAAGCATCTATTTTCTGCTGATAGAAACTTGTAGCAGCCACTTGGCATTTGTCGTAACAATCGGCACAAACATTAGGTACTGCCATCATACGAGAGATTGCCTCATCATAATTACCAACAGAAGCCATCGTACGGGCCTTACTTATCTCTTCCGCGCAATGATTCGTATAAAAATCAACAATCTTGCCCTTTGCCGTATCCAACATTTCGGAAAAATCTTTCTGATTAGGATTTAATTTGCTAAACGCACTAATCAAAGCTTTGTTTTCATTCGTTCCAATTCCTTGTAAAGACACAGTACAAGACGCATAGAGTTTGTTCTCTACAATATCACCCACAAAGAATGTAACTTCCATTTTTTCGGACACTCTTGCAGGAGTCGAAGGAACGATATCCTTGCTCGTAATATCCACTTTGGCAGTCAACACAAACCGCTCTACATAGCCATTATCACCATAGCCATTGCCTACAAGCATTCGCTGCATACGTGTCACCAAGTTTTTGCTTGCCTCTACAGAAATCACACCATCGGGCATCATTGCTTGTATGGAGATTCGCCCCTCATCAGATGTCTGAGCAAATGTAGCCATCGACATCATCAACACAAATAAAATGACTAACCTTCTCATCTTGTTATTTCTCACCAAGTACGACAATAGCTTCACCCAAACCTCTCACCATCACCTTAGAAGTAATATTGAAAGGAGGCTGTTGCAAATATTTTCTCAACTTTGTAGCAAACGCCCTGGCATCCATAGCCCTGCCTTTATCATCAAGCAATGGGATACGCACCTGTTCAAACTGGGCAAACGACTCTGTTCCGTCACTCAGATTGAATGTTCCATTCACACAGTTCTTCTGCAGCCAATCCTGTATGCAGTCAGTCAATTCCTCGCCATTATATTCCTCCTCTAAATCTTTGTCCCAACTATCCCAACACCTTATGGTAAGGCTGATTTCCCTACCACGTTTACTTTGGTCGGCAAACCAATCATCCATTTGGCTATCAAAAGGCTTAATATTTTCCTTTACCGCTTTAGCTAATAAGACAGGAATCATCTCTGAAGAAGGTTTGGTGATGCCAGTAGATGTAGCTATACGCTTATTGGTATAGGCATCGAAAGCTTCAAGTGTAAAAGACGCCGAATTACCATTTCCTGTACGATTCACCTGCCACCATAGCTGAATGATAATGTCAGACTTTACTCTACGCTTCAGTTGGTCAAGAGGAGATTCTACAAGCGAGGCTCCACTCTTTTTGCTAGTCGTTACATTATCTTCAGCGGTTTTCATACTGATGCTTTTGATTTCTTGCTCGGCATCTTTTAGGCTATAGCCCTGATCAGTAAGCACTTGACCAACCTTGCTGATAACCTGTCCCAATTCCGTATCCTCAAGAAAAGCCTGCTGGTAGTTTGCAACCTTTACCACATTCCCTTGATCGGAAAAATTAGTCATAAAGTATCGCTGATTACACCAATTGTCACTTGGCAAAATCATAATCGTTGGTTTCTTGGCTATCTGTGCAAAGCAAAACATGTTACACAACCAAAAAGCTAATACAAAAGAAATAAGCTTTCTCATAACTAATACTGATTTAGTTTGTTATTTTTTAGTCCAACTTTATAAATTCAAAATCATTCGGATTGCAGCATGCTTTCTTATAGTCGAAAGCATAGATGCGCATGTAGGCTTCTTGCACCTCCTTGGCTCCATTGTAAAAAGGGGTGGCGGTGTGCTGCATGGTTGTTACTGTCACTACCATATCGGGAGTGAGGACGGTACCATTTGAGCGTTTAAGGCGCTTAGGCTTCACTTGAAATACTTTACTCATAAGCATTGAGTTTTTAGGTTATTACATATTGCTGCTCCTGCTTTTCAACCGAAACAGCAGATCATTTACTTTTATTATGCTGATATGCAGCTTATCTTACTGCAAAATTCATGCAAACGAGCGCAATGAAAGCTTGCTTTCAAATTGCCGAGTGCAGCTAATCTTCTGCAAAGGTAGGAAATATCTGCGAACCAAACAAGTTCATAATGGTCCATAAGTAAAAAAAGAATGGTGCGAACCCCTACTTTCTTCACTTCCTTGTAAGTTAGGCTCTGGTAAAACCCGTAGAAAAGAAAATGCGAAAGAGGAATCCACACCTATGACGGCGTAGACTCGCTCAAACAAATTCTCGTTCTTTCTACGTTTCAATTTACCAGATTTCAACCTACAGAACTGAATAGTTTGCTCGTGTCCACAAGATTATCTTGTTTCTCTGCATCATAGCGACTTCAAGCAAGGACTTTCACCTGCCCTGTCGCTAATATTATGGCAAATTTAGTAAAAATCTGATGAACCACCAAACTTTTAACAAGAAATCTTATGGATTCCTCTTATATTTCACTTTTCAGGGACTCCACTCCCTCTTTCTTTCAGCTTTCATACCTTAACTATATAGAGTTATTGTCAATTCTGCTGCAAAAGTACAATCCAGTTGTGACAAAAACTGACATAGGAGGAGAAAAGATGAAGAGGGAAGATCAAATTGCAGATGAAATACAATATCCATACTACCCGGAAAGGAATGTGACCACGATTCTGACAAATTCATCATTTTCACTTTCGGAACCACCATTTCCGAAACAGCGGTTTCGAAAATATCCACCAATTATCCCAAGCGAGGCTAACTATCGGAAATGAAAGGATATAGTAAGGTGATATAAAAACGATAGATGGTGTGCCGACAATCAGCATCATACAGCGAAAGACAAAGCGTCCTGCCATTATTCCGCTCAATAAAATGGCGCAATCGTTGTTGCCACCTCGAATGGATGACAATCCAGAAAGTCTTGTGTTTCACCTTGTCAAGAAGTCAGACAACGTAGCCAAATATGTGCGTCGCATCAAGGACAAAGATGGGATTTTAGCTTGAACCTAATGAATAATCTTCATTATTTTGCTAAACTTCCATAAATAATAGGTGCAATCGATACGTATTTGGGGATTTTTATGTATTTTTGCTTACCTAACAAACATACAGTCATGGCGAATAGAGACATAAATCGGCTAAAGGTTATACTTGCAAACAAAAAAATATACAGGAAAAATTAGACAAAAATCCGGATTATATAAAATCGAACACTTGCAGGATATTCAAAAAGGGAAGTTTGTGGAAGTAAAAAACATTTGCATTGGACTATACGTTAGAAATTGCATTCATTGAATACATGATCATATACTACAGTGTTTAGATTCATAAAAGGAAATCAATAATGGCAAAGAAATTTGAAATACGAAACAGTACGGCAGAGTTCTTGACTTTCGTGGCGGAAGGTAAGGAACAGGGCATTCAGGTGCTATATAAGGACGAGACGGTATGGGCTACGCAGAAAGCAATGGCTGTGCTTTTTGATTGTTCCACAGATAACATCGGTTTGCATCTGAAGAACATATATGACACAAATGAATTGAACAAGAAGGCAACTACCGAGAAAATCTCGGTAGTTCAACAGGAAGGTGCGAGAGAGGTGCGACGCAACACGCTGTTCTTCAATCTTGATGCAATCATTTCTGTGGGCTATCGAGTCAACTCCATCCGTGCCACACAGTTCCGCCAATGGTGCACCTATGTCATCAGGCAGTTCTCTCTTCGGGGCTATATCATAGACAAGAAGCGTATGGAGAACGGCTCGTTTATCGGTGAGGACTACTTTGAGCATTTGCTGGCAGAGATACGTGAGATTAGGTTGAGTGAACGAAGATTTTATCAAAAGCTTACGGATATTTACGCTACAGCTGTTGACTACAATAAGGATGCACCTAGCACACGTTTGTTCTATAAAAAAGTTCAGAATAAGATGCATTATGCAGTGCATGGACATACTGCGGCAGAACTTATCGTAGAAAGAGCCAATGCGGAGAAAGAGCATATGGGACTGACCACTTGGGAGAATGCACCTGATGGAAAGATTGTCAAGCCAGATGTGAGTATCGCCAAGAACTATCTAAAACAAGTGGAACTTGAAGATATGGGAAAACTTGTCAACTCTGTGCTTGACTTAGCAGAACGTATGGCAAATCGACATATACCAATGACAATGGAAGATTGGGCAAAGCGTATAGACATTATTCTTGAAGCCGGAGGTGATGCCGTATTACATGATGCAGGAAAGGTTTCTGCTGAATTTGCCAAGAGTTTTGCAGAGTCAGAGTTTGAAAAGTATCGTGTGATACAAGACAAATTATTCTACTCTGATTTTGATAAATTCAATTCTTCTTTACCGTTTGACGATGATAATAATTGAAAGCCAACGTTCTTTACCAAATGCCAATTTACAAAAAGATACTGTAGCTATAGACAACGAAAATTAAGCATTTTTATTAACAAATATATATTTAAGTTCCATTTCCTCTAAAGAAGTGCAAGTACAAACTCTAACGATGCGCTTTATTAAGATCTAATGATGCGCATCGTTAGGTGTTAATGAAGCGCATCGTTAGGTGTTAATGAAGTGCATCATTAGACCTTATTGAAGCGCTTCGTTAGGTTATGTAGATTTTCTACCAGCTATATTGCTGAAAATCAGCAAATTACACTCCACCTCAAGACAGCGAACTCTTGCCGTCAAAAGGAAGAACAGAAGTATAAAAGTTTGTTTCATCATTATATCGTATCATTAAACTATGCTATTGCAAAAGTACAAAAACTTTTACAATAACATACTATTTTATACCTGAAAATAACTAAAAATCAACATTGCTCTCTATCACCCTCAAATCCGCAACTAATCAACATGATCCCGAATGAGGTAAATACTATCAAGTTTCGCACCTTCAGTAGAAAAGAAAATCCCAATTAGGGAAAACTTGTCAATCAACTGACAAAATATTTTTTCCTAACTGGGAATTTCTTTTTTCTCAACTATGGATAATAGGTTTCCGCATACATATTATATATATGCAAGAAACGCCATACTATCTTTTTTCTGATCCTTACTCCGAGAGCATGGTAACCTCTACACGATGATTCTGCTTCAACAACTCCTTAGCCATTTTCTGCACATCAGAAGCTGTCAGGTTGTCCACCATCTTGCAGTAATCCTTGTCGAAGTCGGCATCGTCGTCGAGCTGGTGCCAGATGACGTAGCTCCAGTAGTCGTTGGTGATTGCCATCTGTCCGTATTGCTTCTTCAGATACTTCTTCACCTTATCCATACTGCTTGCCACAGGACCATGGTCGGCGATGTTCAGGAGTTGCTTGTAGATGACAGGATTCAGTTCCTCGTAACGCTTTGGGTCGCTCTTGTAGGAAATGCGAAGCAAGGCATTCGGATTGTCCTCCTTCTCGAGGTTGAAGCTTACGCCCACTCCGTATGTTCCACCCTTCTCCTCACGTACCGAGTCGGTGTAAGCGATCTGGAGGACACGGGTCAATATGTCGAGCACCAAGTCGTTCTTCGGCGAAAATGGGACGTTGGCTGTATAGAACACGCTCACGTTGGCAAGCGGAGTTTCCTGCTTATGCACGAACTTCACCACCTCGTTCTTCTTCACAATCTGAGGCACGTTGGCCTTGTTGCTCTTTTCTGCCTTGTGGGTAGAAGGCAGGGTGGCGAGATACTGGCAGAGCAACGGACGAAGCTGCGCCATATCGACCTTGCCGATGAAGACGGTTTTGAAGTTGCTCGCATCGCTGAAACGCTCACGATAGATTTCGAAGATGCGGTTGTAATCCGCTTTTTTTGCAATCTCCACGGTTACAGGAGCCTTACGCACATTGTGGTCGTACAGAGTAGCCGAGAGGGAGTCGTTATAGACAACCTTCGAACTGGCGTTGCGGTTCTTCAGGAGCGAAAGGTTGCGGTTCATCATTCCCTCGAACGCCATGCTGTCCTTGCGAGGAGCAGTGAAATAGAGATGAGCCAACTGAAGCATCGTCTCCAAGTCTTTTACTGACGAGGTGCCTGTGATGCGCTGTCCCTCGCTGGTGATGGAAGGAGCCAACTTCAAGGACTTTCCTGCCAATGCCTTGCGAAGACGAGTGGCCGTGAAGTCGCCCACACCCGCCTCCGTGATGGAACCACTCAAGAAGGCGAAGTTAGGGATGTCCTCGTCGCCATAGACGGATGTACCGCCCTCGCCTCTCATGCTCATGGTGATTTGGTCGGCCTGATAGTCAGTGGACTTCACATACACCTTCATGCCATTGCTCAAGACTATCTCAGTCATGCCAAACTTGCCGTATGGTTTCTCCGACACAATCTTGCCTGGTGCAGGCAAGACCGCCATCAAGGTAGCTGGCACTTGCTCCTCCTGGTAAGCGTCGTAACGCTTCTGCTGTGCGGCAAGCACGGTGCTCTCAATTTCCGATTCCGAAGGAACCACGAAACCATCCTTGTCGGGTCCATACATGATGAACACCTGGTTCTTGTCGGTGATTATCTCGCCCACCTGACTATTTACCTCGTCAAGACTCACCTCGCCATCAAACAGTTTCACCAACTGGAGGTTATAGGCAGGGGTCAAGATAGGCTCTCCCTCCAAGAAGTTGTTCACGCACTGGCTCACATAGTGAGAGTTCTTATAGTCTTTCTCCATCTTCAGTTGTCGCTCGGCAGCATTGAGATAGAGTTTCTTGGCACGTTCCAGCTCACTCTGTGTAAAACCATGCTGACGGGCACGTTCCACCTCGCCTACGGCTACCGAAACGCCACCCAGTACATTGTCCTGCTTGCAACTGATGCTCAGGCTGAAGGCATCCTTGGTGCGGGAAACGAAGAACGCACCGTTCTTCACCGTCGCACTCATGAAAGGCGGATTGGCCACTTGCTTTTTCTCCAAAAGGCGACCATTGAGCATATAGGTGATTAAGCCGTTGATGTAATCCTCACGCTGATATTTCACACTGTTTTTCTCGCTGTCTGGAGTGATCTCGCTCTTCATATAGAGATGACCGAGGATGATAGGCTGCTCCTTGTCCTTCTCGATGGCGACAATCATCTTGTCATTATCGTTCACAGGATAGTAGATGCGCTCGGCAGGATTCTCGTGTGCCTTAATCTTACCAAAGAGCTTTTGGATTTTCCTCTCCATCATATCCACGTCGAAGTCACCCACCACCACGATGGCCTGCAAGTCGGGGCGATACCACTTCTGATAGTAGTCACGCAGGTCCTGGTAAGGGAAGTTATCCACGATGTCCATATTGCCGATAGGCAGACAGTCCTCATACTTGCTGCCCTTGTATATCTTAGGCATCACATTCTCCATCATGCGCTGCATGGCCATGCCCGTACGGCGGTTGCGCCATTCCTCGTGGATGACGCCACGCTCCTTGTCTATCTCCTTGGGTTCAAGGTTGATAAATTGGCTCCAGTCGTTGAGCACCAAGAGGCAGGAGTCGATGATACCTTCGCGCTTGATGGGAGCCGAACCGATGTGATAAACCGTTTGGTCGACTGATGTGTAGGCATTGAGGTTGGTACCAAACTTCACACCGATGGTCTCGCACCAAGGCACGATGCCCAGTTGCTTACCCTTACCAGGGAAATGTTTGGTACCATTAAACGCCATATGCTCCAGGAAGTGAGCCAAGCCACGCTGGCGAGGTTCCTCCAAGATGGAGCCCACACGCTGGGCTATATAGAAGTCGGCAAGTCCTGCCTCCTTGGCATTATGACGAATGTAGTAAGTGAGTCCGTTCTTCAACTTGCCCTGACGGATGGATGCATCCTGCTCCACAGTTTGAGCAAACAATGATGCAGGAGCTAAGAGAAGAAGGAACAGGCTTAGAAATTGTTTCTTCATAAAAAGAGTTTATAAAATGATTACTTTACGATTACCTTCTTGTGGTTGACAATATAAATGCCCTTGGCAAGACCTTCTGTTGCATTGCTTGCAGCAACACCGCTCTTCACCTTCACACCACCGAGAGTATAAACATCTACGATTACATCAGAAGCAACACCAGAAATAGTAGGTTTGTTGATACCTGTAGAAATGACATCGCTCATCTTGTAGCTGTAATATACAGAACCCCAGTTTTTCAAATTCTCAAACTTTTTGTCTGTCCCATAGAAAGACGCTGCGCTTTTACCTCGATTTGCCATCACAAAATTCTCACCATCAACGATAGGTGTGGTTGCATTACCGACAATACCATATTTGCAAACTATAATAGGAGTTTCAACAGCATAAGTTTCCTTATCAATTGGAGCAATAATTGCACCACGATCAGTAGCGCCCATGCCATAACCGAAAGCATACAATTTCTTTGTACCTTCATAAACTCCAAAGAAACCGCCAATACCACCATCTGTACGAACAGTAGCTTTTTCAACTTTTCCTGTTTCTGGATTCATCTTCAAGACATAGCCCTTCAACTGATTAGAAGAATGATTTGTTGCTATATTCTCACTTTCACTTTCTTGCTTCCAACTACCATTCAAAAGACCTGTGAAATAAACATAACCATTCAAGTATTGAACACTCTTGTTTTGTATAACAAATCTTCCTGATTTATTCGCAACAGACGTCAACGATTTGATATAGTTTACAGACAAATCCTCCGTGTTTACAGAAAGCAAGAGTTGAGTCTGGAAATCCTTACTTGCATTAACTGTGACACCACCAAATGTTATTTCATTGCCTACACTTTTCACGCGACCATCAAGGTAAAGTTTTCCATCATTATATACCACCTTATCCAAGAAAGCGCAATCAACAACACCCTCATTTACGACACTATTAAGATAATAACCCTTGCTATCCAACTTAACAAGGAACATATCACCCACCGTATTTTGAGAATCACCTCCCCAAGTATCTACACTACTTTTGGCTACCAAAGTAGCCTTTGTCTCATCAGACTTATTCAAATACATTTCTGTTCTGAAATTACCTGCAAGATAAATATTATCATTTTCATCTACAGCCAAGCCATTAACATAGATGTTATTCTTGGTAGGCTTATTTTCACCATTAGTTTTAACTAATCCAGTAATTCTACGATACCATTCAATCGTACCGGTTTTAGTTATCTTCATAATCAAATAACGATACTCACTTTCTACTTGGTCACCAGTAATATTAGTTTCTGATTCGGTAGCATCTACATAACATAGCATATTTTCCAATCCTGCTTCTTTTACCCATGCACGGCATTTCAAAGCAACAATCAAACCACCATCAGAAGTTGGAGCAACCTCAGCGTGATCTACATCACCTTTCTTTGTAAACGTAGTCCAAACAACTGAGCCATCCTTTGCTACTTTTTGTAGCAACATATTGCCATTCTGACTTGTACCTGTGTATGGACTGCCCTCGTAAGCACCATGCTCATTTTTCAACAGTTCACCATCAAACCAAACGTTCAACGCTTTTTGAGTCGTTGACGTACCAAAGTTTGTGGCAATATAATAATAGCCATCACTTGATTTGCACATGCCCATCACATTGTCACCACCAGTAGTTGCACCATCAACAGAGTGTGCCCACTGAAAAGCCAGAGGACTTTGAGCATTCAGACTCATTGTAAGCGATAGGATCGCAAACAATAATAAAGTAAACTTTTTCTTCATAAAATTGATACTTTTAGTTAATAAACTTATTATATTGTTATGTTATATCATTTCTTCAAAACCGAATACCGACAGAGGCAACCAAAGTATTTTGGTGAGCCGTTTGGAGATAATGATCGTACTGCCATGAGAGTTTGATGAATGGCAAGAACTGTCGAGCCACCAAGAGTGGTACTTCCACATCTGCTCCCATGTTCCAACGATTATTGTTGAGATATTCATTGGTATGGATAAGCGGTCGCATCATCGCAGATTTATCCTCCGACAAGAAGCTATCATCATTATGCTTATTGATAGCCCACTCATAACCACCATGCAGACTTCCCAACAATAAACATTTACCTACTTTTACCTTGCCATCCAACAACAAAGAAGTCATTACAGCTGCATGTTTCAATCGGCGATAAGGTTCTTGATACTTTTCCGAAAAACCCATGTAAGCTAATTTCCACTTACCTCCCCATGCAGACTTGTTGGAATACACGCTTTGATAGAAAGCTTCCATCCCTATCCTGTCTTGTAACGAGGAGTAAAGCCCTGCCGAAGCTATCAGAGGATAGATATTGTCTTGCGCCGTACCAAAGATGTTCTCTGTGCCATCCTTGCGGTAAAATTCACCATTCAAGTTAGCTCCATAATACTGATGCTCATCATTCATCAAGTAACCCACCGTAACATGGAAGCGAGTGCTCTCCAATGTTGCCATCGGCAGTTCGTTAAGCGTGGATATGATTTTATCTATGTTGGTATATTCGTACTCTGCCTGTGCAAACCATCCTTTCTGGTCTTTTTGCGAATACGTGAGCATACCTCCCACTCCATAGCCTTTGTAATAAGTAGAGGTGTTGACACCCCGAAAACGATAGTAGTCATTACCAAGTCCTGTAAGATGATAGATGGTTGGCACAGACACCTCGTTATAGAGTTTCAGTTCATTGGTTTGCTTGTACTTACGAGCTGTCACAGCTGCGCCTATCGAGTGTAAGCCACTCAAGAGATACGAGACACCCACTTTCGCACGCAAGTCACCTGTAAGGTTCTTGGGACGAGGGTCACGAGTACGGTATTCCATTCTGGCAGTATATTCACCTTCCGCACCTATCGTCCACTTCTTGCCCAAAGGATAGGAGAAACCACCCATGAAGTAATAATACTCCTGACTGGTCTTTCCTCCCACAGAATCTGCCATCAGATAAGGATAGAGCTGTTCTAAGTCGGTCGTCTCATTATAAAGAACATTGCGAGTACTACCATTCACATAGTAAGCGTTACCCCAGAGGGTAGCCTTGCCCTTATGCAAATAGGCATCCACATCGACAAAGGCTTGTTTATGCCCGTCCCCCCTTTCCAATCTCTTGGGAGTAGATGCATGGCGATAGTCATATCCCAAATTCAGCGTATTCAACGAATGCTGATAATGAAACGACTGCATGGCAGGATTCTGGAAGACAGAAGCATTCACGCCGTCACGAAGCAAGGTGTGCTCGAAGACCTTGCCCGCCAAACTTACCTTTTGCGCTCCAGCATGGTTTGCCACCAATGCCATCATGACCATGAATATATATATTTTTTTCATACCTTATTCTTATTTCTTAAGTTGAGCACCATCGTATGTCTCAGTCATTGCCTTTGTGCCCTGAGCATCAATGGCAGAATGTTGCATCTCGATGATGGAAGGAATACACTCAGTATTGAAGTCTTCCGTAGAATTGTTGGTATCCTTCAAGTGCATTGTGCCATCCGCATTGAGATAGAGCATCTTGCGACGAATGCTGCGAAAGTATCGGGTTTTGTCTTTGTCAATCTTGCCTACATGTGTCCAACCTGCATCAATGGATGGAGGCAGGATATTCCAAAGTCGCTTTGCCTCCACACTGCAGTTCACGCCATCAACAATCCAAGCATTTGGCATCTTATAAGCCTCTTGTTGCATAGGGAATGTACCTGCTGGAAGATACATCGTATATTTATAGGTATATCTATATTTCTTCAAGTATTCCTCTTTGTCGATTGGAATGCGAGCCAAGGCAAACGACGTAAAGCCACGGTTGTGAAGCACATAAAACGACTCTGTATAGCAATACCATTTATCCAAATTAGGCACCGTAGGACTATCTATGTCCATGTGATCAGGTTGGATGGAGACGTCATACCATTCAAAATCAGCATGACTCAAGTCGAATGAGTTTGGATTTGCCGTACGGTGATCGATGCCTGTATCACACAGGATCATGGAATGACCCGGCAAGACAGGATGGTCATGTCCACTACCAGGAACCACATACAAAGACCAGATGGTCATTGTGTCCTTACGAATATTTGGAGTATAATCAAAGTATTGCGTAGATTTGAACTTAGACTCGCAGAAAGCCAAGCCATCGGCATAGAGTACATGGTCGGTATTATTGTATATCTTAATATAGCTATCACCATTATACTGCAAGCCTGAAGAGCGCAAGGTGCCAGAGAAGAAGATTTCCTCAAAAATGAAGTCATCGTTCTCTGCAGAGAGATAGGTCTCAATCGAAATATTCTTGGTCTCCCCTGTTACCTCCACATTCTCTGCCTTACCTGTCAAGATACCTTTACTTTCTGTTTCCTCTCCATCAGAGTTCTTGGCTGTATATATGACATTGGCAGAATAGACGCAGTCGTAAAGTCCCTCCAGTAGGCTGACATTCTTCAAGTTGTCCAAAACAGTTACCTTACCCGTAGATAAATTGGTCATCTTCAAGGTTTGGTCCACAACCTTCAGGTTTTCAACTCCTTCCGGCATGGATATACTAAACTCCGAGTTGGTGTGTGGAATATCAGACGTTTGGTCTTCACAAGCCAACAAGAACAAACTCACCACCCCAAAGACCAATAACCATATTGTTTTTGTTACGTTTCTAAAATCTTTCATCTTCTTACACCTTATTATATCATATTATATAGTAAAACCTGCTTCAACACCAAAATAGGGCGAAGCATTTCTACGAATCACTCTTCCATTGGCTGTATAATCTGGCAAATAATCCAAAATTTTATTAGCAAAGAAAGAAAGACGCATATACCTACCTATTTCCTTAGTCACCTTCAGATTGACAACCATCGACATTGGGACTGTAAAAGCCTTAAATTGATCGTCGTTATAGGTTCTTGCCAACTGTAACAGATAAGGGTCATTCAGACTTTCTTCCGTATAGTCATGAAGTTGTCCATCCTCCGAAGAAATATAGGCTATTGGCATACCATTCTTCTTCATCTGCTTGGTACGAATCATCCACATACACTGCACAGAAGTGGTGAAGATAAGTTTCCACTCTGGTATCTGGGTGTCAAAAGTGACATTGGTATTCAAGCGGTCATTTTCTCGGCCATCGTTCCAGTCATAAAGCCCCACATACTTATCCCTAACCGTCTGTCCATTGACTACCGTACTGACGGCATCAAACATCGGTTGGCTATTGGTATATTGGGTATGGAACCAAGCCCCTGTCACATTCACACGAGTTTTGAGACAATGAATACGCTGGGAAGTGAAAGCCAACTCGATGCCCTGCTTCACCAGTTTACTGCCATTAGAAACCTGCTGATACCCATCCAACACTCTACGATTCTCGTATGGAAGTGTGGTATAATCCACACCAGCTTTCATTTGGCTCACGTCATAAGAACGGTAGTCATACACACCATAGATAGAAGAATAGCGGAAGCCCGAAGTCATCGACTCACGGAAATAATCCACGGAAAAGCGATTGTCGTTCCAATCCACATCCAAACGAATCTCCCACTTATAATTTCGTGCAGGCTTTATCTGATAATTAGTAGGATCCTGCACATAAGTATGCACAACAAACTTACTATCTTGCGTAGGATTCTCCGTATCATAATAAGCCATGCAGATAAAGTTACTATAATACTTATCTGGATAGAGATAATTGAGCGTAGGCATCTTGGTAGTGATACCATATCCTCCATTCAAAGAAATAGACATCGGCTTACCTCCCACATCAAACTTCGGGAAATGCCAAGCAAGATTGACACGAGGGTCAGCATAATACTTACCACTCATATCATACTTGCTATCCAAGCCCAAAAGTGTATTCAAGCGAACACCAGCCATCAGTTCTATCTTACTCATGCCTATATTCGCTTTCATTAATTCTTCTGCAAAGAAAGAAAAGTTTTGCAAAGCAGGAATATCGGAATATTTACGAGGACGAGAACTCCAACCACTCACACTCAAAGGTCGGTGCATATCATACACCTGTCCACGTCCAAAGTTCTTAGCTATATCCCAGTTGGCACCTATCTTTATCGTATGGTTGGTATGAGTGGTTTTAAATCCCATCACACCTTTAGCCTTCACGTAAGCATTGAAAGGCTTACCGTCACAAAGATAGTTGGCTGTATATTCCGCAAACACAGCTTGTGCCTCGTTCTCACCATCCGTCCAAGAGAGAGGCACGATGCCGTAACGCTGAGGTGCCACCAAACGAGTTTGGTGCAAGCGGTCGAGCTGAAGGCTTACCAATGTATTGACATCCACTTCCTTGAACCAAGACTTCGGCATCTTCAAGTTGAAACTATTAGTCAATGCCAATCTACTAAAAGAAGACTTATATTCCTCCACATTGCCATAGTTGATATCAGGGTCACTCTTACTGTCATCAAAAGAACCTGAGTAATCAAAAGCGGAGTTATATTGCCAAAGATACTTCTTATCATTTTCACCTCGCAAGGTATAACGCAATGAACCTGTTACACGTTTATAGTTCTCGAAGTTGTCGGTAGGATCTATCTTAGAGTCCATGTAACCTAAATCAACATTCAAGATAGAGTTGCCAGCACTATTGAGAGCCAAACCTTTGCCCAAAGAGAAGAGCTTACTGTAGCCATCAGCCTTGAAACGGGCTGTCAATGGGATAGCACGACGAATTTTCTTGATTTTCACCAATCCACTGGTTAAATTACCATACTCCACAGAAGGAATGCCACGTACCACCTCCACGCTCTCGATGTCATCGGTTGAGATAGAACGCATATCCACACCTCTATTGGTAATGTTGCGATTATTTTCTAACGTAGAAGAACTGGTTGAAGACTACGCATCCGACAATGGGGAATATTGCATGTTGGCATCGGTGGAGATAGGAACACCATCTACCATAAACTGAGTTCCTAAAGAAGAAATCGAATAATTATTGTTTTTGGTAGTAGAACCATAAGCTCCCATCGTACCTGTCTCACGAAGGGTTATCGTGTTTGCCTCACCCATGTTCGGATCTTTGGCATAGCCACCAGGAAGGAGTTCCATAAGATCGGCAATACTGTTCGGCTGGAGATGAGTCATCGCATCTCTACCTATTACAGATGAGGTCACAGGACCATTGCTGGCACGAGCTGTCACCACCACCTCGCCAAGAGCAGCAACATCCTGGCACAAGCGATAAGTGGCACCATTATGAAATGGCACATCCAAAGACTTGTATCCCACATAACTGATACGTATGATACTTCCTTCTGTCGTATTGCTCAAACGAAACTGACCATTGATATCCGTGACTGTTGCTATTTTTTTAGAGCCTTTCAACGTTACTGTCGCCCCTATGATTGCCTCTTGAGTCTTACTGTCAATGACCTTTCCTGTCAAGTTTTGAGCCTCAGCTATCACCACAAAAAGCAATAGCAAGAGGGTACTAACCGTCCTTCTCATCTTACCTTGATACTTATATTTTTTTATATGATATAGAATTCGGCTGCAAAGGTATGAAGAAAAGGAAAAACATACAATACCTAAAAGTCGGTAATTTAGCCCACATCGTAGCAGCAAGTATGCCCAGGAGAACGATTCTCGTCTCATCTACAATGAGTTTCTTTCAGTCATCTGTTTGTTGGTTTTTCATAAAATATGAATAAAATGTGCGGTAATCCGAAATAAAAGCGTATCTTTGTAGAATAATTGCAATATAAACAAAAAACATGATGAAACTTAACAAGACATTCCTAACACTCGGTTTGGCTGCTGCCCTGCTGCAGATGCCAGCCTCATCGTTCGCCCAAAATGCGGGCGGCAGTCGTCAGAATCCTCTCTTGCAGAAAAGCAACCTTCCTTTCGGAGCTCCTGATTTCAGTAAGATTCAGGAGAGTGACTATCTTCCTGCTATCGAAGCTGCTATCAAGGAGCAGCGTGCCAACATCCAGAAGATTGTCAACAAGAAGAAGAAGCCTACCTTCCAGAACACCATCCTCGCCTTCGAAGAGAGTGGCGTGTTGCTCGACAGAGTGACAAGCATCTTCTACGGACTCACCAGTGCCCACAGAACACCTGCTATCGCAGAAACAGAGAAGAAGGCGACACCAATGCTCACCGAACTGGACAATGAGATTTCATTCAATCAGAAACTTTTCGAGCGCATCAAGTACGTTTACGACAACGAATATAAGAAACTCAAGGGAGAAGACCAGAGACTCACCGAGGTTATCTACAAGAGTTTCGTACGTTCCGGCGCCCTGCTCTCTCCAGAGAAGATGGAGCGCATGAAGCAGATCAATTCCCGCATCTCAGACTTGCAGCAGAAATGGGACAATCTCCTTCCAGCCGCAACCAACAATGCAGTGGTTTGGGTAAACAGCAAGGAAGAACTTGCCGGACTGAGTGAGGCAGATATCGCACAATGCAAGAAGGATGCAGAAAGCCGTGGCAGCAAGTCACCATACTGCATCGTCATCATCAATACCACGCAGCAGCCTATCCTCACCAACCTGCAGAACCGTGAACTCCGTCGCAAGGTTTATATGGCAAGCATCCACCGTGCAGATGGCACCACCCCAGACTTCAATACCTTCCCTATCGTCACAGAAATAGCGAAACTCCGTGCAGAGAAGGGAAAACTGATGGGATATGACAACTATGCCGACTACTCTTTGGAAAAGACTATGGCGAAGAACGCTAAGAATGTGGATGATTTCCTCAAACAGCTCATCAAGGAGTATGCACCTAAGGCAGATGCTGAGACCAAGGCGATAGAGGAATATGCTCAGAAGACAGAAGGCAAGGACTTCAAGTTGGAGCCATACGACCGTTTTTACTATTCAGCCAAAATGAAAAAGGAAATGCTCAATATCAGCGATGACGAGGTAAAACCATATTTCAATATCGACAGCGTGCAGGTAAATGGCGTATTCTATGCAGCACACCGTGTATATGGTCTGAACTTCAAGCAGCGTAAGGACATACCAACCTATCACCCAGACATGAAGGTATTCGAAGTAAGCGACAAGAACGGCAAGCCAATCGCCCTTTTCTATAGTGATTACTTCCGCCGTCCAACCAAGCGAGGCGGAGCATGGATGAGCGCCTTTGCCAAGCAGAGCAAGCAGCGCGGTCAGTTGCCTATCATATATAATGTATGCAACAATGCCAAGGCACCAGAAGGTCAGCCATCCCTGATTACCTGGGATGAGGTCACCACCCTGTTCCATGAGTTCGGTCATGCCCTTCACGGCATGCTCTCAGACTGCAGATACAACACACTATCCGGAACAGCAGTAGCACGCGATTTCGTAGAGATGCCATCGCAGTTTAACGAGTCATTCGCATCCATCCCAGAGATATTCGACCACTATGCCCGTCATACCGAGACAGGCAAGCCGATGCCAAGTGATTTAAAGGACCGCATGCTGAAGAGCATCAACTTCCAGACAGCCTATTCATTAGGCGAGAACCTGGCAGCCACCTGTCTTGACATGGCATGGCACAAGATCAGTGAAGATGAAGTACCATCCCCATATATGGCAGGAGCCTTTGAAAAAGAAGAGCTTTACAAGATAGGTTTGTTCAACACACAGATACCACCACGTTACAGCACCTCCTACTTCAATCACGTATGGGATGGCGGATATGCAGCCGGATATTACAGTTATCTATGGACAGAAGTACTTGCAGTAAACATTGCCGATTACTTTGCGAAGCATGGCGCTTTGGATCCAGCCGTAGGACAGTCCTTCCGTGACAAGATCCTGAGTCGAGGCAACACCAAGGATCAGATGGAAATGTTTACCGACTTCACAGGCATGAAGCAGCCAGACGCTTCCGGCTTTTTGAAAGCAAGAGGCCTATAACCCCTAACCTACCCTACATAAAAGGGTGCGGCATAAATGATATGAACCCCGAAAGTTAGACAAAAAACTTTCGGGGTTTTTATTATGAGTATGTCTTCTGAGTAGCACAATAGTGACAACACTTTTAGAGTGAAAAATTTTGGTTTATCTTTAATTTCTAACATCTTGTGCCGCATAGATAGTGAAACAATTAATGCCCTGACTGGCACTCTTTGGACAAATTATAATCTTCCCTTGGTCCAAGATGGCAGATAAATTGTTAGTCAGATTGATGCTATTGACAAAGTCTTCAAGAGAGACTTTACGGGAAATCTCCAAAGTTATGGTTTCCTTGATAAGAGAATTATCAGAAATCTCGACTCCTACATTATACCAACGCCCCATTTCTTGAATTGCTTCCATTAATGGTGTATGAAAGAAAGAAAACATGTCATCCTTCCATTTCAAAGAAAGAAATGCCTGATCGCCAACATTCAAAACACTCATTGTATGAGTATCAGAAGTGAGGTGTAGCTGTTGTTTTGGGGTTAATATCACAGATTGAGCGGATGTAGCTCCAATCTTATTCACTTTCACAGAACCGCTTAGCAGCGTAACCTGAGGATTTCCATCAGCATATGCCTTTACAACAAACTCAGTTCCAAGAACTGTTGTAATTATTGAAGGGGTAACCACGACAAATGGATGTTTGGCATCTTTAGCCACTTTAAAGAAAGCTTCTCCCTCCAGTTGTACGATACGCTCCGGTTTGCCAGCGAAATTAACTGGAAAAGTAAATTTACTGTCTGCATTCAGCGCAACCTGTGTACCATCACTGAGAGTTATTTCAAATGTTTTTCCTCTTGGAGTGATGATTTTTCTAAAAGCAACGTCCAATATATCAGTGGCCAAGAAAACCTTATGATGAAGCGTATCTACTTTCTCCGTTTTCTTTGTTGTTCTTTTTGTTGGATTAATACTTTTTTCATCCATGATTAGAATTTTCTGTGGCCCTTTGGTTGATTCGAATGCAACCAGTTTTTCCTTTCCTTTTGCCTTACGCATCTCTATGTACTTTCTGGTATTGTAGTTTTCAACAACCAGTTTTCCTCCTTCTGACCACCAGATTCCGATACCTCCCATTACCATAACGAGGATAATGGCAATAGCAGCCGCATATCGCAAAAACATGACATGCCTTTTAGTCTTGAGACTTTGTTTTTTCATGATATGTTCATGCTCAAACTGATCCCAAGCTTTCTTCACATCAGGAGCTTTATGTTCTTGTTTGGTCCTGATGTAACAATATTCCTGTATTAATAGTTTATCTTCATTGTCCATAGTTATATTTTATACCTACGATTTCATTTATTTTTTCTCTACATTAAAGGCTGATCTTAATATATTCAAAGCCTTTGTTATATGTTTTCTAACGCCTTCTCTAGAAATGCTCATCATTTCAGCTACCTCAACATATTTCCTACCTTCCAAGTAGCACTGATCTACTACAAATTTAGTTTTATCTGGCATGTCATTTATTATCTTCTCTATCTTCTTAAGACGTTCATCCTCCTTTTCGTCTTCACAAAAGAATGGGATTGTTTCTGAAAGATATATTTCACTATACCTGTCCTTTACCTTACTATGTCTGATAAAGTCTATACAGCGCCTTTGCACACCTCGATATAAGTATCCATACTTATAGAGAGTAGCATCTCCATCATATTGCTCCCACAAACTTGCAAAGAAATCGCTAACTATATCATGGGCGTCTTCCTCATCCTTCACGAAGGTAAGAGCCACATAGTACAATTTGGAATAGTTTTGTTCAAACAATTCCTTAAATTGATTTCTTTTATTTATTTCGTCTGTTGCCATTATGCTCCTCTATACGATAGCTTATATCTTTTTTTAACAAAGGTATGAATAATTCCTTACATAAACGAACAAAACTTAAAAAATTAATATTTTTTTAAACTTAAAGGGTGCCACAAGTACAAGAGAGAGAAGGAAAAACTTGTGACACCCAACAGTATGAATTATGATAAATCCACTTTATTTTTTCAAATCTTCAATCATTTTTACGTAGTACTGACTGAAATCCATCATAGTCATGGCAGGAATTACGCCAGGCTCAAGGTTCTTTTGTCTTTCCATTTCCTTGGCTTTTTCCTTGGCAATATTCTTCATACGTGCATTTATCCAACCGATTGCAGTTTCCCTTACTTTCGGATCTTTACAATACTGCTGGATACGTAAAGCCCAATTATAAATGCTCATATCATACTCACCATATTTCTTGATGCTCTTGGTACATAGTGCTGCAAATGTTTTCCAGTCAGATTTACTTTCAGCCACATACATATCGTAGTTAAGGATAACCTCATCAGCGTTCTTTACTTTCCATTTCTTCATCTCTTTCTTATAGGCTTCCATGGCTACCTCATCTACTTTTACGCTGCCATCAGACTCCTTAGTGACAAAAGAGCGTGGATAGGACATCCAAACACTTTCTATTGCTCTGTCAAGATGTTCGTCTCCATATTTTTTTATAAACATTGCTTTATGTGACAACACATACTGGAATGCAGGAGAAAGCGGAGTGGTATTATATTTTAGGAAGGCATCAAACAAGCCTTTATTTGTAAGCATATCCTGATCTCTGCCCTCCAAAAGTACTCCTGCCACTTCATTGGCTTTTTTAGAATCATAGGCACCATCCAAGGCTTTGAGATATGACAAGAGGAAGGTTGTATCTCGTTCACCGCCTTCATAGCGCTTCGCAAGGGAAGACAAACTTAATGTTCCTATTCCATCATCAACTGATTTAAGGAATTTATCAGCATCCGAGTCACCACCCACAATTCTATTTATTTCTTTTCCATCTCCATCCAGAAAGAGAAAAGTAGGATAAGCTCTCACAGAAAATTTATTTTTAAGTTCTGGACCTTCTCCCTTTTCCATATCAATTTTGAAAGATACGAAATGCTCGTTGAAATAGTCACCCACTTTCTTCTGTGGGAACACCTGGGTAGCCATCATCCTGCATGGACCACACCAGCTGGTATAGCAATCAATAAAAAGCATCTTGCCTTCTTCTTTGGCTTTGTGCAAGACCTCTGCAAATGTTTTTCCTTCTACAAATGCAACTCCTTCTGATTTAACAATCTCTGTAGCTGTGACAGGCTGCTCGCCCTGTGCCTGCACTGCGGAAAAGGCACATAAAGCAGCCATAATAAAAAAGAATCTAATTTTCATCATGAATTTCTTTCAAATTAACTATATTCTAAAACTAATATTCAATAAACTGCTATTATTCCTGATAACCAGTATTTTGCTTCAACTTACCATATGAAATTCGAATCTCATAGTTTGGTATTGGCAAATTCCATCTATTTTTCTCAATGGCGCCCAATGTGTGGTCACCCAAGATATTATCTGTTCGCATGAGATCCCAGCGGTAATGTCCCTCGTATGCCAATTCACGATTGCGCTCTTTCAGCACAGTTTTTAGGAATGCTTCTTTCGAATCGAAATCAGAGGTTTGGTACGGAGCTGGTTTTGAACCGCTTGGATAAGCGCGCTGATGTACATCATTGAGTTGTTTGACTGCTTCTGCAGATACAGCACCAGATGTCCTGACGAGCGTTTCTGCATAAGTAAGTTTCATTTCTGCCATACGGATAAAGAGAACATCATCATAACCGCTATATTTCATTGTTGTCAAGTCGTTCGGATAATCCGTCTTGGATCCTTGCCAAATGAGATAAGTTCTTCTGACGTCATTTTCATCATAGAGATCTTTCATTGAAGCAGGAACATAATAGCTCGTCTTGCGATAATAACTCAATCCGTTAGGATAATTATCTGTGTAGATACGGCTCGGCTCAAAGAAAATGAGTTCATTGCTGCGGGTAGTTGGATTAGGATACGTATTTCCTTGAGGTGACTCATTCGTTGGGAAGAGTGCCGTACTGTACTCGCTGCTTGACGAAGAGAAAGAATATCCGTTCTTTGCTATTACTTCCTTGGCATAGTCGCGCGCCTTCTCCAGATCTGCCTGATTATTGGTATATGTGCCTTTATACAAATAGATTCGGCTCAGGAGCGCCTTGGCTACTGTTTGATTGGCACGTATTCTTTCTGTTACTGACGGAACATCATCTGGCAAATCAGGAAGTGCATCTGTCTCCAAATCTTTTAGAATGAAATTCCAGCAATCAGCATTTGTAGAGCGGGATGCAATCTCATCTGGATTATAACCATTATAAGCATCGCTTCTCAGGATAATACCCTCACCTTGGTCGTTACCCAACAAGGCCTGATCGCCATACATGCAAAGCAACTGGAAATTAACGTAAGCACGGATGAATTTAGCTTCTGCGATATACTGATGCTCCATGGTTTCGTTAAACTGACCAAATTCATTGATTTTATTGATGATATTATTAGCATAATCGATGGCATTATAACCCCAAGACCACATACGAGCCAAGAGTCCATCATGCTCAGACGAAGTAAAAGAGCTAGTCTTTACAGCCAAATAGCCAGTTGCAGAAGAGCGTATGGCCATGTTGTCTGTAGCCATATCACCCATCAACAGGGTATAGCCTGCATTAGCATAGTTATTCTGGTCTTGAGGCGCACCAGCCAGGAAAACATTCAAGCGCACGTATGCACCAAGCAGTGCAGCCTCTGCCGTTTTCTGAGTCTTGTACACCTTTTCATCCACGAGTGTATTCTCTGGTGCATAGTCCAGATTACATGCGCAGAAAGAGAAGAGGGATGCTGCCAAAACACCGATTTGAAATATTTTTGTTTTCATATTCATTGCTTGTTAAATGTGATTAGAAACTTGCTCTCACGCCAAACTGCATACTGCGAGACTGAGGCATGGTCATATTATCATAACCGGCAGCCAGAGCTGAAGAACCGAATGCACTTACTTCAGGATCCACACCGGAATACTTTGTAAGGGTGAACACATTGGTCATGGTTGCAAATACTTTTAACTGGTTGAAGAACTTGGTGCGTGCCAACAATGTCTGAGGGAAATTGTAGGTAAACGTAATTGTCTTCAGACGCAAGTAGGAGTTATTCTCCAGAAAACGAGTCGTGGTAATGGCTGTAGTATAGTCATAATTACCAATCACAGACTTGTTGTTCAACTTAGGAATATCTGTTTGCTGTCCCTCTATTTGCCACATGTTCATGATATCTTGAGACAAGTTGTATGCATCCTCGCTCGTATAATTGAGCAAAGTGGCACGAGTACTGTTAATCATCTTGCTACCCACAGAGAAATTGAACATGAAATCGAGTTCAAAGTCTTTATACATCAATGTATTGGTGATGGAACCATAGAAGTCTGGCAATGCAGTACCACATACAAACTTATTTGCCTGGGAATTATTGTAATCTGCAGCAGGAGGAGTAGTAGAGATAGTACCATCCTTGTATTCCCACAAAGGGTTACCAGTAGCAGGATCCACTCCTGCCCACTTATGTAAATACCACTGAGCAACAGGCTTTCCCTCTTCATAATACTTATATGAACTGTTTGCCTGATCAAGCTGGTTACCCTCAAAGCTCAATTTCAGTATCTTATTGGTAGCTCGAGAGAGGTTGAGAATCGTCTGCCACTGGAAGTCCTTTGTCAGGATATTAGTGGTGATGAGCTGGAAGTCCAGACCCTGGTTGCTCATGTCGGCGATATTTTGATTTTCCTTGCTATAACCAGTATAGAGAGGGAGGTCTGAAGAGAAGAGCATGTCTGTTGTCTTCTTGTAATAATAATCAAGAGTCATTTTCACTCTATGATCGAACATTTCCAAGTCCAGACCTGCATCAAAGGTATAGGTCTTTTCCCAGCGAAGGTTCTCATTTCCCGGTTGTGACATCTGAAGATAATTCTTTCCTCCATAGGTAGTGAGTTGGTTCAGTGCATAGACAGCCTGTGCACCATAATAACTGTTGTTACCATCCTTGCTTGATAAACCGAATGAACTTCTGAGTTTCAGTTCATTGACGAAAGGAAGCCCCTTTTTGATAAATTTTTCATTTGACATACGCCAGCCCAATGATATAGAAGGGGTACTCAAATAGCGGTGATTACGATTGTAGCGTGATGAACCATCAATGCGATAAGTAAGACCCAACATATAGGTGTGCTTATATTGATAGTTGACACGTGCAAAAGCAGAGAAGAGGGCAGACTGCTGCATATAGGCTGCAGTGACACGCTTGGTTTGTGCAGCCCCTACTCCACTCAAATCAGGACTGAAAAAGTTATCGCCTGCCACAGATGTGATGCGCTCCTTGGTATATTCGTAACTCTGACCAATGATACCTTGGAGGAAATGATCATGACCGAACATTTTGTTGACATTCAGGAGGTTGTTGACCACTGTCTTATAATTTAAAGTGGTAGATTCTGTAGCCTGATTGCCCACCACACCGGTAAGATTATCTGGTAAGTCGCCTTTGCGGATATTAGAGAAACTATTGTAGATATCTGCACCAATTTCTGTACGCCAAGAAAGCCAGCTGAAAGGTTTGTACTCAATATATCCATTACCAATGACACGGGTATCCTCTACGCTCTCGTCATTGATATAAGCCATAGCCACAGGGTTGAAAGCCTCTGCAGCACCCTTTGAGTTTGGAGAATATCCATAGTAGTATTCACCATTTTCATCATAAACAGGCAAGTTAGGAGCTTTCTTGATAGCTGCAGCATAGATAGAACTTGCAGCCAAAGCATGATTGTCGAGTTTATTCAGCGAAACACTCACACCCATATTCCATTTAGGAGCAAGAACAGTATTCAGATTCAGTCTTGCAGAATAACGCTTCATATCGTTGTTGATTACGTATGATTCGTTGTTATCATACGAAAGGCTAACAAAATAGTCTGTATTTTTATTACCACCAGAAACAGATGCATTTACACCATGGCTGACGGCAGTACGTGTGATAGCATCGAGCCAATCGGTATTATAGCCTTGTGGATAGTTACCATGAGGATAATACAGTGAATATATCTGACTGTAGCTATCTCCATTCAACAATTTGACTTTTCCAATTGGATTATCAATACCAAGAGTGTAACCTACATGGACCTTAGTTTTTCCTTTTGATCCTTTCTTTGTAGTAATCAAGATGACACCTGCAGCACCTCTGGAGCCATAAATAGCTGTAGCAAAGGCATCTTTCAAAATCTCAATAGACTCGATATCATCTGGATTAAGATTTGATAATGGGTTTTTCTCAAAGGAATTGTTTAAATCAATGTTATAGGTAAGTGTTCCACCACCTGTCTGCATACCACCTAAAGCCACGCCTGGAATACTACCACCAGTAGTGTTTACGGAATTGGATGTTCTATCTGTACCATAGATAGGTACACCATCAATGACATAAAGAGGGTTATTGTCGCCCATGATAGAGCTGATACCGCGAATGGTCAATACATTTGCTGCACCAATCTGACCAGAAGAATTGGACATAAAGAGACCAGGAACACGCCCCTGCAGCATCTGGTCAACAGACTGAAATGAAACATTGTCTTTTGGTTTAACAGAAGAAACTGATCCTGTAAGGTCACGACGCTCCACCTTGCTGTAGCCAACAACTATCAAGTCTTGCATCTTCATGGCAGAACTCTCTTTCATGACAACAACAATCTTATTTTTGTTTCCAACCTTTATATTTTGGCGATTGTAACCCACAAAGGAAAAGACCAGTATGCTATTAGGCTCTGCCTGGATACTGTACGTACCATCTTCGGCTGTAGAAACAGCCTTATGGGTACCTTTTACAGATACCGAAATCATAGGCATAGGTTCACCACTTTCATCAAGCACCTGTCCTGTTACCGTATGTTCTTGAGCAAGAGCCGTCAGCGAACAGAAGACAAAAGCCAAGAGTATATATAGTTTCGTTTTCATGAGCGAAATATATTAGAATATCATTAAATACTGAAAATGAAAAAGGAAACTTCCCTTTCCCAAGGAATCCTTGGACGGAAAGTTTCCCTGAAAATTGTGTATAAGTAATTACTTAATCAGTTTAATCCATGTATCTGTGCTAAATACATCAGAAGCGCCCAATGGGAATCCCCACATATCGGAAATGGCAGTCTTGTTACCGCCGAAGATAAATGCGGTATTTCCAAGAGCTACACCAGCACTACCACGAACACCCTCAAAATTAGAAGGTACAGTAGTAACCTCTGTCCAGTTTACACCATCAGTGGTACGGTAAACCTTATTAGACAATACATGGGTACTACCATCAGCATCCACGTATTCTCCACCAATCATGAAAGCAACATCATCGCCAGCAATTACCTTTGCATGATACATAGCAGGAGCACCAGTCAACTCACCTGCTTTCTCCCATGTCAAACCATCAGCAGAAGAATATACATTGGTTCTCATATAATTTTGGCTACCAATATAGTTAGTGAAGCCACCTACACACCAGAGTTTGCCCTTGAAAGTGAAGAAAGAAGCTGCATTTCTGCGAGTAACATCAAAGTCAGGATCACTTGAAGTTGGAGTTACAGCATTCCAGTTCTTACCATCAGTAGTGTAAGCGTAGCGTCTTGCACCCTGTGCCATACCAAATCCAAAATAATAACCGCCCTGAATAAACATCTTATCTTTGATGGTTGCCACATTGAAGTAAGCAGAAGATAATTCATAAAGACCATCGGATTCGAGACCCTCATGATCCAGTACCTTCATGCCCAATGTATCGCACTTGAAAGTCTCACCGTCAGCTGTTGAAACACTTCTCCAGTAGTTGATAGAAGGCATACCCCAGTCAACTTCAGCCTCATTGCCATACTTATCATTTCCCTTAGTACGAGCACCGCCCAAGATGTACATTCTTCCATTAAACACAGCCAAGCGTGCACCTTCACCACCGATGACGTAGTTTGTTTGACCTTCAGGAAGAGTCAGACCTGTAGCATCAGTTTTGTAATCAACTTCAGTCCAGTTCAAGCCATCCTCAGAACTGAACAACTGGTAGTTTTCTGTTTTAACCTCTCCTGAGCCAGAAAGAGATGTCGTGATGGCATAGAACTTGCCATTGAAGAAGGTCATATCATAATCAATCAAACCAGAAGGGAAGTTGGTAAAGGTACTTGCTTTCTTAATCATATCAGCACCGGAAGCCACTTTAGCCTTCACCACCTTCAATGTATAAGATTTGGAGTTACCATTATTGTCTTTGGCAACCAGTGTTACAGGTGAAGAAGCATTTACTTCAACCCCCTGAGTTCCCACTTCTACATCATTATAATATACTTTAGCACCTAAAGTTGCAGTAGCAATAACTTTAGTTTTGCTGAGAGAAGCATCAATCACATCCCAATCTACACTGTCATTGGTATTCTCTATAGTCATAGCATCCTGCTTAATCACGCAGGCATAAGATTTTGCACTACCAGAAGGTGTTACCTGCACAGCAGTAATACCTACGGTAGGACCAGCAGATGGTCCATCATCGTCACTTGAACAAGAAACCATTGTTACGCCAGCCAGAGCAGCGAGCATCCAAATAAAACTTTTCTTCATGTTAAGTCTCTCCTATTGTTTTAATTAATAATGTACTCCTTGCTTTTACACAAGGAGCGGTTAATGTTTTAAAGTCGGTTACATCATGGCTGCGCCCATGCTCATTACTACCTTAGGCGCAACTTTCTTACCTGCAAGACAATCATCAATAGCGTTCTTGATATCTTCGCCACGCAGATTCTTGCGATAAATGTTACCTTCCTTGTCAATGAGGATGATAAATGGAATACCGCCAAACTGGTAGGTGTTCATCACACTCTTACCTGCATCAGGAGTCCATCCTTGCATCCAAGGCATCTGCTCTTCTTTCAAGGCTTTAGTCCAAGCTTCTTTCTTCGCATCAATTGATACGCTAAGGAACTGGATACCCTTATCCTTATATTCGGCATATACCTTCTTGACATTAGGAATTTCTTTACGGCAAGGACCGCACCAACTTGCCCAGAAGTCGAGAACGATGATTTTACCCTTCAACTTTTTAATATTGATGGTCTTTCCCTTTTCGTTTTGGAAAGTAAATTCCGGTGCAGGGTTACCTTCTCTCATGCGCTCACGCATTTCTTTTTCTTCGGTTTTTTTCTTGCGATAATCAGCCACAATTTGCTTGGCAGATTCTGATGTAGACTCCAAATGACTCAATGTAGCATTGATCAAATCTACATCTTTATCTTCATCCAATTGACTAAGCGGAACGAGTACACTGGTCATATCAGCATAGTGCTCAACGATATATTTCATCCAAGCATCACTATTGTCATAATTGGCATCATACATTGCGTTAGTCAACGTACTCTTCTCTTTCTGATCTTCAATTTTGGTTTTCCAAACATTCTGTGAGATGGCAATCATTGCCTGATACCCACGATAACCCACAAAATTAACAAGGTTCATAACCTCATTCTTCTTTCCCGCGCGTATATATACATAAGGAGGATTCTTGATTTTAATCTTAGCGGTATCTATACCACGAAAATCAATATCCATATTTTCATCTTCCAACCAAACGTCAACACCTTGCCACTGTCCGCAATCTACTGTTGCCGTACCAGGTTTGTCAAAAGGCACCGTAATTGAATAGGTGTGGTCATCATTCACAGGAACCTCGGCAAGTATTTTTTTATCAGTACCACTACGTTGGTAAACTGAGACCTTGAAGTCTTTTTCGATAAACTTAACCTTACCCTTGATAGTTACTGAATGCTGGGCAAAGCCCTGGAGAGCCCACCCTGCGCATAAAGCAGCAATCATCATCAAACTGAATTTTCTCATAGTCTAAAAATTTTAATTTTATGTTTCAAATTTATATAGATAACGGATGGAAAGAAAAATAGGGGAATGAAAAAACAAAAAAAACAAAAAAATAATAGTTTTTGGATAGAAATGATATTAAACAAGCAATATTTTATACATTTTGGCATTAAACTATTCTGGCTTGTATGTTCTGTTTTATATGGGGAAATGGTTTTTCAATTATCAAGTTGAGTATATACATCATTATCTTTTTAGAATGCTGGTAGGTGCTTCGAAGGGTCTTCCTTCTTTTTGATACGTTGGAGAAGGGACATTCCTTCGACTTTCGAAGCTGTTTTTTTCAACTCCAATTACGTTGATGTCTTTAGACAAGCGTTTGTCTGCGCTGTTGAAAGTAAATCTAAGCAATCCTGCGTCATATTCTCTTTTTAAAATGTTTTTGTCTTTCACCAAACTTTCTATTTGGTATTGTGCTTTTTTACAACTGTCGACTATTCTTTGTAAACGATAAAACTTTCTGCTAAAATACTATTTTTTATTGGATTATGAGTCAGGTTTTTCTCATTTTCTTCTTGCTATTCTAAAAAATACCATACATTTGTTTAGCGCACAGTTACTTTTTAAAGTGGGCTCCGTCTCTTATTTGCTGAGGTGTTATGCCCGTATGTTTCTTGAAATAACGGCAGAAGAAGCTGGTGTCTGCAAAATGATATTCCCATGCCACTTCCTTGATACTCTGTGAACTGCGCTTGAGTTGCATCTTGAGCTGCAAAATCACATATTGATCGATGATGGACTTAGGCGTATGGTGCGTTACCTGGCGCACGATGTTCGTCAGATACTTCGAGGTTATATGCATCTGTTCTGCATAGTAATTTACATCACGCGATATTTTGTAATCTCGCTCCATCAGCATCATAAATCGATTGAAAAGTTCACGGACACGATAGGATTTCACCTCGTCTGGATGCTGATCGGGATTACGCAACAGATACTCATGGAAACCGATGAAAAATGCCTTCAACTGGCAAAGTACCAACTGGGAGATGCAGGTACATTCCGACTGATCAAAATATACCTTTAACAATGAAAACATCGCATTGATGATGTTCGTTACGATGGGAGTATCCTGACGACAGCGATCTTCACGCAATGCTGAATATACCGTTTGCTCCAACTGTAAACTTGCCTCTCGCAATAAAGACGGATTGTATTTGAGCATCTCTACCTGAAAAGAGGGGACTTCTGGCGAAACCGGAGTTCCGTCTTCCTTCCAGACCGTCAACTCCACCACATCATTGGGAAAAACGGTAATGACCGCTCCCTCATGAAGTTCCCAATCCTTATAATTGATGTGGAGTGTAGCCTTTCCTCTGCGACATATCAATATCGCACCGTAAGTCAATACCTGCGGTTCTTCTTGCCATTCCTCTAAACCTGTAGTGAGGAGATTGGCCTCCTGATTGCTGCTTAATTCTGATAAATCTATCACGGGTCGTATTCTGTTTTTATTCTCTTTTCGGGCGCAAAATTAAATAAAATATGTGAGATAAAAGAATATTAGTTCCCAAATCGTCCATCTACTGCGTTTTTTTTAAAACGGCAAATTGTCCAAATCGTCGTAACTTTGCACCCGAAAACAAAATCGGTATATATGTAGGATACCGAAAGATCATATTAAAAATAAAAAAACGGATGATAAAGAAATTCATGTTAGTCTGCTCCCTGACGGTGGGAGGCTCGCCTTGGGCACTTGCCCAAACACCCCAAGTGAAGTTGGCTTCGGACGGGAATTTGCCTATGTCTATCAGCCAACTCTTCGAAAAGATAGAGGATAACAACAAGGAACTTCGCACTTCCAAAACGGGTGTAGAAGCTGCCAACCTCGGCATTGAATCTGCCAAAAGCAAACGACTGCCCGACCTGGATGCTTCGCTTTCTTTCAGTTATATCGGCAATGCGCTTCTTACCGACCGCAACTTTTCCAATGTTCATGGTTTGAAATCCCCTCACGTGGGTAATAATTTTGCCTTACAGGCTCAACAGGTGGTGTATGCCGGAGGTGCTATCAATGCGGGTATCAAACTGGCTGAACTCGGGAAACTTCAGGCAGAAGTAGGCGTGAAACTCACCCGTCAACAGGCTCGCTTCATCGCCCTCGGTCAATATCTTGACCTATATAAAATCGATAACCGCATCCGAGTGTATGAAAAGAATATCGAACTGACCCGACAGCTTATTGATGACATCAAGGAAAAGCAGAAACAGGGCATGGCGCTGAAAAACGACATCACCCGTTACGAACTGCAGATGGAGAGTCTGAAACTCGGTTTGACTGCACTCCACAACAACCGCAGCATCCTCAACCACCAGCTCTGCAATACGCTGGACATTGATGCCGGCAAACAGATTATTCCTGATGCTACAATAGCTGACAAAAATTACGCCAAGGATGGTGAAGCATATTGGCAATCTGCCAGTCTGGTAAGTTCCCCACTTCTGGAACAGAGCAATAATGCCATCCGCATCGCCGAACAGAAGGAGAAGATTGCCAAGAGCGACCTGTTGCCGAAAGTTGCTTTCGTGGCTGCCGACAACTTCGACGGTCCTATCCTCTTTGAGTTGCCACCGGTGGATAAGAACCTCAACGTATGGTATGTGGGCGTAGGCGTGAAATATAGTCTCAGCTCTCTCTTCAAGAGCAACAAGCGCATCAAGCAGGCTGCCGTGGAGACCCGTCAGGCTAAAGAGGCACATGCCGTTCAGGCTGAACAACTCAACAACCGGGTACAGGCTGCCTACGTGCAGTACCAGCAGACCTACGTGGAACTGGAAACACAGAAGAAGAGCGTAGAACTGGCACAGCAGAATTACGAGGTGATGAATGCCCGCTATCTCAGTCAGTTGGCACTGGTTACGGATATGGTAGATGCTTCCAACCTCAAGCTCAATGCAGAATTAAGCGAAGTGGATGCCCGCATCAACATCGTCTATGCCTACTATCGCATGAAATACGTGGCTGGAGAAATTTAGAAACAATAAAATAATTAAAGCAATGAACAAGAAAATCATCAAGAGAATATATAATGTAGTGATTATCCTCCTTTTCCTGGGAGCCATCGGCTGGTGTTTCAGTCATTTCTTTCATGGCAGCAACGTGGCCTATACCGATGATGCACAGGTAAACCGTCACATCACACCGATCAATACCCGTGTGCCTGGTTTTATCAAGGAAATCCGTTTTACTGACTATCAGCACGTGAAGAAGGGCGATACGCTCGTCATCATCGAGGACGCAGAGTTCCGCCTGCATGTGGCTCAGGCAGAAGCTGGGTTGCGTGGTTCCAAATCCAGTTCTTCGGTAGTGACTGCAAGCATGGGTACCACTAACAGCAATGTACAGACTGCTGCTGCCGGTATAGAGGAAGCCCGTGTAGATATGCTGAATGCCAAACAGGATTTCGAACGTTTTGCTGCTCTGATGAAGAAAGACGCGGTAACCCGCCAGCAATACGACAATGCATACGCCCGATATTTAGGAGCCAAGGCTCGCTATGAACAGGCAAGCAGCAGAAAGGCAAGTGCAGCTTCGGTACACAACGTACAGACCCAGCAGCTCGGCGGTTCTCGTGCCGGTGAGAGCGTGGCAGAGGCACAGCTCAATCTGGCTCGCCTCAACCTTTCATACACCGTCATCGTGGCTACCTGCGACGGCGTGATGGGAAGAAAGGATATCCACGAAGGACAGTTGGTACAACCGGGACAGATGCTTGCCCGCATCGTGGATGACCATGATGTTTGGGTGGTAGCCAACTATCGTGAAACCCAGATGGATGGTATCACCGTGGGCAAGACAGTAGATTTTACTGCCGATGCTATTCCTGATGTTGTTTTCCACGGCAAGGTAGAAGCCCTCTCTGCTGCAGCCGGCAATGCCTACTCGATGATTCCGGTAGATAATGCCACCGGCAACTTCGTAAAGGTAGAGCAGCGCGTGCCTGTGCGCATCGCCCTGACCAAGGACAACGACCCGAAACAGATAGCCCTGCTCCGTGCTGGACTAAACGTAGAAACCAAGGTTCACATTAAATAGAAAGTTCTATAAACAATCAATTATAAACTATAGAAAATGCCAGGACCTCCTATGTTACAGGGACCTTTCCGGGTTCCTTCGTTCAATGGATATATTCCTCGCCGATTGCAGCCTTGGATTTATCTCCTCTTCGCCTTCATTTTTCTGATGTCGGGCGGAATCTATGGAGGAGCCATGAGCCAGGTGATGGGCGAGTACAGTTTGATGAGAGAAGACGTGCTCATGATCATCATGTTCAACGTGGTGGGCGTGGCGATGCCATTCCCCTTCCTCTTCAAGATGAAGTTCCACTTTACCAACCGCCAGCTTCTGCTGAATGCGGCACTGGTAGTGGCAGCTTGTAATTTTCTCATCATGTGGACCGACTCGGTGCCCGTGATGTGCATCCTCGCTTACATCGCAGGCTTCTTCAAACTCTGCGGAACCTTCGAGTGTATGAGTAACATCCAGTTGTGGATGACCTCCAAGCGCGATTTCACCATCTTCTTCCCCCTGCTCTACTGCATCGTTCTGGGAAACATGTTCCTCTCGCCTTGGGTCACCGAACACCTGATTTATATCTATCAGGATTGGCGCATCATCAACTGGACAATGACGGGAGCTTTGCTCTTGGTGGCATTCATCGTGTATGTCACCACTCACGACTTCCGCTTCATGAAACCCCTACCCTTCATCAGTATCGACTATTTAGGTTGCATCCTGTGGTCGGCATGGATGCTGGAATTCATTTTCTTCTTCAATTACGGCGAGCATTACAACTGGCTCGATTCGAAGATGATGCAGATGGATGTATTGCTTTTCATCATAACGGGATATTTCTGCATCCAGCGAATGTTCCACATCCGACACCCTTACATCGAACCAGCAGCATGGAAGTATAAGCGGCTCATCCCATTGCTCATCCTCTTCGCCTTCGTGGAGTTCATGGGCAGTACACCTAAGGTGTTGCAAACCGCCTTTACGGGTGGCGTGCTGCATTTCGGCACCTTCACTACGAATGTGCTCAACTTTGTGGAATGGGTAGGCGCCATTGTCGGTTGCCTCTTCTGTCTGTTCTGGTGCAAGGTTCTTCACCAGAAATACACCCGTCTGCTCACGATAGGTGTGGCAGCCATGGTCTGTTATCCGGTCATGATGTATTTCCTCATTGATCCGGGGCTCAACATCGAAGCACTCTATCTGCCCATTTTTCTCAGAAGCATCGGCAATGCCATCTTCTTCTGCATGCTCACAGTCTATCTGGAAGAACTGATGCCATTTCAGCATTTCTTCATGGGATTGACGATGGCTGGTATCATTAGAAATGGTCCGATATCGGCGATGTGCTCAGGCTTGTACAGTTTCGGGCTTCGCTATCAGATGGCAGACAATATGTCGCGCGGTTTACCCTACGATGCTACCAATCTTCTGATGATCAGCATCCGTCAGCTCTACGGCATCACCTGTCTGATCGGCATTGCCGTATTGCTTATCTTTCTGCTATGGGATATTCAGCCTATAAGAAGTACGCTGAAGAAAATGCCGGCATGGAATTTCGTGGGACGTAAAATGAAAAAGAAAATAATGCATAGGCCCACAGAGATCAAATAGTTTTTTGAGATTATAAAGGCTTGCAGAGATTATAAGGTCCCACAGATTTCACAAATTTACACAGATCTTTTTGAAGCAAAAAAATAAATCTGTGCAAATCTGTGAAATCTGTGGGACCTTTTTATGAGTCCTTTCTGGTGGTTGCCGTTACCAATTCTCCAAAACACGATTTTAGTCACTGTAAATCAGTCATTTATAAATTCTTGTCTCGTGATACAAAATCAGCGAGGGACAAAAACGGGACAAAACCACGGATAAATAAAGTCAAGAACACTTCGCCCGAAATATCCCTTGTGGAATACCTCTGTTTCGTTTGCAAAGGTACAAATTTGTCCCTTGAAAAACGAGGGGAAATCCCTATTTCTCTCATTCACAACTCATTTTCCTACCATTGTACTCCAAATGTGGTTATTGCAAGCGATTTTGACCTCAAACAGCATGACTTGCGAAAATCGGGTGTTAAATTTTGTTTTGCACTCTGATGGACATTTTCAAAAACGAGAACTGGCAATAGAACCAAAGATTTGCCACCCTTATTGTCCAATCCTTGGTTTTGTGAATGTTTGAACGATAGACATTTGAAGATGCTGAAATTCAAGTGAGTGTCCGACCAATCTACCACATCGCAGCATGGTAAAATAGAACCAAAGAATTGAAAATCAGCACTTTTAATAAACCATAACGGCTGCTTGAATATCATTGGCAACAATATACCTTTGCAGCCGAAATCGATAACGAAATAAACAAAATATCAGATTTATGACAGAAAAGAACGCATTAAAGATGAACCTCGACCATGAGCGCAAGATAGTGGAGCTTCAGTCGAGAGTGAACAAGTTGGAGAACCTTTGCTATATGACAAAGGAAGTGTTGAACCTTGAAGAGGCTTCCGCCTTTCTCGGCATTGCCAAGAGCACGCTCTACAAGATGACGCATCTTAACCAGTTGCCGTACTTCAAGCCTGCTGGCAAGCTCATCTTCTTTGAGAAGAAAGCCTTGCTTGACTGGGTACGAGGAGCAAGAGCCATGTCGGAGGAGGAGATAAGACTGGAGGCTGCAAACCGTCTGAATGAAATGAACAATAGACCATAGCATCATGACGAAAGATGAACTTGTAAACAGTCTGCAAAAACGTGACCCTCTGTTGGCTAATGCGGTCAGCAATATGGTAGACTACATTTCCGACCGCTTTCCTGCTGCTTACCCAAGCAAGGAACAGACGGAA